>Ga0302275_10004566_pt1 | contig 13629 bp, 9 predicted proteins | sample III_Bog_N2_2_FD_200229 | JGI IMG/M metagenome (GOLD analysis project Ga0302275, IMG submission 200229) | Peat permafrost microbial communities from Stordalen Mire near Abisko, Sweden - III_Bog_N2_2 | ecosystem: Environmental > Terrestrial > Soil > Wetlands > Peat | place: Sweden: Abisko...
AGCACTGGTTCTTTCTGCGAAACGGCTTTCGACTCGCTCAAGAGCCGTAGCGAGTATCATTCTGGCGCTTGCTTGGGGTACATCTTCGGCTCGCTTGCTCTTTTCATACAATTACGGCAAAGACGATCCGCGAAGTGCGCTCGCCGCGGCGAAGGCGACCGGGTTGCCGATCCTATGGGACGGAGATGTGTCAGAGGCGGCATATTACGGCGGCTTCGACGCCAATGAGCCACAGTCAATGTTCCTTCTCGCGCCGGCGAGACATCCCGCCGAGCATTGGAAGCAGCTTACACCCTTGCATGTGTCGCTGCGCTGGGATGAAGCCTCGATTGACCGCCTGACTGAAGACCTTCCTGCCGGTCGTTACGTGATGGTGAGTGGCAAAGCCGACATCTTCGACCCCGAGGGCAATTGGAAAAAAGCAATACCTTCCTGGGAGCCAGTCCTGCTCAATCGCTTCGTTGGCTACGAGGTGAGAATCATTACTCTCCCAGCACCTCGATCACCTTAGAAAGCCCTGCGCAGGTCCAACTCCACGCCGTTGTCGCGTGATCGTGGGCTTCCGTGTTTTGAATCATCAATCCATGATTTCTTTTACTAAAACATCAATTGCATCCTCGGATTCTTCTGCCGATGTCTTCTCTTCGTGGTACTCCTGGTCGGAATTGATTTGCCAGAGATTGGCCTTGTCCACAACTCCATTGAGGACATTTTCAACCGCCTGCATCGCGGTAAGCATAGAGTGGTCCTGGTTGTTGTACTTATGCATACCGTTGCGTCCAATAAGAAAAAGATTCTCATAAGCATCCGTGAAGGCTCGTAACTCAGCAAAGCGGCTATAAGTGCCAAAGTATGCAGGATAGGTTTTGGGTACGCGAACCACGTGCGAGTCGATTACATCTTTAGCAATGAGAATCCCGATTTTTTCCAACTCCATGGCGCCAAACTTCTTGAGCTCGTCGTCAGGCATTGACCAAAGGGGGTCCGTATCGTAGCAGAAGTATTCGAGGCCGATCCAAATCTTGCCTGGCTCGGTGAGGTAGGGACTCCAGTTGTTGAATATTTGGAGGCGACCAATCTGGACATCCGGTTCCTGAATATAGATCCACGTGTCTTTGAGCAGCCCTCCGTCAGCTTCAGTGACGCTGAGCTTATCGATCAAAATGCCGATGGTGATGAAGTCGCGATAGATAAGACCGTCGGAGACTTCCTTCACTGCTAAAGGGATCTCGGTGCCGGTGGAGGCCATGGCATTGATGAGGTCACGCATCGGCATGGTCGAAAAGAAGTAGTCTCCTGGGAAGTTTCTACGCTCTCCCGCATTGCTGACCGCGTCGACAGAAAGAATGCGCTTGCCTTTCGTATAAACTCGTTCCACTTTCCAACCCAGGTGGATCTCGCCTCCGCCACCAATGACTTTACCCGCAACATGCTCCCAGAGCTGGCCGGGGCCATACTTCGGATACAGAAATCGCTCGATCAGCGACGTGTCCGTCCCTTTCTGCTTGATGTCATGCTGCCTCTCCTTGCCAAACGTCTTCATTAAGAAATGCTTGACAGCTGTCGTCAGCGAGAGCCCTTTGATGCGTTGGGCGCCCCACTCGGCGGATATCTCATTGCAAGGGGTTCCCCACACCTTCTCGGTGTAGCTCTTGAAAAATGTGAGGTAGAGCTGCCTCCCAAAGCGGTTGATGAGGAAGTCTTCCAATGACTTTTCAGGCTTAATCTGCGAGAGCCTGGAACTGAAATAGCTGAAGCCTACTTTGCAGGTGCGTATCAGACCCAACTTGGTGAGAGTGTCCTTTGTCAGCGTGATGGGGTAGTCAAAGAACCGGCGCAGGAAGTAGATGCGGCTTTTTCGCGGACGAATAAGCATTACAAGGTCGTCTTCCTTCGCCGTCTTGTCCGAGGTGACGCCCATGCCGGCAATGGAACGAGACTGATTCTGGTAGCTGATCGCAGCGGCGTTGTCGGCGCCGGCTTCAGTAGGCATTTGCTCCAGCCACCATTCCATGACGCGATCGCTCTTTGAGAAGAAGCGGTGGCCTCCGATATCCATTCGATTGCCTTTGTAGCGGACAGTTCGTGAAATTCCGCCGATCTCCTGAGATGCCTCCAGGATGACCGGTTTCACATCCGACAGTTTCTGAAACTCAAGGGCAGCCGTGAGGCCGGCAGGGCCTGCGCCAATAATGACTGCGGTCTTTTGATGCAAACCCATATGCAGTCTCCAGATCGCTCAAGCATGCTTTCTTCAGGTGCAATCAGATACTTAGGGTATCAAGTCTACAAGGCTATCCGAAGCTGAACTGCGACCGGTCGAGAGTTTTCGCTTTCGCCACACTCCAATAACAAACCAAATTCCCCGACATTGACAACGATTTCACGCCCCAATGAAATGGCAATGGAGAATCTGCCCATTCAATGGTTGCTGGCGCAAAGTTTTCTGGCGGTTTGGATGATGGATGGGGTTTGCTGGAGTATGAGCGCTCGAATCCGCGATCGATTCCAGTAGATTTAACCGGACTCTGAGGTGTGTGCTTCTGCCTTGCGGCGTATTCAATTCGCCGGAAGCGTTCGGGGTTCCCATCTTGACTGGATGGCCGAGGTCATATCATCAGATCACGGCTACTGCTTGACAAAGTCGATTTCGCGAACGACTCCCGCCGCACCCCGCTCCCGCAACTGGTATTGCTCATGGATCCAGGCGTACGTCCTTTCCAATCCAGTACGAAGCGGGATGCTCGGCTCCCAACTCAGGTACTCTCTAATAAGCGTATTGTCGCTGTTCCGGCCATTCACGCCCTTGGGAGCATCCAGAACATAATTCCGCTTCAAATTGGTGCCCGCGATCTCTTCCACGATATCTACCAGTTGGTTGATGCTCACGGCCTCGCTCGATCCGAGGTTAATGGGCTCGATAATGCCGGAATCCATGATCAACTCAATGCCCTTAATACAGTCGTCGATGTACATGAAGGATCGTGACTGGTGGCCCGTTCCCCATATTTCGATTTCATGCTTGCCGGTTAACTTGGCTTCGATCACCTTGCGGCAAATAGCTGCCGGCGCCTTTTCCCTGCCACCAAACCAGGTTCCCCATGGACCATACACATTGTGGAACCGCGCCACCCGCACACACAGACCGAAATCTTCCATGTAGTGGCGACACATCCGCTCCGAAAATAGTTTTTCCCAACCATAGCCGTCTTCCGACAGAGCTGGATAAGCGTCCGCTTCCTTCAATGCCGGCGCCTTGAATCGGTCACCGTCGTCGGAGGTATGTTGGAGGTGGCCGTTATATATACAGGCCGAAGAAGAATAGAAATAGCGCTCCACGTTGTATTTCCGCGCCGCCATCAACATATGTGTGTTGATCAGCACCGAAAGCATGCAAAGAGCCTTGTGGCTCTCAATGAAACCCATACCTCCCATGTTCGCGGCCAGATTATAGATATCCGAAGCTCCTTTTGCCACGATCTCGCAGTTCTCTTTTTCATTCAGGTCAAGAGAGAGGTTTTCGACATCGTCAAACTTCTGATACCAATGATCCAGCGGCTTAAGGTCGACAGCACGGATTTGACTGTAACCACGCTGTCTCAGCGATGCTACCAGACTTCCCCCGATGAACCCGCCTGCCCCTGTAACCACGACCAGCTTGCTTCTCATTCCATCTTCCTCTGATCCGAGTCGAAAAACGCAGCCAATGGCGTTGGAGCATTTGGACTGCGGCCCCGGCCTGTGCCTGACCGCTGGGCATGCCTGTGGTCAATGTAAATCAAGCCATGATCTCCAGCAAGGGGATCGAGATCGCGCCGCTTCCCAGAGTCGTGCTTGCAAACGCGACATTGCGGTGACAAGGTTGACAGCGCAAAGCGTCCTTTCAATGTAGATGTTGCGCCATCTTTCGCGCCGCAACACTTGACGGCGGATTCAGCCGCTGTTGTCCTTTCCAGCCAAAAACAAAAAGAGACTGTCGAGACTATATTCGTGCCGCCAAAGAGCGACCTTCAACCTGCATGAACCAATGTAACGAACTTACCCACGCTCACACAACTGTCTTGGGGCCAGACATTGGCATTTCAGATTCAAGCCCGCATTTCTTATGGGTCAAGAAAGGCAAGCAGACCGTCAAGATGACAGGACTGAGTTAACTCGGATTTCGCGACCGAGTGCTCAGCGTTACACAAAGATTATTTCTCAGGCCCAGGGCAAGTCTTTTTTCAATGCTTGCCTGTGAAATTCCAGGGAAGCGAAAAGGCGCTTCAATGCGCGCCGCATCGCTTCTTCGTAATAGTGAAACACCAGGCAGGAAATGACGATCAACAGTGCCGGCGAAGAAAGCGATCCCACTACGTAAGGAACATGCAGAACTTTTTCGCACAGGAGGCGCACCCAGTTGCGTATCGGATATTGCAGCAAATAGATCGAGTAACTCGCCCCACCCAGGAAAACCAGGGGGCGCCACGACAATACCTTCGTAAATCAACTCCCTTCAGCGCCTAACTCGTAAATGAGCCCCACATACGGCAGCGTCACAAGCGAGAGCCAGCGTGCGTCCAAAACGGAGAGCATGACTAACGCAGCCAGTAGGTAAAGACCAATTCTGAGCGAGTTACCCTTGTGCGGAGAGTCGATCAGGCGCAAGGCTATCAGGATTCCCAACAGAAACTCCGGCAGCCGCTCGAGGGGCAGCGGAATCTAATGGAGAGTGGCCGCATCGGCCGGGTCAATCTGGTTAGCGGGAATCGAAGTATGGAGCAGCGCAATCACCAGGCAAAGTAGTGCAATGCAAGCGATCTGAATGCGGCGCTGAAGTTTTGCGCAAGCCGGCAACAGCAGCGGGAAACACAAATAAAAGAATGCTTCTACTGAGAGCGTCCACGCGGGAAAGTTCCACATTTGAGCCAAGCCGTTGGCTGGATTCCAAGCCTGCGTCGCGGTCAATACAGCAATAGTGAAACCGCCGTCATCTGCCCTCGAAACGGCCAATCGATCAGCAACGATAACAGGTACACGGGATAAACACGACAAAACCGTGCTTCCCAAAACCTCCTTCTCTCGCCTCCGAACCGAAGTTGACCCAGATAGGAATACGAAAGAATGAAGCCCGAAAGAATAAGGAAAAATGGCACACCCATGTAACCGTTGCTCAGAAACCGAGTTACAGTGGCAGGTGCTCCGGCTTGTCGCGCTGGACGGGATGCAAAGTGAAAGACCAGCACGTAGAACGCCGCAAAGAACCGGGTACTGGTTAGTGAGTACAACGGCGGGCGCAATACGCGGCGCAGGCTGCCGTCTTCATTTGTGGATGTCGTGGCTGCATTTTGAGCACTCAATTGGCGGGCTTCGGTTCGATGAGCCTCATAAACGGTTCAGCTGGGGACTTTCCTGAGCTATCTTACTTCTGAAGAAATCAAGCGATTTCGTTAGCCCTTCCCTGAGCGCTATCCGCGGTTCCCAATCCAGCAGCGTGCGAGCCTTCGTGATATCCGGGCAGCGGCGTGCGGGATCATCTTCCGGCAGGGATTCGAAGCACAGCCCAGTTTCCGAAACAGTTACCTCAAGGACAGCTTTCGCGCATTCGAGAATCGTAATCTCGATGGGGTTGCCGAGGTTCACGGGCATGTGTTCCTCTGATTTGGAGAGCCGCAGGATTCCTTCGATAAGATCGTCTACATAGCAGAAGCTTCGGGTCTGGCTGCCATCTCCGTATATCGTCAGCGGGTCCCCGCGCAAAGCCTGCATAAGAAAATTGGAGATGACGCGACCGTCGCTGGGGTGCAGGCGCGGACCGTAGGTGTTGAAGATTCGCGCCAGGTGGGTATTGACGCCGCGAGCACGATAATAGGCCATGACCAGTGCCTCGCTGAAACGCTTGGCCTCGTCGTAAACTGAACGCGGACCGACCGGATTTACATTTCCCCAGTAGTCCTCACTCTGCGGATGTTCCATCGGATCGCCATAGCATTCCGATGTGGAGGCGTGGAGGTAGCAGGCGCGATACCTGGCTGCAATCTCGAGTGTGTTCTCAGTGCCGACGGAACCAACACGCAGCGTCTCAATTGCGAGACGTAGATATTCAGGCGGGCTGGCTGGGGAAGCGAAGTTGAACACACAGTCCACCGGACCCGGATCGAAGGGTTTGCAGATATCTCTTTCTTCAAAGCTAAAGCGCGGCTCGCCCGCGAGGTGGGCAAGGTTATCGAGGTTCCCGGTGGAAAGGTTATCAATGCCCAGGACTGAATGGCCCTCACCCAGGAGCCTGTCAGTCAGGTGAGAACCGAGGAATCCGGCGGCGCCGGTTACGAGTACGCGCATGGTCAGGATCTCGTGCTTCTTGGCGCGGGTCATTGACCTGGCCGAAATAACTATCCAAAACAAGGAAAAAAATGAACCGGCCTATAATACCAAGCTTCGCGGCTTGCCTTGCTGTGCCTGATAACTTGCCGGCCGGCCCACACTAACATAAGTGAAGCCGTGATCCAGCATCTCCTGCGGCTTGTAAAGGTTGCGGCCGTCGATCACAATCGGGAAGCGGACTGCCTGGTTGAGCCGCACCAGATCGATCGAAGCGAACTCCTTCCAGTCAGTCAGAATCAGAACAGCGTCGGCGTCTGTGGCCGCCTCGTAGAGATCGGATGCATAATGCATCTTGCCGGATGGCGGTAACACGACTCTCGCGCGCTCCGTAGCCGCCGGATCGTAGGCGGTCACCGAAGCACCCGCATCCAACAGTCTCTTGATGATGTCCAGAGCAGGTGATTCGCGTATATCGTCCGTGTTCCCCTTGAAGGCCAGGCCCAGCGCCGCAATCCGCTTGCCGCGAAGCGTCCACAGCGCCGAGAGCACCTTATTAAAGAAAATATCCTTCTGCGTTTCGTTGATCTTGCGAACTTCCTGGAGTAGTTGGAAGTCCACCCCCCGCTGCTGCGCCACCCAGTGGAAAGCGGCCACATCCTTCGGAAAGCAGGACCCGCCGTAGCCAAGCCCGGCTCGCAGAAATTTGTTGCCGATGCGACTGTCGAGGCCCATGCCGGCAGCGATGTCCTCGATGTCCGCGTCCACGGCCTCAGCAAGATTGGCTACCGCATTGATGAAGGATATCTTGAGGGCCAGGAAAGCGTTGGATGCGTGCTTGATGATCTCAGCGCTTTGCGTCGAAGTGACCAAAAGGCTTGCCGGATGACTTGCGCTGCAAGGACCCGCGAGCGCCCCGGACTGAGAGTAATAGGTCCCCTCAGTGAGCGGCGCATAGATGCGCCGCAGCACATCGGCGGAGTTCTCGTTGACTGCCCCGACCACGATGCGGTCTGGATGCAGAAAGTCGATAACCGCAGCGCCTTCGCGCAGAAACTCCGGATTGGAAACCACGTCGAAGCTCTGCGGATGGACGCCATGGCGGTGCAGCACGCGGCGGATCCACTCGTTGGTGTAGACCGGCACAGTGCTCTTTTCTACGATTACCTTGTAGCCCCCGATGGAACGTGCAATCTCGGAGACCACGGCCTCGACATAAGACAGATCTGCGGCGCCAGTATCACCCTGGGGGGTGCCGACGGCTATGAAAACAGCCTCGCTCGCTTCCACTGCGGTACCCAGATCGGTGGTAAACTCCAACCCACGATCCCGATGTTTGGCCAGCAACTCGGGCAGATGGTCTTCGAATATGGGCACGCCGCCCTCACGGAGGGTATTCACCCTGGCTTCGTCGTTATCAACGCAGACAACGCGATGCCCCATTTCGGCGAAGCAGGCCGCCGCGACAAGTCCGACATATCCGGACCCTATTACACAAATGGAAACTTGATTCGACATAGGCTGTTGTCGCTTTCCCGGCTTTCTCCTGGGACTTGGCTGGACGATCATTTGTGAATTGACATCTTAGCCTTGACGCAATGGATCAACGATCAAAGTTTATCAGAATGAGATCAGGCACAGCTTGATGCGCTTCCGATCCAGACTTTCCGCCGACCAACCTACGGTGTTACCAATTGGGAAACGGAGAAAATGTCCGATGCCGCCGACATCCTGGAACCCGCTCAAGTCAAACACTCAATCGGGCCTGAAGACTGCGTGTGCCTCATCCCGCTGCAACTCGCAGCCTGATAATCGTTCGGTTGACCGACTGTTGGTTACCCGTGAAGCGTGTTGACTCGTTCGCTTCCAACCAAATTTTGAAACGCGTCATCGGTGAGCTAAGGTACACTTATTCGCAAAGTGCTCGCCTCGGGGGGGGCTGCAATTTTGGAAGGAGAACCTCAATGTCTCGCCATTTGTGCTCGAAGCTCGTACTGGCAGTCCTCTTTGCGGCATTAGCAGTTCCCACCTCCTCACAAGTTGCGCCTGCCGCCAAAGGCGGGACTGGTGTGACAATGGCCGCTGGAGCCGGCGTTTCTGACTACAAGATGGATTTCGGCCCAGGCCATGAGTGGGGCGGAACATTGTGGTTCGACGCAAATCTCAACGGGGGGCCTCCATTGCTGCGAGGACTCGGCGTGGAGTTTGAAGCTCGCGACCTAAGTGTCCACCGCAGCCCCGCGCTTCCCAACGATTTTCGCACCGATACCTTGGGCGGTGGACTTACCTACACTTACCGGCATTTCCACAATTTCAGGCCATACATGAAGTTCCTTGGAAGTTACGGAAGCCTCGACGTTAAAAAGACGAGCTCGCATTTCACATGGGTCGAATGGGCTCCGGGCGGCGGCATTGAGTACCGTCCATTCGGACGCGTCTGGCTTCGTGCCGACTACGAATACCAGGACTGGCCGAACATTTTCGCGAATGGATATGACTTCGATCCCCAGGGATTTACGGTCGGGGCGGTATATGAATTCCATAGTCACCAGCGGCGCTGATTCCCCATTTGGAATCTCAACGGGAGCACGTTGATCCGAGGGTGCGTCGTCTCCAAAGAGACGGCCCACCCTTCGGCTTAACCCCTCCCAGCAGAACAAACTACTTATAATCAATAACTTGGACGAACTCGACTAGAATCGTCTATTGCGCTGTCCGGAAGGCGAAGCGGCTCAATCTGAACCCGCCTCAAGGCACACTTGCTCGATTGAATCTTTCAGATCATCGTGGGTCAAGTGTACGAGCGACCCAACGATCGGTGTTTCAAGCGCCGGGTGTGAAGCCGGTTCAATTCTCCGGCGAGGGAACCTTGGCTTCGGTAGTTGCCGTACTAATCGATACGGGGTGAACCACCTTGGTTTGAATCAGCTCAGCGGGCCTATGCATGGCTTTGAGCAGATTTCCTCTGATGTCGAAATTCATCGTCCATTCCATGGGTCGCGCTGTCGCCGATATATCCACAAAAGAGAGGATCACGTTGCGACCATTCTGAATTTCAAGCTTGGGCGGCCCGGCCAATGGGGACTTCCAATTCTCTGATGACTCCGCCGGCAACACCGCTTGAGGACGCCCTCCGGCCAGCGCCGCGTAGCAAAGTCCGGTCCCAAGCCAATCCGGTGGTGTTGCGAAATGCTCTTCCGCCCGAATGTGATTGAATGCGGAGATCGTCATCGCATTGATCGGCGCTGGGGAGAACAGAGAATATCCTCTCATTTGGATCGGAATGATCCGCACCCGGCCGTCACCATCGCGTGGAATCGATGCCGAGAATACGCTGACATCGCCCGTTCCGTTGTTGCGCGCAAATCGCAACAGAATATGATTGGGAATCGCCGAGCAAACCACCTGCTCGTAATTCCATTTGCCTCCATTGAAATCCAATCCGAGAAATCCAGCGCGCTCGCTGATCGATGATTCCGCATCCGCTACCAGATTGCGATCTTTCTCGGTCATCTGGTCGACGGTGCGGAACTTGATCAATTCGACATTGTCCCGAGCCCCTGTCGAAAACGGTATGGGTCGTTCAACCGGTATCACTTCCTTGATCCTCGGCTCGCTCGGAGTCACCTCCCTAACCGTCTGCGCCGCCAACACGGCGCCGAATGTGGCAATGAACATCACGGAAGTGAAGACCGAGACCAACGTTCGTCGTTCCATACATTTCATAGACTAATCCTCATCGCCACTATCCGGCATGTCCTGCGGCATCTCTGCAAGGTTCACTTGCGGCAGGTGAGCGGCTTCAAGCTGGCGGTTCAACGCCGGCAGCAAGATCGTCTTTGTGTGCTCCCAGCGCTTCAGCGCCTCGGCCAGTTCCGCGCCTGCATGCTCGGCCGCCTTCACCTGCACAGCGGTCGGCGCCGCATCCGACGATCCAACCTCCTGATAAAGTCCGGCCGACTCGCCCGCCGCGTCATCCAGCCCCGGCTCCGCCTCGCCACCACCCGGACTCCTGCGTCCGCTCAGCAGTTCGCCCAGTTCCTTGTCGACCTTCTCAATGGCCTCTTTGACAGCCGGCCCCGCAGTCTTTGCCGTTGCCGCCAACTGCTCCCGCGCCGAATGCACCTGCAGCGCCGCCGATGAGCCTTTCGTCACCATGGCAGCCAGCTTGCTCTCCTCCGCAAACAAGCTCGCCAGCTCAGCCGGTGTCGCATGCACCCTCGGGTCCATTTTCACCGTCAGCGGAGCAGTCAGCACCTTCCCCCCCGCCGTCAGACGAACTGTGTACGTCCCCGGCAGCGCATGCGGTCCCTCCGGCTCGCGCGGCGTGTCGTGCGGCACCGCCGAAATTGGATACGAATACCGCGTCGCAGTCGGGGTGGTGTAGCGCAAATCCCACACCCAGCGGTGCATGCCCGGCGTGCCCGGCAGCGTCTTCGGCATGCGCAGCCAGTACATCGGAATCAACTGCTTCTCAAGCTCCGCCAGCGTCGATTCAGGCGCGTCGGTGCTCGCATACTTTCGCACCAGCTTGCCGCTTGCATCGAGAATCTCCAGAGTCACCGACCCTGCCGTTCCCTCTTGCAGCGAGTAATCAATCGCCGCTCCATCCGGCGGATTCTCGCCCGCGGGCTCATCGATCGGAAGGGGCGTGTCGGAGTACGTGCTCCGCCGCGCCCGATAAGCCGCGCCCGGCTTGAACAGAAAAGCGGCATCTGCCTTCACCGCGCTCAACTGCCGCAGTGGAGAAATGTCATCCAGTATCCAGAACGACCGCCCATGCGTGGCCAAAATCAGGTCGTTGCCGTTGATCATAAGGTCGCGCATCGATGTGTGTGGCAGGTTAAACTGCAACGGCTGCCAGTGGTCGCCGTCATCGAACGACACCAGAACCGCCGTTTCCGTGCCCGCAAAAAGCAGCCCCTTGCACACCGGGTCTTCACGCACGGTGTCCACCGGCGATCCATCTGGAAGCCCGGCCGCAATCGACTCCCAAGTCGTGCCGCCGTCATGCGTGCGGAACAGATACGGCTTCATATCGTCGATGCGCATCCGGCTCACTGACACATACGCCGTCTTATTGTCGAAGTGCGACGCGCTGATCTGCGTCACCTTGCTCCACGGCGTCAACTGCGCCGGCGTAATGTTCTTCCAATTCTTCCCGTGGTCGTTCGTCACCCAGACAAAACCATCGTCCGTTCCCGCCCACAATGTGTCGATCGATTTGAACGACGCCGCAACCGCGTAAATTGCACCCCGCCGTCTCGCCGCATCTTTTTCCGACAAGGCCGGTAGCGATGCAGGCTGTCCCGAGTGCTCACGGCTCAGGTCAGGGCTGATCTTCGCCCACGTCTTCCCGTAATCCTTCGTCTCGAACAGCACGTTCGCCGCGTAATACAGATCGTGCGCGTCAATCGGCGAAAACAGAATGGGCTCCGTCCGGTCAGACCGATACGCCGGGTCGCGCACCGGAATCGGCGTCACATCCTGCACCTGCCCTGTCACCATGTCAAACTTCGAAACCAGCGACCGCCCCGCTCCAAACACAATCTCCGGATGCAGCGGGTCCGGCGCCACATACCCATACTCAATCACGCCCACCGGATGCCACTCGCGGTACGTAATCTCGCCGTCGTTGCCGCGGCTCGATATGCACACTGAGCCGCTCTCCTGCTGCCCGGCGCATACCTGGTACGGAAATGTATTCGTCACCGCAACGTGATAAAGCTGCGCCGTCGGTTGGTTATACCACGAGCTCCACGTCTCGCCGCGGTTCACGCTCACCAGCGCGCCCTGGTCGCTCACCAGCAGAATAATGTCCGGATTCTCCGGGTTGATCCACAGGTTTTGATAGTCGTCCCCGCCCGGCGCACCGCGCAGGCCCATCCACGTCTTGCCGCCGTCCACCGACCGCATGGTCACAATGCTGGCGCTGTACACCACGTCGGGATTCTTGGTATCGACCTTCGCAATCGGCAGATCGCCGCCGCCGATCTTCAGCGCCGGCCGCGGATCGTCCGTCGCCTTATACCAGCTCTCGCCCGCATCGTCTGAGCGATAAAAAGCCAGCCCCGCGCCTGAACCATAGCCGCTTTCGGCCTTCGTGGCAATTGTCGCGTAGAGCCGCTTCTCATCGCTCTGCGAGAGCGCCACCTGGATGTGTACCACGTTTTCCGGCAACCCCTTTGTCAGTTGCCGCCACGTCGTTCCGCCATCGGTCGACTTGTAAAGACCACCCTTCGTCCCGTCGTAGGTGTTCGCATCTTCCCACGGCCCCAGCGTCTCCTGCCACATCGATGCATACACCACATCGGGATTGTTCGGATCGATCGCCACATCCGACCCGCCTGTATCCGCGCCCTTGTAGAGCACCTTCGTCCACGTCGCGCCGCCATCGGTCGAGCGGTAAATGCCCCGCTCCTCGTTCGGCCCATACGGATGGCCCAGCACCGCCGCGAAGAGTTTGTTCGGATCGCTTGGATCGACCGCCAGCGCCGGAATCTGCTGGCCCTCACGCAGTCCCAGGTGCTCCCAGGTCTTCCCCGCATCGGTCGATTTGTAAATCCCATCGCCTACGGAAAGGTCCGGCCTGTGCAGTCCTTCGCCACTTGCTACATACACTACGCTCGCGTTCGAAGGCGCAACCGCAATGGCTCCGATCGACTGCGTCTGCTGCCCATCGAAGATCGGATTCCACGTCCGCCCGTAGTCGTCGCTCTTCCACACGCCGCCGTCCACCTGGCCCACATAAAACACATTCGGCTGTCCCGGTACGCCCGTCGCCGCCCGCGTGCGCCCACCGCGGAACGGCCCGATCATCCGCCAATGCATCTCCGGCAGCGGCGTCGTGGCATGCTCCTGCGAGCGCATCGTCGCAGGCGAAAGCGCCAACCCGGCAGCCACTCCAATGCAAATCAACGCGGTTTTCAAAGTGCGGGAGTTAGCAACGCGCTCAATCAAAGAACAGTAAATCGTACAGCGGGAAATCGTCATGTGGGGAACTCCAGGGCGAAGCGAAGATGTATGCCATCTTAAAGTGTCGCCGCCACTCGTCACAATCCTTTTGCGATTTCGCCCTCGCAATTTGCAATATCAGCCGATCTCACAACGTGGAGCCCCTTCGCAGAAACAGTTGACGCAACACCACTCTTGCAACTATCAGTAAGGAAGAGGCCCATCCCTGTGAAATCCGCACTCGTTCTGGTGACGTTCTGTCTCGCAACCGCCGTGTCAATCGCCCAGACCCTCGGCGGTTCGCTGCGCGGCCTGGTTGAGGACAGTCGCGGCGCACGCATCCCTTCCGCCACCATCACCGTCCATCTCCGGGCC
>Ga0302275_10004567_pt1 | contig 13628 bp, 10 predicted proteins | sample III_Bog_N2_2_FD_200229 | JGI IMG/M metagenome (GOLD analysis project Ga0302275, IMG submission 200229) | Peat permafrost microbial communities from Stordalen Mire near Abisko, Sweden - III_Bog_N2_2 | ecosystem: Environmental > Terrestrial > Soil > Wetlands > Peat | place: Sweden: Abisko...
ACCGTTGGAGGTCAGAGCCGTGATCAGGCTGTCGATGACGTCCTTCGCGTCCAGACCGAGTTCGCTGGCCCGTTCGCGGTCAATATCGATTTTCAACGAAGGGTAATCCACATCCTGCGGCACCAGCACGTCACTGACGCCTGGCAAAGCGCGGACTTTTTCAGCGATGGCGGCGGCAATGGTGTGGGCTTGGCGCACATCCGGGCCGCTGACTTGAATGTCCAGCGGGGCGGGCACGCCCTGGTTGATCACCGCGTCCACCAAACCGCCGGTTTGAAAATAAGCACTCACCTCGGGCACTTCCTTTTGCACGCGAGCACGCACCCGGTTCATATAATCGAAGCTGCCCAGCTGGTGGCCGGCGTTCAACCCCACCTGGACCACGGCCGTGCTGGGACAGGAATTGGGGTTAAGAATAGAATTGAAACCGGGCGTGGTGCCAATGTTGGAAACAATGATCTTCAAGTCATTCGTCGGAACCTCCTCGCGAACGGCCTGTTCGACCCGGGCGACGAGTTGCTTGGTCAACTCCAACCGCGTGCCGGACTGGGCCTTGACGCTGACCACGAACTGGCCCGGATCGGTTCGCGGGAAATACGCCTGGCCGATAAAGGGGAAAAGTCCCAGGCTCAGGACGAACACTCCGGTAATGCCCAGCACGGTCGCGACCGGCCGAATCAGGGCCAGGTTCAGCGTGCCCTCATAGCGGTCCAGCATGGCGGTGAATCTTCGGTTGAACCCATGGTTGAAACGTCGGCCCCAGCCGGTGGGCGGGGTCGATACTGTTTCATCGTGCCCGTGGGCGCCCTTGATCAGCCTGGCGCAAAACAGCGGTACCACCGTCATCGCCACCAGATACGAGGCAAACAGCGACAGGATCACCGCCAGTGCCAGCGCCGTGAACAGGAATTTGCTCACGCCATAAAGGAACGTTACGGGAAAGAAAACAATGGCCGTCGTCAGGGTGGCCGCCAGCACGGCCAACTGCACCTCGGTGCCGCCGCGCTCCGCCGCCACGTCGGGACGCTCACCCATTTCGAGGTGACGGAAGATGTTTTCCAGCACCACCACGGAGTTGTCAATCAAGCGGGAAAACACCAGCGCCAGCCCGCCCAAGATCATCGAATTGATGCTGCTGCCACCCATGCCCAGGGCAACGAACGCGGCCAGCGCCGAGAGAGGAATGGAGAGGAACACGGCGGCGGTGGCCCGCAGGCTCCCCAGAAAAACGAGGATCATCAGGCCGGTCAAAACCAGCCCGATGGCACCCTCATGGATCAATGTTTCGATGGCCGTGCGCACGAACACTGATTGGTCGAAGACCACCTGAGTCACGAGTTGCCGCGGCACGTCCAGCAAGTGCGCCACGATGCGTTTGACGCCATTAACCACGACAATGGTGTTGGCATCGCCGCCGGACTTGATAATCGGCACATAAACCGAAGGCTGGCCGTTGATGCGCACCTTGTTGTACTGGATTTGCGACGCATCCTCCGCCCTGCCCACGTCGGCTACGAGTACGGAGGATTCGGCGGACAAGCCAGTCCCTTGGCTGGGGTCGTTGGGAGGGTTGCTGACGTTTGCGCCGAGCTGGGGCGAACCCGTGACCGTTTTGAGGGGCACTTGGTTTAGGTCCTCCATCTTGTTGATCTGATTGTTGACGTACACGTTGTAGTCATACGGTCCGATCTTCACATCCCCCGCCGGCAGAATCAGATTGGCCTGGTTCACCGAATTCACGACGTCCATGACGCCCAATTGATGGGCTTCCAATTTGAGGGGGTCCACATAGACCATGATCTGGCGGTAGCGTCCGCCGAAGGCCGGCGGTACGGAGGCGCCCGGGATGCCGGCCATCTGGTTGCGCACGGTGAACTGGCCGAGGTCGCGCAACTGAGCTTCGTTGAGCCCTTCGCCTTTCAAGGTTACCAGGCAAACCGGCAGGCTGGAGGCATCGAACTTCATCACAATCGGGGGCAGGGTGCCTTGCGGCAAGTAACGCAGGCTGGCCATCGCCAGATTGGCGATGGAGGTGACATCTGAATCCGGGTTTGAACCCGGCTGAAAATAGACCTTGATGAGGCTCACCCCCGTGAGCGAGCGCGACTCCATGTGATCCACCCCCGAGGCCAGCGTGAACATGCGCTCGAACTGGCCGGTGATGTCGTTTTCCATCTGCTCGGGTGGCATGCCGGAATAGAAGGTCGCCACCACCACCACCGGAATGTTGATCGACGGAAACAAATCCACCGGCATCCGCAAGAGGCTCGTCATGCCCACCACACAAGTGATCAGGCAGATCACGATGATGAGATAGGGAAAACGGAGGGCAAAGCGTGACATGAGTGTGTGTGGAGGAGGGCTAGCGGTTTAATTTTGAATTTGCTGCCCGGGCGGGCCGGCGGCGGTTTTGGTTTCCACTTTCTGGCCGGGCTGGAGATGGCGGGCGTTTCCGACCACGACCAAGTCCCCTTCATTCAGGCCGGAAAGAACTTCATATTTGTCGGGCATTTCCACACCGAGCGTCACCGGGCGCGATTCGATTTCGTGGTTCGCATTTACCACCAGGACGGCGTTGTTTTTGCCCGTGACGGCCTCAATGGGTACGGCGAGTGCGTTGGGATGGTCCTCCACTTTCACAACCACCGTGGCATACATGCCCGGCGCCAACTCCAACTTCGCGTTGGGCACCTCGATTTCAAACATCATGGTGCGCGTGTCTTCGTCCACTTTGCCGGTGGCGCGCGTGATTTTCCCGCTGAATTTTCTTCCCCCCAACGAATCGACCAGCACCTCCACCGTATCACCGGCGTGGAGATATTGGACGTATTGCGAGGACACGGGAAAATCCAGACGCAACAAATAGTTGTCTGAAACGCGCACCAGGGGCAGCGACTGTGAATCGGAGGCGGTGCCGGCCTGAATAAGTGTTCCCGGGTCCGCATAGCGCCAGGTAACCACGCCGTCGAATGGCGCGGTAATGTTGGTATAGTTGACGAGCGTCCGGAATTTTTCGACGTCGGCCCGGCCCGCCGCAATGGCCGCCGCCGCAACCCGGGCATTGGCTTCCGCGGTGTCGAGATCTTGTTGTGCCACAAGATGGGGATGGGCGTCATTGACGGTTGTGAGCCGCGTGTAGATCAGGTTCGCGTTGGTATAATCAGCCTCGGCTTTTTGTTCGATGGCCTGCGCATTGAGAAATTGGGCCTGCAGCTCCGGCACCTCGATGGTGGCGAGCAGCTGTCCGGCCTTGACCTTGTCCCCGAAGTCCACATTCATCCGGCCAACGTAGCCGGAAACCTTGGCGTTCAATCGCGCCTCCACATAGGGCCGAAATTCCGCGGGAATGGACAACTGCCGGAACAAATCCTGGCGCGTGACTTTGGCCACCCCCGCCGTCTGCGTGTCGAGGGCGTCGGCTTTGACGGGTGCTTGCGCCCGGGCGCGATGCTCCAGCCACAAAAGGACCAGGGCGACAACCAAAACCGTCGCCAGGATTTGGCCCAGCTTCCCGAATCGGGAATTCGCAATTTTTAATCTCATGAATGATTGGCAATGGGTTCAGTCTTGACTACGGGCAGCCGCACGTGAAAGGCACTTCCGCCACCGGCCTGGCTGCGGACTTTCACTTCAGGACCCTGCGCAGGGTAAATGGATTTAATGATGACAAGTCCCAACCCGGCGCTGTTGGCGGTGGCGGAGCGAGAGGTATCAAAACGATAAAAACACGCGAAACTGGGCGGCAGATCCGCCGACCGGAAGCTACTGGAGCGCAGGTTCATGGCTGCGACCCGTCGTTCAGGCTGTACCCGACACCGCGCACGGTGCTTAGCAGTTTGACGGGATGGGTGTCATCCAGTTTTTCCCGCAAATGCCGGACATAGACATCCACAATATTGGTCAGGCCTTGAAAACTTTGTGGGGCGGTGGGAAACAAAATCGGATCTTGCGAATTATTAAGCCGGACTTTTGGGAGAATCTCCATGGTGGTCAATCTTGGTGGCATTAGATCCAAAGTCATCAGGTCGTCATGGTAAGTGTTGGCGGATTCCCAGCCGCTTTGGCCGCTGTGGCAGACATCCACGGCAAAGGGCTCCGCCTTGAGGCCGCGCGCAATAATGTCGGCCACTTTTTTTCGTCTTCCACAAGCAATATTTGCATGGCAGTGTTTGTTTGCTGCAAAGCAATAGACCACATCCTGATGAATAGGACGTAAAACCTTCATTAAAGTTCAGTCAGAAGACTCGTCGCGGTGTCCGTTCCCGGTTTTAATCAGGCGTTCATGCGACATTAATGTTCGGGCAGTCAATGAACTAGGACGGCACCAACCGCTTAGGGGGATGGGTGTTGGCGGCCGGAAATCGGAAGTTGATGGGGAGGCAGGATGGGTGCATGGTGCCACGAAATAATCGAGCAATTCGCTTCGTTAGGCACAAGTCCATACTTGGTGATAAAAATTCAAAAAGCATTTGACACACGCATAAGCACGACCTAATATGTCGTTATAAAGTTTCTGATGAATTTGATTAATAATCAGTGAAAACCTGTATCCAATGTATTTTGGAAAACTTTATATTTTAAAAAACGACATTTAATGTCGCATATTAATCCAGCAATTGAGGCTTGAGACTTGCTGATAACCAAGAGCTGACCGGACAACTGGAGGTTCAAATGATGAGAATTGACATCCCATGTCCGGAGCAAAAAGAGCAGACTATCGCCAGTTTTCCGCGGTTTCGGCAGGCGTAAAGCGCCTGCTTTTGCTTTGCCAGTTTGATCGGTGGCAAAAGACCTGGCGGTTACCCGATTTGGCAGTCCATCGGGAGTACCAATCCATTTTCCCCGCTGATTCGCCGGCACTGGCGATCATCCTGGCAAAAGGTTCTGCTGACTTTTTGGACGCTTCAGCGGGGGACGCCGAACCTGTGAAGGCCGCGACCCGGATTGGAATCCGGCAATTAATGTTCCGTTCTTCGCGATCAACCAAGCAACCAAAAGAAATCATGAAAACCTCAATTCGTTTGAAACCGGCAAAGATCGCCGTCTTCGGCCTTACCGCGTTGGCGGCTGGTCGGGCCCTGGCCACCGACGGCTACTTTGACTACGGGTATGGCATCCAAGCCAAAGGCGTTGGTGGTGCCGGGGTGGCTTTCCCACAAGATTCATTGGCCCCAGCCGCCAATCCTGCCGGGGTGGCCTTTCTCGACAATCGGCTGGATGTCGGACTGGCCTATTTTCAGCCCGACCGTTCCGCCTCGCTGGGACCCAATAACTATGATGGCAATGGGAAGGAACAATTTTATCTGCCGGAAATCGGGTTCAAACATTCGCTCACCACGGACTATGACTTTGGGCTGGCCGTCTATGGTAATGGCGGAATGAACACGGATTACAGGAACATCCCCGCCTTTGGATCGACGCATACGGGGGTGGACCTCAGCCAGCTTTTCATCGCACCCACGCTTACCTATAAGTTGGCCGAAAACCACGCCATTGGCATTGCGCCGATCATCGCGTATCAACGTTTCAAAGCGTACGGTCTGGAAAATTTTGGAATTACTTATCACGACTACGACAATTCCTACGGCGGTGGCGTTCGCTTGGGCTACACCGGCAAACTGACCGACTGGCTCACCGTGGGCGTCACCTATCAAAGTGAGATTTTCACCACCCGGTTCAAAGATTACGATCATCTTTTCGCGGAGCAGGGCGCCTTCGACATTCCCTCCAACTTCGCGGTGGGTTTGGCGGTCAAACCCGTCAAGCAGGTCACCTTTGCGTTGGACGTCGAAGAAATTTTGTACAGCGAAATCAACTCGGTGGGGGACAAACTGTCGTCACCGTCGCAACTGGCCAATCTGGGGCAGAATAACGGCCCGGGCTTTGGGTGGCGCGATGTCACCGCCATCAAGACGGGCATTGCCTACGATGCCACGGAGCAACTGACCTTGCGCCTCGGCTACAACTACAGCACGCAGCCGATTCCCGGCGACCAAACAACTTTCAACATTCTTGCGCCAGGAGTGGTTCAGCATCATGTGACCGCCGGGGCAACCTGGCGGTTCAACCAGCATTGGGAAGTGACTGCCTTTTACGCCCACGCCTTTAAGCAAGAGGTGAACGGCGATGGCAGCTTCAGTGGAGCCGCGAACCTGAGCATGAGCCAGGATACGTTCGGCCTGGCGGCGGGCTGGATACTCTAACCATCAAACCCTTAATAAAGTATGTCAAATCAAACAACAACGATTGTTCCTGCCGAAGCATTGGCGGTGATTTCCAGTGGACGGGGAATCCTGGTGGATGTGCGAACGCCGGGAGAATATCGCGAGATTCATGCGGTGGGCGCCCATCTGATTTCACTGGATGTATTGGAACGGGCGGCGGTGGAGGCGGCGCGCGGGTCCAATTCCGGGCCGGTATTCCTGCTTTGCGCCTCCGGCATTCGGGCCACCAAAGCGGCGGAAAAACTCAAAAATGCCGGGCTCGACGACGTGCAAGTTGTCGCCGGCGGCACGAAAGCCTGGGCTGACGCCGGTTTGCCGGTGGAGCGGGGGGCAAAAACCATTTCCATTGAACGGCAGGTTCGGATCGTGGCGGGAACGCTGGTGGCGACCGGCACGGGTCTGGGTTGGTTTGTGCATCCGGCCTTTTTCCTGCTGGCCGGATTTGTCGGGGTGGGATTGGTCTTCGCCGGCGTGACGGACATTTGCGGCATGGCGAGCTTGCTGGCCTTGGCGCCATGGAACAGGACCGCCAGGGAAAACCGGCCCGCCGCCAAACCTGGGATCGCATAAGCGCTTGAGGAAACCGGCCAAAATCAAACCGGGCATCGGTCCGGGGGCGGCGACCCATGGTCCCGGCAAATCGAAGTTCGGCGTTGATTCCCGGCAGCGGATAACCTCCCCGCTCACGCCGGCGAGCGCGGCGACCATCACGGAAGCCCTGGCGCTTGAGCATGCGGTGCTTGGCCAGATATTCGATCAAATGGAAGGGCTCCTGCACCGCGTTCGAACCGTGGAGGACGTGACATCGCTGGCCGACCTGGTGCTTGGTTGGTTGCACCACCATTGGGAAAGCGAATGGGACCTGGCCTATTCCGTATTGGATCACGTGCTCACGGAGTACGGGGCACCGAATCAACTGCGGCGGCCTCAGGACGAACTGGAGCGCCATTATGCCCGTGTCCACCGAGCCGCGGATCCGGTGGAGGCAACTTACCTGCTCATCCTGGCGCTGATGGCAACGCGCGACCATTTCCGGTGCGAGGAAGAACTCGTATTCCCGGCGCTGGAAGAAATGCTTCAGCCAGCCACCCTGCTGGTGCTGGGCAATCAATGGTGGAATGGTTATTTTGCCGCGAAGAACTGATCCAGTCTTCGCGCTTTTATTTCATGAATACGAAATGGCGCAACGCGTTCGCACTGGCCGCCAGCACCATCGCTGTGGTGCTGGTCGCGGTGCACAATCTCGACTTCAAACCAACGCTTGAGCTGCTCAACGTCTCCTATGCGCCGACGGCAGGCTTATATCAGGCGATCAATCGCCAGTTTGCCGCGGATTACGCGCAGCGAAAGGGCGTCCCATTGACGCTTAAACTGTCGAATGGTGGTTCATCGCGGCAGGCGCAGGCCGTCATCAACGGGCTGGAGGCCGATGTGGTGACGCTCGCCCTGCCGTCCGATGTGGATGCGCTACGCAAGCACGGACTGATTCCTGAAGGCTGGGCGGAGCGGCTGCCCAACCATTCGCAGCCTTATACTTCGACCATTGTCTTCGTCGTGCGCAAGGGCAATCCCAAGGCGATCAAGGACTGGCCGGACTTGATTTCACCCGGGGTGGAGGTAATCACGCCGGATCCGAAGACATCCGGCAACGGCAAATTGAGTTTGCTGGCCGCCTGGGGATCCGTCCTTGCGCGCGGCCAGAGCGAAGACGAGGCCCGCGACTATGTCAAACAGCTTTACCAGCACGTATCCATTCTTGGCGCCAGTGCGACCGATTCGACGACGACCTTTGCTTTCGACAAACTCGGGGATGTCCATCTGACTTGGGAAAATGAAGCGCTGCGGGAGGTTGAGGAAGCGAAAGGCGAGCTGGAGATCATTTATCCGCCGGTGAGCATCCGGGCCGAACCGAGTGTGGCGTGGGTGGATGCCAACGTCACCCGACACCAAACCCAGGAGTATGCCAAAGCCTATCTGGAATTCCTGTTCACGGACGCGGCCCAGGAAATCCTCGCCCAACAAGGCTTCCGCCCGTTCAACCTCTCGATACTGAACCAACATGCCGACCGGTTCCCCAAACTGGATCTTTTTCCGATCACTCTCATCGCGAAGGATTGGGAAGACGCCCAAGCCAGGTTTTTCGCCGAGAACGGCATCTTCGACGTGATTTATAAACCCAGAGCCACCCGACCATGAGCATCCAATATAATTGGCCCATTGCCCGGAAGGACATCCTGGCCGGGCTCACCGTGGCGGCCATCTCCCTGCCGCAAGCCATGGCTTATGCCCTGATTGCCGGGGTTGATCCGCGTTTCGGACTCTACTCGGCCATCGTGGTCACGGCGGTGGCATCCCTGTTCGGGTCTTCGTCGCACCTGATCAACGGCCCGTCCAATGCCATCTCGCTGGTCGTCTTTAGTGCGCTCGCCTTTTTTGATCCCGACGCGCGGCTCGACGCTTTCCAAGCGATGTTTTTGCTCGCGATCATGGTCGGCATCATTCAAATCCTGATTGCCGTCCTCAAGTTGGGGGACCTGACCCGTTATATTTCCGAATCGGTGGTGATTGGATTCATGGCGGGCGCCAGCGTGCTCATCGTGATCGGGCAGGCAGCCAATTTTTTGGGCCTGCATGACAAGGGCAATGGTCACCAGCAGGTCCTGTTGCGTCTGGGCAACACGCTGACCCACGGCGGCCCCGTCAACTTCCTTGCCTTGGGGATTGGCGCGGGGACCATTGTGCTCGTCCTGGGGTTGCGGAAGTTGGTGCGGAAATTTCACCTGCCGCAAATCGAGATGCTGGCCGCCCTGGTCATCGCTTCCGGGTTCGCCGCTTTTTTTGGCTGGTCGGTGCCTTCCGCGCACGGAACCACGCTGCTTTCGGTGGTGGGCAGCGTGCCAGCCAGCCAGCCTGCGGCGCACATCCCGGACATCCATTGGTCCTGGATTCCCAAGCTGTCAAACAGCGCCTTCGCCATCGCTTTTCTGGGCGTGCTGGAAGCGCTGGCCATTGCCAAATCCATCGCCCATCAAACCCGCCAGAAGCTGGATTACAACCAGCAGATTCTTGCCGAAGGACTGGCCAATCTGACCGGCGGGTTTTTCCAGAGTCTGCCCGGTTCGGGCTCGCTGACCCGCTCGGCCATCAATTATCAGGCGGGCGCCGTCACCCGCGCCTCCGGCATATTTACCGCGGCGGCGGTGGCCATTACGATTTTGGTGGCGGCTCCATTGGCGCGCTTCATTCCGAAGGCCACCCTGGCGGGGCTGCTCTTCCTGATCGCGGCAAGGCTGATTGATTGGAAGCGGCTCCGCTATGCCCTGCGGGCGTCGAGCTTTGATACAGCGCTGGTTTTGGTGACCGCGTTCTCCGCGGTTTTTATCTCGGTCGAATTTTCGATTCTGATTGGCGTCGCCCTTTCGATCCTGCTCTTCGTTCCGCGCGCGGCGCGGCTGCGGGCCACCGAATTGACGGTCACTGCGGAAGGCTTGGTGCGGGAAAGATTGGCGGACGATCCGCCAGCCACGGAACTGCTCATCTATGACTTCGAGGGCGAAATGTTTTTCGGAGCCGCCCCCGAACTGGACCGCTACTTTGACGAAATCACGCAGCGAACCCGGAAGGAGGGCATCCACTATCTCGTACTCCGGGTCAAACGCACGCGCAACCCGGATGTGGTCCTGCTCGAACGCCTGGAACGTTTTCTGCGCGAATCTGAAGCCCGCGGCGTGACCGTGCTGCTGGCGGGTGTCCGGGCTGATTTGTCCCAAGGTCTTAAAAACCTGGGCTTTGGCGGATGGCTGCCGACAGACCGCATTTTCCACGAGGAGGACCGCATCTATTCCGCCACGCTCAAGGCCGTGCGGCATGTCCATGAGTTACTCGGCAGGAATTCCAACCGCCGAACGGGCACAAGCGAAGTCATCGAGAGTGAAAAACAGCCGCTTTACTACCTCGTTTAAGTTACTGACTGAACCCAAGCTGAGGTCCAATATGCCCGCGCCCGCCACCCGACTCGCGAAATTTTCCGAATCCACGATCCGGGGCATGACCCGGCTTGCCAATCAATACGGCGCCATCAATCTGGCGCAAGGTTTCCCGGATTTTGCGCCGCCGGAAGCGCTGCTCGCCGCGCTCGAATGCGCCACCCGCGGACCGCACCATCAATATGCCATCACCTGGGGCGCGCCGCGTTTCCGCCAGGCGCTGGCCCGGAAAATTTCGCGTTTCACGGGACTTGCGGTTGACCCCGACCGGCACCTGGTGGTGACCTGCGGCAGCACCGAGGCGATGATGGTGGCGATGATGACCGCTTGCAACCCCGGCGATAAAGTGGTGGTTTTCTCGCCGTTCTACGAAAATTACGCGGCGGATGCGATTCTCTCCGGCGCGGAACCGATCTACGTGCCTTTGCACGCGCCAGATTTTAGCTTTGATGCGGTTGATCTGGCGCGCGCCTTCGCGGAAAACCCCAAGGCCATCATCGTCTGTAATCCGTCCAATCCCACCGGCAAGGTATTCACGCGCGCCGAACTCCTGGAAATCCTGAGACTTGCGGAAAAGCATGACACCTTTGTGATTACCGACGAACCCTACGAACACATTGTCCATGCCCCGCATGAACACGTCTATTGTGCGGCATTGCCTGGCGCTTTTGAACGGGTGATCACTTGCAATTCGCTGTCCAAAACATATTCCATCACCGGTTGGCGGCTCGGCTATGTCCATGCCGCCCCGGAAATCATCGCCCAAGCGCGCAAGGTGCATGACTTCCTGACAGTGGGCGCGGCCGCGCCGTTGCAGGAGGCCGCGGTGGCCGGGCTGGAATTGCCGGAGAGTTACTACACGGGGCTGCGCGAACTTTATTCGCAGAAACGCGATTTGTTTCTGGGATATCTGCGCCAAACCGGGCTGCCGTTCACCATTCCGCAGGGTGCGTATTATGTCATGGTGGATATTTCATCCCTCGGTTTTGCGGTGGATACGGAGGCGGCCGCCTGGCTGGTCCGCGAAATAGGCGTGGCGGGCGTGCCGGGGTCAAGTTTTTTTCGCCAACCAGAAAATCGTTTTATTCGTTTTCACTTTGCCAAACAAGAGGAAACACTGCGTGCCGCGGGTGAGAAACTGTTGCAACTGGCGCATCGTCGGCCGCCTGGGACAGAATAGCGGCGGATGGCGCAACGATCGCCGCTTGACCGGTGCCTTGGACCACAGTCGCCGGGCCAACGATGCACTTTGCATGGCGGGTTCCGCCTTTGGAGCATTTCCATCATTAAAATTCAGTCTAGCGCGGAAGATTTTCGGGTGACGACGAAAGAGACCACTGCCATCGCGAGGGCGACCGCCGCTGTTCCGCCGTAGATGGTATTCAAGTCCAGTCCGGCCCATGTTTGCAACGGGCCAACACCGAAAGCGGCAATGCCATAACCGATCTGATAGAAAGCGATCAGGCCGCCCGCCGCCGAAGCGGCGATCGTCGCCAGTTCTTTCTGGCCGAAACTGATGGTCAGCGGCAGCAGCGCCGAACAACCGAATCCCGCCAGCGCAAAAGACAGGAGGCCGAAGAACGAGCTGGTTTTCGGAACGCAGGCCGTGGCGATGAAAGCGGCCGCGATGACGAACGGCAAGGCCCGGCAAACCATTCTTTCGGGAAACCATTCTCCAATGGCGGCGAACAAGAGGCGGCCGACGGTCACCATGCTCCAAAAAATGGCGAGGGCAAGCGACGCCATGAAGGCACTCGCGCCAAAATGTTTTGTCAGGTAAGGCACCGCCCAGTTGCCGTTCATGGTTTCGCACACGCCGTAGAGCAACGCAAAGGTGGCGAAAATCCAAAACCGGGCGGGGATTTTAATTTTGCCCTGGTTCGCGGCTTGAGAATTTGCGCCGTCCTTCAAAGGCTGACCGGCGCTGAAGAGCAGCAGTCCGAGAATCAACGCGCCAACCAGCAACGGCAGGCCCCACCAGATTCCGAGTCCGACAAACAGCGCGATAAAAACCGGTGCGAGCGCGGTTCCCAAGCCCAAAAGCGCATTGAGCACCAGCACCGCCCGGTCCACTTGCTTGGGGAAGAATGCCGCAGCAAACGTATTGACTGCCGGCACGGTGAAGCCAAAGCCAATTCCCATGCAGGCGGTCGCGGCGAGCAAAATCGCATAAGCCAAAGAATGTTCCTTCATGACGAACCGGCTTGCGACGAGCAGGGTCATGGCCAGCAGGTTGGCGGCCAGTCCCAGCGTATAAATACGTTTGGTGCCGAGGCGTTTTCTCAAGCCCGCGCCCAGCAGCGAGGAAATAATGGCCATGACGGCCTGCGGCACAAACATGCCGCCGTATTCCGTGCTCGATAATCCATAGTCGCTGGAACTTGTGAACACGGCGTTCGCCGCCGGAAACGTGACCAGCGCCACGCCTTGAATCAAGCCGGCGGCATACACGGTCAGGATTTCAGTGCGTTGCGCCATTTTGATTTTTCATTTGAGACGCTGGAGCAGATGGTCACCGACGCGCAGCGCCTTGGCGATGATGGTGAGCGACGGATTGACCGCGCCGCAGGAAGGAAAGAAGGAAGCGTCCACAACGTAGAGATTGTCAATGTCGTGAGTGCGGCAGTCGAGATTTAAAACCGAAGTCTTCGCATTTTCGCTTTACTCATTGCGCATTCACAACACGCTTTATGAAACCACAAATGACCCAAGGTTAACAACCAGAAGTCCTTCATGAGGATGAAGCATGAATAATGGCGAATTCATGGTTTTCCAAACCTTCCCGCCGGAGGTGGCGGCCAATTCGCAGCTGTTTGTCTTTGAGCCAGCCGGTCAAACGGCGGCCAACCATCCGGTGGCGTTATCCCGTCCGCTTGACGGCGCCGAGTGGGTGGTTATAAGTGGACCAAGGAAGGCATCGCCTTGGGTGTTGGCGGTGCGGTTGGTGTTCACCGGATTGTTGAATTGTCCTGGAGAGCGATCGGCAAGGGCCGGCGCGAAATCGCCGAAGGCGGGGCTGCGGACGGCAAATTGCGTTTCCAGGTCCGACCAGGCTGTTTCTCGAGAAAGCGGTAGCCGATGCCGCGCACGCTTTCCAAGTGCCAATTGGCGGGGCCGAGCTTGTTGCGCAGGCGACGCATGTGGGTGTCGATGGTGCGGGTTTCCAGTCCGGAGGCATGGTATTCGCAAACATCCTGCAGCAAGCGTTCGCGCGACTGCACCCGGCCGCGGCGCTGGGCAAGCGTGGCCAGCAACTTGAATTCGGTAACCGTCAGATTGATTTCATCCCCGTTGACCAGGACTTCGTGACGGGGAACATCCAGCTGCAAGTCATCGTACTCCAAAACGCCGGAATCGTCATCGGTGCTTTGCCGCAAATTGAGCAACCGCCGCATGCGCACCAGCAATTCCTGCGGCG
>Ga0302275_10004569_pt1 | contig 13622 bp, 14 predicted proteins | sample III_Bog_N2_2_FD_200229 | JGI IMG/M metagenome (GOLD analysis project Ga0302275, IMG submission 200229) | Peat permafrost microbial communities from Stordalen Mire near Abisko, Sweden - III_Bog_N2_2 | ecosystem: Environmental > Terrestrial > Soil > Wetlands > Peat | place: Sweden: Abisko...
CGGAAGGGTGCCCCTTGTCAGAATTTAACACGCAACTGGATTGATTCTGTTAGACTTAACTTACGCCAATTCCCATGGCAGTTCGTCGAGTGAGCTTCAGGGCAGCCCGGTGGAAGCGCAAGTTTGCGCGGATTTCTTAGGCGTTTTTCAGGAAATGTGTCCAGAATTGCTCTGATTTTGCAGGGTGTTCCCGGTAACTCTGTTGATTCCTTCCTGAATTGAAGGTGTATTTGCACCATCTTAACCCCACATTTATGGATCGCGGGGGATACTGGATGCAGAAATTCCGGAAAGATCGCGGAGGAGGAGCAGGCATGGCCAATTCGACCATCTCGTACCTATGGCGCGACCAAAACGCAACCAAGGGTTTCCGGTCTGGTGTTTCGCTGCACGGTCACACCAACCAATCCGAGGAGACGCTTGATTTTCTGGCGAATTTTGGCAACCAATACCCGCTCATGCGTCCACTGCTTTCGCGGATGGAGCGTCGATCGGAAGGCAAACACGGGACGCCGGTGAACTATGCGAAGGCGTATTGGACGCCTCCGATGACACCGAAGCTGGCGTTCGACCTGGAGAGCGGGCAGATTGAGAAGCTGGACCTTGCGCCAATGGTCTCCATCACGGATCACGACAACATCAAGGCTCCCATGCTGCTGCGGACGGTTCCAAGCGCGCGGCAGATTCCTGTTTCAGTGGAGTGGAGCGCGCCATACGGCGTGCAGTCGTTCCACCTGGGGATTCACAACCTGCCCAGCGTCAAGGCCCCGGAGTGGATGCAGACGCTGGCGGACTTTACCGCCAATCCGAGCGATGCGCGGCTTACCGAGATATTGAGCGCGCTGAACGCGGAGCCGAATGTGCTGGTCGTCTTCAACCATCCGATGTGGGATCTATACCTGGTGGGCGCGGAGAAGCACCAGTTCCTGGTGAACGAATTCCTGCAGAGGAACGGGAACTTTCTGCATGCGTTGGAGCTGAATGGGCTGCGCCACTGGGATGAAAATCGGGCGGTGCGGCGGCTGGCGGAAAAGTGGAACATGCTACTGATTACTGGCGGCGACCGCCACGGCGTGGAGGCGAACGCGAACATAAATTTGACCAACGCGACCAGCTTTACAGAGTTTGTGCACGAGATTCGGCGGGAGAAGATGAGCAATATGCTCTTCATGCCGCAGTATGCGGAGCCTTGGAAGCATCGGATTCTGCAGTCGGCAATTGACGCGGTGCGATACTATCCCGACTTTCCTCAAGGTTCGCGGACGTGGGATGAGCGTGTGTATCACCCTGACTGGAATGGGGTGTCGCGGCCTCTGAGCGAGCTTTGGCCGGCTGGAACGGCGCCGTGGGTAATGCGCTTCGGAGTGGGATTGGTGCAACTGATGGGCCGTGGTCTGGTTTCGGGCGGCTTGCGCATGGCCTGGAGCGAAGCGCACCAGTTGCGGCTGGCGCTGGGCGAGCACGACGGTTAGGCAGGAAGAGAGCGGAGTTGGCGTTGGCAAGCGGAGCTTGCGGTGTTAGCTAGAGCTTTTGCCGAGTCCGCAAGCGACGGACGATCCCGGTAAGGATTCCGGTTCAAACGATGAATGCAGGAATGCCGCGCGTAGCGTACTTTCCCGACTCGTTCCACGAAGTGAACGGGGTTGCGCATACCAGCCGCCATTTTGAGGCTTTTGCGCGGCGGCGAAATCTGCCATTTCTGTGCGTGCGGGCCGGTGACCGCACCCAGGCGATTCTAGAGGAAGACAATGTATGGACGCTTGAGCTTCCACGGGGCTTTCTGTCGTTTGCGCTGGAGAAGGACCTTCGATTCGATCCGGCCTTTCTGCGTCACATTCCTTTGATCGGCGAGGTTCTGGAGCGGTTCAAGCCGGATTTGATCCACATTACCGGACCCAGCGAGGTGGGAATGCTGGGCGCGGGACTGGCGCACCAACTTGGGCTTCCGCTTGCGGCGAGTTGGCACACCAACGTGCATGAGTACCTTGCGCGCCGGTCCAGTTGGTTTCTCCGCGTGCTGCCCAAGCGGCAATCGGCCGCCACCGGGCAGAAGATCGAGGACTTGACCATGGCGGCTGCGGCCAGGTTCTACTCCGTGGCGCGTGTGTTGTTTGCTCCCAATCAGGAACTTTGCGCGCTGCTGGAACGGACGACGGGCCGCAAGTGCTACCTGATGCCTCGCGGGGTGGACGCGGAGCTGTTTCATCCTGGGAAGCGCAGGCGCGACGCGGACGATCGCGATCATGTGCTGGGGTTTGTGGGGCGGCTTTCGATCGAGAAGAATGTGACGCTGCTGGCCGAGGTGCAGGAGGAACTGGAGCAGATGGGTCACCGGAGTTTCCGGTTCCTGATTGTGGGGCATGGGGCTGAGGAAGGCTGGCTGCGCGAGCGGATGCCGCGGGCGGAGATTCCGGGGGTGCTGCGCGGCGAGGAGTTAGCGACGGCCTACGCGAATATGGATCTGCTGGTGTTTCCGTCGCATACCGACACATTTGGGAATGTAGTGCTGGAGGCGCTGGCCAGCGGCGTACCGGCGATTGTGACTCCCGACGGCGGTCCAAAGACGATTGTGCGCGACGGCGTGACAGGGCGGATTGTGGACGACGAGGATTTTGCCGCGGCGGTGGCGGGGGTGCTGGGCGATCCGGTGAAACATGCCCAGATGCGGCTGGCGGCGCGGGAATATGCGCTGACTATGAGCTGGGACTCGGTGTTTGAAGGGGTTTACGCGGCCTATGAGACGATGCTGCCGGTGCGGGAGCGGGCGGCGGGGTAGGCAATCACCCGCGCCTCAGTGATGTCGCGACCCGGGCTTGCGATCTATTCTGTATCCAATGGCGATATGGCCGTTGAAGCACTCGTGAACTAACAGGAGAAGACAATGCTCGGTTTCATGATTCTGGCCGTCAGCGATGTAGAACGTTCATTGGCGTTCTATGAGGCGGCCTTGAAGCCTCTGAATATCAGGTTTTTCTTACCCTACAAGGGCGAAGGCGGCCATCCCGATCTGTGGGGATTCGGGGATGGCAATCAGGCGTTCTTTTGGCTCCAGCAAGGTAAGCCCGATCCAGCGGTTATTCACTGGGGGTTCATGGCCGAAAGCAATGGCAAGGTGGATGAATTCTACAAGGCAGCCATCTCCGCTGGCGCGAGGGATAATATTTCGCCGCGTGCACGACTTGAATACTATCCGGGATACTATGCGGCAGATGTATTCGACCCGGATGGTTATTCGTTCGAGGTCGTCCATAAGGGCTGATGGTGGATCTCGCATTCTGACATTCGAATTAGATCTGTCCTGAAAAAAGGGATTCAGTCCTTCGGACTCGTATACGAGGTCAGTCGGCGCCAAACCGCTGAGGCCCAATTCGGGCGTCACGAAGGCAATTTCCAGGATTCCGGGCGGATCGCCGTCGAACAAAAGGGTAACTCATGTCTCGACTTTAAGACATTGGTTAGCCTACTTAGGCATCGCCGCGTCATTTGATCGTGGCTACACGGCCCGCGGTTGGGAACTTCTGGAATTGAAGAATGTCGTGGCCGGGGACTACGCGGTCTGGCGAGCCGGCTAACTGGATCATTCGCGCCTGCTGGGCGATGTTGGCTGCGTGATCGGCGTCGCTGAAAGAGGCACTGGCCAGGTGCGCCGATAGATTGAGATAGAAATAGGCATTGTCGGAAGCCAGCACATAGGTTGGATTTCCCTCGACGCGGAGATACTGCGAGGCATAAGTGTGGCGTGAGCCGGTGTACGCGCGAATGCCGGGAAAGATCTCAATGTTATCGCCCTCGACCAGGTGCACGCGGCCTGCAGTGTTCAGTTGGACTAACTCCTTGACGTCTTCCGGATCGATGCCGCCGTGGTTTCCACCGGGCTGCCACGCATCCATGGTGTAGTAGCGATACTCATCCTTCTGTATCCAGATTTGCGCTTTGGGAAAGAGATCGATGCCGCCCGTGTGGTCCCAGTGCGCGTGGCTGATGACGATGTCAGTAACCTGATCGGGATCGACGCCCGCGGTCTTGACTGCAAGATCGGGGCGGAGATAGTCCTGCATGGGGAAGTACTTTGTAAATGTATCGCGATGGAATCCGCTGTCGAAGAGGATGGTGTGGCCTGAGCCGCGAATTAGCCAGACGACCATTGCTATGTCGACCTTTTGATCTTTGGGACCGCCTACGACGAGGTCGGAGACTTCGACACCGGGCGATGTGGCATAGCGAATGGCTTGAATCGAGTACTCGGGCGCGGGAGGCGGCGCAAGGAATACAAGGCAAAGTGCTGCAAGGATCAGTCGCGCCATGTACATCTCTTTCTTTTCTTTGAAGCAAGTTGAGAAAACCGGCTTATGCTTTCGCGGCCAGATCGCCGATGGCGCCGACCAACTTGTCGAGGTCGGGGAGGGTTGTGTAGACATGGGGAGTTACTCGAACGCAACTAATGTTCTCCCAGACAATGCCGACGGTGTGGATTTTGTATTGATCGAAGAGGGCCGAAGATAACTGGGCCGGTGTCATGCCGTCGATACTAACTCCGCAGATGGCGCAGGAGTGATTGAGATTGAGCGAGGTGTGGAGCTTGACTTTGGGGATGGACTGGACGCGAGCGGCCCAGTAGTTCTTCAGATATCCGATGCGCTGCTGCTTGCGCCTGCTGCCGATGCCTTCGTGAAAATTGATAGCTTCTCCTATGCCCTGCTCGATGGGAAAGCTGCGCGTACCCAGCGTTTCAAACTTGCGAATGTCGGCGCTGTGGGGCGTGGAGTTGCAGGTGAGCGGCCAAAGCTTCTCGATGTGGTCGGCCTTGACCCACATCATGCCGGTTCCTATGGGCGCGGAGAGAAACTTGTGCAGGCTGGTTCCGAAGTAATCGCAATGAAGGTCGGGGATTTTGAAGTCGAGAAGGCCGAAAGAATGCGCGCCGTCGGCGATAACTTCGATGTTATGGGCGTGAGCCATGTCGGCGATTTTGGCCACGGGCATGGTTTGGCCAACCCAGTTGACCATGTGAGTTACATGAATCAAGCGAGTTCGGGGAGTTATGGCTTCTTCGTAGGCTTTGACGATAACCGCGTCGTCTTCGATGGGGAAATCGAAGCTGATTTGCTTATAGACAATGCCGTCCCGCTCGGCACGTTGGCGGTAGGCCTGGATCATGTTGGGGTAGTCCTGCTTTGTGCCTATCACTTCGTCGCCGGCCTTGAGGGGCAGGCCGTAGATGATGGTGTTCAGCGCCTCGGTGGAGTTGCGGTTGATAGCAATTTCGGAGGGTTGCGCGCCGGCAAGGCGGGCGAGTTTCTGGCGCAGCGGCTCGCGGCCCTGGTCGAGTATCTGCCACATGTAATAGGACGGGCCCTCGTTGGCAAGCTGGTTATAGCGCTCGACGGCCTGCTGAACGACGACGGGCGATGGAGAAACTCCGCCGTTGTTGAGATTCACGATGTCGGGGTTAACGGAATAGGAGCGCTGGATGACGCTCCAGAAGTCTTCGTTCTGGGCGACTTCGTCGGCGTTCAGGTGGGAGATGTGGCGCGACGCGGCTTGCCAACTGGCTGCGTGGGCTTGATGGAAGAGGCTGTTGGCAGAGAATGCGCCGGCGAGTGTGGCGGCTTGGCGGAGGAAGATGCGGCGGTCGGTGTTCATCCTATTGAGCAATGTAGGCGCTTCTCTGGGCGGATTCAACGGGAAAATACTGGCAAGCGAGTCAGATGAGGAGGCCCGATTTCAGATCGAGCGCGAACGGGGTTTCCTTGTCGGTCATCAGATCCCAACCCTGGCCGTGCAGAGTATGGTCCTCGACTGCGGTGATGGTGATGCCTTCAGAGGATAGTTTTTCCGATTGCCAGGCTTGGCCGTTTCGTCCCCAGGCGAGAATGGCGCGATGGCCGACAAATAGGAGCAAGCCCTGCGCGGCGAGGGGACGAACTTCGAGCACCGGCCGGAAAGCAATCATGGTGAAGCGGGCGGGCTGCGTGGTCGAGATGAGGTAGGCGTAGCCGCCGGAGACGGCGCAGATTTCGTCTGGGTTGGGCGTGGACCAGAGGCCGGTGGGGACGGCGGGGTCGCGGAAGCCGAGGGCGCAGGTGGCCAGGAAGGGTTCGGCGGGCAGAGAGCATCCCGCAGGGGCTAAAGCCTTTCCTCTTATTGCTGCATTTTCGGCACGACTAAAGTCGTGCCCTGACACAGAACTGAAGGTTTCAGAAGAGTGTTCGGATGGACCGGGCCGAATGAGGACTTCGAGGGCGCCGCGTTCGACTTCTTCGGCCTGCGCGGGGTAGACGAAGCGGCGGGTGGGCAAGATGATGGGGCGGGCCGCGAGGATGGAGGCATTCCATTGGTGGGGGAAGCTCAGGTCCACAATGGGGGCGGTCATGGCGTTGCCTTGTAGTGGAGGATCCAGTCTTCCTGTTCCTGCGTGTCGGGAACGGTGCAACCGCGTGCCTCTGCGACGGCTGCGAGCGCGGCGGCAGGCTCCCAGCCGAGATGGATCAGCGTGCAGGCTGTGGTGACCGTCGCTCGTCCGATGCTTCCGCGGCAGTGGACGCCAATTTTCTGGCCGGCGCGGAGGCGATTTGCGAGGTCGGAGATAAATGCGCGGAAGGCGGGTTTGTCACTTGGAACTGTGGTATCGGGAATGGGAAACGAGAGGAAATGGATGCCCAGGTGCATGGCCTCAAAACGCTCATCCCCGATGCCGAGGAAATCCGCTTCGTCGCGCTCCAGCAAGGAAACCAGGATCTGGATTCCGGCGCGCTTCATTCTGAGGAGATCGTCCTCGATGGTCCGGGCGTTTCGCGGGCGAAGCACGACAGCCAGCGGAGCCGGGGGATCTCCCTTGATCCAGAAGATATCGTTCACGGGCCGTTAGACTCCTACAAACTGCTCGATGCGGGTGCGTACATTTGGAATACCGAGGCCGAGAGCGGCGCCTTCCTCAATGAGCGGGAGGACCTTGTCAAACTCGCGACCGGAGTGAGCGCCGGTGAGGGCGATGCGGACCGGATGGTAGAGTTCCTTGCCCTTGATTCCAGTGGCATCCTTGATGTCGTTCATCCAGAAATTGAAATCCTCGGGGGTTACGATGTCGTTATGCGCGCGGACGCGGTGGGCCAGTTCGCCGAGGACGGTTCGCGTGGGGTCGGCGGCCAGGATGACGGCGTTTTCCGGGTTGGCGCGGGCGGCGACGATGTCGAAGCCGAAGATGGAAGCGGCTTTGGCAGGGAGCTGAGAGAGCGTGTCGGCGGCGGGCAGGAACAGGGCAATCAGGTTCTTGAACCAGGCCTTTCTGCGGGCTATGGTTTCATCGGTGAGCATCTCCAGGGGAATGTGGGGCTCCAGCTTGGCGGCATTCCACTCGAGCGCGGTCTCCAGCGCCTCGTCAGATAGCCAGAGCGGAAAAATGTCCGGCCTTGCTTCGCAAAAGTAGTCCGCGGCCAACTCCGCAATGCGTTCGGGGTCGGCTTGCTTCAGGTAATGGCGATTGAGCCAGTTTAGCTTGTCGAAGTCAAAGACGGCCGGGGATGGTGTGACGCGTTCGAGCGAGAAGGCGCGGGTTAGCTGGGCGAGGGTGAAGGTCTCGGTCTTGCCGTCTTCAGCGCCCCAGCCGAGCAGCGCAAGGTAGTTCACGAGAGCTTCGGGCAGGTAGCCAAGCTCGCGGAAGGTGGAAATAGACGTTGCCCCGTGACGCTTGGAGAGGCGCTCGCGATCTGCTCCGAGGATGGTGGAAAGGTGGGCAAACTCGGGGACGGGCCAACCGAAGGCCTGGTAGATGGCGACCTGTTTTGGGGTATTGGAGATGTGGTCGTCGCCGCGGATGACGTGGGTGATGGCCATGAGGGCGTCGTCGATGGTGACCACGTAGTTATAGACGGGAATGGCGGCGGAGACGCCGCTGGCGCTGCGAACCAGTACAGGGTCGCTGACGGTGTCGGCGGCAAACTCGACCGGGCCGCGCACCAGATCGTGGAAGCGGAGAGGATTGTCTTCGATTCTGAGGCGAACAGCATAGGGCTTGCCCTCGGCCAGGTTTTGTGCGACTGCGCCAGGCGAGAGTGAACGGCAGCGGCCGGAGTAGATTTGCGTCCGGTTGGCGGCTGCGGCCTGGGCACGCTCGGCTTCCAGTTCCTCGGCGGTGCAGAAGCAGCGATAGGCTTTGCCTTCAGCGAGGAGGCGTTCCGTGTGCTGGGCGTAGATGGCGAGACGCTCGGATTGGCGATAGGGTCCGTGTGTGCCTTTGTCTGGAGCGCCGAGGGTGCCTGGACCCTCGTCCCAGTCAAGGCCGAGCCAGCGAAGGTCTTCGATAAGCTGGGTTTCGTACCGGGCTTCCGATCGTTCAAGATCGGTGTCTTCGATGCGGAGGATGAAGTCGCCTTTGGTGCGGCGGGCGAAGAGCCAGTTGTAGAGGGCGGTTCGCGCGTTGCCCACGTGCAGCAGCCCGGTGGGCGAGGGGGCAAAGCGGACGCGGGGGGCGGGCTTGGTCATGACAGTAATGATTTTAGATGGTAATGGGGAAAAGAAATCAACGAATCGTTGTTGGAGAAAAGGTAAAGAATGCTATCTTTACGTAAAGAAGTAAGTGTAAAGATGTCTGCTACTAGCACGATCAGCAGTAAAGGGCAAATCACCGTTCCGGTTGAGGTTCGGCACCGGCTGGGCCTCAAGCAAGGGGATCGGGTGGAGTTTGTCTATGAAGATGGGCGCACGGTTCTTCGGCCGGCTCGGACGGAAGAGAATCCGTTTACCGCGTACCTTGGGGCCTTTCCCGCTTTTTCGTCTCGTGAAGAGATCGTTGCCTACTATCGCGAACTTCGCGACGATGATCCGTGGGTACTAAAGAACGTCGAAGAAGGCAAAAAGTGAGGACGGCGATCGACGCGAATATCATCTCGTCAATTTGGTCGCTGGAGCCGACTGCGGAGCAGGTTGTCGAACAGTTGGGAAAGGCAAAACAAGAGGGAGCTCTACTTATTTCTCCATTTGCATTCTCCGAATTGCACGCTCATCCAAACGTTACAGCAGGCGATGTCCGCTCGTTCCTTGATGCGTCCGGCATTGTGATCGATTACAAGCTGGAAGAAACAATCTGGACCGAAGCAGGGCTTCGCTTTGCCCGTTACGTTGCTCGACGCAGGACGGCCACGGGAGAAGGCCCACGGCGGGTGTTGGCCGATTTTCTGATCGGCGCGCACGCGCTCATGCAGGCGGAGCGATTGTTGACACTGGATGCAACTCGCTATCGGCAGGATTTTCCGGAACTGCGGCTGCTATGAATGCCGGGGGCCCTTCCTCACTTCCTCAGTCGCACTTTACGATTCAGATTAGGAGCGCAGGATGATACGCAGGTCGATGTATGCGGTATTGATGGTCGTTTTGAGCTTGGCGGCAGTAGGGCGCGCGGCGGTTGCGCAGGATAACGCGATGGGCGGCCAGTCTGATGCGAAGAAGGAAATACGAGCCCAGGTGGACCGTTACATGATGTCAATCGACGAAGCCGACACCAAGCTTGGAGCCACGGTTTGGTCGCCGACACCGGATGTGACGTTCATTGAGCCGACGGGGCACGAACGGGGATGGGATCAGATTGCCGATGTGGTTTACGGGAAGCTGATGGGCCAGACATTCTCCAGACGCTCAATGAAAAATGTGAGCGATGTGAGCATTCACGTGTATGGAGATGCGGCGGTGGTGGAGTTCGATTGGGATTTTGTGGCTACTCTTCGCAGCAATGGAGCGTCGGTGCATACGACGGGGCGGGAGAGCCAGGTGTATATCAAGTTCCCGGACATGGGCTGGCGGCTGGTGCATGTCCACTACTCTGGGCCGGCGGTTAGCGTGCCAGGTAGTGGATTCTGACTCGGCGCGCTCGGCTCTATGAGAAATGCTCCCAGCCTTGAGGCTGAAGTGCCTGGCGGCCCTGCGGGGTGATGAGCGTGACGGCGGGGTGGTTGCGGCGAGCAGGAACGATGCGGCCGATTCTTGTGACTCTGACGCCGGCGATGGTCCGCGGAAGGCGGACGGTTGGCGGGGCGGTGAAGAGCAGTTCGTAGTCTTCGCCGCCGTTGAGGGCCTGGGCCAGGTTGGCGGCGGGGTGGATGGGAAGAAGTGCGGCGTCGACCTCGGCGGATACGCCGGATTCCTCGCAAATGTGTGTGAGGTCAGTGGATAGGCCGTCGCTGAGGTCGATGGCGGCCGATGCCATGCGGCGGCGCTGCAGCATTAAACCCTGGGCGATGCGCGGCTGGGGGTAGAGTTGCGGTGCGAGCACTGTTTCCAGCTTTTTGGGGATTCGCAGAAGATTTGAGCGGGCGGGTTGAGCTGTTGCCAATTGTGCGAGGCGGGCCAGGGCTGCGGCGGATCCGCCAAGGAAGCCGGTGACGTAAAGAAGGTGCCCTGGGCGGGCGGTGAAGCGGAGCAGGGCACATCCCCTTGGAACCGAGCCGATCAGGACGATATCGGCAAATGGGATTGGCGATTCCGACAGGTCGCCGCCGGCAAGTGGAGTTTTGTGAGTGGCGGCCAGGGCCAGCAGGCCGTCGAGGAAGCGCTGGACCCAGGTCTTGCGTCTAGTAGTCGAATTAGTGAGTTCGCGCGGCAAGCCCAGGGACAGGAAGGCGGCCACCGGGCGCGCTCCCATGGCGGCAAGGTCGCTGAGACCGCGAGCAAGGGCCCTGTGGCCGACGGATTCTGCCGGGTGCCAGTCGAGCCGGAAGTGACGGCCCGCGATGGAAAGATCCGTGGTGACCGCTAGTTCCTCCCCAGCGCGGGGACGGAGCAGGGCGCAGTCGTCACCAATGCCAAGGCGCAGGCTGAGGCCTGGCGCGCGGGCGGCGCGGCTGCGTATCTGGCGGAGCAGGGCCAGCTCCCCTGGCACGCGCGTGGTTCCGGAATCGAGCCGGCTCGATCGCATCTTCTTAGGATAGGGCAATTAGGCACGAGGGAACAGGGATTAGGGAATAGGGAATAGGGACTCGGGGGTACTAGGTTGCACTGGGACTCATCTCACTGAGTATACAGCCGATAAGAAACTTTGGTAATCGCTTCCTGGGGGAGCAGAGTCACGGGCTGTCCTGGCGGCGGGCTGTGCGCCGCCGATTTGATGCAGGCGGAATTGCTGTAATTTGGCTCCTGGGGTTCGCGCCACGGTTGGCATCCAAGCAACAAAAAATGATTTTTCCTGTGGATTTCGTTGACCACACCGGCTACGCTTTGGTACCCTTGACGAACGTTCCCGGGATAGCTGAATCACCGGCGTGTGTATTTCTTACGGGCTGAACAGCCCCTTATGCCTTGCGCTTTCGAGCGGTACACGGCGAGTTGCGACCCTGCATTGCGGGTATGAAAGGCGAAAATGCTGCGCAGACGCTATTACATACTTTTTGTAGCCCGAGATGAAGACGGGCGGATTCGCAAGATTGCGCTTCCGCTCCAGTACGCTTATGGATTTGTGGCCGCTGCATTGGTGGGAGCGTTCACCATTGTGGGGCTGGCCGGCTCGTATACCCGCATGTTGCTGAAGACTGAGAGTTTTAACCAGGTTCGGCAGGAGCGAGAGACGCTGCGCAAGAACTACAAGCAGATGGCTCAGATTGCGCACGACCGCGATGTGCAGGTGGCCTCGCTGGGTGCGCTGGCAAGCGAAGTGAGCGCACTCTATGGCTTGCGTCAGAACAAGTTGGCCGCAGCCCATCCGGCTGCTGCCGCCAGCGCTGCCGCGGCGCCCACACCAACCACGCTGGCTATGACCGACGAGGTAAATCCGCAACAGGTAAAGCTCTCCATCGATCAGTTTTACAATTTGCGTACGCAGGCGCTTTCTGGACAGGTATCGCGCGCGCTCGAGGGCGGACTTACGCCGAGTTTCGTGGGCGATTGGACGCTACTGGCCGATGCGCCTTCCATTTGGCCGGTCGAGGGTAGAGTGGGCTCCAGCTTTGGTGAGCGGGAAGACCCGTTCAACGGCGAAGGCAAATTCCATTCCGGCATTGACATCGAAGCGCCGTACGGAACGCCGGTGCGCGCGGCCGCCGATGGAGAAGCGACCGGGGAGTCTATGGGCGCTGGGTACGGAAAGCAAGTGGTTCTGAGCCACGGCCACGACGTGCTGACGGTATACGGTCATCTTTCGTCGATTGCCGTGCTGCCGGGCCAGCATGTCACGCGCGGCGAAGTTGTTGGATACGTGGGCCAATCGGGGCACGCCACCGGCCCACACCTGCACTATGAGGTGCGCGTCCACAATGTTCCGGTGAATCCGCACAAGTATCTGCGCAACACCTTTGAGCAGTTGGCAAGCTCGGATGGCAGTCCGCAGGCCGGGGCGGGAAATTAGTCGGAATTTTTGGGAATGAAAAGCGGCTCCCGGCAAACCGGGAGCCGCTTTTCGTTTGGGCGAGTTTCCATGGTGGCGGATATGCGGCGTGCGGACACAAGTGCCGCGCAGGGGCTACTTTGGCCCCTGGTTGACTTTGCAGCCATCAAACACAAAGTCGAATGTGCCGGTATTCACCACATCCATCGAGAGCCGCGCCGGGATGGAAAAGCCATCTACGGTTTCGTATTCGATAGAGACGTGCATTTCCTGGCTCTTGGCAGACGCTGACTCGGGTGGCCGGATATGGGCCGTGAAACTGGTGACCAGCAGGCCTTCCTTCGTTGCCTTGTAGGACGGAGAAAAACTCATGGCCGCGCCGCTCATGGCCACATCGAACTCCTGAAGTACCAGTTTGGGGTCGAAACGTTCGGTCACCGATGTATCTCCCTGCACTGCCACCAGCTTGTATCCCCTGGCCGACTGGGTGATATCGAGCCCCTGGGATGAGCTTGGCACCACCGAGCCATTCATGAAAGGCGCCCAGAACTGCAAAAACCCCTGAAGCGCCTGCTCGGTGGCCTGGTGCATGCTCGTGAGCAGGGTCAGGGAGTCCTCGTCGAACGTCTTGCCGACATTCGAAGATTCGTCCCAATCGAGGGTGGATCGGCCCATTAGCTGGGCGTGCAACTGGAGCTTGACTCCATTGAGCAGCTGAATGTGCTGTTCTGTTGGGGCATCGGAGGCGCCCTTGCTTGCGACAATGACGATCTTCTTCCAATCGGGATGAACAGCGCAGTCGAAGCCATCGAGTCCGTTCCCAATGCGGGAGTAGGAGTAGTAGAGCCTGGCTGCATTTGCCAGCAGCGCATCGGGGTTCGCTACTTTTGTCGGCGGCTGGGTTGGCGCGGCCGGCTGGTGCGGCGTTGCAGCGGTGCCCTGCGCATGAGCGCCTGGCAGAGCGGTGACCGCCATGAGAGTGGTCAAGAGAGAGAACGAAAAGAACAGCGGGGATTTCTGCAACGCGGAGCCTGCTTTCGATGCGGCCACAGTACTGTGACTGTTTGACGTGGAACTCGGCAAAGCGGGCTAACGGCTCGTGGGTGTATCTTGGGGTGGGTTTTCAACTTCGAATCGCGGGAGAATTCACCGTGCATTTCAGATTCATCTTGCTCGCTGCCCTTGTTGCCTTTGGCGTATCCGCATCCGCACAGAATCAAGCCGCCCAAGCCGCCGCGCCGGATCGAGCCGAAGGGTTACGGACTGCTTTTGCCCGCGTCCAGCATTTGAAGCGGGGTATCAACGCGTCGGGGTG
>Ga0302275_10004578_pt1 | contig 13612 bp, 14 predicted proteins | sample III_Bog_N2_2_FD_200229 | JGI IMG/M metagenome (GOLD analysis project Ga0302275, IMG submission 200229) | Peat permafrost microbial communities from Stordalen Mire near Abisko, Sweden - III_Bog_N2_2 | ecosystem: Environmental > Terrestrial > Soil > Wetlands > Peat | place: Sweden: Abisko...
CAGCGGCGCGACAATCGCCACCGGCAGGCACATCGACCCGATGAGCATGATGCGTTTCCGCGCGCGCGGCAGCGTCCAGCCGCGCCCCATCAGCCAGCCCGAAAGCCAGCCGCCCAGCATGTACGCGATGCCGCCGAAGATAAACGGCACCCACGAATATTTGCCGATCATGCGCTGGTCGAAGCCTCGCTCTTTCACCAGATAAGCGGGAAGCCAGAAGATGACGAAGTAGATAACCGGATCGGTAAACGTGCGAGCGATGCACAGCGCCTTCGCTTCGCGGGTCCGAACTACGCGTCCCCAATCCACGCTTCTGGCCGACGCTGGCCGTGCTTCCGAGGGCGGCAACACGTCGTCCTTGAATTCCAGATATTCGCTGCGCCGCAGCAGCTTGCTCTTATCCGGGGAATCGTAAAGCAGCCACCAGAGCAGCAGCCAGATGAAGCCCGCCCCGCCCACGGCAATGAAGGCGAACTGCCAGCCGTAAACGATCGTCAGCCACGAAACCACGGGCGGGGCCAGCGCCGAGCCGGCCGAAGATCCCGCGTTGAAAATTCCCACGCCCAGTGCGCGCTGTTTGGGTGCGAACCATTCCGACACCGCTTTCGTCGCTGCGGGCCAGTTGCCCGGCTCACCGAGGCCCAGCACAAAGCGCGCGATGCCGAACGACCAGACTCCCGTCGCGAACGCGTGCATGATGGACGCGAACGACCACACGCCGATGAACAGCGAGAAGCTCTTCTTGGTGCCGAGCCGGTCCACAATATAGCCCGAACCGGCGTACATAATCGCGTACGCGAGAAAGAACCCCGCGAGTATGCGGGAGTAATCGATCTCCGTCATCGCGAACTGCGTGCGGATTTTGTCGGAGACCACGGCGAGGGCCTGCCGGTCGGCATAGTTCACGGCCGTCGCGAGGAAGAGCAGGCCCGCGATGATCCATCGCAGTTTTGGGATTTTCATCGGGGAATTTTCATGGGGCGGAATTTACTGACCTGGTAAGTGTATCTGAATGCTCAGCGCGCCGGCTGCGCCGGACCATGTCCAGTTCCCGATCGCTACCGGCTGAGTTGTCATCAGCTTCATTGACTCCGGCGAATTGAAAGTGAACACCGGCAGGCCGAGCTTCTGGTGCACTACGTTCCACGCGCCATCGACTCCCCAGTGGTGATAGCCGCTCGGCGCACCGGCATAGATCAGCGCGGTGACCTCGGGGTGTTTGACCGACCAGGCCTGCAGTTGGTCCACAAAGGCGGCGGCCTCGTCATCAAGCGCGAGTTTTGTGCTGCTCTCGCGGTGCAGGTCGCGCAGATTCCACGGCAGCCAGAGCAGAAGAGCGGCGCATACCCAAAGCGGCCTGACGTGCGTGGCGGCAGCGGCAAGCGCAATGGCCGCGCAGGAGAGTGGCAAGTACGTATAGGCTTCGAAGAGACGGCCCGGCAGAAACAGCAGCGTGAACAGAAACAGCAGCGACGCGGCGACGCCGAACCAGACGCGCCGGTCACGTATCAGCGCAAGCAAGAGTAACGCCAGGCCGCTGAACGGAAACAACAGGAACCGCTCCGCGTAATAAGGCAGCGTTATGCCGAGAGCGGCCAACGTGAACCGGAACGTATACTCATTGTCCTTGTTCGGATTTTGCAGAATGCCCTGAATTCCGAAAGAAAGCGACGTCGCAAAAAAAGGGATCAGCACCAGAAAACGCTTCCTTCCCAGCCAGTATTCGTAAACGAACAGCACCGCCGGCAGCATCACCGCGAGTTCCTTCGCCTTATATGCAACCCAGAACGCGATGAAACTCAGCACCCAGCGCTCGTACGCGAACAGGAGGAGGCTTGCAAGACTGAACGTGCAGCAAAGCAGATCGAACACGTACATGGGCTTCCAGTAAGCGTCGAAGGCCGACGCGCTCAGCGTGAAGAATGCCACGCCCGCGAGCGCCTGCCACGCGCCGATATTGAGCTTCCTCGCCAACAGGTAGATAAGCAGCCCGTTAAGAAGGTGGAAGAAAAACAGCGGCGTGATGTAAGGCGGGAAGTCGAGCCCGAACGCACGTCCCATCAGAGTGTAGTAGAGATGCCCGGTGGGACGGAAGTTGTCGACATCGAAAGTGGGCTTCACGAAATCGACCGCATATAGCTTCATGGTCAGCGCCGGAGTCCAGGCCATCGTCGAGATCGAGTCGTCTTCGAAGAAGCCGTCGTAGGCGCGATAGTTCAGAGCGATAAACGCTAAAACGATGGCAAGTCCACCGAGGATCGCGAAGCGGGGGGAAGATAACTCTCGGGGTCTGATTTACCGATTGTACGTTGGCGGCGGGTGTGTCCCGCTGCCGGTAAGCGGCGACAGCGACCCGCGCCGTACGGTTCGGTACAGGACCCCGCGCGTGCTCGTGCGGCTGGACGCCATTCTATTCTGAAAAGGCGTGGCGTGGAAAAAACCTCAATCGAAATCGAGCGATGCCGGGATCATCCTGATCGGCCTTTTTAAGCTCATGAAAGCCACTACACTGCTGGTGGCGGGCATCGGGATTCTGAAGCTGCTGCATCATGACGTCGCCACGGTGGTCACACATTGGGTGGAGCGGCTGCGGCTCGATCCCGACAACTACTACATCCACCGGGGACTGGGCCGCATATTCCGTGTGACGCCGAAGCAACTCAGGGAACTAAGCGTCGGTACGTTCATCTACGCGGGCCTGTATCTGACGGAAGGCCTCGGACTGGTCACGCGAAAACACTGGGCCGAATACCTCACCACCCTCAGCACGGCTCTTTTCATTCCCCTGGAAGCGTATGAGATGTACCGGCACTTCACGTGGGTGAGGCTGGTCCTGCTGCTCGTCAACGCGGCCATAGTCTGTTATCTGGCGGCGCGGATCAAGCATCGGCGATAAAAGGTGCGCGGTGGAGATGCCGCTTGCCGAGAAAAGAACTGGAGCCGCTACTGTTTGGGCGAGCCGGGGTTCTTCTTCTGCCGTTCCCACTCATCCCGAAACGTCTTTTCGCGCTCCGCGATATAGGCTTTGTAACCGGCGGGATCGATGAAGGCGTTCTTGTCGCCGGCTTTGAACTTCTCGTACTTCTCCTTCATGCCGAAGTAGGCGCCATGCGCGCCGAGGAAGATGTCGCAGGGCAGGCTGTTGAGAACGGCGAAGGTTTTCACATAATCCTCCGCGATTTTCGGATAGGTTTTGTTGCCAACCAGATAATAGCCCGCGTTGACGTTCGGGCTGCCCACGATTACGACGTTCAGGTTGCGTCCGCCTTCCTGAAGCTGCGAGGTCCATGTCGTGCAGCCTTTGGTGTGGCCCGGCGTGAGATGGGCCACCCACTTCGACCCGCCGAGTTCCACGACATCGCCATCGTGAAGCACCCGATCCACATGCGCGCCGGGGCGTCCGCGTCCGGTCGCCTGTTCGTCGGCGACATCCTCGCTCATGACTTCCAGTTTCGCGCCCGTTTCGTCCCTGACAACGCCCGTGGCCTCATCGTGATCGCCGTGAGCATGGCTGATCAGAACGATTTTGATATCGCTGTATTTGAAGCCCAGGGACTCGATGCTCTTCTTGATCGCCGGGACGTCCTGCTTGAAATCGGAGTTGATCAGGATGTTGCCCTGCGGGGTGGCGATCAGATAGACGGCGAGGTCCGCTGTGCCTACGTAATAGAGGTTGCCCGCGATTTTGAATGCGGAGAACTCCTTATGCCAGTCCGGATTGGGCTGCGCAATGAGGGCTGTCGAAAGAGCGAGGAAAGGGAAGATGGATTTTAGGATCATACGTTGTCCGAACGGGTCAGTGCTCACCATTCTCGCACTCGTTCGGGCGCAGTCGTGGCGTCGTTTGCTCGGCGGACCACAAGGATGAATGTGCCGCTTACTGACGTCCGTGGCCCAGGATCTGGTGTCACGTTCAGAATCTGGTGTCACGAAAGTTGGCTTAACGGCGGCTGCGGTTTGGTGTTCCGCTTTTTCAGGAGCCAGCCGGCGAGGAGCACGAGCGCTGCGCCGCCGACTTCTCCGGCGATCACGACGGCGCTGGGCGGAGAAAACGTTTTCGCCATCCACGGGTCCGTCACAACCATCTCGCCCGCCACGCGGCCGAGGATCGCCGCGCCAAGCCAGACCAGAATCGGGTAGCGGTCCATCACCTGGGACAGCATGCTGCTGGTGAATACGACCAGCGAAATGCTGAGCCCCAGCCCGGCGATCAGCAGCGCGAGATTGTCTTTGGAGAGCGCGGCCACCGCGAGAATGTTGTCTACCGACATCGTCACGTCGGCCATCAGGACCATCCAGATGGCCTGCCGGAGGCTGCGGGCGGCGGGGACGGTTTCCTGCTCGCCGGTGCCCGAGACCAGGAGCTTTACTGCAATCCAGAAAATCAGCAGACCGCCGGTCAACATCAGGAAGGGCAGCCGGAGGATGCGCGCCGCGAAGAATGTCAAAGCCACGCGGAGTATGACTGCGCCCGCCGCGCCCGCCATTGCGCCTGTCCGGCGCTGTGCGCGCGGCAGCGATTTGACGGCCAGCGCAATCACAACAGCGTTGTCGCCGGCCAGCACCACATCCGTCAGCACGATGGCGAGCGCCGCGAAGAAGAACCCACTGTTGAGATTGCCCATGCGGCAATCGCAGGATAGCAGCAACGGTAGGAATCGAACGTCAGACCGGACGTTCGGAGCCGCGCAGACGGAACATGACGCGCAGTTCCCTGCGCCAGTCGGCAGCCAGCCCGACGCGCGTGATTTCGATCTCCGGGTTCAGGTAGCCGATCATGGCTTCACTGGTGGAATGGAATTCGAGCGCGGGGGCGACCAGCAGGATGCGCGGCGGGTCCGGGCGGACTGTGATTCCGGGGAAATAGCCGAGGCGGGTGAAGTCTCCGGCAGCCAGGTGTTTGCGGACGCGGAGCCAGTAGTCGAGGGCCTGAAACGGCAGTTGCAGATCGGCGGCGGCCTTTAGTTCGACGACGACCAGACGGCCCGTGTGATCGACGCCCAGAAGGTCGATTACGCCGCGATCCGGGCCGCCAAAGATCGGGACCTGTCCGTAGATCGGCGCGGGCAGCAGCGAGGCGTCGATAACACCCGGCCTCGCGCGGACCGCGGATTCGAGCCAGCCTTCTGGAAACTGCGTATAGAGAGGATGCAGTCGATCCTCCGTGGTTTCACAGCGCACCCGGACTACCTCGCGCGCCATGGCGATCGCGGTTTCCATGGTGCAGCGCCTGCGCCGCGCGATGCCGCAGGTGAGCTTTCCGGCCGACCAGCGGGCGAATTCGAGTCCGCGTACGCGCAGGCTGACGGCCCCGTCGCTTTGCTCAACCCGATCGACGCCCGCCATTTCGGGTATGGCGGACGGATCGGAGTTGGGCGCCACAGGACGGCGGCACGGCGGCAGGGTGGAATCGATGTTGCCCGCGTCGGCAAAATCGACAGGGCCTGTGCGGTCGCGCTCGTCGAAAACGCAGACGGTGCAGTCGACTGCTGCCGGGTTGAGCAGCGCGGCACGGAAGGCAGTGTCGCGCTCGCATTGCATCGGGCAAAAGAGGATGAGCCGGCGGATGCGGATTTTCTTTTCCCTCCGCCGGAGGTAGTCGAGCCAGATCAGGCCGGATGCCAGGACGCCGGCGTAGTCGGACGATCCGGGCGGTGCGCCCATCGCGGCGATTCCGCTCGAACCGCAGCGTAGGAATGCACGAACATACGACGGGCCGAGGCTGGCTTCGAGGTTCGGGTCGGAACTGACTTCCTCGACGCGGGTGTCGGGAAATTCGCGGACGAGCATGAAGCGGAAGCGTTCACGGAAGGCAAGGCGCGAGCCACGGCGCTCCATTTCGATGCCTTCGGGAGCGGCAAGGTCGGCGATCTGGACTTCGCCCTGAGTTTTCGGGAAGCGTTCGGTGAAGAGGGAGAGGCGGTCGTGCCGCTGGGCTTTTATACCGGTGATGCGGCAGGCGAGATTGCGCTGGTCGTCCCAGGCCTGAAGGACGACGCGACCGTTCCACTCGCCGATGTTCCAGTGTTCGAAGATGAGCCGAAGGGGTTGCTCACCGGGGTCGAGGAGGGCGGGCTGCGCCGCTCCGGCTATGAAGCGTTCCACGACGCCGCACAGTTCAAGTGGACTGGACACGCGCCCCGAGGTTAGCAAGTTCTCGGGGTGATTGACTATACCTCTTGTTTTTGAAGGGGTGGTATACCCAATCAGGCTGAGGCACGACTCGCATACTGGGCCTGAGCTTTCTTGATAACCACGGTCCCGGCAAGCTTGTCATGCCATGCCTGTGCATTCTTGTCGAAAAGGGACCAGAAGTACCCCAAGCCGAAAAACAGCCCACTCAGAAACCTGCCGACGATCTCTCGAAGGAACATCTTGCCGAAGCCGGGAATGTCACCGTTTCGCTGGTCGACCACCCGAAGTCCCATCACGAGCTTTCCAGGCGTCAGTCCTTTCCCTAGGAGGCTCAAGAACCAGATTACGTACCCGAGAGGAAACAGGATCGCAAAGATCGAGGCCAGCTTCGGCGATACCGTCGCGAACAAAAACGTCGGAATCAGCCACGCGCAGATCGCGATACCCGGATCGATGACAAACGCAAACCAGCGGGTAAAAATGTTGGCCTTCTTTCCGGCTCCCGCAGTTCCAAGATACTCCTGGCACCAGGCGCAGAAAAACATATCGGGTCCGACCTCTTTAGTGCACGTTTGACATTGCTGCATAACTATCTCCTTATCCGTAACTTTGGCCGGTTTGAATCCGGCTATCGACGTTCAACCGGACCGTTAATGTCGTTGTATGTCGTCCAGCCGGTGGTTCCCGCCCTGAGAACATCCGTTTGGCCTGTAACAGCGCCGGCCATGAATAAACCGTCAAGATCGGACCGCGAGACTGGTCCCTTAGGCTGTCTTTGCGCATCGAGATAGTGAAATTGCTCCGTTGAAACGGCATTGAGGCGGGCAGCCCCCTTTTTCACTACCTGGCGCCCGTGGCCCGCCATATTGCGGGCGGCTCCCGCAACCGCCGATCCCGCCCGGCCCAGCAATTCGTTGACGCGCTCTCCGTCGTCGGAAATCATCGCTTTCTGCATTCCGGCATCGGGCGATTCGATCGCCTGCTCGTTAAAATACTCCGCAGCCCTGAATCCGAGCAGATGCGAATAAAAGACGTGCGGTATTGATGTCCGAAGAACGTTAAACTCCTTGACCTTCTGGTTATAGCGGGTTCGCACATTCCCGAGGTCCGCCTCGACGCTCTGAATGCTGTCGATCAGGCGGTGGTATTGCGCGTTTGCCTTGAGATCGGGAAATCTTTGCGCCATTCCGGTAATAGTCGAAAGGACGGTACCGGATTCCTGATACATCTGCTGGAGGGAGGAAAGTGAATTATCCTGGGAGACCTTCAAGGTCGTGAACTGCTCATATCCCTGATAAGATCGCACGACATCCATCAACTGGTTGATCAGCCCTATTTTTTTTCGGGCCACCACCACCGTGTTAGATAAAGCTTCTTTCACGTTCTCCGAGCAGGCACGAAGTTTGTTGTATCCCCAGAGGGCGACGGCGGCGACGGCAATCGCCAGCCAAACGGCAAGCTTAATAATTCCAGTAATAAATTCTATGATTGCTGTCATCAGGCTATTCCGCTGGATGCGGTGACATGGAGTATACGCGATCGGGTGTTGTTCCGCAAGCAATATCGCGGATATAGCCGATATAGCCGCAGAAGCGCTGAAAAACGGTTAGTCGGAAACAGAAATTCAGGCGGTTACGAGCGTTAGCGCAGTAATAATTTCGTCGCGGCGAGAAGCCTGACTTAGAATTCAGTGTGAAATCGGGCGGCTGCAAACAAAATGCCGGTGACAACCTCCGGCAGGAGGCGACGCTTAGTTCCGAACCTTAGCCGAAGGAGGAATCGCAGCTTCGTCCGCCACCACGGGCGCAACTCCTTGGTGCGCGGTCTTCCCAAGGGGCGTCGGCTCCGGTTCCGGCTCTTCCGGCTTTACGGGACGCGCGTTCAGTCGGGCCGCGATCAGCGTCCGGAGCGTCTTTTCAAACCTCGCGGTTCCCGGTTTGGCTCCGGTCGCGAGCACCTGATCCTCGGTAACTTCCTGCGCCTCCTGCAGATACTTGTCGTAGAAGGTTCGGATTCGTTCCTGCACGACGCCCGCGGTCGATTCGCAGAGGACCATTAGAACCTCGTCTGTGGACGCTTCGCGAAGTGCGCTCCAGACATCCGAGGGTCTGCGCATGCGCGGCGCCTTCAAAGCCGCTTCGAGTTTCTCTGCCTCCGCGTCGAGCTTTGCGATCGCGGCGCTTTCGGCTTCGGTCAGTTCGAATGCCCGGACCACGGCGGCGCGCTCTGCGGCGTTCAGCTTTTCCACGAGCACGTGCAGGAAAGCGGCAAAACCTCCGGGCGTGCCGTGCGGCACAACCGAACGCAGCGCCTCCGCCAGTTTCGTCAGCCCCGCGGCGTTGAGTTTCGGGCCAGTCAGAGCCGGGGAGAGCAGCCGCAGCAAACCGTTGGCATCGAACGCTTCCATCATGCCCACTACGTTTAGATCCGTGGCGGCGACGCGGATCTCGCGGGCGAGCGCGGAGGGTTGGGCCGTGTCGGCATAGCCTTCGAGCAGCGCGTTTTCGAGCTGAGACTGGGTGCGGGGGGCGAGTTCAAAGCCCAGTGTGTGGCGGAAGCGAATCAGACGGAAGATGCGCGTCGGATCGTCGAAGAAAGCCGAGGCGTTGGTGGTTCTGAGCTCGCGATTGACGAGATCGGCCTGTCCGTTGGTGGGATCAATCAGCAGGCCGCGCGAACCGCGGTTGAGAGAAAGGCCGATGGCGTTAATGGTGAAATCGCGCCGCTTCAGGTCCTCATGGATGGCGGCCGCGCCGATGTGGGGTTTACCTCCGGGCTTCAGGTACTTTTCCGTGCGGACGTTGCCGACCGATGCCGCTACGCCGCCAGGCAGCATGAGTTCCACGCCGCGTTTCCACGGATCTTCGGAAACAACCGCGCCGCCAACCGATTCGGCGAGCGCGCGACCGGCCCCGATGGCATCGCGTTCGACCGTGAAATCGAGATCGCGGATGGGAGCGCCGCGCAGCATGTCGCGCATGGCTCCGCCGGTAATCCAGACGTTCATTCCGGCTTCGGTGGCCTGGCGCTGCATGGCCGCCGTCGCTTTCGCCTGGCCACCATCGAGGTGGCTTTCGAGCATGAACAGGTAGTCGCTCATGTCAGGCCCGGGGGTGGTGCTGGTCGAGTGTGTCGCGGAGGCGCGAGCGCACCACGTGGGTGTAGATTTCGGTCGTGGAAAGATCCGAGTGGCCGAGCATGGTCTGCACACTGCGAAGATCCGCGCCGCCTTCGAGAACATGCGTCGCGAAGGTGTGGCGCAGGACGTGTGGCGAAAGATTGTGGAAGATACCGGCCTTCTTTCCGTTGAGCTTGAGGGACGCCCAGAACGCCTGGCGCGTCATGGGACCGCCGCGGGCGGTTACGAACAGGTACGGAGAAGATCCTGGATCGAGCAGCGTGAGGCGCGCGCCGTCCATGTAGTTTTGGATGGTTTTGGCGGATTCCGCGTGAATCGGCACGATCCGCTGCTTCTTGCCTTTGCCGGTGACGCGGATCAGGCCTTTGGCAAGGTCGAGGCTGGAGGTTCGGAGGTGAATCAGTTCACTGACGCGGATGCCTGTGGCGTAGAGCAGTTCGACCATAGCGTGGTCGCGGATGCCGCTCGCCTTCGCGGAGTCGGGCGCGTCGACCAGTTTATCGACCTGATCGCGGTTCAGAAATTTGGGGATGGTGGTCCATTGTTTGGGGCTGGTGAGGTGCTCGGTCGGGTCGGATGCGATGAGCCCTTCGGAGAGCAAAAAGTGAAACAATGTGCGGACGGCGCTCAGATGGCGGGCGATGGTGCGGCTGCTTAAGTCCTTCTGGTACAGGTTGTTGAGGTACTGGATTAGAAGTTCTGGATTAGGGTAGTCGCCACCGTTCAGGGGCGTGACGAAGGATAGGAACGCGGCGAGGTCGCGCGAGTAAGCATCCAGCGAATTCGACGCGAGACCCTTTTCCATACGGCAGAAACCCAGGAACGCCTGGATACCGCGGGAAAGTGGCGACTCGGCCTTTAAACCCTTTGGCATCATAGCCCGCCTACATTGACCGATTCGTAACGGAATCGGAACCTTATCGAGCAATGATACAATACGGGCGAAAATGTTTAAATCAAATCCGGCGAGACCGTTCCGAACGGAATGGAGTTCGGAGCGCGCGTGGCAAGCTCAACCGCCAAGAAAGTAGTTATACGACGCTTCGACCGCGAGAGCCTCTCCGGTTTTGTGAATCCTTTCAGCTATCTCCAAGCGCACGCCATAGAAGTCCTGAAGCCCGACGGGACGCTGGCCGTGCTGCCGTACACCGAAGTCAAAAGCGTGGCGTTTGTGAAGGATTTCGAGGGAGACCCTCAGGCGCGCCCGATTTTCCTGACCCGTCCGAAACTGGAAGGGTTGTGGGTCCGGATGGTTTTTCAGGATGGCGAGTTGATGGACGGAATACTGCCGAATAACCTGCTGACCTGGGACGTGGCAGGATTCACGGTGACGCCGCCTGAACCGGACGGGAATAATCAGAAGATTTTCGTGCCGCGGCAGGCTCTGCGCGGGATTCAGGTGCTGGGGGTGGTGGGGAGTCCGCTGCGGAGCAAGCGGAAGAAGCCAGTGGCCGGGGATCAGCCTACGCTGTTTTAAAAACTCCCACATGAACAGTTAAACTTGCCAGTTTGACTTGCTATTTTTGGTGTGGGCCCGTATCATTGAAATTGATGTGACGCACGAGGAACTGGAAACCGCCGTCAACGAATTTACTCAGACAATCGGGCTGCTGGTGCGCCGCGTGCGCGCGGCCGCCGCTTCGCATGAGCTTTCGCTGACGGAATCCGCCGTGATGGCGCGGCTCGCAAAGGACGGGCCTGCAACCACAGCCAATCTGGCGCGCGCCGAAGGCATGAAACCGCAGTCGATGGGGGCCACCGTGGCGGCACTTGAGGAACTAGGCATGGTGGAGCGTCGGCCGCATCCCACCGACGGCCGTCAGGTCAATATTGAGCTCACAGCCAAAGGGGCAGAAGTCCGCCAGCGCGCACGCGATGCGAAACGCACCTGGCTGCTGCAGGCTGTTTCCCGGCTTGACGCCCGGGAACAGGAAACTCTGTTTGCCGCAGCGCGGATCATGAAGCGCCTGGCGGAGAACGAATCGTAACTCAATCGAAAGGAAGGTACCCGACGCCGCTTACAAGACTGGATGAGAGGTGCGCCCTGATCGCGATCGATCTGCAGAAGGGAATTGTCGGCTTGCCGACCGTCCATCCCGCAGTCGAGATCGTGGCGCGTACCGCGCAACTGGCCAATGCTTTTCGCGACCGCGGCCGGCCCGTCGTGCTGGTGAACGTGTCCGGAATGGCGCCGGGCAGGACCGACGCGGGTCCCCGGAATACTTCGTTTCCAGATGGTTGGGCCGAAATCGTGCCGGAACTCGGGCCGCAGGTGGGCGACATCCTGATTACAAAGCAGCGATGGGGAGCCTTCCTCGGCACGGATCTCGACAGCGAACTGCGCCGGCGCGGGGTGACGCAGATTGTGCTGACGGGCGTTGCGACAAGTATCGGAGTGGAATCGACGGCGCGCAGCGCGTACGACCTCGGGTATAACGTGGCCCTGGTGCTGGACGCGATGACAGACCGGGACGCGGGCTCCCATCGCAACAGCGTCGAAAAGATCTTTCCGCGGCTGGGTGAGACGGCGACAACCGCCGACGTGTTGCGGCTGCTGAAGGAACCGCGCGGCGCGGTGAGCTGACACGGCATGAAGATCAATGCTCTGCGCGCGCTGGGGCACCGCAATTTCCGGCTTTTCTTCTGCGGTCAAAGCGTGTCCCTGATCGGCACGTGGATGACGCGGCTGGCCACTAGCTGGCTGGTGTACCGGCTGACGGGATCGTCGTTGCTGCTGGGCGCGGTGAGTTTTGCGGGGCAGATTCCAACGTTTTTCCTGAGCCCGCTGGCGGGTGTGTGGATCGACCGGTGGGATCGGCGGCGGGTCCTGCTGGTCACGCAGCTGCTCGCGGCAGTGCAATCGCTGGCGCTCGCGGCGCTCGCGCTTTCGGGCCGGATCACGGTTCCGGAAGTGCTGTGGCTCAGCGTCTTTCAGGGCCTGATCAACGCGTTCGATATGCCCGCACGGCAATCGTTTCTGGTGCAGATGGTGGATGGCCGGACGGATCTGAGCAACGCCATCGCGTTAAATTCGACGATGGTGAACGGAGCGCGGCTGCTGGGACCGGCCGTGGCGGGGATCACGATAGCGGCGGTCGGGGAAGGGTATTGCTTCCTGATCGACGGAGTAAGCTATTTTGCTGTGATCGTGTCGCTGCTGGCGATGAAGGTGGAAGGCCGGACGGTTCGGGAAGCGGCGGGCAGCGTTGTCGCGCAGTTGAAAGAAGGCTGGAACTACGTCTCCACGTTTGCGCCGATACGCACGGTGCTGTTGTTGTTCGGGATCGTGAGTTTCATGGGCATCCCGTACACGGTTCTGATGCCGGTGTTCGCGACGAAAATTCTGCACGGCGGGCCACACACGCTCGGGTTTCTGATGGGCGCCGCGGGGGTGGGGTCGGTTTTCGCGTCGGTGGGACTGGCGGTGCGCAAGTCGGTGCGGGGACTTTATCGGTTGATCCCGGCGGTCGCGGCGCTATTCGGGGGCGCTCTGATCGCGTTCTCGTTTTCGCGGAATTACTGGGCATCGCTGGCGCTGATGTGCCTGACCGGCTTTGGGATGCTGCAGTTCTCCGCCGCCAGCAACACGGTGATCCAGACCATTGTGGACGATGAGAAACGCGGTCGTGTGATGAGCTTTTACACGATGGCGTATATGGGCGCGAGTCCGTTTGGAAGCCTGCTGGCGGGGGCGCTGGCACCGGTTTTGGGTGCGCAGGGAACGGTGCTGCTGTGCGGTGCGGGTTGTATCGCGGGCGCGGTCTGGTTCTGGTTTCAGATCCCGAAGCTGCGGCCCGCGATTCGATTGATTTATGAGCGGCTGGGGATCATGCCGGTCAGTGCGGCGTTGTAGTCGCGCGCCGTGTGGCCGCAATTATTCTCGGTGGCTATTAAAACCGGCGAATCAACCTGCCCTTCCTCATATGAGACGGTCGTAATCTGAGTGATTGCCGATCCAGTACCAAACGACCCGATCCTTCTTCATCAATGCCAGCGGCTGGTGCTTCGAGACTGACACGGGCAGAATTAGTGTGATCTTCGTTCCGACAACAAACGCCGGAACGGCCGCGTAGTCGAAGACCCCACTAACGCAATTCTTCCAGAGGTCGTGGTTCGCCCCGTTCGTCTTCCTCAAGGGCTTCCTGTGTCATGCGATGGATTGTGTCGCGGGGTTGACTTGCGTCCGGGGAACGCAGACGCAGGCGCCTACGCGACAACCCGCGAAATGGCGATGCCGTCAAGCTTGTTTTTATACATCGGCAGCGCGATTGATTCGAGGCGCGGATTCGCGGCGACGGCGGCGTTGTAGTCGCGCGCGCCGCAGTCGTCGGCATCTTT
>Ga0302275_10004579_pt1 | contig 13611 bp, 12 predicted proteins | sample III_Bog_N2_2_FD_200229 | JGI IMG/M metagenome (GOLD analysis project Ga0302275, IMG submission 200229) | Peat permafrost microbial communities from Stordalen Mire near Abisko, Sweden - III_Bog_N2_2 | ecosystem: Environmental > Terrestrial > Soil > Wetlands > Peat | place: Sweden: Abisko...
TGAAAAGAGGGGTGTCAACAAGTTCGGATGCGTCGTTGAAAAGACACGGCACGCAGGTTTGGAAACCTGCGATACAGCAGGCTGGGAAGCCTGCGCTACAAGGGTTTGCTTGGCTTTGGGCGACTTCGCTATGAAATATCCGGGTTAGTAGGGTGGGAACAGGGAAGCAACCATTGCGTGAACGGCTCTCCGAACGCGGCGACGCTCACGCTGCAAATTTACAACCAACTTGAGTCAGCGCAAGCCGTCACCGCTGTGCCAAGCCCTGAGTCCCACCGCCCCGCTTACCATTCGTTGAGCGGACTGGAGACCGGGCAGGGCCGGTCAAAGTCCGGATGCGGCCAGGAAAACGACTGGGCCGGTCGTGCGGAAGGCTCGCGCGAATTGGTCGTGGACGATCCAAAGTCGCGCAGCCCTTGTTGTTCTGGCGCGAACGGGTGCTGGTCGTATTCAGTCCTTTGATGCAAGATGGCATCCATAGCTTTTCAAGGGATTGGTATTTTGCAAGCCCTTCATGGTGGCTGATTAGCTGACCTTGACTTCAATGGATTTGGGCCGGGCGTTTTTGTCTTTGGCGACATGGACGCTCAACAAGCCATCCTTGAATTCGGCGTTGACCTGTTGGGCATCGGCATCCTCGGGCAGCGAGAAGGTCCGCAAAAACGAGCCATAGGCGCGTTCGATGCGATGATAGCGTTTGCCTTTTTCCTCCTTCTCCAGAGTGCGTTGACCAGAGATGTACAGCACGCCGTCCTCGACCCGGACTTTCACGTCGGTTTTCTTCACCTCGGGCACCTCGGCCTTGATGAGGTACTCTTTTTCGTCCTCGGTGATGTCCACCAAGGGCGCCCAGGCCGCAACGGTGATCTCCTCGCGTCCGTTGCCGGTGGGCGAGGCGGTGCCGCCAAAGATCCGGGACAGGCGGTTGTGCATGTCATCCAACTCACGGAAGGGATTCCATTCCGACGTTTCCTTGCCAAACGGATTCCAACGAGATAATGCAGTCATAGTCTTTAAAGTAATTTATGCGGACCCTGATGATTGCCCGCGAATCGTGGCCCGCCAAACGCCGATTCGAGGGCGCGTCCCGTATCCGTCAGACTTCCTCAGCGTCTGCGGAGGTGACGCAATTTTCTAATATCAAAAAACGTGCCACGGGATCAGGTGGCGATGATTTTTCACAAGTAATTGGGATTAGAAAATTTATGCGGATGAAGAAGCCGGCTGGTCCACCCCGTCAGTGCCGAAAACTGTGTCAAGTTGCCTCTGGCTGGGTCATTTTCCACCTGCGCTGGCACAAGTCTTGTCCCACCGTTGGAATACCGCCGTGTCAGCAGAAGAATGGTTGCGCGCTTACAGCGCTTGATGGCAACGGTGGCGGCAAACCCAGGGCGTTGCCCTGGGCGGTCATGTGGCGGCCTTTCAGGCCTTGTATTCGCACCGCCATTCTGGAAAGAGGAGGCCATGGATTTACCATTGACGGAACGGCTCAGGGGTTGCGATACAGCAGGCTTGAAACCTGCGCTACAATGGTTTGCCATGGTCTTGCCGGTTTCAATATCCGGGCTAGGCGTAATGCCTTTCGGAAATTCAAATTGGCCGGAAATTGATGGGAAGATGCAACCCCGTTGGGGTAGGTCATTGTTGGGGCGTTTACCCAGGGTAGCTCCTCCGTCGCAACCCTGGGCTGAACGATGGAATCCCTTTGGGATTCAAGCTCGGAATTTCCGAAAGGCATTAGTTAGGGCTAGGCGGTCAATGCCGGCAGACGCAGCGGAACCCGTAAGTGCCGGCATAGGCGGTCGTGGGGAGGTCGCGGCTGCGATTGGCACAGCGGGCCAGGCTGGCGTCGTCGCCCCAATCGCCGCCGCGCAAAACGCGGTTGGACCCGGTCGTGGGTCCGTGCGGGTCGGTGCCGCCAGCATAGGGTTCGCCGTACCAGTCGGCGCACCATTCCTGGACGTTGCCCGCCATGTCGAACAGGCCATATCCGTTCGGGGCAAAGGATCCCACTGGACTGGTGTAGGGCTGGGCAGCGGTGCTGAAAGCCGGATTATAATTGTACGGCCCGAGATCATAGAAATAGCCGCTGAAGCTGGCGGGCCAGCCATAATAATTGGCCTGGCTTTCGGAAATGGTGCTGCCCCAGGGGAACCGCTGGCTGGTCAAACCGCCGCGCGCGGCTTTTTCCCATTCCGCCTCGGTGGGCAGCCGGTAGCCGCTGGCGGTCCCATTGGCATAGATGCTGTTGGTTTCAGGATAGGAGGCGTCATTTGTGTAAACCTGGGTGAAGCCGGCGTCAGTGTAATACACGGGGGTGAGGCCAGCCTGTTGGGAGCGCGCGTTGCACCACTTGGCGGCGTCGAACCAGTCCACCGTCTGCACCGGATGATTCGCGGCCTTGCCGGCGCCGGGATGGGCAAAACCATAGCCGGCGGCGGTGGCCTGGGCGTAAACCGATTGCCAGAAGCTGTAGGTGACGAGATTGGTGTCCATGTAAAACGCCGAGACGGTCGTGGTGACGGGCGCGGCATCGCCGTTGTAGTTCGTGTCGGCGACATCGCCCATGGTAAACGCGCCCGCCGGGATCAACACCATGCCGGCCAACGGGGAGCTGGGGTTGGTGACTTGGGCCAGGCGGAAGAAGCGATTGAGCCAGTCGTTGGGGTAGGTGACGTAATTGATGTTATTGGTGACGAGCGGGGCCGGGCTGGTGACGGTCAGCCAGTTGGTGGTGGCGAGGTTCAGGGTGTCCTGCAAAACATAATTGGTGGCGGCGGCCGGCCAGGAAACGATGAAGGCGTTGCCGGAGCGCACGATGGACAAGGCATAGCCGGGCGTGAGGAAAGCCAGCCGGAAGAAGCGGGTCTGGGAGTTGTTGGTGTAGGTGAGGTAGTTGGTGTTGTTGCTGACCTGGGGCGCGGGGTTGGTGACGGTCTGCCAACTGGGCGCGACGAGGCTGGGGGTGGTCTGCAACACGAAATTGGCGGCGGCGACCGGCCAGGAAAGCAGGAGCCGGCTGCCGGCGGGCGCAATGGTCAGCGAATAGCTGGCAGCGGAAACCGGCATGGAAAGCATGCCGGCAAACGCCAGCAGCCAAAGGAAATCACGGCAAACAGCTTTCATAGATTATACCCAATCATGGCCTCGAGCCGGGTTGGCATCGGACGCGTTTTTGATGGTGGGTATTTACGCCACCGCCGATCGAAATGCAATTAAATTAAGACATTGGTGCGTCCCAAGGGCGTAAGACAAAATTCTTCCGTCGCACTGAACGGGCGACAAGGTGATCTCAAAGGAAGGCCTTGCTCGGCAGCGGGGCGGGAAGGCGACGCCGGAGAAATTTTGCATCCGCTGGTGGCAGGCGCGGCGCGCACGGAGTGACGCGCCCTACCGCGCCGGGCTCGCGACAGGTCCTTTCGATTGCATTGCCCATTTCGGCGTTGGGGATAAACCAAACGTAGAGGATGCGCAATTGGCCGCGCTGGGTTGGCCGCGCGACGGGGCCGGGCAACGCGAAGGTGCCAGCACTCGCCGGCGCTAGTCGAGGGCGCCGCTGCCCTACTGATCCTTATTCTCCAGCTTCTGCCACACCGCGCCGTAGATGGCGATGAGAACAAAGCAGACCAGCGGCACGGCGAAACCGACGCGCATGGAGGAGATGTCCGCAATGTGTCCCATCAGCGGCGGCGCAAGGGCTCCGCCCACGATGGACATGACGATCAACGATGATCCCAGTTTGGTGTGTTCGCCCAAACCGCGAATCGCGAGGGCGAAAATCGTTGGGAACATGATCGACATGAAGAAGAACGTGCCCAGCAAACCAATGAATCCCGCCTTGCCCCCGCCCATGGCCAGCGCCGTGAGCAGCGCACACACGCCCGCGTAGCCCGACAACACCCAGTTTGGTTTGCTGACGCTGATCAACGCGCTGCCGCAGAACCGCCCAAGGGTGAACAGCACAAAACCGTACGCGCCCAACATCCAGGAAGCCTGTTTTTCCGGAACGGAATGATCGTTCTCCACCACGTAGTTGATGAAAAAACTGAAAATGCCCGTTTGCGCCGCGACATAAAAGAACTGCGCCGCCACCCCCAGCACAAAATGCCAGCGTTGGAACAACGGCTTCCGGCCCGTGCCGGCCACTTCCACCCTGGCTTCCTCCACCGCCTGCAGGTCAGGAATGTAAGCGAAACTAAAGATGACCACCATGATCACGGCCGCGATGCCCACCCCGAGATAGGGCAGATAGAGCCCGCCGTTCGCGTCGGCATTCGGCTTCGGGTCGGTGCCGGAAAAGACAAACATGCCGCCGACGATCGGTCCCAAAATCCAGCCCACGCCGTTGAAGGTTTGAGAAAAATTGATGCGTGTGGCGCCGCTTTCCGGCGGGCCCAACACCGTGGCGTAGGGATTGGCGATCGTTTCCAGGCAGGTCATGCCGGTCGCCAGAATGAACAACCCCGTTAAAAAAGCCCAATACGTTCCAATGTGGGTCGCGGGAATAAACCAAAGAGCCCCGGTGGCGATCAGCACCAAGCCAATGATGATGCCGCCCTTGTAGCCAAACCGGCGCGCCAGCAAGCCCGCCGGAATGGCCATGAGAAAATACGCCAGATAGTTCGCAAACTGCACAAACCCGGACTGGAATTTGTTGATGTGGAGCGTGTTTTGAAAATGCTTGTTCAGAATGTCAATCATCCCGTTACAAAAGCCCCACAAGGAAAACAGCGAGGTCACCAGAATGAAGGTGACCAGCAGATTCCGGCCGTCCGGCAGGGTGAACAAACCGCCGCCACTTTTGGCTCCAGTTCCATTTTTGGTTTCCACGGGTGTGATCATAATCGGAATGCGTTGCAATAATGCCAGTTGCGGTCAAATGGGTCGTGAGTGCGTGCTCAAGTATTCGCCGCTTTGGCCACCGGAGTCACGCCTTTTTTGAGGATTATATTGCCGTATTTCGCGGTCTCGCCGGTCATCACCACTGCAAACGCCGTTCTGGCCCGCTGATAAAAGGCAAACCGCTCCACGCGCTCGGGCACTTTCGCCGCCGGGGCATGCCGGCGAATGGCTTGCAGGTAGGATGCCTCGACGTTCGGATCCAATTGGTCGCCGGGCACGGCGGCCATCATGGCCAGGGGCGGGGCGTACTGGTCCAGTTCAAACAGCGGCAGCACCCCGTCCAGCAGCGTGGCGATCCCCACGCCATCCGCCCGCAATACGCGGGGGTTGAACGCATGCCCCGGGAAATGGGCGTCCGCCAGAATGATTTCATCGCCGTGACCCATTTCGGCGAGCACTTTCAACAGATCCGGACTGACACAGGGAGCGATACCTTTGAGCATATTATAGGGCGTTGAATGGTTGAATTGGAATTGGTTTAAATTAAAATCCGCGCAAATCCGTGCTGCTGCGTTTGGGCAACCCCGGGGCCGGCGTGCGCTGGAGGACGCGATATTCAATCCCGAGTTTTTGGCAGTACTCCCGCTTGCCGCCCTTGTCGCCATCCTCGTTGACCACATAGATGTCCGGCTGGAGCCGCCGGATTTCCGGATCGGCATCCACCCAACCGGTTCCCGTCGTGATCAGCGCCTGCTTCACATATTTGATCGAGCCCACGACATAGCGCCGTTCCGCCTCGCACAGCAGCGGATGCCCCTCGCCCTTGAGCAGCCGCACATTCGCGTCGCTGCCCAGGCAGATATACAGGTCCCCCAGGGCCGAAGCCTCCTCGGTGAACCGCACATGACCCGAATGAAACCAGTCGTAACAGCCCGTGGCAACCACTTTCTTTTTGCCGGGGGCCGATGGCATGGGGGGTGGTTCGGGGAAACCCTGCAGTTCGTCCGGGGTGAACACGCGATAGTCCAGTTTATGCCGCCGGCAATACGCCTCGCTTGCGGGATTGGCCGCGGCCTGCACCTCCGCCCAGATTTCAGGTCGCAACCCCGGAATTTCCGGCAGCGAGTCCGGGCGTGCCGGTCCCGACCATTCCACCACCCGGCTGACGTACCGGACGGCATTCAGAAAATAACTTCGTTCCGCGAGGGGGAATTTGGGCGGCTGGCCGGTGGCTTGCTGAACGGTTTCGTCGCGCCAGAGCAGCACCATCAGTTCGCCCAATTTGGCGGCTTCCTCCAGAAAACGCAGGCCGCGCGCCGTGAGGTTGTCAAACCCGCCCGTGACCACGATTTGTTTGGGGGAGCTCATGGCGCGGTTCATGGTTCCACCCGCACGTTCACTTGAAACGCGCCGGGCACCGGTTTTTCCGAAACCACAATCAAATAGCCGCCGCCGCAGCCCGAGTACATCGCGCCCGCATACTGCTTTTGGTACGCCGCCAGCAGCGACATCAAATCCACCCGCAGCAGCGGATGCCGCACCACCTGCGGCAGCAGCGTTTCCCAGCACTTCATGTTCAAATTCAGCGACGCTCCCAGCGCGGGGGCATCCATGTCCACAATGGCGCGATAGCAGTCCTGGCCCGATTGACCGAGTTTGGCCACCCACTTCGGAGCGAGATTCTTTTCCCCCAGCGGATTATATCCGTCCGGCCGCGGTTCCACCGGAATCAAGTGGAGCACCCGGCTCAGCCAGCGGGCCACGCGCGCGCGGTTGCACGACTCAATGTGCGAGGGGAACACCCCGCCGGTGACTTTGAAATCGTAATCCAGCCGGTTGACGCCCGGATAAATCAGGCCAATCATGTCCTGCGAACCGCTCGGTTCGGCCTTGCCCTGGTTCTCCGCCTCATACAGCTCACGCACCAGGTCCGCGAGCGGACGCTTCGGCAGCCGGCCGCGCCACAATTTCATCGCCACCGCCCGGGTGCCGCTGGCGATGCCCGAGCGGTCCATCGGCCGGAAATCCGGCTCAATCTGCACCACCACCATGGAGCCAAACGGCCGGGGGTTGTGCTGCGAAATAAACGGCTGGTCAATCCAGCCGCCCGCGAGCTGCAGGCGGTTGGGAATGCCGCCCAACAATTTGGATACCGGTGATGGATTCTTCAATCGTGCCATCCTAGCCAGCCGGCGCCCAGGCTTGAATGGCTATAGTTGGCCTGCGCATGGATATTATTGACTTTTGACCCGCCGCCCCGGCAAGATGGTTTCAGACTGCCATGAATAAACGCGCCCCCACCGCCGCCCCGGAATTTTTCTCGCCGCAGGTGGCCGCCGCGCGCCGGTTTTATCTCGACCTCAACCCGCCGCGCAACCAGCGGCTCGTGGTTGTTTGTGGCGGGGTGGAGCATTGCCAGCCCGACTACGCCATTCACCGCGCGACCTTCCCGTTTTACTCCATCGAATATGTCGCCCGTGGCCATGGCCAGCTCAAGCTCAAGGGCCACACCCATGTTTTGCAGCCCGGCCGCCTGTTTGCCTACGGCCCGGGCGTGCCGCATCACATCACCGGCGCCGCCGCCGCGCCGCCCATCAAATACTTTGTGAATTTTGCCGGCACCGGCGCGCTCACGCTCTTGCGCTCCTGCCGGCTCGCGCCCGGCCAGGTCGCGCGGGTGTTTCCCCCCAACGCCCTCGTGCCGCTGTTCGATGAACTCGTCGCCAGCGGCCTGCAAGCCAGCCGCCGCCAGGCCGAACTCTGTGCCCGCCTCCTGGAATGCCTCGCCCTGAAAATCGCCGCCGCCCAGGCCCCGCTGGAAGAGGTGGAAACCCTGGCCTTTGCCACCTACCAGCAGTGCCGCGAACACATTGAGCAGCATTTTCTCCGCCTTCACTCCCTGGCCCAGATCGCCGCCGAATGCCACGCCAACAACGCCTATCTCTGCCGGCTCTTCCGGCGCTACGATCAGCAGACCCCCTATCAATATTTGCTTCGCCTGAAAATGAACCATGCCGCCGCGCGCCTGCAACAGCCCCGCGTGCTGGTCAAGCAAGTGGCCGAAGAAACCGGCTTTGCCGACCCCTTCCATTTCTCGCGCGTCTTCAAAACCGTGCTCGGCCTCGCCCCCAATTCCTTCCGCACCCTGCATTAGTTAGTTCGTGGGCGAAGCGTTAAAATAAAGCCGCTGAATCCAATGCACCACCTTTTGGCATGAAGGCGAACCGGCACAAAGAACGTGTTTTGTGAGGGCCTGCCCCAAGGGCCTGCCCGGTTCTTTCTGCCACGCCAGCCAAGTGTGTATTTTGGCCTTGGGAAGATCCACTTCACGAAACAGTTTGGAAGCTTCCGGGATATTTTTGACGCACTGTTCGGTATAGGCAAACAGCTTGTTCCCGGCCGGAACCAACAGCTCCAGAAAATGCTCAAGAATGCCTGGAATATGATTGTCCGGCATGATCCAGAGGCCAAACCTTGGCAGGATAGTATTCTCCGGCGGGGCAAGGACCAGTCCATCGGCGACGAGATATTGCGGCACCTTGGCGTAGCCGGCTTTTTCCAAACGATACCGGATGGATTCCCAGCGGCTCACCGGTTCGGCGTCAGCGTCGCAGACCACTCCCAAAGCCGACACATCGCTTTCCACCAAGCGAAGCGGCAAAGCTTCAATCAAGCTTGAATAACCGCCGTGCGCCTTGATTTCATCAAGCGGCGGGAGTTGGTGTTGTCCAAAAATGGCCTTGAAAACATGTTCGTCGTCGTTTCCTTCCACAAGAAGAATTCTTTTATGCGACATAAGTCAGCGAACCTCTATTCCATCGCGCGCCACAATTTGGAGTTCCTGGTCACGCAGGACGGTGGGGATCACGTTCACGCCTTTGCGGGCGAGCCGCACGAGCACACCCGTTCCCGCGTCTTCGTTCGCGGCTTTTTGGAAGGCTTCAATGCAATCCCAACTGTGGGAGGTCGCGAACACCTGAACCCCGGTTTCACGCGCCAGGCGGAAGAGGGTGCGCCAGACATCCACCAGCACGGAATGATGCAAACCATTCTCAATTTCGTCAACCAGCAGCACGCCCCCTTTGGCGCAAACCAAGGAAAGGATCAACCCAAACAACCGGTTGACCCCATCCCCAAAGCTCCGCAGTGGTATGGGATGGTCGCAGCCGCTGCTCTTGACGATCGCGGTCCGAGGTCGTTGTCCCCCGCTGCCGATCATGGATACCGCTTGGATGTCCTGCGAAATGATTTGCAAAGCCCGGACGACTTCTGATTCTCCCTTGGTCAAGGCAATGGCATCCCAGAATGTGGCAAGCTGGCCCGTGGAACGCGAACTGAACGGATCAAGAAAGATGCAGGGAGCAGCCGAGCTTCCATCCATGGCATCGCCAATCGAACTTCGATTTCGCGGGCGATCCAGAGGGCGATCCAAGCGGATGAGTCGCTTCCGGTTCAATAAATCCACTTGGAGCACCGGGAAACCGGTGCTTTCGCCAAATAAATCATCTTTGACCGGCATGAACCGCCAGCCTTGTTCGACATCCAGTTCTTCGGTAAACCAAGCCACTCGCGCCGAGAGTTTTAATGGGACTCCATTTTCCCCCGAAATCACGAAAGGTTGACGGCATTTGGAGAGCGGCGGAAACCCGCTGAAAAGGCTGCAAAAGGCCGAGAAATCGCCCGGCGTCATGGCGTTAATGTCCTCGGGGCGCTGCTCGGTTTCTTCCCGATAGTTAAGGATGCTGAAAAAAGTGGACGACGACCCCTCGGTTGCCAACAGGCGAATCGCCTCCAACAAGGTTGATTTGCCAGCGTTGTTTCGTCCGGTGATCAGGTTCACCCGCCCGAAACCTTCCACGGACAATTCTTCGAATGAACGAAAACGAGTCACGGATAGTTTGGATATTTGCGTGCTCATATTCCAGTCATGAAGGCAATTTGTCTGGCGCTTGGCGTGAATGCAAGTTGGAACTCATTTCATGTCGGGCATTTTCAACCCCACCTTGGTGGCGACCTGCGCGACGTCTTTGTCCCCGCGGCCGGAGAGGTTGACGATGATCAGCGACTCCTTGCTCATCTGCGGCGCGCGCACCATGGCCTCGGCCACGGCGTGCGAGCTTTCGAGGGCGGGGATGATGCCTTCCAGCCGGGCGAGCTTCATGAAGGCCGCGAGCGCCTGGTCGTCGGTGGCGAAGGTGTAGGTCACGCGTTTCTGGTCGTGCAGCCAGGCGTGTTCGGGGCCCACGGCGGCGTAGTCGAGGCCGGCGCTGACGCTGTGGGTGGACTGAATCTGGCCGAAATCATCCTGCAAAATGTAGCTGCGCGTGCCCTGCAAGACGCCAAGGGAGCCGCCTTGGAAACGCGCGGCGTGCTGCTCGGGAAGGATGCCCCGGCCGCCGGCTTCCACGCCCACCATTTGCACCGTTGGGTCGTCGAGGAAGGGGTAGAACAAGCCGATGGCGTTGGAGCCGCCGCCCACGCAGGCGATGAGGAGATCGGGCAGGCGTTCTTCGTGTTGCAGGATTTGCGCACGGGCTTCATCGCCGATGATGCGCTGGAAATTGCGGACCATGACGGGATAAGGGTGCGCGCCGTAGGCGGTGCCCAGGATATAATGGGTGCTGCGAAGATGGGTCACCCAGTCGCGCATGGCTTCGTTGACGGCTTCCTTGAGGGTTTTCTGGCCGGCCTGTACGGGGACGACCTCGGCGCCGAGCATTTTCATCCGATAAACGTTAAGTTCCTGGCGCTGGCAATCCACGGCCCCCATGTAAATGACGCATTGCAGGCCGAACATGGCGGCGACGGTGGCGGTGGCGACGCCGTGCTGCCCGGCACCGGTTTCGGCAATGACGCGGGTTTTGCCCATGCGGCGGGCGAGGAGAACCTGGCCGATGGCGTTGTTGATTTTGTGGGCGCCGGTATGGTTGAGGTCTTCGCGCTTGAGATAAATTTTTGCGCCGCCGAGCTCGCGGGTGAGGCGTTCGGCAAAGTAGAGGGGCGTGGGGCGGCCGCAAAATTCCCGGAGGTAATAGACGAGTTCGCGCTGGAATTCGGGGTCCAGCTGGGCGCGGTGGTATTCGGCCTCAAGTTCCTGCAACGGATGCATGAGGGTCTCGGGCACGTAACGTCCGCCATAGGGTCCAAAATGGCCCTGGGTATCCGGGAGGTTCAAATCAGCAACGGCGCTCATGGGGTTATTTTCATGCAAAGAGGCGGAACGTGCAAAGATAAAAACGGATTCGCGCAGGCCGCGACGGCGGCCTTAAGCCGTAACGACTGAGTAAAAATGAATTTCAAAGGTACTACCCACTACTACCCACTACGACTTTGAGGGGGTATGGGTTGGTGGATTGGTGGAAAGCCCGCCCACACCCCGGCCCTTTCCCCCCAAGGTGGAGCGTTGGATGGTTCATGGTTTGGGTTGGTTTGTGATTTGAAAGGTCGGACTGAGTCGGACTGACTCGGACTTGGGCAGGGTCTTGGGGAGGGGAAAGGCCAAAGGCAAACGAATAGGAAATCGCTGCGTGCTGCGTGATGCGTGATGAAGCATCCCTGGCCGTCTCCTCCTGGACGGGCCGGTTGGCGTGTTTTGCCGAAATGAAGCATGGCGGTTCATCAATGGCAATGGTTCAGATTCCATATTTCGTGAACGAGGGTACTCCGGGAGGTTGGACACTGGCTGTCCAAGGTGAAATAAATTTTGAAATAAATTTCAAGCCTGCTGTGAATGAACCAAAGCGAACGGATATCAACGGTTTTGCAGGACCGGTGCCCTCACCGGGCGATTATTTCAACAGGCAGGCCGAAAACCTGGCGAATCAAACGCATGACCTTCCCGCAACAATTCCGCCGTGGCCCGCTTGACAGAACGGAAATGCGGACGATGTTGCCTTGGCTGGTGTGGACGTGAGTGCAGTTGACGGTCCCCAGACGGCGCGAAACCCGTGAGACCGTCGTGATCGGAGTGAGTGAAGGCGAAGTCAAGAAAGACAGTCAGTAGTAGCTACGCCCACGCCAGCCCATTTCCATCCGTCCTTTCCGCCCGATTTCATCTGAATTGCACTGGACAGTCCGGATCAAACCGTTTAGTTGGGAGCCACAAAGGCCAGCGGGTGTGGCTCGACGCACTACGCGTGCGGCCACTTTGCGCGCGGACAGCTGAAAATCACCCGGACCGGTTGCGTGCGTTCGCGGTTTTCCGCGAGGGCGCGGAAAACCACACGCGGGGCGCGTGTGCTCCCCGGGCAGCTTCGGAATTCGGGTTATCGGGTTAAAATGGATGGTAAATTTTTGCACGCAAACCGCTTGTCCGTTGACTTCCCCGGGAAAAAAAGTTAAGCAGAAGTGTGCGCGCTCACCAAATTTGTTGCTGGACCCTCTTGACGACGGCTGCCGCGGCCGTCACCACTCCGCCCCTGCATGGCGCGGCTTTTGATTTGCCTGATCAGGACGCCTTTGCGGTGGGGCGCGGCATGGCGGTGGTGGCCACCGCCGACAACCCCTCCGCCATTTATTTCAATCCGGCCGGCATCACCCAACTGGAAGGCAGCAATCTCCGGGTCGGCCTTTATGCCATTGAATTGGACCCGAGCTATCGGGCGCCAAACAGCTCCACCAGCTATGAAAACCAGTGGAAATACCATGCCGTTCCGCAGTTGTACTACACCTACACCCCCAAGGATTCACCCCTCACCCTGGGGTTGGGCGCGTACAGTCCGTTCGGTTTGGGGCTGGAATGGCCGCAAAACTCCGGTCTCCGGTCGGTCGCCCTGGAAAGTTCCCTGAATGATTACACCATCAATCCCGTGGTGGCCTGGCAACTGCCCTGGCATCTTTCCGTGGCTGCCGGGCTGACCGTGAGTTATTCCGAGATTGATTTGCAACAGGGCCTGAGCGCGATCCCCAACAACGACGTGCTTCGCTTCAAGGGCGATGCCTGGGCGCTGGGCTATAATCTGGGCACCCGCTGGCAGCCGCTGGAGCAACTGGCCTTTGGCGTCTCTTTTCGCAGTTCCTCGGAAATGGATTACTCCGGCCATGTCGAAACCCAAAGCTCCAGCAACCCGGTGGACCCGGCCAATTACAGCTCCGCTGGCATGAATTATCCGTTCCCGCTGGAACTCACCGCCGGGGTCTCCTACCGGCCCACCAAAAAGTGGAACCTGGAATTTGACGCCCAATTCAGCGACTGGAGCGAGGTCGGCAACCTGACCATCCACCAAACCCCCGCAGCCACGTCGCTGGTGCCATACCCCAGCATTCCGGTGGCGCTCGACCTGCAATCCAGTTGGTATTATGAATGGGGCGTGACCCGCTACTTCGACAACGGGTGGCACGTCAGCGCCGGTTATATTTTCAACGAAAACTCCATGGGCGACGCCCATTACAGCCCGCTGATCACGGATCTGGACCGGCACTTCTTCAGCGTCGGCACCGGCTATCGCGGCAAGCATCTGGACTTTGACATCGCTTACCAGTTCGGCTATGGCCCGGACCGCACCGTCGTGGGCAGCGTCAACCCGGCGGCAGATGGCACTTATTCCTTCCTCAGCCAGGCGATCGCCCTGTCGGTGGGCTGGCATTTCTGAGCCGTATCCAGGCAGTAAAAGATTTTTTAACCACAGATGGACACAGATGGACACGGATAAAAAACGTGGTATTCAAGCACCACGTAAAGCGCATCATTTAGTGACCGGCGAAAATCCGGGCCAGAACGACGTTCTGACATTTCTTCATCGGTGTTTATCTGTGTCCATCTGTGGTTGA
>Ga0302275_10004585_pt1 | contig 13596 bp, 10 predicted proteins | sample III_Bog_N2_2_FD_200229 | JGI IMG/M metagenome (GOLD analysis project Ga0302275, IMG submission 200229) | Peat permafrost microbial communities from Stordalen Mire near Abisko, Sweden - III_Bog_N2_2 | ecosystem: Environmental > Terrestrial > Soil > Wetlands > Peat | place: Sweden: Abisko...
TCCGTGGTGAAGAGGTCAATGGCTTCCGCGATCATGTGGACGTTATCTTCGGGCTTTACTTCGGGTGCATGGCCTGCCAGTTGGTTCTGGAGGTCGCGCTTGGCTTCCTCCGCCTTCTCCCAGGACCCGGTGTTAGCCGTGCGGCGGTGTTGGGTACCGTCCTGCGTCCAGCGGAGATGCTTCCGGCAATCACAACGCTTGGAGAATTCTTCATCCGCATACTTGCAGGGTTTACCGTCCGTGGGAGAGTGCCGGACGAAAATCGTAATGACTGGACTGCCCATGTGCTGCCTCCGTGAAAGAAACTGCCTGACCGTAGCACAGAATTAGCACAGAAGATATAGGGCAAAAGAAATCCCCGCATGGACAGCGGGGATTTCTTACCGGTGAACCTGTTGGGATTGGACTAAGGCCATCGCGCTGACGCGAGAGCCAATGGCCGGGAGGTTGATGCCTCCGCGGGACAACCATGGGGTCTGGGGCGCGATGCCCTAGGCCTCAGTCACCTCACGTACGATACATCTGGAACAATCAAGACTCATCAGCTGGATCAACCTCCTTTCCCGTGTATGCCCAAACTACTGCCAAAGCGACCGGCACGTCAAGCGCTGCTGTTGACCGCACCGCGGATTCCGTAATCCGTTTCCCAACACGGGAACCAATCCCTACACCAGCGCGAGATTCAGATTCTCAATCGCCTCGTCGATCTCCGCTGTGTTCTTGTACCCCACCGTCACGCAATCCACACCGGCGTTTTGAAAAGCGAAGCGCATCGCTTTCTGCCGGTCCTCGCGGTTGAACACACCTTCTCCGATCAGCTTCATGCTGACCACGCCCATACCTTCCTTGCGCGCCTGCTTGACGTGCTGAACAACTTCGTTGACGTTGCCCAAATCCGGCCCGTCGGGGATCTCCGCGTCCATGCGCGTGCCGTTGTGATTCACGCGAATCATGGCCACGTTGAGCCACTGGTTGCCTGGCACCTGCCGCAGCGCCGGCAGCCCATGCACGGATGCGCCGTGACTCACGATGGTCTTCTTATGCTCCGCTTCGAGAATCGCGTCCTGCCAGTGCGTGGTGTCGGAGGGCCACGTTGCCGTGTGCTGCCAGTGCAGCAGCATGATATCCAGATACTCGGTATCGATTCCTTTGCGCAATTCCTCGAGTTTGGCGTGCGGATCGACCTGGTGATAAGTCGTCACCTTGGTCATGATCCGATAACTCTCCCGCGGAAGCCCCTTGAGCGCCACGCCGAGCATCCTGGGAGTCTCGCCGTAGGATTCGGAAGTCTCAAAGAAACGAATCCCGCGGTCATATGCGTAACGTATCAGGCGGGTAAATTCTTGTTGACCCAGGCTCTGCTGTACGTGTCCGCTCATGCTGCCCGTGCCGAACGCCAGGCGGGACACCTTCACGTTTGTACGCCCGAGCGTCACCCAATCGGTTGCTGTCCTGCGCTCGGCCAGCGCCAGGGTTCCCGTGCCTGCCAAGGCACCCGCAACAAGCCCGGTTTTCAGAAAATTTCGCCTTGAGAAGTCGCCCATCTTTTACCTCCACATTGACCCAGGGGAAGCCAATTGCCCAGATGCTACCACAAAGCGGCTTCGAGATATACCCAGTGCACGGGATTGCCAGCCAAGCAAGAACCTTATCCGGTTATTTGCAGTTCCCTGTTCCCTATTCTTTACCAGCTATGCAGCCACTCCTCATCGCGCCCGATCCGGACTGGCGCACCGAAGAGTTCGCTCAGGCAGGTCTCTGTCAACAACTTCTCGCGCGACCCATCGCCGACAATTCGTCCGGCGCGCATCAGGATCACGCGCTCAATTTCGGGAAGGATGTCGCCCAGGTGATGGGTCACCAACACCAGCCCCGTTCCCTCTTGCGCCAGATTCCGCAGGGTGTCTCTCAATTCGCGTTGTGCTGCCAGGTCCAGCGCATTCGATGGCTCATCCAGAAGCAGTTGCTTCGGCCGGTGGACGAGCGCGCGCGCGATGACAATCCGTCTCTTCTCACCGGCCGACATTTCGCCTACCAATTGCTCTGCCAGGTGGGTAGCCTCCATTCGCTCTAACGCCTCCCGGGACCGCGCGCGCATCTCTTTGGTCACATGCAGATTCGGCCATAAAGTCGACGCCGAGAAAAAACCCGCCGTTACCGCGTCAAGTCCAGTGGTTACAGCCGTTCGCTCCCCCGGCAACTCGGCGCCCACGACCCCAAAGTGCTGACGAAGCATGGTCAGGTCCCAACGCTCGCGTCCGAAGATTCGCACAACCATCCCTGGGCGGACAATGGGATAGACTTGGCGGCTCATGGCCATGATCAGCGTCGATTTCCCGCATCCGTTCGGGCCCAGGATTGCCACGTGCTCGCCGGTACGCACCGACAGGTTCACGTTGTGCAGCACCACACGCTCGCCGCGCGCAACATTCACCTGACGCAGCTCAAGAAACTCGCTCTCGTTCCCCTCAGTCATTCCCTTCTCCGTTGAATCCGCCGTGCGACAGCCGAACCCACCTGTTAGATTAAATGGGTTAACCACCATGCCTGACGCATCCCAATTCCTGCTCCCTCTGGGCTTCAAATTCGGCGCCACCAAAGCCGGTCTCAAGAAGAGCGGCCGCACCGACTTTGCCCTCATCGTCGCCGACGCCCCTTCAAGCGCGGCAGCCGCATTTACAGCTAACCGCGTGACGGCCGCGCCGCTCATTGTCGATAAAGAAAACTTGCGCGCAGCCGGCGGCCTTGTGCGCGTTGTCGCCATCAACGCCGGCAACGCGAATTGCGCTGCTGGAGAACCTGGGCTGGCCGCCGCACGTGCCACATGCCATGCCGCTGCCCATGTCTTTGGCTGCACGCCCGAGGAAGTTTTTCCTTCGTCCACGGGCATCATCGGCGTCCCGCTGCCGGCGGAGAAGCTAATCGCCGTTATGCCTGCCCTGGCAGCATCTCTTGGCCCGGAATTCGACCGCTTCCAACAGGTTGCGCAGGCCATTCTGACCACTGACACGGTGGAGAAGACAGCCTATGCGCGCTTTGAAATCAATGACGCCGATGGCATCTTGCGCGAAGTTCGAATCGCCGCGCTCTGCAAAGGCTCCGGCATGATTCACCCGCAACTCGTGCCCCATGCAACGATGCTGGTTTACATTCTGACAGACGCCATGGTCGAACCCGCCGAACTCCAGACTTACCTTAACCAAGCCATCGGTCTGAGCTTCAACCGCATCTCCGTTGACGGCGATACTTCCACCAATGACACAGTGCTGCTGCTTGCCTCTGGCGCCAGTGGCGCGACCGTTGGCCCGAATAACCACGAATTCGCCGATGCATTGACGCAGGTCTGCACATCGCTTGCACGCCAGGTTGTTGCGGATGGCGAAGGAATCACCCACGTCATTGAACTTCACATCGAAGGAGCCGCGACGGACGCGGATGCATTGCGCATCGCCAAGGCTATTGCGCATTCTCCGCTGGTGAAGACCGCCTGGGCGGGGAACGATCCGAATTGGGGCAGGCTGATGGCGGCTATCGGGTACTCGGGCGCGCAGGTGGACCCCGATCGCATCGACATACGGTTTGGTGAACTTCAGATTTGCCGCGACGGCGGGCGGGCGGTGGAGTTCGATGAGAAAGGTGCGCACGATTACATTGCGCAGCCAGCGTTTTCGATTTCGATTGAGCTTCACCAGGGCGAGGGCAAGTGCGTTTTCTGGACTACGGACTTGACAGTTGAGTACATCCACATCAATGCGGATTATTCTACATAACTTCGGTAGCTAAGCGCGGGGATGAGAGGCTTGCATGCGATGGGAACAAAGGCAGCAAGTTAGCTTCCGCCGCGCGGGAATAGCGAGTTAGCAAGTCAGCGGGATTGTTGACGAGCCGTTTAGGTCCCTTTTCACTCTTTGACTCACGATTCGTGGGCAACTTTGTAGCGCGAAAAAAGAAAGACGCCGACACCTATTCCAACTAGCACGATCGTTCCACCTACAACCTTGGCCACGGCGACAGGCTTGTTGGTTTCGTCGCCGGCAGGGATTACAGATAGAACGATAGTGGCTGCGGTACTGACCAAGCCGATCGAAGCCAGTGCAATGGCTACCGGTTTGCCGCCGGGAACACGCCTGACCTCAGGTGCGGCAGGGCGGCTCTGCATGCGGATCATGGCGGAGAAGAGAAACAAGTAGGGAAGAAAGAGCGAGATCACCGACATGCTGACCAGCACGTTATAAGCGCCGCGAACGGTGGTTCCCGCCTGGCTTAACAACGCGACGATGACGCCGGCCACCCCGTAGACCGCGATGGCCACCCAGGGCGTTCGAAAGCGTGGGTGAATCCATCCGAAGGCGGGCGGCAGATAGCGATCGACTCCAACGACGAACGGCAGGCGCGCCGTGGATGAGAGATTGGCCGCGGCGTTGCCAACCGAATTGAGTGCGACAAGCAGCGCGACCGGAATCAGGAGCCATCCCAAGCCCAGATGGCTGGCCAGCATGTAGATGCCGGTCACGAAGCCGTCCGGGCCGCCAACTGCCTGCGCGGGCAGCGTGAGCAGCAGGGCGAACGTGCCCCCAATGTAGCCGATTGCCAGAATGCCGCCTGCCACCAAAAGCGCCCATGGAATGGTGCGGCGCGGATTTTGAATCTCGTCGCCCATGGCGGAGGCAGCCTCAACGGCGCTGAAAGCGAAGAAGACGTTGGACCAGAAGACGGCGTTGTCGAGCGACCAATGCGGCACAAGGCTCCCTCTGGTGATGTGGATGGCTGGCCCAAAGCGCCAGTAGGACGCGGCCGCAAGTAGAAGGAGAACGGTCAGGGGGAGCAAACTGCCAAGCGCGCCAATGTTGTTGAGCCACTTTCCAACGTCGACGCCGCGAATATTGAGCAGAGTGATCGCGGCCAGCCAGAAACTTGCAAAGGCAATGTAGTAAAGCGGATTACCGCTGAGGCTATGGGCGCGCAGGCCAAATGCGAATAGTGCCGAGGCTGCGCCGAAGTAGAGCACGCCTGCAAAATACGGCAGATTGCTCATCCAATAGGTCCAGGCGCAGATAAATCCGGAGAAGTCGCCGAATGCTTCACGTGTCCACACGTAGATGCCGCCCTCTTCCGGATGGCGCGACGAGAGCTCCATGACGCTGGCGGCGAGCGGGATGAAGAAGCAAGTGAGCGCGGCGATCCAGACGACGAGAATGCCGGGGCCCGCGGTCGCGGCGGATGCCGTCCAGCGTACGCTGAGGACGACAACTACATAGAACAGCACCAGATCGCGGAAACGGATGCCTCGCTTGAGGGCTGGAGTTTGATTCATGTAGGGCGCAGCATACCAGAGACCCGCGCTGCGGTGAAGCTAAATTCTGCCGAGGCGCTTGCGCTCGAGGTCCCGAAGCTCGAGATCGTGGAGCACAGCCATCGCGGCATTGCGCCCATTGATGCCGGTGACGCTGCCGCCGGGGTGCGTCGCGGCACCGCAGAGATACACGCCGTCCATGGGAGTACGCGCGGAAAGCCGGTTGGCCCACATGTATTGCGGCAGGCATTCGCCCTGAAAGATATGACCGCCGGTCAAACCGACTTTCTGCTCGATGTCCGGCGGCCCCAGTACCTGTGCATCGATCACCGCGCCGGGAATATTTGAACAGAACCGCGCAAGCGACTTCATGGCCAGATTGCGTACTTCGTCGCGGCGTTCATCCCACGTGCCCTGCGTGAATCTATACGGAACATACTGCGCAAACACGCTCATGGTGTGCTCGCCGGCGGGGGCGATGGAAAGATCGTGAACACTTTGGAAGTAGAGCTCGCACCACAGATGCTCGGGCAGTTCGCCTCGACGTGCTGCGGCAAAGCCGGCCTTCCACTCTTCTTTTGTGAGCGGAGCATTGATTTGGCCGTAGTGATGGGGCTCGTCGACTCCTGGGCGGGCCGTGAAATTTGGCAGCTCGCGCAGGTGGACGTTGAGCTTGACGGTGCATCCTTCGATGGGAACCCGCTCTACTTGAGAGCGCCAGCCTGTGTCGGCATTCGTACCGAGCAGGCGCAGTGTCTGCCGCGGGTCGGCATTCGATATAACGGTGCGAGCGGCAATGCGCTCCCCGCCTTCAAGCTCAATGCCTTCGCCGGGCAGAATTCTGGCCACTGGGACGCCGGAGATGACTGTCGCGCCGGCTTCGCGCGCAGCATCGCAAAAGTAGAAGGACACCATGCCCATGCCGCCGCGTACATAGCCCCACATGCCTGCCATTCCACCCAAACGGCCTGAGGCGTGGTGAAAGCGAATCGAGGCTGTGCCGGAATCGAAGGGGCTGGCGTTGGTTCCGATGACGCCCTGGCCGAGATAGGCGATCTGCAGGCGCTCGTCTTTCAGGTAGTGCTCGACATATTCCGCCATCGACCAGTCGAAGAGCACGGAGCGCGCTTCAGCGTCCGTACCCAGAGTCTCCTCTATCTGCTCGCGCGTGGGCGGCTCGCCGATCCAAAGGTCGCCTGCGTCCGGTGGCCGCAGTGCATCGCGAAGGCGTCGAATCACGTCGCACATGGCTCGCCAGCCTTCGACATCGCCGGGCGCCAGCGCACGGACTTCCGCCTCGCAAAGCTCGTCGTCGTCCCATAGCTGAATGCTTGAACCATCGAGGAAAGGGACAAACAGGCCATTCACGGCAGGCGTCCAGACATAGCCCCGGCGGGGAAGCTCCAGTTCTTCAACTACCAGCGGATGCAAGAGCCCCGCCAGGTAGGCGCAGGGAGACATCCGCACGCCGGGAAACGGTTCTTCAATGGTGCATGCGCCGCCGACTCGCTGACGGCTCTCGACAACCAGCACCCGCTGGCCGCCCCGCGCCAGGTAGGCCGCGCATGCCAGACCGTTGTGGCCTGCGCCCACAACAATCGCGTCCCATGTCTTCGCCGCCAGTTCGCGGATTGGAACCGGCAATCCGATTTCGCCGAGTACATCGGCCGTAGCTGAACTCATATCCGATTTACCCTAGCATCTCTTCCTTCCTTGGCGAAAGCTGCCTGGGAGAAGGATGGCTGGGACTCAACCCCGGCCACCCAGCCGAAGCGTTCCCGGGCACCGGAAGGGCTTCGCCGATCTACGCGAGTTATCAACAGAATGACCAAGTGTCGCCGCCGATTTACAATCGCTTCACCGGTAATCCCCAGTCTGCTATGACAAAGATCAAAAGTGAACTCGCACCCGCGGAAGATGGCTTCTCGCTCATTCCCAACCGGAAGCTGCTCGCCATGTACGCCGCCATGCTCCAATGCCGCAGGATGGCCGAAAACTCCCGCGGCCGAACCAAGACCAAAACGCCGGCCGACTCGATTCTTGGCCACGAAGCAGCCGCAGTCGGCGCCACAATCGACCTGCTTCCGCATGACACCGTTGCCCCTGGCCTTTGGCCCGATGGCGCTGTCAAGGCTATCAACCCCTCTCTTTCAATTGTCTCGAGCGTCGCGATCGCCACCCGGTCGGCCCTGGCAAACAAAGATGACCAAAAGGTAACCCTGCTTTTCTCAAGCACCAAGCCAGGCTCGCAATCCTCATGGCTCCGGGCGCTGACGCTGGCCGCGGACCACAACCTGCCCATCCTCTTCGTCGCCCTGGACCGGCAGGCAAGCTCCGACTCCCCAGGAGGCGGTGAACCTATCCCGATGAAAAGAAATGGATATGCGTTCCCATTTATCTCGGTGGATGGGAACGACGTGGCAGCCGCCTACCGGGTTGCATCGGAAGCCGTTACCCACGCCCGCAAAGGCAATGGGCCCACGCTGATCGATTGCCGCCTCTCAACCCCAGGCGACCCAATTGAAAACATGCGGAAGTACCTCATCGGCAAAGGGTTAAATCCAGGAATGCTCAACGCTTAGGCCAATTCCACGCTGCGCCGGATCATGCCCCGCCAGTCAAAAGGCCCCACAGCTGGCGCTCACCCATGCATTGACCTCGGATGGCAACATCCGACACATGACAAGTCGTTCATTTTCAGGCACAAAGTCCATTCCGCCAACCTCCACAAGATGCTCCTTGCGGCCGATTTTTCATGCATCTCGACGGTTCCGCCAGTGATAAAGTGAGGGAATGACCGTGAGCAGACGATTGGCCTTTATTCCCATGATTCAAACTGCAGCTTTACTTGCAGGACTTCTCCTGGTCGCCGCCAACCCACTCAGAGCCGAGGAGTCAGGCGCCCCGCAAGCTGCAAGTCAACAGGGAAACAATCCCAGCGACCCTGACTCTGCCTGCGAAACTTCGGAAGTTGACTCGCCATATATCCCGGTCGATAGCTGGGTCTACCCCGCCGTGTGGAGGCTCTACTCGCTCGGATTCATCAATACGGTTTATCTGGGGATGCGTCCCTATACGCGGTCAAGTCTGGATCACATGCTGGAAGAAACCGAGGCTCGGCTGGAAGATGTCGACCCCAGCCCGGGAACAGATGAAGCACAGGCAATCTATAAGTCGTTGACGCATGAATTGCATTTCGAAGTCCAGGGCCCTTGCGGATCACATAAAGGCAACACCCGGGTCGAGTCAGTCTACTCCGTTGAGCGCGCCATGAGCGGAACCCCTTTGCGCGACAGCTTCCACCTCGGGTCGACCGTCATCAACGACTACGGCCGCCCTTACCAAAAAGGTTTCAACGACTACACTGGCGCCAGCGGCTATGCATCGGCGGGCCGGTTTCTGATCTACGCGCGCGGTGAATTCCAGGGCGCGCCGTCAGCGGCCGGGTATTCGACTGCCTTGGCACAAACGCTTTCCACGATTGACAACACGAATGACTACTTTAGCCCGGCATGCTATGACGCCCAGCCCACAAATGACCCAGTGACAGTTGCAGCCAATTGCACGCCACTCCCGCTGAACCAGTTGTCGACGATTCCCCTTGGACCGATTGCAAAATCCACCAATGGCCGCATCATGGAGGCCTATGTCTCGGCTCATTATCTGAACCACGAGATCTCCTTTGGCAAACACGACAATTGGTGGGGGCCCGGTCAGGGTGGTGCAATGGCTTACTCCAACAACGCGGAGAATATTTACTCTTTCCAGATCAACCGAACAGAGCCGCTCCATATCCCGCTTCTTTCTTCTGTGGTCGGTCAATTCCGCTACGATTTTCTGATTGGACCACTGAAAGGGCACGTTTATCCCAGAGATCCATGGGTTCATGTCGAAAAGGTGAGCTTCAGGCCGACTGCGAATCTGGAATTTGGATTTGAGCGAACTGTGATTTGGGGAGGAAAGGGCCATGAGCCGGTCGATCTCCATACCTTCCTGAAAAGCTTTTTCAGCTTTACAGCGGGCGTAAGCGGCGAGAAAAACAGCAGGACGGATCCTGGAGCCCGTTTTGGCGCATTTGACTTCTCCTACCGACTTCCGTTTGTTCGTAATTGGCTTACGCTCTACGCTGACTCGGAGGTCCATGACGACATTTCGCCGATCGACGCTCCCCGGCGCGCGGCATATAGGCCGGGCATTTATCTTTCGCACGTGCCCGGGATTCCCAAGCTGGACATGCGCGCCGAAGCTGCCTCGACCGACCCTGCCGCCTCAGGTGGTCCGGGCGGCGGCAGTTCAACCCAAGGGCAGTTCATGTACTGGGAAACCATTCAGCGGCAGGGCTACACAAACAGCGGGCAACTCTTTGGGGACTGGATCGGGCGCCAGGACAAAGGCGGCCAAGCATGGATCACCTATCACCTGAGCGGCAACGAATGGCTTCAGTTGGGCATGCGTCGTCAAAAGGCTGGCAAGGAGTTTATTGAGATCTCTCCAATTCCGGGCTTCCCAGGCATCCCGGCCACTCCGACCTCACCGGCCGACCCACCTGTCACTGCTGTCCCTGCGGTTGAATACGGAACCACCTTGACCGACATTAATTTTCAGGCGGTCAAGCGAATCGGCAAAGACCTTGAAGTCAACGGCAGCTTTGCCTATGAAAGATGGAAGACCCCCATCTACGGGCCGGGCCAGCAGGGCGTGACGACAACAACAATTCAGTTGACTTGGTTTCCGAAAAACAAGCTTAGCTTCTAGCCGGAGTTTACTGAGAGTGCGGAAAATACACGCGTAAGCCGTTTTACCAATTAAGTTTATTTCATCTCTGTTGTATTACCTATGTTGGGTACTACCGAGCTGCTCGAGGCCGAGGCCCTGAGCCAGGTTTTGCTGGATCAGGGTTTGTTTGGATAGGACAGTGGCCACACGGTTAGCCCCTTGTCGCGCTTAGGCGGATACGACAGTTTTACTTTTGGATCGGTCGCAACTGGTCCATTAGTTCTTCCGTGGAAGGGCCTAGCCTTGCCGGTTGAGCCTGTTTTCTGGAAATACCACCAAACGGAAGTTGCGAGCACCCCAGAAATAGCACCAAAGATCCTTGGCTTCCATACTGCCGCGTTAGACGGTATCGGACCTAATATCGTTGATTTTGTTGGGTTTATTCCTTGAATACGGGACGGTCTTGGAAGTCTTAAAACAGGTTCTTGGTGCAGTGAGGGACTCACATCTCCTCGTAATCTATTGATTATAGATCTGATAGATTTGGTGCCAAAAAATATACCCCCAAATGTACCCCCGACGGAACTGAGCTCGACGCCCGTCGGCGGCGATAGGAGCGCCAACTGCGGATCCGCCTCCGTTGTTGCCTGTTTACTTTGAAAGTCAGACTCGGATGGGATTGCATGCAATTAGAAATTGGACGGACGATTCATCGGCCGACGAATCAGGTCGAGAGTCGTCGTCAATTCTCCGACACACTGCTATAAATCCCAACCTAGCTAAAGGTAGATACCAACCGTTTCTTGAGATGGAGAGCTTTGGTCGGCTTCGCGAGATTTTCGGAAGTTCCCCAACCCGACTCCTACAAGACGAAAGAGCCTGTCAGGACCGAGATCGATACGCTCACGAAGGGAGAGTGCAATCGCAGCCAGCTCTTCGCAGGATGTTGGAGGCGCCGGAGGCGTATAGCTGCGTGTGTGGATATTGAACTCTTTCGTCTTCAGTTTCAGCACCACCGTTCGTGCGATCCGTGCCTCCCGGCGTGATGCTGACCAGACCTTTTCGGCAAGACGCCGAATGAGGTCTTCGGTCTGGGATAGCGGAATGTCCTGTTCGAATGTGTCCTCGGCTGAAATGGATTTTGTCGGCCTGTCTGGCGTTACTGGATTATGGTCGATGCCGCGTGCGAGTTCGTAGAGACGAGCGCCGTAGCGTCCAAATTGCACTTCCAGCGTACCCAGTTCAAACGCCCGCAGATCCCCGACCGCCTGGATTCCAATTTGCTTCAGGCGAGCTTCGGTCACTTTGCCGACTCCAGGAATGCGGCCCACCGGCAGCGACGGCAGAAATGTGTCGATGTCCTTCGGTTGAATGACGAAGAGTCCATCGGGCTTACGCCAGTCCGAAGCTATCTTAGCCAGGAACTTGTTCGGAGCGACGCCGGCCGATGCAGTGAGAGAAAGCTCCTCACGAATCTGCCGGCGGATCGCTATCGCAACCTTCGTTGCGGTCGGCAGGCCGGTTTTGTTCTCTGTGACATCGAGGTAGGCCTCGTCGAGCGACAGCGGTTCGATGATGTCTGTATAGCGACTGAAGATTTCCCTGATCGCGCGAGACACGGCCTTGTACCGAGTAAAGTCCGGCGGAACGAAAATAGCCTGTGGGCAAAGTCGCTCTGCGGTCACGGCCGGCATCGCCGATCGTACTCCAAACTTCCGCGCTTCATACGAAGCCGCGCAAACAACGGACCGCTTCCCCTTCCAGGCAACAACGACAGGCTTACCGCGCAGTGCCAAGTCATCTCGCTGCTCGACGGACGCGTAGAACGCGTCCATATCGACATGGACGATCTTGCGAAGTGCTGCGGATTGAGGCTCCAACAGCTCGCCGGCCATGGGGTTGATTATAAGCGAATATAGGGCGAAAATAGAGAAGTATTCGGCGGAGGGGTAAAAACGTGAAACGCTCAGGGACAGCCGACCTTCCGCTCCATGGCGGCCACGTGCCTCCGTGGTTAGCCAACCGGATGACCGAGCTTGGCACAGCGATCTCAGAGCACATTCTCCTGGAATATGGCGCGAGTGAGTTCCTCACTCGACTAAGCGATCCTTTCTGGTTCCAGGCGTTCGGTGCGGTCATGGGAATGGATTGGCATTCGTCCGGAATTACGACCTCCGTGATGGGAGCGTTGAAGCGCGGGCTCAACCCGGGTTTTGATGAATTGGGCTTGATGGTGTGCGGCGGACGCGGCCACCCATTTCCCGTACCGCTGAAGACCTACGACGAATCGTTGGCAGTGTTGCGGCGTTCGCTGGAATCCGCCCGCGTCGGCCACCTGGAGAAGCTCCATGGCTTCGAGCGACTCGATCGCCTGACCCGGCACGTGGAGCAAGAGCAAGATCCTCTCGCCAACTTCGATGCCGCATTGAAGCATGAGTGGCAGATATCGCCTTCGGTCGGCGGAAGAACAGTATTAGATGATCGGCGACGACCCCGGCACAATCCCGATCCGTTTCAAAGGTCACTGTTTTGAATGTTCAAATTCAAGCGTTGCCGTACCTGCCGGCGCGAAGCTGGCAGAGGCAAAAGACATCTGAAAATGAACGTGCCAAATCTAAGCCGGGCAAGAGGTCGAAGTGAAGAATTTCAAGAATCTCGGCAAGGAATCGGCGTTTAGCGAATGCTCCGGTCACTATCCCCAGAAAGACAGACATGATTGCAAGAGAAGAGTTGTACGAACTTATTTGGTCGATGCCAATGACGAAGGTGGCCGAGAAGTTTTCGGTTTCCGGGAGCTGCATGGCCCGCATCTGTTCGGTCCTGGCCGTTCCGCGTCCAGAGAGGGGATCTTGGGCCAAACTCGAATTCGGGAAAGCGCGGTCGCGCCCGGCATTGCCAGAAGCCTTGCCGGGCGACCCACTGTTCTGGTCGCAAAATGGTGATATCCCTGCATCGCGATTCCGGGCCGCTACAGCAACAACCGCACCGGCACAACCGCGAACGCGACGCGTGGCAACTGCAACTCACGGTCTCGTACACGGGGCGAAGCAGCATTATGAAAGGGGCTATAAGGTTGAAGAGGGGCAATTGCTTCGCCCGTACAAACGACAGTTGGTCGATGTAACCGCATCGGCAGCAGGGCTCGATAAGGCTCTCGCATTTGCAAACGACCTGTTCAAAGCATTGGAATCTGCTGGTCATCGCGTGCGCTTTGCCTGTGCGAACGAATTGTGTCATCGCCCGCACATCGATGAGCATGAAACGATCCCGAAGCTCAAAAAGCAGGAAAATCCCTACAGTCGCGGTTTGTGGCAGCCTTCCAGCCCGACGGTTGTTTACGTCGGGACCATTCCTTTCGGATTGGCCGTGATTGAAATGACTGAAGAAGTCCTGATGCGCTACGTGAACGGCAAATACATACGAGAATCGGAATACAAACCTCCCAAGGCTTCCCGCCAATATGTGGACCATACGTGGACGACAACCAACAACGTTCCGTGCGGCCGTTTGCGGCTCGTCGTTTATTCGCCGCATCGAGACGTTTCGTGGTCCATGTCATTTCAGGAAACTGTGACGCGAACGCTAAC
>Ga0302275_10004596_pt1 | contig 13587 bp, 10 predicted proteins | sample III_Bog_N2_2_FD_200229 | JGI IMG/M metagenome (GOLD analysis project Ga0302275, IMG submission 200229) | Peat permafrost microbial communities from Stordalen Mire near Abisko, Sweden - III_Bog_N2_2 | ecosystem: Environmental > Terrestrial > Soil > Wetlands > Peat | place: Sweden: Abisko...
GAGTCTCGGTGTCCAGGCATGGGCATCGCAGGCATCGTTCGCTGCCCAAGTTGAGGCCGGCTGACGCAGCCCAAGCGGACGAACAGAAGTCCCGTGGTGTAAAAAGTAAAGGACGAAGCGGTTTGAACGGGCGGAGGTCAAAATGGCGGAAAAGGTCTGCACTCATGTTGCGGAGCACCTGAAGAAGGTGAAGCCGCGGACGAAGGGATGCGAGGAATGCCTGAAGATGGGCGACACGTGGGTCCACCTGCGCATGTGTCTGGAGTGCGGCCACGTAGGCTGCTGCGACTCGTCGAAGAATCGCCATGCGCGAGCCCATTTCCATGAGACGAAGCACCCGCTGATTCAATCTGCCGAAAGGGGCGAAGATTGGCGCTGGTGCTACATCGACGAGGTGTATTTGTAGACTGCTACGCTAGCTCCACCTCGATCTTCTTTGTTTCCGGATCTAACTTCACAATCTTGAAAGTTCGAATCTGGCCGGTTGCCAGTGGCTCCGGCTTGGCGTCCTCAGCGGGAGCGTTGCCTTTCCATCGTTCTTTCAACATCGACGAGAGGCTGGATAAGTCGACCTTCCCGCTTGAAGCCGCTTCCGGTGTGACTGATTTCGCGGCGGACTCTTTCAAGTGGCACTGTGCACGAATTCCCTCGCCAAGCTCCACCACTGCGATTCCTGCGCCTAACTCGACCACCCGCCCGGAAACATGGTCGCCCTTTTTGTGTTCAGCGATATATTCGTCAATGCTGGTGGGGATCAGCTGCTTCATGCTCAGCTTGATCTGGCGCTTTTCCGGGTCGATAGCCAGCACCTGCGCCTTGATAATCTGACCCGCGCGCAGAACGTCGGAAGGGTGGTTAATGCGGTGGCCGGCCGAAATCTCGCTTACGTGCACCAAGCCCTCAACCCCTTCGGCGAGCTGAACGAATGCGCCGAAGTTCATCAGCTTGGTCACCGGCCCCTCAATCTGCGAACCCACAGGGAACCTCTGCAGCACTTCCGTCCAGGGATCGGCGAGCGTCTGCTTGAGGCCGAGAGCGATGCGCCGCTCTTCGGGTTTAACTGAGAGAATGACGGCGTCGACCCGGTCGCCCTGTTTCAGAATGTCGCTGGGGTGGCGGATTTTCTTGCCGTAAGACATTTCGGAGATGTGGATCAGACCCTCAAGTCCCGGCTCGATCTCGACAAACGCGCCGAAATCCATCAGGCGTGTAACCGTGCCCGCAACACGCTGGCCTGCAAGCAGTCGGGCTGGCGCGGTTTCCCACGGTTCGGGCTGAAGCTGCTTGAGGCCAAGCGAGAGTTTCTTGCCGTCGGGATCGATCTTGAGAATCCTGACCTGGATTTCCTGGCCCACGGTCAGCACATCCTCGGGCTTGTTCACGCGGCTCAGGGAGATGTCGCTGATATGAAGCAAACCATCGATGCCGCCGAGGTCGATAAAAGCGCCGTAGGGCATCAGGGTTCGTACGCGGCCGGTGACGGTGTCGCCGACTTTCATTGAGGCTTGAAGAGCGTCCTGGCTGGCCTGCGCCAGGGCGCGCGCCTGCTCTTCCAGCACCACGCGACGATCTACAACCACGTCCTCCTCGGTCACGTCGAGCTTGGTAATGCGGCAGGTGATCTCAGTGCCAACCAGCTTCTCCAGCTCTGCAGCGTCGCGCGTTCCGCTTCGCGATGCGGGCATGAAAGCGCGGACACCCACGTCGACGTTGAGACCGCCCTTGACTACCGCGGTGACCGTGCCGACAACGGCCAGCTTCTCCTGAAACGCGGCTTCCAGCGCGGACCAGTCGCGCGGCTGCGAGACCTTGAAGCGCGAAAGCTGGTAGTAGTGCTCCTCGTTGCGGCCGGTTACCGAGACCGGAAAGCTATCCCCGGGCTTGACGCCCTCGGCGTTGTCTTTGAAGGCTGAGCGCGGAAGAACGCCCTCGGTCTTGTATCCAATATCGAGGAAGACCTGGTCGGCGGAAACGGAGACGACGGTGCCCTGCAACTGCCTTGCGCCGGGTTCCGCCTTATGCGAATGGGATTTCTCGAATGCTGAAAGCAGGTCGGCGAAGGATTCCGTAGATTCTTCGGTCAGGGCCGGATCGGGCTCAGGAGAGGTTTCGGGAGCGAATTCTGAACGGCTGTCGTTGGTCATTGTGTCTACCGTTCCATTCTCCCACGATTGAGCGCCATGGTGCTGAACTCATGGAGACCGGAACGGATCGAGTTCGTGGTCTCCCACCCATCGCCAGGAAAAAGCGATGGATGGGGCACGGTGCATGGGTGGGCCAAACGCTGGACGGCCGCTGGTGGCCTGCTACTGAATACCCAGATCCGCAAGAACCTTCGGCTTGGTTTCGTCCACAGCCAGCAGGTTGTGGCAATTGGCGCAATCCTGGGTGATGAGCTTTCCGCCCTTGGCAGTGTGGTCCCCATCATGGCAGCGGAAGCAGCCCGGATAGTTCATGTGACCGATATTATTCGGATGCGTTCCCCAGGTAACCTTCATATCCGGAAAAACATTCTGGCTGTAAAGCGTGACCAACCCTTCGCCCGCGGACTTGACCAGCGCGGCCTTCGCAGGCAGCACCTCAGGATGCTGGGTCCGATAGAATGCCTCAAGCTGTGCCGGTATCTTCTCGCGCGCCTCTGCCTGGCTGGCGTAGGTCGCGTTCAGCAGTTGCAGGCCCTCTTTGTGGACCCAGGGAAGTTCCGGACTGATGGAGCCATCGGCCATAGCCCGGTTGATTGCTTCTTCCGCGGTGACGAAGGTGTGCGACGCGCGGTTGTGGCAATCGATGCAGTCCATTGTCCGGCGCTCGCCCTGGGGCATGGCGCCATTCAGAGCCGACGAGGTAAACACCGTCTCCGACCCGTCGGCGTTCTGCCTCTGTACCCAGGGAATGGTGGTGCGGGTCGAGTCGGTGGCGACGTATTCCATTCGGTTGAGATGGACCCCGTGAATTCCGGACAGATGGGATAGGGAATCCTCACCGCCCAGGTGCAGCACCAGCACGGTCTGGGTTTCGGAGTTCTGCTGATCGTCGGCGAAGTTGGACTTTACCAGCAGCTTTTCGCCCACAAACCGGGCCGGCGTGTGGCAGCCCTCGCAGATTACGCGGGCCGGACGCAGGCTGGTGACCGGCGACGGAATGGGAGTTGGATAGCGGTGCAGCGTGACTTCAACAAGCTGCTTGGTGCCGTTCACCTTGGCGCTGAAGTAGGCCTCTGCGCCGGTGCCGATGTGGCAATCCACGCACGCCACGTGAGAGTGGGCAGAGATTTTGTATGCCGTGTACTCAGGGTGCATCACATGGCATGACTGGCCGCAGAACTGCGGCGAATCCATATACGCCGCGCCGCGATAAGTGGCGATAGACACAACCAGCAGGTTGACAATGGTGGCCAGCAGCACAATGTCAAGTCCGTGGCGAAAGATGCGATCGTTGAGATCGATCTTGGGGAATTCGGCAGGAATCTGTCCGGCCTTTTGAAGCACCCTGCGGCGGAGGAACACACCTATCGGAATCAGTACCAACCCGCCAATGAACAAAGCCGGCAGCATCAGGAAGAAGATGATGCCGAGGTAGGGGTTGTCATTGGGCCGGCCGAACATCTCCACCAGCCAATAGCCGATCATGGTAACGCCGGACGCACTGGTGATTGCGCCGCCTGCAAGGCTTATGGGATTGTTGCCGAAGAACAACGCCGGCCGCACCCAGTGTTCGCGGAACTTTTGAAACAGTGACACCTTTTCCCCCACACACACTTAAATGAGCGGCCCGCCATCGAAGGCGGGCTCAGCTCAACTTATTGAATACTGCTTCGATTGTAATTGCTACTTCAGGCCCTTATAGAACGTGGCCACGTCCTTGATCTGGTCATCGGTAAGTCCCGTGATCGGCTTCATCTTGCCCTTGCCGTCCTTAACGACAGCAGAGATCTGGGCCACGGTGAGCTTCTGGATGTCCGGGTCGGACGCAGCCTTGATGCCCATCATCTTGGCCATCCCGGCGCTGGGTGTGCCGGTGGCGCCATGACAGGTTTTGCACTTCAAGCCGTAGGTCGCTTCGCCGCCTGATTGGGCAAAGCACACGGCGCTGGCCACAGCAACAACTGCAGCAAGAACCAACTGGGATCGAATCATCTTGGTCATTCCTAAACTCCTTGTTCAGTGTCGGGGCAAGTGTACGCGAGAAGCGCCACTGGGGGTGAATGGCTTCTTCGAGAACAACGTCTCACGCCGGTTATGCCGGATAGGAGTTCCTGATCCTCCGGCGGTTACGCCCTTATGGAAGCAGGGTCGACCGGTTTGTCTCCAGTCGACCCATGCATTCCGCTTCAGGAAGGGCAGCTGCTTCAGAACTCGTAATGCACTCCGAGGCTCACGTTATTGGCGTGAAAGTTCCTCGCAGCGGTGAGGCCGGCGGGCGATTCGGTCAGACCCGTCGGTTCGGAAATTGTGGTGCAAGGAACAACTGCCGATGTCAGGTTCGTTGAAGTGCTGCAATATTGCGAGCCTGACTGGCCGCCCTCGCCGTAGCCGTAGTAGTTGTACTCCGCCTTCCAGATCAATTTGGGCCGGACCGCCCATGCAAGATTGATGAAAGGAGTCCAATATCTGGAGTCGAGCGAACCGTTGACCGCTCGCGCATCGTTGAAGAACTGAGTCCCGTTCACCGAGCTGACGCGATAGCCCACATTGGAGTGCAACGGCTTGGCGGGGGAAAGCATCACGGACGCCGTGAAGTACTGCGTCGGAGCTTTGCTGAAATCCTTGGCAAACCAGTCCGAAAGCGCAGTTCCATTGGATTCCGTAACGCCCGTAGCGCCTCTTCCGAATATGTTCGGGCATACCGTGCTGGTGGCACTCTGCACGGCTCCGGGCAATGTGGCCGTGGCGCCATTCAGGTAGCAGATGTTGGTCGAGGCATATACATCGCTGTAGGCGTAATCCAGGTCCAGTCCGTAGTGCTCGTTGGGCGACAACACCGTGCCAACGCTGAAAACCCGGCTGTAATCGACATGTTGGAGCGGGCCTTCATACGGGGTCCCGGATGCGGCGGTTCCGTTGGGAGCCGGTGTTGCCGACGGAGGAACGAACAACGCCACCGCGGACTGATTATTGTTCGTGTTGTTATGCCGCTCCAGGTCGTTATAGGCGCCCGATATCGTCGCCCACGGCTTCGGTCTGTAAAGCGTATGCACTCTGTAGTGCCTGGTTTGCCGCGCGCCCACCGGAGTGAAAGCGTTATCGGCATAGAGCGCCTCGATCGTGCCATTGACGCTCCAATTGGCGGCGGGACGAACTGCGGCGTTGAGAATTGCACCGTTCTCGTTGATGGTTACGGTTCCGTTCGATGTGGCGCCAACGGCTAACGGAGCGTTATGAGGGCTGCCCTGGGCGATGGTGTGAGTGTCATAGCGATAGGTGAGCGAAAGCGTCGTGCGCGACCCTGCATCCCAGGTTCCCGTCAGGTTATTGGTCAGGAAGTTCTGGCCAAAGTAGCCCGGCAAGGGAGTTCCCACTGCGCCGCTGCCTTCAAAAGTGGAGGCGCCGGCAGCAGCATTAGTCGTGGTTAATGGACCAGCAAAGTTGATGGTTTCGTTATTCGCAGTCGCAGGGGTCGCCAGAGTGGTGCCGCTCGTCATAGTGGTAGTTCCCGGTTGGTGGGTGCTGGAGAAGGTCACCTGGTCCGCCAGACTGAACGTCTTCGTAGCGTTCCACACCACGCCATAGTCGGCCGCAAGCACTTCGCGCTTCGCAGTCGCGACGCCCGTATACGTAAGCGAACGAGTGGTCCCATTCAAGCCCTGGTAGCTGTCGTAGTAGTTGGGCAGATTCATGTTCCCATTCATATAGCGGAGATCGCCGTTCATTGCAATGTTCTTGATGGTGGAGCTTTGCAGCCGGAATATCTCTGTGGGATAAATGATCCTGGTCGGCTGCGAACGCAGATAGCTGGTTACCACAGCGCATGCCGCATTGATCACCGGCAATCCGCCGGCAGTCTGCGGAGCTGAGAGTATGGGCGTGGTACCGATGCTGTTTGCGTTGCAGGCACTGCTCGGATACGGGGTCTGGCTATCGAAATCGTCAAGAGCCGCCAGCGTTCCGTCCGCCTCCTGCACGTTGAAGTCGCCCGGGGCCATGGTGAAATAGGAGTCAGCCTTGTAGTGGTCGATCTGCTCTTCAAACGTCAGCTTCGTACCATGGATCGGCTTCCAGTCGATGCCGCCCAGAAAATCGTCGGTGCTGTTGCGCTGATACTCCTGAAGAATGGCGTCGTACTTGGCGAATTGATAACCGCTGGGGCTCAGGCTCGGGCCCTGGAAGATGTTCTGCGAGTAACCCACGCGATACGTCACCTTCGACAATGGAAAGATGGTCAGGTTGGTGTCCGTCATGCGGCGCACGGTGTTAAACAGCACCGGCGACTGATTCACCTGCGGCCACGCATATGAGCCCGTTGGCGCATTTTTCGGCCCGATGGCAATCGACTCCCCCGTGGGAATGTTCGGGTTGCCGAGCAGATCGTAGTCGAAGTATTGACGATCGCGCCGGAATATCCCCGAAAACTCATAGACTTTTCCCTTGGAGAAATCCAGCTTGGTGAAGCTGTTTGGATCGCCGCCGAAACCGGTGCCGAACGCCCTAAGGTTATCCACAAGGGTATTCTTGGTGCCCGGCAACGCGCGCAGCTCAAAGGTTTCGCCCTGCACCCGCGGCCCGGACTGAAGGTTAACCAGCGTGTCGTACATGGCCCCGCTGCCCACGATGCCGGTCATGCGCCCACCCAGATCCACAGTCTGATGGAGCGAATACCCAACCGGGACACTCACCTGAGTTTCCGGCGCCGGCAGTGGATTGGCGGGTGTTGGATTCTGGGCTAGAGCATTGCCCGTCAACATCAGTAAAATGGCAACTCCGGCGACGCCAGCGATCCGCTGGATCTTTCCTGGAGTGGGCTGTCGATTGGACAGCCGGGATAAACAGATCGCGTTCTTCATAAGAAGCCTCGCTAAAAAAGCACCGTTGCTAACACAAAAACCTTGAACTTGCATGCCAAACGGGCAAGGGGCCGGTCCGCGCCATCCGATCCTGCTGGAGGGCACGGCACGGACCGTTACCTGAGGAACGCCGCATTGATGTTGGACCCATGAATGTAGGTGTGGCAGCTGATGCATGGCGTCAGCTCTGCCGATCCAGCATTCATTCCGTGAACCGTGGCGGCGGCCACTGGACTATGGCATTGGTTGCACAACGTGTTGACATTTGGCACGTTCAGCAGCCGTGCGTTTTGCGAACCGTGCGGCGTGTGGCATCCCATGCATCCTTCCGCCTTCACCGCCGCGTGCTCGTATACAAAGGGCCCGCGCGTCTCGGTATGGCACTTGGTGCAGATCGCATTCTGATCGGCAGTGGACTTGATGTTGTTGTTCCCAAACGTTCCGTGAACGTCGTGGCAGTCGCTGCACTTCACCAAGCCCTCGTTCACCTTGTGGTGGAAAGGCATTGCGAACGCCGGCTTGGTGTCGGTGTGGCATTGGAAGCACAGCGCAGGCTGCGAAGCCTTGAGCAGCGGCTCCTCCTTGCTGCCGTGAATGTCGTGGCAGCCCAGGCAGCTTACGCCGGCCTTGGCATGAGGAGAGCGATCGAAGTTGGGATGCGTTCCCGCATGGCAGCTCAGGCACTTCTCGCTTACCTCTTTGGGGGTGGCCTTGGCGGGATTGAAAATCTTGGTGACATCGCCGCCGCCGTCAACGTGCGCGCCGCCCGGCCCATGGCAACCTTCGCAGTTCACACCGGCAGCGCCATGCTGCGCCGCAAGCTTGGTATGCGGATTGCCGTCAAATTTCTTGCTCACCTCTTCATGGCAGGTAGCGCAAACATCGCCGCCAACATAGGTGTTGGCAACAGCATCCTTGGCCTGCGAGGTCACTGTTTTGGCGGCGACTTTGGGAGTCTGAGCCCCCAGCGTAGTGGCGCAAAGCATGCTCGCGCCCAGCATCAACATCAAACAGGCTCGCAGTCCCGGCAACTTGCCCGGAGCCGCGCCAATCGGCAATCGCGTTACAGGCACATCCCTTTGCATAGAAAATACCGCCTTGGGTGCTCTCGTAGCTTCTTCCGTCAACATGGTGTCTCAGGTCCGGTGGCTGAACCCAGCATTTCCCGATTAGGAAGGCCGGATCGGCTGCGGGTTCGTGTGACACTCTGTTGTGGAATGAGCTCTTTGTGCGGAGCATCACTTCACACGCTGAATGCTACGGTTTATCTCAATCCATCACGGTGATTTTCATCACACCCCGTGATGGAGCCTATTCCCGCTGTTCGTTTTCCTGCAGGGAAATGGCGGGATTCGCGGCCTTGCAGGCAAATATCAACCCCGCGAGTTTCGAGGCAGAAGCAGCTCCTCCGCCAATGGAATCACGAAAATGCAGGAATTGCCGCTACCAGCAGAGAAACAGAAACGCCGCATTACCGCTGAGCAATTCTGAACAGGCATTCAGGTTCCTCACCGGCACGTGCATTGCAATGTTTGGCGTGAGTTGGTGCGCTGCGTCGGGTGCCACGTGATCGCCATCACGGTTCAAGGAGCTTCGGCCCATAAACGGAACCGGGGGCGAGCGTGGGAATCTCTACTTTTCATTCCAAGTATGGAAATTGCGGAAGCCGGGGACCATCATCGATGTGAGGTCCATCACATCCAAAAAGGGAGCTTCTCCGGCAAACTCTTGTGAAGCAAGAGACTCCTTTCCGGGAGATTAGAGATGTTTTCTTCATGGCAGGGGCCCTTGTGCGGATGTTCAATGCCAGGGGAACGGCAGCGGCGACGATGCTGCGGTTGGGCGGAAGGGGCAAGGCCATGGCTGACGCGGCAATAGCAATCACAGATCACTTGCGGAAGAGGCCAGTTCTGCGGCAGGCTCCTGCCGGGTGCGCTTCCTGCGCCAATCGGCGTCCCGGCTGGTTCTGCTCGTTGGGCAGTTCCGTCCTGGCCGATCTTGAGCTTGCTACCAGCACGATCTCTCTCCCCGCCCAGGCTTCGTTGTTTGCTCAGGGTGAGGATGCGCGCTGCCTGTATTTGATTTGCGGCGGCTATCTGAAGCTGACCGCGGGCCGCCACGAAGATCGGCAAATGATCGTCCGCGTCGCCGGACCGGGCTCCATGCTGGGACTTTATGCCGTGTTGGCGCACGGGGTCTACGAAGTCTCGGCCGAGTCGCTTACCACCGCGCAACTCCGCCCGGTCGAGCGGGAACGGTTCCTTGACTTTTTGCGCAGCCACAAAGAGGCGCAAATGCGGGCCGTGCAGTGCATCTGCCAGGAGTATCGTTTCGCGCTGCAGGACGCCTGCCGCATCGCGCTTTCAGAAACCGTGGCCGCGCGCCTGGGCCGGTTGCTGCTGGAACTCTCCCATCAGATTGGCGAGCACATCGATACCGGCGCCTTCCGCTTTCCGCTGCTTCTCACGCACGAGGAACTGGCGTCGATGACCTGCACCACCCGCGAAACCGTTACTCGCACCCTGGGACAGTTTCGCAAGGACAATTGGATCTCCATCGAGGACTCCCTGGTAACGATTCATCATCCCGAGCGGCTGCAGGGGCTGGTGTAGGGCTGGAAAGCCAGTTCCGCTACCAAACTTTTCACTTTGCCGCTCCCGTCCGCCATATTTCGCGAGTCAAAGAGATATGATTATTGGTAGCAATCGTCATAGGTGGGTGTTCATGTTTCGTATCTCGGGTTTTCTTGCTTGCTCTTCTGTAGTTCTTCTCTCCTGCTGCGTCGCCAACGGCCAGAGCCCTGCTCCAGATCCGGCCTCAACTTCTGCCCCGCAGAGCGCCACAACTTCGGAGAGTCCTGAACTCCGCGAATTCCAGAAGATTGAGGATTCCTGGGCCGACTCGATCAACCAGCGTGACCAGTACGGCCTGGAGCTTGTGTTATCTCCTTTGTTTGTGGATGTTTCTGCCAACGGCGACATTACCACCCGGAATCAGCAAGTGGCCATGGTGATTACCGGAGACGACAAGACCGTTCACCTGGAGCAGCGAGTGGTCACCGTGCGGATGCTCGGCGACATCGCCATCACCAACGGTACCTATTCGCTCCGCCACAAAGTCAATTCAGCCCAGATAACCGAAAAGGGAGTCTTTACCCACGTGTTCGAGCGTGTGCATGGCGGCTGGCTCTGCATCAACTCGCAGCGTACGGTGCTTCGCGAGGATTCCAACGTCAAGCAGAGGAAGAAGGATTCGAGCGCCGAGCTCCCATTCCACATTCCGCTCTTCAGCAAGAGCGACAAAACAACTCAGTAAGGAATCGCCTGGATTACCAGCCCACCTGGCGCATCCGATCAAGGATGATCGCACTGTAGTGCTCCATGCGCTCGGGGCGTCGCTTCAGGGGCAACGGCAGAATCGCGGCGAGCTCTGCCGACTGTTGCCTGCCAATATTCCGGGCCGAGGTCTTGAAGTAGTAATGGCACGCCGCATCTGAACCATAAATCCCAGGACCCCATTCGACCACGTTTAGGTAGAGCTCCAGAATGCGCTGCTTGCCGAGGACAAATTCGGCCACCGGCACAAGCGTGAACTCCGCACCCTTGCGGAGGATGGAGCGGCTCGTTCCGAAGAACAGATTCTTTACCAGCTGCTGCGTAAGAGTGGAGCCTCCGCGAATGCGTCCGCCTTCCATATCGCCTTCGGCAGCCAGTTGGATTGCGTTCCAGTCGAACCCATGGTGCAGATAGAAGCGCGCGTCTTCCGCAGAGATAACAGCGTGCTGCAGATCGGGCGAGATTTGGCTGAGCGGAACAAATATGTAGTGCTCTTGATAAGGCTTGTGGTGAATCCACGCCTGCATGCGGCGCTCTATGTGCACGGCGGTTGTCGGTGGGTCAATCCAGCGGGCGGCCACGAGTGCTAACGCGGCAAGCGACCAAAGAAGCACCACGCCGATGCCAAGCCATCGAATTGCGGATCGAAGAAAACCCCTCCGATGTGGGATATTGGGAGGCGTTTCTGGGATTTCAGTCACATTTCAGGATAATAGGCCGGGCTTGGTTGCAGGCTCGGCGGAACGCCTTGCTGCTTGCAGCTTGATGGAGATATGCACCAGGCTAAGCGCCGCGGGCGTAACGCCGGGAATGCGGCTGGCCTGCCCGATGGTGACCGGCCGCACGCGCTCCAGTGTCTCGCGCATCTCGCGGGAGAGCCCACTCATGGCGCCATACTCAATCCATTCCGGAATGACCACTGCCTCGGCGGCCTTCAGCTTGTCGATCGATTTCCGTTGCTGATCCAGGTAGCCGGCAAACTTGATCTCCGTTTCGACCGCGCGCGCCTCGTTGCGCAGCACCGTCGCGCCCGTCTCCGTGCCTGCTTCGGAATCAACCCCCACAGCGGCAGAAAGCTCATCGAGCAGCGGATCCTGATCCAGAGTCTCACCAAGCACCCGCAGAATGGGCTCGATAGTGACCTCGGGACGCTTCAGCAGTTGGGCCCACGTCTGCCCCGCGGTAGCCGTCAGCCCTCCAAACCCGGCGCTTGCAAGCTGAGCCGGACTCACCTTCAGCGTACCCAGAAGCACCTCAAGCTCCGCCATCCGCGCCTGCTTCTGTTCGTACTCCGCCCAGGCCTCGTTGCCGATCAGCCCCAGCCGCCGCCCATGCGGCGTCAGCCTGCGATCCGCGTTGTCAATGCGCAGATGCAGCCGGAACTCGGCCCGCGAGGTGAACATGCGGTAAGGCTCGTTGATGCCTCTGGAGATGAGGTCGTCGATAAGGATGCCGGTGTAACCCTCGCTGCGGTCCATGGTAAAAGGCGCCTGCCCCTTCAGCCACAGCGCCGCGTTGATGCCGGCCATAATTCCCTGGCAGGCCGCTTCTTCGTAGCCGCTTGTGCCGTTAATCTGGCCGGCCAGATAGAGACCCTCCATGCTCTTCACACGCAGCGCACGATCCAGCTCGGTGGCGTCCACGCTGTCGTATTCAATGGCATAGCCGGGGCGCAGCATTTCCGCCTCTTCCAGGCCCGGAATGGAGCGGACAATCTGCCATTGCACCTCCATCGGCAGCGATGTGGACATGCCGTTGATGTAGACCTCGTGCGTGTTCAGCCCTTCCGGCTCAAGGAAAAACTGGTGCTGCGTCTTGTCGGGAAACTTCACGATCTTGTCTTCGATGGACGGGCAATACCGTGGCCCCACGCCCACAATCTGACCGGAGTACATTGCTGACCGGTGCACATTCTCGCGGATAATGCGCAGTGTCTCCGGCGTGGTAAACGCGATGTGACAGCTTATCTGCGGCTGCACAATCCTCTTTGTACGGAAGCTGAACGGCGTGGGATGCGTGTCGCCCGGCTGCTCTTCAAATGCGTTCCACCGGATCGTCCGGCCATCCAGGCGCGGCGGCGTCCCGGTCTTCAGCCTGCATGTGCGCAACCCCAGCGCTCGCAGCGCCTCGCCTAGAAGCACAGACGCAGGTTCTCCGCTGCGACCCGCCGGATAGCGCTCTTCGCCGCAGTGGATGAGGCCGTTGAGAAAGGTGCCGGTAGTAATGATGGTGGCCCCAGCCAGCAGCCGCCGCCCGTCGCGCAGCTTAAGCCCAACAACGCGGCGGCGAGGGTGGATGCCATTTCGCCCCGGCCCTACGGGACGGGTCAGCTCTGGCGGGACCTCGCTCCCAGGGTTGCACCCTGGGCTATTCTCATGTTCTCCCTCCGGGAGAATAGCGTCTTCGATCAAAAGATCGACGACCTCCGCCTGCCGGATATGCAGTCCCGCCTGCGACTCAAGCACCTCGCGCATCTTCACGCGATAGAGCAGCTTATCGCACTGGGCGCGCGGGCTCCATACCGCCGGGCCCCGAGACGTGTTCAGCAGGCGAAACTGAATTCCCACCGCGTCGGCCACTTCGCCCATAATGCCGCCCAGGGCGTCCACCTCGCGCACCAGGTGTCCTTTTGCCACGCCGCCAATCGCCGGATTGCAGCTCATCTGTGCAATCAGGTCAAGGTTCATGGCGATGATCGCAGTCTTCAGCCCCATGCGCGCCGCAGCCATTGCCGCCTCGCAGCCGGCGTGACCGGCGCCCACTACTACGACGTCGTATTGTTCGGTGAATGCCATACATTTCCGCGTGAAAAAAGGTACAGGCTGAAGTACGCTACTTAAACATTCTACGGAATTCTGTGATTGCGCGCAGAGGGGGATGGCCGGAACTGCTTTCGCGGGAGAGAATCTCCTCTATAATTAGGCCGTCTACCAGACCTTAGGGAAATGCGGGGGCTATCGAGCCAAATGAACATTTGCTCGTGCGGCAGTATGTTTAACGATCGGGGCTTGCAGTGTGCCCGTTGCGAAGCCCTGCAGGTTCTGGGGCTTGGAAAAGATGCGACGGAGACTGAGATCAGAACCAACTATCAGCTCTTCGTCAAGGCCTGGAGCCCGGAAAGCATGCAGGGCGACCCGGCCCTGAAAGCGGCTGCGGAGAACAAGCTGACGGATATGCACACCGCGTACGAATATCTCTCGATGACCTCAACGGAGCGAACGGAGCATCCGCGGCCAGTTTACTTAACCTCTC
>Ga0302275_10004601_pt1 | contig 13578 bp, 12 predicted proteins | sample III_Bog_N2_2_FD_200229 | JGI IMG/M metagenome (GOLD analysis project Ga0302275, IMG submission 200229) | Peat permafrost microbial communities from Stordalen Mire near Abisko, Sweden - III_Bog_N2_2 | ecosystem: Environmental > Terrestrial > Soil > Wetlands > Peat | place: Sweden: Abisko...
ACCTTGCGATGGCCACGGGGAATATCGGGAAGCGCGGCGTGGGGATTAATCCGCTGCGCGGCCAGAATAATGTGCAGGGTTCGTGCGATATGGGATCTTTTCCGCATGAATTTCCAGGATATCGGCACGTTTCGGAAGATGCGACCCGCGCGGCGTTTGAGAAAGCGTGGGGCGTGCCGCTGCAGGCTGAGCCGGGATTGCGCATTCCGAACATGTTCGATGCGGCTCTTGACGGCTCATTCAAAGGGATCTACGTGCAGGGCGAGGACATCGCGCAGTCGGACCCGAATCTTCAGCATGTCTCGGCAGCGCTCAGCGCGATGGAATGCGTGGTGGTGCAGGATCTGTTCCTGAACGAAACCGCCGGCTTCGCGCATGTGTTTCTGCCGGGCTGCTCGTTCCTCGAAAAGGACGGCACCTTTACTAATGCCGAGCGGCGTCTGGGGCGCGTGCGCAAGGCGATGCCGCCGAAGAACGGCCTGGCGGACTGGGAGATTACCATGGCGCTGTCAAATGCTATGGGATATCCGATGCATTATGCGCATCCTTCGGAAATTATGGATGAGATTGCGCGTCTGACGCCCACGTTCGCCGGAATTTCGTATGAGAAGCTGGACCGGTTGGGCAGCGTGCAGTGGCCCTGCAACGACGACGCGCCCGGGGGTACGCCCGTGATGCACGTGGGCGGGTTTGCGCGTGGCAAGGGACGCTTTACCATCACCGGGTTCATTCCGACCGACGAGCGCACGACGGCGCGGTTCCCGCTGATCCTGACTACGGGGCGTATTCTTTCGCAGTACAACGTGGGCGCGCAGACGCGGCGGACGGCCAACGTCGTGTGGCATGAAGAGGATTTACTGGAAATTCATCCGCTTGATGCGGAAAATCGGGGAATTAAGCATGGGGATCTGGTCGCGGTTGCGAGCCGGGAAGGCGAGACGTCGTTGCGGGCGCAGGTGAGCGAGCGAATGCAACCCGGCGTGGTCTATACGACGTTTCATTATCCGTCGAGCGGGGCAAATGTAGTGACGACGGAGTTTTCGGACTGGGCGACGAATTGTCCGGAATACAAAGTGACGGCGGTGCAGGTGCGAAAGACGGAGCGGGTATCGGAATGGCAGCGGGAATGGTGGGGCGGGCATGAATCGCGACCGCATGGTGCATGACGCGAATCAGATTGCGCTGTACTTCGCGAGCGGTCCGCGGGATGAGGCGCTTGTGGGGATTGCGGATCACCTGAAGAAGTTCTGGACGCCGCGGATGCGGCAGGAGATCGAAGAATATGTGCGCGCAGGGGGCGGGGGGGTGCACGAGTTGGCGCGCGACGCAATAGCGAAGCTTGTGCCATGATGATCCTGATGGTGGACGAAAACGGGATTGGTTCGGCATTTACGATGGAGCGCGTGGGCAAGGTGAGCGAGAGCACGCGAGCATTTGATGTCGAGTACTGGCAGCGCCAGGGTTCGAATGCCATCTTCGCTGCCGCGTGGGAGATGGTGGTGGATGTGTGGCGATGGAAGAACAAGAGCCGAACCCGGATTTCAGAGATCTGTTGAGTGCGTTAAACGCCTGCGGGGCCAGGTACCTCGTTGTTGGAGGTTATGCCGTGATGTTCTACACCGAGCCGCGATAGGAAGTGAAGTTCAGCGATCTGAGAGTCAATTTCATTGGGCGCGACGAATTGCTTCGGAATAAAAGAGTGACGGCCCGCGCATCCGACCTGGCCGACTGCGAGAGACTCGGGGAATTGGAATAGTCGGCGATGCGGCACGGCGGATATTCAGCAGTTTTGCGACTATGTTCGCGGGTGCGTCGGATTCCATAAACTCCCGGTTCCGCTGGAAGCATACCGCCGTGTGGCAAAGCGGCGCGGGGTTGCATGAACTTCTGTCTGTCAGCTGATATTTTGATGCTATTCTAGCTATGTATGCAGCCTCAGAATCGTGCCGCGAGCATCCGGGAGTTTGCCCGGCGGGAGTTTATCGAACCGGCGCGGCGCCGCGGCGACTCCACGGTTGAAATCGTTGTGGGCGATATACACCGGGGGATGCACCTGCAAAACCTCGCACCTAATGTGTGTCAGGCACTGAGTGGCCGTAAGTTCCTTGAAGAAAACCGGTTGGTTCTCGAAAGACGCGACGGGCCGCCGTCCGGTCTGAGTACAACCGTGAAATTCGTTTATCGAATCGCCGACCCTCCCGCAGAATCGAATCCGACAGTATCTCCGCTGCTTGCTCTGCGCGGAATTGCCCGTGGCGTTTTTCAAAATCCGGGAGGCGGCGAGGCATTTATTCGGCGTGAGCGGGAGCACTTTTACGGGCCGGGACAGGATCGTTGAGCCGAATTTACTTCGATTCGATGCTCTTTGTCTACTGGCTCGAAGATCATCCCGCGTATGCCGACCGGGTTCAGCAGATTATCGAGGCGATTACCCGGCGGCGGGACACGCTCTGCACCAGCGTGTTTACTCTGGGGGAAGTTTTGACCGGCCCGTATAAACAATCCGCCCACGACGCGGTTGCGCAGATTCGTAAAACCATCGCGCCGCCGGTCGTGGAATTGATTCCGGTGACAGCCGAAACGGCTGATCTCTATGCACGAATCCGCGCACGTAACAGGGTTACGCCCGCCGATGCTATACACCTCGCGGCCGCGGCACACACAGGCGTGAATCTTTTCCTCACCAACGATAAAGCGTTGCAATCCCTGGTGGTTCCGGGGATCGATTTCATCGCAGGATTAAACGTTAATCTCTTTTAAATCGATCCGCGCCACTTATTCGCGCCGGAAGCGCGAATAACGCTCTCGGTGGCATGAAGCCGCCCGCAATCGTATTAGTCGTCACACTCCGTTGGACTTTCCTGAAGAGCGCGGCGTGGAAGGGGGCGCCCGGCGGGAAGCGGCGCTCGCAAAATCCCGTCCGGCAGTCGTAGCGAACGCACGCTCTGATGCGTCTATTTCAGAGATGCTGGGTACAGCACTTTTTCTCTCCGCGCTTCTGCTCCAGTCCGTTCCCGATTCCGGCCCTCAGTGGCAGGCCTGGTTCACGCTCAACCTCTCGCTCAACGACCCCGGCCCCGATCATCGCCAGACCGGGATGGCGGCGCTGGCGGCCATCGGCGAACCGGATGCCGAAGCCGTCAAACGCGCCGAAAACTTCCTGCAGGACCCCGATCCGCTGGTCCGGCAGTCGGCCGCGCTGGCCCTTGGTGAGATGAACGCTTACGCCGCAATCCCCTGGCTGAAGCAGGCGCTGAACGACAGCCCGGAGGTCGCATTCGGTGCCGCCAAAGCGCTCACGAAACTGGGGGACAGCAGCGGGCGCGACGTTCTGATCGCGGTGATGGCGGGCGAGCGTAAGGACGCGCCCGGTTTCATAACCAACGCGCAGCGCAAGGCGAAGGATAAGATGCACCATCCGCAAAGCCTCGCACTGATGGGAGCACAGGATGCGGCCGGAGCGATGTTCGGACCCGTGGCGGTGGTGATTCCGGTGGCGCGCGAAACCATGAAACTGCGGAGCAAGGGCGGGCCGGGGCGCGCGTCGGCCACGGCTTACATCGCCAAAGATCCGGACCCCTATGCGGTTTCCCTGCTCGAATGGGCGCTGAAGGACGACGAGGAACTGGTCCGGCTCGAAGCCGCCAAAGGACTGGGTGAGCGCGGCAATGCGGGCAGCGTACCTAAGCTTGTCGAAACGTTGCGGGATACCAACGAGGTGGTGCGGGACATGGCAGCCGCTTCGATCCTGCGCATTACCGATCGCGGCGGCGCGACCGGACCGGCGTCGGCCTGCCCCACGGTCGCACCCGTTAAAAAATAGCTCTGTAATCCCTCGTACTTCTCCTTTTTCGCCAGCGTAAATTCTGGCAAAAAAAATGCCATCGGATAGCGCGACTGCGGTATTTGTGCTACGACCGCGCTCAAAAAGGAGAAAAAAGTAAATGGCTCGGTTTCTTTCTGTCGCCGGGATTATCGGCGTGAATGCGCTCGCCGTAATGGCGCTCACCGCGGCACCTCGTCTTGCCCTGACACCTGCTACGCTTGGGCCTGTCTACATTCCCGCCGGTACCAGCGGTAGTATTCAGACCGTTCAGGCTTATAACGCGGGGGATGGCCCCCTGATACTGGGAACCACAACCTCCGTGTCCTGGCTGGGCGCTGCGGTAGGCTCCGCGGCCCCTTGTCCGAATAATATGTCGGTAATTTGCCAGCCGATATTAATTTCATTAAATACTTCCACCCTGGCAAGCGGTACTTACACGGGCAGCGTAACGGTGACCGCGGCCAATGCCATCGATTCGCCTCTTTCGGTTCCCGTAACCGTGGTGGTGGGCAGCGTGCCCGGCAGCGTGACACTTTACGTGACGCCGGGCGGCAGTGCGTCCGCAGTGGTCTATCCGCGCAGCCCGGTTACGGGTACGTCGGCGACCGTGACGGGTGGCAACTGGCTGAGTTTCGGCGCCCCGGGCGGAACCTTCGCGTTCGGCAGCGCCTACACGATCACGGCGACAGCCCAAACAGGAATGGCGGCGGGCACTTACACCGGAACCGTCACGATTTCCGGCTCGACTTACGCGCCCGACAATCAGGCTGTTGCGGTGACCATGATTGTCACCACCAGCCCGATCATTCAGACTCCGCCGCCTTCCATTCAGTTAACCGGCTATCAGGGCGGACCCAAAGCCTCCGCCACGATCGCGCTCAACAACGTGGGACAAGGCTCGCTGGGCCTTACCAACGCCACCGCGGTTGCGGCCACGGGTAACTTCCTGACAGCATCCGTCACTGCCGCCAACATGATTACGGTTACGGCCGACCCCTCGCAACTGAATCCCGGTTTGTACACGGGCACGGTCACCGTCGCTTCGAATGCGGCCAACAACGCCGCGGTTTCGGTGCCGGTCTCATTCAATGTTTCGGTGGCCGGAACGCCCACGATCTCGCAGGGCGGCATCGTCAACATATCCACTTATTCGGGCGACCCGGCCGCGCAGGGCGATATTATGGCCGTATTCGGCGATCAGTTCACGGCGGCGGGAACTTTCTACACGAATCCTGGCAACCCGCCGCTGGCAACCCAGCTCGGCAATGTACAGGTACTGGTGAACGGTGTGCCCGCGCCGCTCTACTACGTCTCGCGCCAGCAGATCAACCTGCAGATGCCCTATACGGCGACCGCCGGCACGGTAACCACTGTACAGGTCGTATCGAACGGCACCGCGGGTAACGTGCGCTCCGTGCCGGTGAATGCTGTGCAGCCGCATGTTCTGATCTGGCCGACGAACGTGGCCACCGGGGCGTACGCGATCGTCGTTAATTCCGATGGCAGTCTTTCGCTGCCTACCACCGGCGGCTACGGCACGTTCTCTTCGCGGCCCTCGAAGCCGGGTGAAACCGTGACCATTTATTGCATCGGTTTCGGGCAAACCAGCCCGACGGCGGTTGCGGGTGCGGCGGCAAGTTCCACCCAGCTGATGGTGTCTCCGAACGTGACCGTAAATCTGGCGGCGGCACCCGCGCTGACTCCGGTATATGCGGGCCTCACGCCCACGGCGGTGGGGCTCTATCAGGTGAACGTGACGCTGCCTTCGAGCGGCGTGACGGGTCCGACGCTGCCACTGAGCGTTACGGTCGGCGGGAACGGCGGGACTGGCACGACGAGCAATATCGGGACCATCGCGATTTCAGCGATGTGACCCCGAGATTCGTGCAACCTTCCCTGGCCATCCGTCGTCTCTCTGGGTTCAATGTTTGTGGACCCGGTACGGCGGATGGCCCCCACCCGCGGCGGAGATTTCATGATCTTCGCCGCAATTATTTTATTCGCACTGCTTCCCCAGCGCATTGCGTGTGCGCAGCAGGCGGAGGATGAAAAAATTTACACCGTGGGCAACGGCGTAACGACGCCCCGCGTGACCCATCAGGTGGACCCCGAACACCCGGCGCGGGGCTTCCGCATCTCAGGCACAGTGCTGATCGGGCTGGTGATCACTTCGCACGGCGAGCCGAAGGATGTACATGTGGTGCGGTCGCTTGAGAAAGATGTCGATCAGGCCGCCGTAGATGCCGTGAAGCAGTGGCATTTCGAACCGGCCATGAAAGAAGGAAAACCGGTGGCGGTGCGGATCAGCGTCGAAATCCGTTTTCACGATATGTGATGGCCCGCTTCGATAGACTGGGTGTTCGATAACATGAAGCGGCTCCGGGGTTTCCAAGGATGGCTTGTTCCGACATGCGTGGTTGCGATATTTGCAGCGGCTCTGGCCGGGGCGGGGAAGCAGGCGGCGCCTCTTAAGCCCGGTCTCTACGCTATCTTCGACACGTCGGAAGGCGTGATCAAGGCGGAGCTTTACGAGAAATACGTTCCCGTTGCGGTGAACAACTTCGTGGGGCTGGCGCAGGGTACGAAGCCGTGGCTCGATCCGAAGACAAATAAACTTGTCCGGCGGCCCATGTACAACGGGCTGACATTCCACAGGGTGATCCGCGAGGAGATGATTCAGACGGGCGACCCTACCGGAACCAGCGCCCACAACTGCGGTTTCACGATCCGCGACGAGTTTCTTCCGGGACTGAGGTTCGACCGCGCGGGGCGGTTAGCGGTGGCTAACAGCGGGAAGCCCGATTCTGGCGCCTGTCAGTTTTTTATCACGGAGCAGGCGGTGCCTCGCTGGAATAATGCGTATACGATATTTGGCCAGGTTGTGGAGGGCCAGGAGGTGGTTCACACGATCAACGTCAAGCCGTTGATCGGGGAGCACCCGGCCGTTCCGGTTTATCTGAAGAGCGTGACGATTATACGGATTTTAAAGCAGTAGGATAGGGGCGGGATGGGCGGCGCCACACGTTCCCGGAAGGAAGCCTCACCCAATGGTCGAATGCCTGTCCGGTAGAAAGAGACCCGCGGGCGGTGGCAGCGATGCCGGTAAAGGGGCGTCGAGACGAGTCTCGACGCGGCACGCACGAGTGCGGCCGCACTCGTGCGTGCGCCACATTTTTGTGTGGCAGAAGTGCTGACGCTACGCGACGACGTTGATTTTACAGGCTTCGCGCACCTTCGCCGCCAGCGTCCGGGGCGTGTACGGCTTCTGCAGGAAACCGGCCAGCCTCTTTCCTTTAAATCGCCGCTCGGCGTCGGATTCGCTAAATCCGCTCGACAGCAGAACCCGAACTGACGGATCGATCTTCCGCAATTCCCCGAATAATTCCTCGCCGCTCATTCCCGGCATAGTCATATCGAGCAGCACCACCGCGATATCGGCGGCGGAGCGACGGAACGTTTCGATGCCTTCTGCAGCAGTGCCGGCGGCCAGTGTCCTGTAACCGAACCGACGCAGCGAAAGGGTCGCGGCTTTGATGACGATTTCCTCGTCGTCAATGATCAGCACGGTTCCGTTCCCGTTCAGTTCGGCTCCCGCGGACGGGTTTTTGGCGTGGGCCGTGGCGGACGGAGCCACGGGAAGGAAGATGCGGAACGTGGTGCCCCGGCCCGGCTCGCTATCCACCTTCAGCGCCCCGTTGTGCCCGCGCACGATGCCCAGCACGGCCGCAAGGCCCAGTCCCCGACCGGTGAATTTCGTGGTGAAGAACGGGTCGAAGATCTTCTGAAGAGTGGTTGCATCCATTCCCGAACCGTCGTCCCGGACCTCCACTACCACGTATTGCCCCGGCGCCAGCTCATCGCAGCTGCGGACGGCAAGGATCGACTCGCGGCTGAGAACCCGCACTGCCGTGGACACCACAACGTTGCCCGGCTTGCCGTCGATCGCTTCCGCCGCGTTGATCACCAGGTTCATCACCACCTGCTGCAACTGGCTGACATCCGCCTCGAAGAGCGGAAGATCGTCCTTGAGTTCGAGCCGCACCCGCACGTGCGGAGGAATGTTATTGTGCAACAGCCCGATAATTTCCCGAATCAGCGCGGAAACATTCACCGGCTCAGTGACAAAGCGGCCCCTGCCGGCATAAGCCAGGAGTTGGCGGGTGAGCGCGGCGGCGCGCTCAGCGGCCGACACCACCTGCCCGATGACTTCGCGCAGCGGATCGGACGCGGGCAGAGCGCTCGCCACCATGCTCGAGTTCGCCAGTATGCCGACCAGAAGATTATTGAAATCGTGCGCCACTCCGCCGGCCAGCACACCGATGCTCTCGAGTTTCTGCGTGTGCAGCAACTGCTGCTGAAGCTTCTTTTGTTCGGTAATGTCGCGTGCGATGTGGGACGCGCCCCGCACTGTGCCGTCTTTATCGCGGATCGGCGAAATTGTCAGCGAGACGTCGATGGCCCGGCCGTCCTTGCGGATGCGCACGGTTTCGAAGTGCTCCACGCGCTGGCCGCGTTTCAGTTTTTCCAGAATTGCGGTTTCTTCGTCCGGCCTGCCGGGCGGCAGCAGCAGCGACATCGGGCGGCCGCGCATTTCTTCGGAGAAATAGCCGTAAAGGCGTTCCGCGCCCGCGTTCCACGTGAGAATCACGCCGTCGAGATTCTTACTGACAACCGCGTCTTCGGACGAGCCGACAATCGCGGCGAGGTGCGCGGTGGCCGCTTCGGTAACCGTGCGGTCCGTGATATTGCGGGCAACGTGTGAGGCGCCGACGATTTTTCCGTTCGTGTCCCGGACGGGCGAAACCGTGAGAGAAACGCCGATCTCCGAGCCGTCTTTCCGGATGCGGATGGTCTCGAAATGCTCTATGCGCTCGCCGCGCCGGATGCGGGCGAGGATGTCCGTCTCATCGCCGGAGCGGTCAGGGGGTAAAAGAAGATTAGCGTGACGGCCCATGGCTTCCTCGGCCCGGTACCCATAGATTCGTTCCGCGCCTTGATTCCAGGTGAGGATGGTTCCGTCGAGATCCTTGGCAAATATGGCATCGTCCGAGGATTCCACCAGTGCGGTAAGGAGCGTTTCAACGGGCCGATGGGAAGGAACGCTCTGTGTATCGGTCAACATGGTGCTCAAACGGCCGCGCAATCGCAAGCCCGTTAATAGTCCCGCCTTCGATTCAGTGTACGTCAACGTACCGGAAGCGCAGCCAGACATCGTGCGACGGCATCCATTGGGGGCATCATCCAGCCGATGGCCGGTTCCGCGCGAAGATGGCGGGTGGCTTTACCCCGCGGCCTGTCGTTTCCTGCGCGCGCGGTAGCGCTTCTTCTCGGAACCGTACCGCCACCGCCAGATCGCTCCGGCCACAACGATCGCGAAGCACCCCTCCACCAGCACCTTTTCGCCGTCCAGGAGATCGGCGGGCTGCCCCTTCAGATTCTGATCGATGAGTGTACCGTGAACAAACAGGCACGCCGCCGCGAAGTAGGCCGTATAGTGCAGTCGCTTCCACGCGACATGCCCCAGCCTGCGCCGCACAGAGGACGTGACCACAACCAGCGCAAAGCCGTAGAAGGTCAGCGCTCCCAGTATGTTGTAGAGGCGCTGGCCCGGCGAGCCTAATGGCCACAGCACATCGAACAGTTTGAAATGCGCGGTACCGGAGAACAGCAATACGGTGGGGTGCAGCGCCGCCACAGACAGCGCAATATAAGCGTTCCAGTTGTGTATCCGGTACAGCGGCACCGGCAGTTTGCGGCGGGGCCACTGAGTGGCCGTGTTGTAGTTGACGGAGACCAGCATCCCCATCAAAAGGTTCAGCGTGAACAGGACCATCGCTGTCAGGCCGATAACGCTGGAAAGATCGATTGCGGATACACTGTCGAACATATATTGGGGTCGATTACTATTCTCATCTGTCGATGCCACGCTTTAGTCTGTATATCCAACGATCAGGGCCGCGCCCCAGGCAGGACGACGCGCTGAGCAGGACAGGCGAGGCGTAAGATTTGACAGCCATAAACGCTCCGCGCGAGGCGGAAGCCGGCAACGCCACCGGCGGAGCCGGACTGAACATGATTGTGACTCAGGGTTCGCCAGGGAGGTATGCGGCGAGTGAACAGGACAGCAGCTAAAGCCTTTACGAATTGGTGCGTATGCCCCGGAGTCAGCATGGCTCCGGTAAAGCGATTGAGCATTGGCGAGGCTCACGCACGCTCTATATTCCTGGATTGGCGGCCACGGGAGACAACCCCCGGCCAACGTCCCTTGCCGAACGGTGAGGATACAAGGTAACAAAGGGGATCGGGGAGCAGTAGAAAAAACCGATTCGGGCGGCACGTTCGAGCAGATGGTTAAGTCCATCTGCTTCCTGAAGCCCGCCTGGTGCGGGAAGACATTTTGCGGGCCTCTGGCGGTGGTGTGTCACTTTGTGACAGCGTAAGTTCTCAGGCTGAATTTACAGCGAATTTACAAGTCCGAGACCACGATTTTTTCGCGGATTCATATGATCGTGACATGCAATCGACGGAGGATCGCCTCACCGACGAGGAACTGATGGGGCGGCTGTGCGCCGCCGCGGACCGCGAAACGGCGGACCGCATCTTCGGTCAGGTATTTGAGCGTTATCACGGCCGGGTGGTCTCGTGGTGCTACCGGATCGCGAAAAACCGCGAAGCGTCGCGCGATCTGGCACAGGAAGTTTTCATCAAGGCCTACCGGCACCGCGATGCGTTTCGCGGCGAAGCCCGGCTTTCCACGTGGCTGTATGCGATTGCGCGCAACCACTGCCTGACCGCAATCCGGAAACCCGATGCGGACGCGCTGCGGTTCGATTCCGCGGCGTTACTGTCCCTGCGGGAAGACGGCATGGCGCCCGACCGCGCCGCCGAACAAAACGAACTGACAGCCCGGATGTTGCGGCTGATGGCGCGCATCCTGGAGCCGATTGAGGTGCGTGTGATGACGCTGCATTACGCCCACGAGGTGCCGCTGGCCGCGATTACTCGCGATCTGGATCTGAGGAATCCCAGCGGCGCCAAGGCACACATCGTCAATGCGCGCCGGAAACTGATGGGGCTGCTGAAACGCGGGGGATGGAACAACTGCGCCATCGGACCGGGGTTCCGGGCCGTTCCGATGCGCCGGGTCGGCTGATGGGGTTAGCGAGCCGGTGGCGGCAGGGTAACGGTAACGAAAATCAAGCCTCCCGCCCCCATGCGGACGCTGAATCATTTCGGTATTTTTTCCCGCTTGCTTACGTGCGAGGCTCAGCAGGGTCTCCGGCGATTCGCCGAATTGTGCTAAGGGACCGGTAATGAAAATCAACCGCTCCGCACCTCAGCCGTTTTCAGGTTAAGCGGCCGTGACTGGCGTGCGGCCCATCATCGAACTGCTGTTATCTTCCACCATGGAACGATAGTGGTAGACATCGGCGCAAAGGAGATCCCGAACTTCGTTCTCGCGCAGATACTGGATCGGCGCATTGTCGGGAATCCGCTGTACAACCTGCGCCAGTCCGGCCAGGGTAGCCGATTCGGCGGGATTGGAATGTCCCCGCACCACCACACCGGTGTCTTCGATGGGGACGAAAGGCTCATCGAATGCGGCCAGTTCCACTGAGGAGGCTGTTTCGGGCAGCGTCTTTGCCTGCGGCGTCAGGAAAATCGCCTGGCAGGGATAAAGCACCCCGGAGGCCACCATGCGGCGCGCCGTCCGATCCGTGCCGATCGCGTGAACCGCGGGAGCCTGCGGGAGTTCCCAGGAACCCTGCCTCACCAGATCCGCCAGCACCTGCCATCGGGGTTCGGGCGCGGAACGGGGTTCCAGAGCGACGCGGCGTTCGACGTCCTTAAGGAGCGCTTCCGCCGATTCGCAGTCCTCGCCGCAAACCACAAGGCCGTGATTCGCGAGCACCAGGACCCGCGTGCTGGGCGCGCGCATCAGAGTCTCCTGGATGGCGCGGGCCAGCGGCATACCGGACGAGACGTAGGGGATCCACTGCCAGTCGATTCCCTCCAGACGCACCTGCAATCCGCTCGCGCCGTCGCGCCGAACAGCCCACGCGATAGTGTTGACCGAGTGAACGTGCAGCACTACGCGCCAGGGCAGAACGGTATGCATTGCCGTCTCGACGGAAGTGCCGAGGGGTTTGCCGTTGACTACCGTGAGCTGGCCCGCAGGGTCGATATTCAGTTCAATCCTGCGCCGGGTCTCGGCCAGATTGACCGGGATCATGATGTCGTCGCTGGTGGCGTGGGCGAGCCACTTGCCGGACGCCTTGATCCAAAGGACGCCATCCAGTTTTATCGACGTATTGCCCGTTGCGGCTTGCACCAGCAATGGTTCGCTTCCAATCCGAGCCGAAACCGCCTGAAGCGAGTCGATTTCCGATGCCGTTCCCAATGACAAGATCGTTATTCCACCGTGGACTCCTATTTCACTTGATTTCAGCCGATTATTCAAGTTCTGGCGAACAAATCGAAACAGAGTTCTTTGCAGCGCAAATCAGATTCCCGTTTTCTCCGCACTGCCAGCGCTATTTCCGTGCCGCATCGCGTAAGACGGCGAGGCTCAGATACTGTACAAACGGATCGGCGGAATGCGCGGTTTTCTGCAGGACGGCGTTGCCTTCCCCGCTGTTGCCCGTTGCCAGGAGCAGCGCTCCCCGGGCGAAAGCGGCGTCGGGTTTGGAATCGTCGGCGGAGGTTTTGCTCAAAGCTGCCAGCGCCGAATTGATCCGGGTGCGCGCGTCGCTCTCCCCCAGCTTATTCGCGGCGAGCAGCGGGAATGCGTAATCGGGCGAATCGGGCGGTTCGGTGCTGCGGCTGATTTTGCTCCAGCGCTTTTTCGCGGCCTTCTCCGCGCCGCAGGAATTTTCCACGATCCCCATGTAGTATTGAAAGTGCGCCGATTTCATAAAGGCGGTGAAACCGTAAAGGGTGAACGGCAGACCGGAGTCCTCGTCGCCGAGGGTTTCGAGAGCCTGCACCAGATCTCCGCAATGTCCGCCATAGGCGCGCGATACCAGCAGTTGCAGTTGCACTTCGATATAGGCTCTGCGCACCGCGGCCGGTTGCTTCTCCTGAGGGAAATTCCTGGCATTGAACTGCCCTGCCGACTGTTCGGGATCGGTCAGGGAGCGCACCAGGGCGCGGCCTGCGAGATCGGCTGGGGTTGACGGGGCTGTTGCGACGACCGGTTTCGGCGGAGCAGGCGGTGCCGCCGGGGCGTTAAGCGGCGGCGCGATGCTGACGGGTTTTGGCAACGAAGTCGGAGGGGCCGGCGCGGGGGCCACAACCGGCTTCGGCTCAGGCTCGGGCGCGATGTTCAACCGGGTCAGCATCGCGGCGATTTCGCGGTCGTTCGGGTCGAGCTTCCGTCCTTCCACAAGGATGGGAGTTGCGGCAGCCGGGTCGTTGCGGATTTCGAGAAGCGCACGCCCGAGATTTCGATGCAGCGCGGGAAGGTCCCGCTTGAGCGCCAAAGCCTTCGTCCATTCGTCGATTGCCGGACCGGTCTGAAGGGAATCGAAGTAGAGGTCCCCTAAAAGAGCGTGCGCTACCGCATCCCGATCGTTTGCTGCGAGCGCAGCTTCGAAAATTCTGAATTCAATGTGGCGGTGCGGAAACGCGTAGAGAGAGTAGAACCCGCCGGCAGCGCGGAAGTCGGGCTTCGGGTCCTGACCCAGCTGCTGCCGGCAGTAGGCCCGGTAGTAGACCACCAGCGTGTTGTACTGCGGCATCACAGTGCCCGG
>Ga0302275_10004607_pt1 | contig 13567 bp, 14 predicted proteins | sample III_Bog_N2_2_FD_200229 | JGI IMG/M metagenome (GOLD analysis project Ga0302275, IMG submission 200229) | Peat permafrost microbial communities from Stordalen Mire near Abisko, Sweden - III_Bog_N2_2 | ecosystem: Environmental > Terrestrial > Soil > Wetlands > Peat | place: Sweden: Abisko...
ATCGCCGGGGACGGGCATTTCGCGCAGGCTGGCGCGGTAGTGGACGGGAGATGTCATTTCAAGGAAGGTGCTTTTGGGATTGCTGCCGTAGACGTCGTAGCGGCGGATGATGACGTCCTCGAGGCCTTCGTTGCGCCATTGGTCGGCGATGTAGCGAGCCAGTTCGTTGTTGCGCGGGGAGCCGGCGACGTGCGACTCGGACGTGAAGATGCGGTGCTGGCGGCGTTCTTCGTCGGGGGAGGGGATGGATTTGAATTTGGTTTCGATCTCGGTTTCGCGGGCGGCGGAGGTTGGGGTGAAACCCAGGATGGTCTGGGCGGGGAGCGGGGTTAATGAGAATGCGAACAGGGCAAGGGGCAGCTTCTTCGTCAGGGCGCGAACGCAAACCTTAAACACAGAGGACACAGGGGAACACAGAGGGGCACAGATACATTTTTGATGCATTTGTCGCCTCGGTATGGATTTGTCTATTACGTGCGCAGGCACCTTTTACTTTGCTTTGTAGATTTCCGTCAGCAGGTCGGGCTTGGATTCGTCGCGAACCAGGTGCGGGTAGCGCTCGCCGCCGTGGTAATCGAGTTTGTAGGTTTTGTAATAGTCGGTGTTCTCGACCAGAAGTTCGAGAGGCGCGGTGCCGCCTTTTCCGGCTTTGAGCGCGTCGCGCAGGACTTCCGGGGAATATTGGCGGCCGTTGACCGCGATCAGCTTCATGCCGGGACCGATCCCGGCTAGTGCTGCGGGCATGCCCTCGATGGTGTCGCTGATGGTGCCGTCTTCGCGGAGTTCGAGGCCGATGGAGAATGCGCCGCCGGCGACGTGATAAGTGCTTTCAACACCGCGTTCCATCTCGGATGGAGTTTCGTCGTAGACCAGCTTCCAGCCGCTGCCTTCGATCCCTCCGAGCGGAGCGCCGGGGCCGTGGTTGGTGAGGCGTTCGAGCCAGAAGCCGCGCCAGTCGTAGGGTACAACCTGATTCAGGGCGGAGACCACGTCGTCGAAGGTGTAGGTCTTCAACATGGGACCGGTGCTGGGCGGGCCGTGAAATAGGTGGCAGAAATCGTCAATCGATTTCGCGCCCTTGCTTTGCTGGCGGATGATTACGTCAACCCACAGCCAGTTGAGGGTGTCTTCGTCGTAGAAATCGGTGCTGCGGCGCCAGGACTCCCAGGCGCGGGGGGAGAAATAAAGCGTGGGCGCGTCGTCGGCGGTGTCCTGCAGGTTGCGCCAGGTGCGGCCGGGAGTGTGGTCGAGCGTGGCGGCGGTGAGGGCGAGGTCATCGCGGGATTGATCGTCGGTGAGCAGGCCACTGCGCGCGGCGAGGACTGTGCCCAGGTAATTGGTCAGGCCTTCGTAAACCCAGAGGAGATCGTCCTGCATGGGCTGTTGATAGTCGGGAGTGGAGAGGTCGGCGGGGCGGCGGTATTTGCCGTTCCAGGAGTGAACGTATTCGTGGGGGAGCAGGCCGGCTGTGGCTTTGCGGCCGGTTTCGTCGACCAAGTCGCGCTCGCCGATGCGGCTGTCGTCGGATTCATGGTGCTCGAGGCCGAAGTGGGCGACGTGATCGCTTAGGCTGAGCAGAAAATGGTAGTCGCGATAATGGTGCGCCCCGAAAAGTTTGTTGGCTTGCTCGACGAGATTTTTGTAGTGGTCCCAGACTTCCTGTGGAGGTTCGAGGGCGGCGGCGCTGTCGGCGGCGATATCCATCTCGGTGAGGGGATCTTCGGCGAGCGGAACTACTTTGAGGAATTCGCCGGTGATTACGGGAGAATCGACGAGAGTGGTGAGGGACGACGGCTTGAAGGTGATGCGGGTTTCGCCATTGTCGTTGGCGATGGATTCGATGGGTAGCGGGGTGCCGTATTTCCAGTTGGCGGGAATTTTCAGAGAAGCGACGTAGGTGAGGTCGTCGGACTTCCATCCCTTGGGGTAGAGCAGGACTTGATTCCAACTGATGACGGCCATCTTGTCGGTGGCGGAGGAGCCTGCAGAGAAGCCGCCTTCGAAGGTTGCGGGCGAGAGGAAATCGAGTTCGGCGTTGACTTCCGTGACTCCTGCGGGAACATCGACGTGAATGGTGAAGCCGTCGAGGAGATCGCGGCGCCATTTCAGAGGCTTGCCGCTGGCGAAGAATTTTAGTCCGGCGAGATCGACGACGGGGCCGTCGGGGGCGTGTTCTCCGGGGATCCACTTCGGGTAATAGAGGGTGAGGTCGCCGGTAGTGGCGGGGATTTTGAGTTTGGCGTGGAAGATTTTGCGGGGGGCGTGGGTGGCGTCGACGAAGAGGGTTACGGTGGGAGGGGCGGCTGAGAAGGCGGGGAGGGATATGAAAAGGATGCCAATTATGGTGGAGACGAATTTCGCGAGTTTCATTCTTTTGATCACCGTTCGATGAAGCGATTTGCGGAATTTTTGATTCTAGCAGTGACGCGGGAGACGTGGGGCGAATTCTCATCGCGCATTCGAAGTCAAAATCTTTACCACAGGGGACACAGGGGAGCACAGAGGAAGAACACGGAGGAGATCGCTGATATGATCTTCGACGAATGTCACGGCGTGGGAAGTTTATTACGTTTGAGGGGCTGGATGGAACCGGCAAGAGCACGCAGTTGAAGAGGCTGGCGGCGGCGCTGCGCGCGGCGGGGCACAAGGTGGTGGAGACGCGAGAGCCGGGAGGTACGGCGACGGGGGAGAAGATTCGGAAGATGCTGCTCGATTCCGCGACGGAGGGGCTTTCGCCGCTGGCGGAGATGGCTTTGATGTTTGCGTCGCGGGCGCAGCATATTGCCGAGGTGATTTTGCCTGCTGTGGAACGCGGTGAGATTGTGCTGTGCGACCGGTTTACGGATTCGACGGAAGCTTATCAGGGGGGTGGGAGGAAGTTGGGGAGTAAGGCGGTGCTGGAGTTGCATCGGGTGCTGTGCGGGGATTTGTGTCCGGACTTGACGATTCTGCTGGATAACGATTTGGGGAAGAGTATCGGGCGGGCGCGGCGGCGGAACGAGAAGGCGGCAGAGCACGCGCGGAAGGCGGGGAAGCAGGAGCATGAGGATGAGAACCGTTTTGAGCGGCAGAATCGGGCTTTCTTTGCGCGGGTGCGGGAGGGGTATGCGGCGATTGCGAGGCGGGAGCCGGGGCGGGTGGTGGTGGTGGATGCTAGCGGGGAGAAAGGGGAGACGGGGAGGAGGATTTTAGAGGTGGTAAACGGGAAGTTGAAGGTGAAGCTTTGAGTTCTGAACCGTGTGCCGCTAAATCACGTGGCACGGCTAATAATTTGACTAGTCATTCACTTCTGACATAAAATGAAAGATGTCATGGATATACAGGAAAGTCATACCCGCGTCAATGAAAACGGACGGCTGGTGATACCGGCTGCGTTCAGGAAGGCATTAGGCATTGCTTCAGGAGATACCGTTGTTTTGCGTCTGGACGACGGCGAGCTGAAGATCACAACTTTACGTCAGCGCATAAAACGATCGCAGCAGATCGTGCGGAAATATGTGCCGCGGACGGTGTCTTTGGTTGACGAGTTGATTGCTGAGCGCCGCGAGGCTGCGAAGCGTGAGTAATGTTGTGCTGGATACCTCCGCGCTGCTGGCAATTGTGAATGAAGAACCAGGATCGGAGATACTTACCGGACGGAAGGAGCCATTGGACACATTTGTGATGAGCACGGTGAATGTGTCCGAGGCGTTCGGGAAACTGGTCAGCCAGGGAGTTAGAATCGCAGAGGCTTGGGAGGCTGTGACCGGGCCGGTCCCGCTCATTGCCGAATTCGATGCGGAACAAGCCAGACTCGCCGGTGAGTTATTGCTTCGAACCCGATCTCTTGGCCTATCGTTAGGGGACCGCGCCTGCCTTGCTCTGGCGATGGTTCTTAAAGCTCCGGTGTATACCGCCGACCGGATTTGGAAGGGCCTGAAGCTGGGAGTGTCCATCCATGTAATTCGGTGAGCGATTCGGCGGATGGTGGTGTCCTTCTCAGACGCCAATAACCACCAGCTTCTCCCGGACTCGCGCCGCCAGATATTCGAGATCTTTCTGCGTGATAAATGGATTTACGACATGGTTGCTGCCTTTAAGGCAATTCTGATAGTCAGCCAGATAATTCTGGAAGAAATACCTTGCCCCTTCAACGTTACCCGCCTTGAGGAGCAGCACGCCCAACTGGACACCGAAGATTGGGTGGCGCGAGAGATTCCACGCTGACTCGATGAAGAATAGCGTACGTTCGCCGTTACCAACCTCATAATAGTGGTCACTAATCTTTGCCAGCGCTTGGGCCCACAGGCAGGCGCGGGTGGTTGGGTGAAGTATGATACCCGGAGTGCCGGAAACCTTTTCCATACGCGATTGCAGCGAATGAAGGAGAGCGTGCAGGTTTATTTTCTCCCCCTCACTGATCTCGGCCAAGATCAGCATGGCCTCTTCTGAAGGCGGCACAAGCGCAGTGCCGTAGTCCGAAACATCGTAGTAAGACCGACCGCCGATAGAAACGATTTTGTCGGTCGGTGTCGCAGGTACGGTGAGCTCCCAGTCCAGTTCGGTTTTCGACTCGGCTTCGCGGAGCCACGGGGTTTCGCGGAGATAGGCGTCGAATTCGGTGCTCAGAAAGTAGTCGCCCTCGGTGATCTCTGCGACTTCCAGCGCTGAGGCTGGCTCGGCTTCGCGAATCTCACGCGTACCTATGGCTATTGGAGCAACGTGGCGAGCCGCCTCACGCAAGACATTATCGGCGTCGAAACTTCCACGGAGCAAGAATAAGAATACGCCGACAGCGAGGACTCCAAAGGTTATAGCCGCTAAGACGGTCGGTAGGCCCATTGCCGAACTGACTGAGCTTCCGAGCATCCACGTTGCAAAGCCCCACGCCCATGCTCTCGCGCGTCCGCGCCGCAACTCTTTCTCGACGGAGTTTTCCAGATCCATAGTTTTTAAATGCTAACGGGCTACCAACTTCCTAAGCCACAGTACGTTAGTGCAAGGGCTTTCATCCTTGACGAAAACGTTACATTTTGCACCACAACCAAATGAAATGGCATACGCAGCATCGCCTTTGGTGCATGCTGCATCGATTCCCACCCTTGCAAAAAACGCAAGGGTGGGGCACCCTTTGTTTGGTCCTAATCAGCCGATACGACGCATGAGCTTTTCTGACTTTCACGGCAACTCGGAAACCGTTCGTCACCTGCGCGAGATGCTGGCGCGGGAGCGATTTCCGCATGCGGTTATTCTTTCGGGGGCGCGCGGGGCGGGGAAGTATACGCTGGCGCTGATGCTGGCGCGGGCGCTTAATTGTACGGAGCCAACCCAGACGGATGGGCTGCCGGATTTCTGTGGGAAGTGCGCCAACTGTTTGCGGATTGGGCAGGCTGCGGATCTCGAGGCGCGGTGCGGTGAGGCAGTGGAGACGCGCGAGGGGCTGCGGGAAGCGGATAAGAAAGATACGCGGCTGTTTGTGCAGACGCATCCCGATGTGCTGATCATTCCTCCAGATCCGCCGCAGATGATGATTAAAGTGGATCAGGTGCGGCGGGTGATTGAGACCATCTATTACCGGCCGTCGGAGGGGCGGGAGCGGGTTTACATCTTTACGGATTCGGCGTTTATGAAAGAGGCGGCGAATTCGCTGTTGAAGGTTCTGGAAGAGCCGCCTGATTTCGCTACGATTTTTCTTTTGTCGGAAAATCCAGGGGAGTTGCTGCCGACCATTCGGTCGCGATCGATGAGTTTTTCGCTATCTGCGGTATCGACCGAAGAGGTTGATCAGTATCTGCAAAAACATCGTCCCGAGTGGAAGCCCGCGCAGCGGGCACTGGTCGCCAGACTCAGCGAAGGGGCGCTGGGCCGGGCTCGCGGTTTTGATGTCGAGTCCTACGTTGCCGCTCGTGCGGATGCGTTGACTCTGCTCAACTCGGCGCTGCTTGGGGGTGAACACACGGCGCTGTTTAAGATCACGGAAACTTACCGGGCGGGGGCCGAAGGGCGGGAGAAAACGGAGCAACTGATTCGCACACTTTATTCGCTCTTGCGCGATCTGATGTTTGTGAACTCGGGAACGCCGCAGCTGATACACAACACTGACATCGCGAGTCAGATTGCAAAGTTGGCCGAGGCTGCGGATTTCGATTGGATTACGACGGCGGCTGACCGGCTGGCTGAGGTAGAGCGGGGGATGCGGCGCAACCTGCTGCGGTCATTGTCGCTGGATGCTTTCGAGTTGGCGCTGGAGAAGGCTGGATGAGAGTTTATAAGATTATTACTTTCAGTTAGTTACTGAGATTACTTCGGTGGTTCAACGACCTTCGGGGTGATTGCCCGCGGTTTCTGCCACGCCTATAATTGACTTACTCTGGTTAAGATTCTCTGTCAGGTTCCGGGTAGCGAACGCGAGGGTGAAGTCTGCCACCGTTGGCTTGGGCATAGTTCACTCTGGCATTTTTCGCGAATGTCGCCCGCTAGTTTTTGGGCGTTATAAGGGACAAGGATAAAAACCCGGATATGCGAAAGCGCCTGCAATTCGCCCTGATGGCTGCCGCGGTAGCCGCGACCTTCCTCTCTTCACTCTTTTTCACAATTCAGCTGCGCGCGGAGGGAAGTGAGGACTCCTCCCAAAACATTACGGCGACCGACGAGCATGGCCGCAAGGTTTACGTGAACGACGCGATTGAGGTTCCGAAACACCATGCCGAGGCTGCGGAATCGCCACGGCGGAAGCTGATGTATTGGAGTTCGAAGGAGAACTGCTGGAAGCCGGTGCCTCCGGCCAACGCGGCGTCGATGAGGGCGGCGCGGTCGGCGGCGGCTGAGGTTAGCCAGTACATCGGGAAAGAATCTGCCCAGTCGGCGAATGCCAGGATATTGGCCGCAAACTTTCGCGGTACCGCGGCTACGGCTGGGGATATCGACAGCGCGATCGAGCAGGCGGCGGCGCGGCATAACGTGGATCCGAATCTGGTGCGCGCGGTGGTGAAGGTGGAATCGAACTTCAATCCGAACGCAGTGTCGCGCAAGGGGGCGATGGGGCTGATGCAGTTGATGCCGTCGACGGCGCGGCAATTGAACGTGAACAATCCGTTCGATCCGGAGCAGAATGTAGACGCCGGAGTACGCCATTTGAAACAACTTCTGGAAAGCTACGGGGGGGATATCAAACTGACTTTGGCCGCTTATAACGCGGGAGCCGGGGCGGTGGCGAGGAGTTCGGGGGTTCCGCATTTTGCGGAAACGCAGAATTACGTGAAGCGGATCACCAATCTTTACTATAGCGGCGGCGCGTCCAATCCCTTGGAGGCTTCCCCGGAGCCGGTTAGAGTTCAACGGGATGCGCGAGGAGTGCTTTACATCAGCAACACGGATTAAGGGAGCGGCATCGTTTCCTGATTTTAGTTTCGAGTCACGTAGTTTCGATTCACATAGTATCGAATCACTTGCTTAACTTTTATCTCTCGGGCAGCGAACAGGTTTTATCTTCATTAAGCAGGAACGAAGGCGCGGGCCAGTTACCTTGCGGGTTATTGTGAAACACTTATCGCGTGGGCGTGGTCTGTGGTCAGCGTGGCTGCTGCTCGCCTTGATTCCCGCGCAGAGCGCGCATGCCCGGGCGCATCATAACGATGCCTGGGCGCGCGAGCGCTTTGCCAACGCGGAGCGGATGCGGGAGGCGCTGAACGGACGGCCTGCGGCCGACCGTACCCGGCGCGACTACCAGCGTGTGGTCAATGCTTACCGTTCGATTTACCTGGGAGCGCCGGCGTCGTCGAAGGCCGATCCCAGCGTGGTCGCGGTCGCCGAAACCCTGGTGGAAATGGGGCGGCGTTTCGATGACGATAAAATTCTCAACAAGGCGATCGAACAATATAAATTCCTGCGGCGCGAGTATCCGGGAAGCAAATACCGCTTTGACGGGATGTTCACCATCGGAGAGATTTATAAGGACGATCTCAATGATAATGATGCGGCGCTAGCCACGTTCCAAGAGTTTCTTCATCGCTATCCCCACAATCATCTTGCCGAAGACGCGCGTCAGGCGATCGCGGAATTGGAAAAGGCAAAGGAAAATTCCGTAGCGCAGAAGGGCGCATCGGAGAAGACCGCCAAGATTTCAGATCAGAATAACGGTCAGAACGGCGTCGATAAAAATAATAGCGATAAGAATGTTAATGGCACCGGTCCGATCGCGCCGGACGATCGGCGATCGCACTCAGTTTCGCGGAAAGATGAGGCTTTGGACGCGCACGCCGGCCGGTTGCCGCGGGTGACCGGAATCCGGCATTGGTCGACGCCCGATTACACGCGGGTCGCCATCGATGTGGAAGGCGATGTGAAGTTCTCGTCCCAGCGCATCGCGAGTCCGGCGCGAATTTTTTTCGATCTTCGCGATACCAAGCTGGCGTCTACGCTGGTGGGGAAAAGTTTTGACGTGGACGATGGCTTCCTGAAAAAAGTTCGAGTGGCGCAGTTTGCGCCGGGACGAACGCGAGTAGTGCTGGAGGTGGATAACCTATCCGACTACGACGCCTTTTTGCTGCCCAACCCTTATCGCTTAATCATTGATATTCACGGCAAGAATGGGCGCGCGAAGCCGCATACGGATGGCGTCGAGGCGTTGGAGGCGAAGCCGGAAGCTGTTTTTGGTTCTCCGGCGAACGCGGAGTCTGATGCGGGGGCTAAAGGTACGGATTTGCCCGATGCCATGGTGGAAACAACTGCGGGAGTTGAAGCGACGAAGTCTCCAACTGCCGCTGTGCCTGAGCTATCGGCCGAGAGCGCGAAGCTACCGCCTGGGATTGTGAAGAGAATCGTCGACGCCGAGGGCGGTGACGACTCGGGATCGGTTCCAGTAACTTCCGCCGGAAAACGAGCTGTCAAAGAAGCTAAGAATGAGGCTGCAGTGCTGCGCAATGACGTTATGGTGCGGGAGTTGGGAGATAGCGATTCGAAGGGTAAGCCGGAAAGCGCGTCGCGGCTGGATACGCGCGAAGCGAGGCCGACGGCGAGCGGGGATCGTTCTCTGATTCGGGTGCTGGGATTGAAGATCGGCAAGATCGTGATCGATCCGGGGCATGGCGGCCACGATACGGGCACCATCGGGCCCAATGGGCTGGAAGAAAAGGATCTGGTTCTTGAAGTGGGAAGGCGGCTGGGCAAACTGTTGGAGACGCGGTTGGGGGCGGAGGTGGTTTACACGCGCAAGGACGATACTTTTATTCCGCTCGAAACGCGCACGGCGATTGCCAATCAGGCGCGCGCCGATCTTTTTGTGTCGATCCACGCGAATTCGAGCCACGATCCTGACGCCCGCGGGGTGGAGACTTATTATCTAAATTTCACATCGTCGCCGGAGGCGCTGGAGGTGGCGGCGCGGGAGAACGCGGTTTCGGAGAAATCCATTTACGAGCTTCAGGACCTGGTGAAGAAAATCGCGCTGAAGGAAAAGATCGAGGAGTCGCGAGAATTTGCCGGAGACGTGCAGGCTTCGCTGCACAATGGACTTGCGGTGAAGAGCCCGGCGATTCGTAATCGCGGAGTGAAGAAGGCGCCGTTCATCGTTTTGATCGGGGCGAACATGCCGTCCATTCTGGCCGAGGTTTCTTTCGTGAGTAATCCCACCGATGAGCACCGGCTGGCCAGCAGCGAATATCGGGAGCGCATTGCCGAGTCGCTCTATCGGGGCATTGCTAAATATGTGAACGGGCTGAGCGGGGTCAAGGTCGCGAGCAAGATGGATAAAGGCGCCGGGCAGTAGATCAGGGATAGCGCCGATTACTTCATTGCGAGGGCAACCCATTTCATGCCGAAGTCAATTGAAAGTGGCGTTTTTTAGATACCTCACGGCTAGGGCTTCGGTACCCATAAATCCTGGTGGGAGTCTCGAGCGGCCACTTCCTCGTGGCTGGCCTAAAGATGAGGAGACGGGCGCTCCGCCCAATTGACTGCCTTTGTGTCGAACTGTACACTTCAGGCAGTTGAAATGGAGAGTTCATGGCAAGTACAGCGGTCCCACGACGGAATGGCGCCATCGTCGTTTCTGCCTTGAGCGCCCGGTCGAACTTCGGAAAACTTCTTCGGCGTGTGGATGACGAGAGCCAGTCCCTGGTAATTGAGAAGCGCGGTATTCCCCGAGCCGTCCTGCTCAGCATTCGCGATTACGTCAAGCTGGCCGCTCCTGAGCCCGAGGTTTTAAGAATAATCGGCGAGGAGTCGAAGCGGAATGGGACGAGCAAGTTGACGTCGCGTCAAATTGACCGAATCATCAAGACTGCCCGGTCGAAGCGGTAGTGCTTCCGGTCCGCTTGGTAATCGACACCAATGTGTTGATTTCGGCTGCCATTCACCCGGCTGGGTTGCAGCGCACTGTTCTTCTGCTTGCCGTTACCAAACCGGCGCGGCTGTACGTGTCTCGGTCCATCCTTGAAGAATACGCGGATGTTCTGGCCCGGCCGGAATTGAGGATTCGCAAGGGTCTGAGGCAACAGCTGTTGCAACTCTTGAAGAACCAAAGCTATACGGTAGACCCGAGCCGTCGTATCGAAGTCGCCAAAGACACCGACGACAATATCTTCCTGGAATGTGCCGATGCCGCCCGCGCCGACTACCTTGTGACCGGCAATCAGAAACATTTTCCGACGTTCTGGAAGAAAACGAAGATCATAACCTCACGGGAATTTATTAGTCTTGCCGCGCCCCATCTCGTAAAGTAGCGCCGTTCGTGGGAATCGACTGATCTGTTCCGTCAGGCATGGACCCTGCAGAAACTTTTTCTCCTCCGCTGTGGTCTAATCACAGAAGGGGATTCTGTGCCGAGCCTTTTATCCACGCGCATTTCGAGGTGTGCAGTTTTGGCTACCGTTATTTCGGTAGCCGGACTGGCGTTCGGCGCCCCTCCGAGCCCGGATTCGCCTGCGCCGCCAATCCTGCCGAAGCAGTTTGCCGGATGGCAGATCGATGGCTCGCCTCGGGCTAGTAAGGATGCCGCCGTGGCCGACCCCACCAACGCCGCTTTGTTGAAGGAATATGGTTTCAGCGACGTGGAGACGGCTGCGTACAAGAGCGATGATGGCCGGACACTGAAGATCCGCGCTGCCCGATTTGCCGATGCCAGCGGGGCATTTGGGGCTTACACTTTTTATCTGCAGCCGGGGATGGCGCGGGAGGAAATTGGCGACCAGGGCGCGTCGGACGATCGCCGGGTTTTGTTTTATCGCGGCCATATTCTGGTGGATGCTTTGTTCAGTCAAGTCTCAGTGATGTCGGCTGCGAGCCTGCGGGAGCTGGCGGGCGCGCTGCCGCGTCCCAGCGGAAATGCTGGAAACCTGCCGCCGATTCTAGCGTTCATGCCGCATCACGGTTACCAGACGAATACCGAGAAGTATGCGGAAGGGCCGCTCGGGCTGGCGGCAATAGGATCGCCGTTGCCTGCGGATGTGGTTGATTTCGGCGCAAGCCCGGAAGCGGTGTTGGGGCAGTATTCCACGCCTGGCGGGCAGGCTACGCTCCTGCTGATCGAGTATCCCACGCCTGCTTTGGCTGCGGAGCATCTGCGGCGCATCGACGCCGCTCATCATGCGGCGCAACCGCAAGCGGGAGTGGAGTCGGTGGAAAACATCGGACCGTTCTTTGACAAGCGGACTGGACCGATTGTTGCGATTGCGGCCGGGCCGCTTTCGGAGAGCGATGCGCAGACGCTTCTCGGTGCGGTGAATTACGAAGCCAGCATCACGTGGAACGAGAACACGTACTTCGACAAGAAGAACAACATTGCCAATTTGCTGGTCAACATTATTATTCTTTGCATCATCGTCGGTGCAATATCGCTGGCGGCGGGGGTGGCGTTCGGGGGAGCTCGGGTGCTGTTGCGGCGTTATTTTCCGGGCAAGGTTTTTGGACGCGCCGATCAGACTGAGTTTATTTCTCTGGACTTGGGCGATCCCATGGCACCGGGCTCCGCGGATCGGGCTCCGATCGCGACCGACCAACCAAATAGGTCTTAAGTGGCTGAGGGCAAAGCGGCTTAGAGGCGTTTTCCGAGATTTTGTCTCAAAATGGCACTTTCAACATGCTTATTATTTGGTTGTGCAAGTCATTGAAAATAAGATGGTTATTGTCTTAGAAAGTGCTTGACACCTCCCTTTTTCGGCTCATAAGATTTTGGGCAGAAAGTTTTGACGGCTTTGCCTCCGTTGGAACTATTCTCCCTTGAAAGAGAAGGTCACCCTGTTGCCGGGTGGCCTTTTCGTTTGTGGGTTTGGCGTCTGGGATTTGATCGCAGGATCGGATCGACCTTTGTCGATGATTTGACCATCAAAGAGATTCTCCGGCACAGCGATGTCTCTGTCACTCGTGCAAGCTACATCAAGCGGATTGATGAGAAGTCGGTCGAGGCGATGGACAAATTTGAAGCTGAACTCCGCAAGCCCGTCCAATCCGTCAAGGGCAAGGCTCGAAAGGCGGACACAGTCGTGCCTGTGGGCATGGCATGACGCAGTTCTTGAAGGCGGGGCGGCAGGTTCACGTACAATCTGAGCCGATGAGCGACTACAGTCTCGAAACCAGTGAATACTTTTACCGCCTTACCTGTGAGTGCTGCGGGACTGAAAAGAACCGTGTGTGGGGTTTTGTTTCCAAACATGGTGACGCACATGCTGTCTACTACGCTCTGCTGAATGTTACGGAAGAATCCCCACGTGTCGGACTCACACTCAGCGTTGGGCCGTGGTGGGACGAGACCGAACCCTCTCAGCGTTCGTGGGTGCATATAGACATTCGAGCGGAAGGCGACAAAAACCAATTGGTCATCCGAGACCCTAGAGAATCCAACTTCTACCCTTGGGCGAAAGGTGGTACGCCGCTGAGTCCCGAACAGGCGGGAGGGAGTACAGCAATCGAGGAGATTCGTTCGGTTGCCAACTATATCGTCGAGACCGATGTCGCCGTCTCGTCATACCTGAGCGGAGCTGCGGTTAACCTCGCTGGCCGAGAGCGGCGGGAGGCCCAGTCGCAACGCAGTTGTTGAGACGCACTTCTTCCCTCCGATGTTGCGTGAGTTTGGTTACACCCTGAGTCGGAGCTAGACTATCGCATGGTCAGCGAAAACCCTGTGGATGTAGTGACACTGTCTCCAGACCAACTCCTCGTCCTAATTGTTCGTGCTGAGAAGCACAAGCAGCTTGTGTGGACGGCAGGGCGGGTTCTGAAAGAAGCGGCTCTATGGAAGCGAGTACGGCGACTGGACTACGAAGAACGGAAGAAGGTGCTAAAGGGGATCGCAAGCCAGCTCCAAGCGTTGGCTTCCCAAGGGATTCTTCAACGTCGTGTCGAACGGCAGAGCATCGGCTACGGGAACGAAATTGGCTTTGATTATGTCGGCAATGATAGCCGCAGGACGTGATGCCCCTGTCGTTCTGCGATTCCGTTCTTGTTGTGGCAACATGATTCTGTCACCCTAACATCAACATGAAAATGTCACCCTGGCGAAGCCAGGGTGTGTTGCAGGCGAGTATCGCCGTAGTAGAGCGAGACGCGCCCGTCGAGCGCTTGATAGACATTCACTTTGGCTCCGGCAAAGCTG
>Ga0302275_10004613_pt1 | contig 13548 bp, 11 predicted proteins | sample III_Bog_N2_2_FD_200229 | JGI IMG/M metagenome (GOLD analysis project Ga0302275, IMG submission 200229) | Peat permafrost microbial communities from Stordalen Mire near Abisko, Sweden - III_Bog_N2_2 | ecosystem: Environmental > Terrestrial > Soil > Wetlands > Peat | place: Sweden: Abisko...
AGGCACGGTGGTTCACCGGCAGGGCAGGGAAGCGCATGGTATCGGCTCCCATCACGACAACCCCAACTTCAAGCTGAGCGCATCCTGAGATCGTCGCTTGGCATCCAAGGTGGTTTCGACATAGATCATCGTGGTTGAGATGTCCTTATGCCCAAGCATTTCCTTTATTTCCGGCAGTGGCGTCCCGCCTTCGGCATGGAGACTTGCAAAGCTCGCCCTCAGGCGATGCTGGGTGAGGTTTCCCATCCCCAGTTCTGTGGCGACGCTCTGAAGCACCTTCTTGCAGTAATGCGGGCGGTGCGGTGCGCCATCTTCTGCTGGGAATACCCATGAAGACAGTGTCTTCGGCATCGCGTGTAGGGCGGTCCATAGCCATTCAGGTATGGGTAGGATTCGTGATTCCTTGCCCTTGGCGCGTCCAACCTGATAAGTCTTGTGGTCGCTCAGCCATTCCCAGCGCATGCCCAGAGCTTCAGATTCCCGCAGTCCCAATCCGAGCATCACGCGGATGATCACGGGAACGTGCGGGGTATGGGCGCGGCTGTCCACGGCGGTAAGGAATTCCTGGAACCGGTCGGCTGGAACCGTGGGGCGTGGTTTCTTTTGTGCCTTCAAGGTCTTGATCTTGAATGGGACCGCTTCGAGGTAACCCGCAGCCACGGCATGGTTCCAAAGCAGCTTGACTACGCGCAGAAAATGGTTGGCGGTGGCGATCGATCTGCCTGCTTCCAACAGCTTGGCGCGGGCTTCCAGGATCATGCCGGTGGTGACTTGGTCGATGGGCTGTTTGCCAAGGCTCGGAAGCAGCCAGATGCGCGTGACCACTTCCACGCTCTGGAGGTGCTTGAAACTGGCGCTGGATCGCCGCGAGTTCAGCCAGTCCTTGACCAAGCAAGCCACGGTCGGCATTTCAAGCGGGTGCAAGGATTTCCCGAGAATGGCTTCCTGGCGCTTTTCTTCCAAAACTTTCTTGGCGGTCTGCATGTCCCTGGCGCGGGTGCTGCCCTTGTACTGCTTGCCGTGGATTCTGAAGCAGAAGTGGTAGACGTCGCCCACCTTCTGAAGTCCGTTCTTGAATCCTGCCATCTGTTCCTCCGGGGAAGAGGAGGGAAGGGCAGAAGATCGAAAGACGAGCGGGGATTTCGGGTCCAGGTGCAATAGAGGTGCAAGTCCTGGTTCCAGGGGAAGTCGATCTTGCTTGCCTGGAAGCTGAAACCCATATAGAATCGGTGTTTGCTCCGAGTCGGTCCCTTAGCTCAGCTGGTTAGAGCATCTGACTCTTAATCAGAGGGTCCAGGGTTCGAGTCCCTGAGGGACCACCAATCGGAAACCCTGAGGGCCGGAGCGATCCGGCCCTTTTCCATTGTGCCCGGATGCCTGTTGCTCAAGGGCTTTTCTGGCCCCGAGGTGGTGCCGGCCGAAGGAGAATGCTCGTTCAGGCCCGGTGGGCGAAGCTGCGCGAACCGAGGAGCCACTCCAGGTAGCGGGATTTCATCTGCCGACTGGCCAAGGCCTGCTTCAGGGGCGGCAGCCTGAGGATGACGCCGAGGATGGCGGCCATGGCCCGGTGGCTGCGCAAGGCCTGATTGTCGAAGATCAGGTCCTGGAGCTTCCCGCGTTCGATGGCCATGAGCACCGTCCGGTGCGCGGTATTCACGGGGGTGAGCACCCGGGTCGGCCTGGGCTTCAGGCGCAGCGCCTTCGGGCCGCAGGCGCGCACGCAGACCCCGCAGCCCAGGCAGATATCGGGGTTCAGCCTGGCCCGTTTGCGCCGATGCTGGTGCGGATCGCCGGCCGCGACCAGCCCCATGGCCTCCACCGGGCATGCCTCCACGCACTTGGCGCAGCCGGTGCACGCGCCTGCATCGACCTCCGGCAGGAAGGCGGTGGTGGCGATGGGGTTGAGCACGGCAAAACGCTTGGCCGCCAGCATCGCCTCGCAGCAGCAACCGCAGCAGTTGCAGATGAAGGAGACCTGCTCGCGGACGTTCTCCCCGAACTGCACCAGGTTGTGGGCCTGCGCCTGGTCCAGCAGGTCCAGGCCCTCCTGGATATCCACGGAGCGGGCCAGTCCGTGCTTGATGAGCGAGCCGGCCGTGCCGTTGAAGGTCATGCAGATGTCCATCGGCGCGGCGCAGGCTTTGCCCAGGTGCTCCATCTTGTGCCGGCAATAGCAGGCGCCGATGCCCCGGTGCGAGGCCGTGCGGATCACCTCCGAGGCCCGCTCGTAATCCAGCACGTGGAGGCGGTTGTCGCCGCCCAGGGCCGGTTCGTTGACGAAAGCGCGTCCGACCTGGGTCTCGCCGCCGGCGAACAGCTCGCGGACAAAGTCCTCTTCCACGTTCAGGTACTGATAGAACAGTTCGGCCAGGAGCTTTTGGTCATAGGCCGCCCCGATCCGCATCATCGAGAACTCGAAGAAGCCCGCCATGGGCGGGGGCAGCACGAACAGCTGGTCCTTGCCATCGTCCAGGTCCAGCAGCATGCCCCGGGAGGCCAGTCCCTCCAGCAGGGTCCGGGCCTGGGCCTCGGTCTTCTGCCAGATGCGGGCCGCCGCGGCGGCGCTGAACGGCTTGATCGGCAGCAGCGCCACCAAGCCGGCCTCCTGCTCGGTGTACAGCACCCGGAGAATGCCGAACAGCAGTTCCGAGGGCGGCGCCCCCTGGGGAAAACGGTTGAGTCGATCGGAAAGGAGCTGGTAGCTCGTCTTGAGGGTCGCGTGAGCCATGCGGATCCTGGGGAAGGGATGCGCCAATCTACCATACCCACCGGGCCCCCAACCCCTTTCTGTAGCCTTGAAACAAAGCGCCTACCTCATCGGGGTTTCGATTCAACGGGCCTTCGGCTCGATGAGTCACCCGGCTTGGATCGGCCGAGAACGTACTCGATGATCCAGCTAATGACGACAAAAGCCACGATCAATCCCAGCGACCAAGGCTGTGCCAGGAAGGTGGACCAGAGGAAGCATATGAGTACCCCGGCGATGAACAGCAAACCCACACCAACCAGGAATCGAGAACCTTTCGTATCGTCGATCAAATGCCAATGTGCTATCTGTACGGCGAAATAGGAAAACAGGAATGTGGCACTGGCTATGCGGGCAAGTGCGGTAAGGTCCAGAACATTAATCGCAAGCAGGATTGCGGCAACGCTGAGAAGCTGGCCCACGGTGCCCTTGCGCCAAACCAAATGGGCGAACATATGCGGCAGATTGCCCACTTGTACCATGGCGCCAGAGATCTGCATCGCGGTGAAAACCCATGCATTGATGCCCGAAGCGGTGGCCAGCAGCGCTGCCACGGATACGATGATATATCCGGCCTGTCCGAGTACCGGCTTGGCGGCCAGCGCGACCGCCGTATCGGCGTGCGATCCTAGATCGGTACTCGATAAGCTTCCCGGTACGATCACCGCCAACGCAGCGTACAGCAGAACGACGACGCCGATCGCGAGGTAGATTGCTCGCGGAATTGTTTGCTTGGGACGGGAGACCCTGCCCGCAGCATTGGTCATCATCCCGAAGCCAGCATAGGCAAAGAACGTCAGGCCGACGCTGCCGACAAGGGATATGAAAGGTGGCGCAGCGTGCTTGACCAGCGGATGGCCCACCATGCCGTATGCGCCTGCTGACATGAGCAAAGCAAGGATGGCTAGCTTGATCCCCACCAGGACAACCTCTGCTTTGCCGACGAGCGTCGAGTCGGCGATATTCAGCAGGACGAGCAGGATGGTGATGGCGGAGGCGAAGGCATTGACGATTAGCGAATTCGTGTTGCCAAAGACAAGGGGCGTGGCATAGGCGCCAAACGCCTTCGCGACCATCGCAATGGTGACTGCGACCGTGATCAGATAGGTCAGGGACAAGGTGCCCGAGATGCTTCCGGTGCCAAAAGCGTGATCAAAATAAGCGGTGATGCCACCGGCATCCGGGTAGCGCGCAGCCAGCTTCGCATAGCTGTAGCCGGAGAAGACTGCTACGACGCCGCCGAGCAGAAATGAAATATACGTCTCATTGCCGGCGACCAGCCCGACCACACCCAAGAGTGCGAAGATGCCGGCACCCACCATCGCGCCGATACCCATAGCCGCCACGGACCATATATTCATTGAGTGGTCAGGATCTTCTTTACTGGATAGGGCGGATCTCATTTTGAGTTTGCCTCACCAGGCTTGCGGCCCTTCGCTGGTCCGATAAAAGGTTCAAAATCGGAATCTGCGGCTTTCCAACTTGGCTTGCGGAAGGCGAAAACGATGAAGGGAATGGCGACCTCAATGGCTATGACAGCCACCAGGATGCCCACATAGACGGCCGCACTGCCGGTGGTAATCTGCGTGGGCGGCGCGAAACTGAGGGCACCTGAAATCAATGCGCCTGCGAATCCGACCAGACCGACAAGCCACATGCCGAAATTGCCGCCCGGAATTCGGAACGGGCGGGCCATGTTGGGCTGGATATAGCGCAGAGCGATGCCCGCCACGAACATGAACATGTACATGATCAGGAACATAATGTTGGATACCTGGCTGAGGAGTTGGAAGACTGATTGAACCGAAGGCATGACCAGGAAAATCCCGCAAAGCACGGTGACAATCAAGGCCTGCATCACAAGAATGGGGATCGATACACCATTCGCATTGGTTTTTTGCAATATTTTCGGAAGATAACCTGCCTTGCCCACGGCCAGGAGGCCAGTGGAAGGCCCCGTTGCCACCACCGTCACTTGGCCAAGCACGCCGACGACCAACATGAAGGCCATGACGTTACCGAGCCACGGTACTCCCAGGTTGGCCCACAAGTCCCGATAGGCAACCAGCAGGCTCTCGGCCAGATTGATCGACTTGAGCGGAATCACCACACCGACGGCCAGAGTCCCGAGCACGAAAATGACGACCGTCATGATCGTCGCGATCAGAATCGAGAGTGGGTAATCGCGCGAGGGGTTCTTCAGGTTCTTGACGTGCACGGCCTGCGTTTCCATACCGGCATAGAAGAGAAAGATGCTGGCGGCCAGAACCATGCTGTGCCAGTTCCCGAAATCGGGTAAGAAGCCGGTATGCAAAGACATCTGGATGGGATTGCCCTTCGCCACATAGACGACTCCCAAAACGATCAGAATCGCTCCGGGAAGGATCGTGCCAAATATGCCGCTGAGTGTGCTCAGCTTGACCGACGCTTGTATGCCGCGAAAGGTGAAAACGGTAACGGACCAGAAGATTATGAGCAGTATGGCCATGGAATAGAGCTTGTTGCTTGCTAGAGCCGCGTCGAAACTTTGCGGCCACATGACAAAGGCCAGTGCCGCGCTGCCAAATACCAATACGGTTGGCAGCCACAGAACCCAAGCCTGCCATTGCCAATAAACAGCGGCAAAGCCCCAACGTGGTCCGAAGGCCTCGCCAACCCAGCGAAACACCCCGCCCTGTTGGGGAAAGGTGGAGGCCAGTTCCGCCGCGACCAAGGCTGTCGGAATCAGGAATACCACAGCGGCAAAAAGATAGTAAAAGATCGAAACCAGGCCGTACTCGGCTTGTGCGGGCAGTCCGCGCAAACTCACAACGGTCATGAAATTCATAACCGCGAACGCCATCATGCTGATGACGACGACCTTTTTTGCACCCTTCGGCTTGTCACCGTGCACTGCTGGCGGAGCCTGGGACATCGTGACACCTCATTCCTGAAAGCTCGGAGAGAAACGGCAACGTGAAACGGTCGGCCGGAGGCCGACCGTTTCGAAAGGCAGCGAATGCCTAGGCGTCCTTCATCACTTCGTCGCGGGCTTCATGCACGCAGCGGACCACGTGCTTCATGATCTCCGGGGTAACGAAGACGTTCATCGGGAATGACTTGAGTGCGAACACGACCTCTTCGCTATCCTTTTCGTCGCGGTTGTATTCCGCAGTGCGGAATCCAGTGCTGAAGCTCATCCAAGGCGTGAATTTACCGTCGACCTTCTTGCCGTCGCGGATCCATTCGAACAGCTTGTTGCCGATTGCTTCCGTCAGATGGTTGTTCTCGATGAGGTCGGCACGACCTGCTGGGTTGGTCAGTTCCTTTTGGAACTGGGCCTTGGCATCAGTGCCCTTGGGGTAGACCCGATACAGCGTTATCAAACCGGTGTCTTCGGGATTGACGCACACCATGTCCGGTTCCGCGTCGATAAGGTCGCAGAGATAATACTTTGTTTCGAGAATGCCACCCAGGATTGACTGCATGCCCTCGATCCCGAAATACTTCAGGGTCGCCCAGCCTTCCAGCGCGCCGCCGGCAGTCCGCGAGACTTCGAGCGTGTAGTACATTGGGTTGTAAGGCGTGCGGACCTGAAGATAGGAATCCGATCCGCGGCGATGGAGCGATTCAAATTCGGCAGCATCCTTGTAGAGGAAGCAACTGCTGACGTAAGGCGCAAAGCCGACCTTGTGGAAGTCGATGCCGATGCAGTCGGCGAGTTCGATCTCCGCCATGGCCTGTCCATTCTTTTTAAGGATGGGCAGGATACGTTCGGAAAAGCCGAGCGGATTCTTGGCAAAGTCATAGTCACGGAAGTAGATCCATGACCAGCCAACCACCGCATCTGCGTAGAGGACCGTCTTGCCGTACTCCGGTGGGTTCGGGTAGCGGTCCATGAGTTTGCGCACTTCGCCGATGGGATCGAACGCGCTTGAATCAGTGGTGCCCATCGTGCAGATGACAGTTGCAACCGGGATTTTCCTGGCCTTCAGGTCCTTCAGAATCCTTTCCAGGTCGACTAAGTCCATTCCGTTCGTCGCCACATCGGTCTTGACGCGGATGATGTTGTCCATGCCCATGCCCATCCAGTCGGAACAGTTCTGCTGACAGTAATGAGCCTGCTCCGAGCAGATCAACTTGGCATCGACCCGGACGCCCTTTTGCCGCGAGTTCGGAAGGACGCGTGTAATGCCATATTTGAGACCATAGGTCCAGCAACCGCTTCCGCCCCAAGTATAGACCGCACCCGTCTTCAGAGGATCCCATCCCACCAGATTTCCCAACATGCCGGCAGTCTCGAGTTCCGCTCTTTGCACGTTCCATGAGTACTCGCCCTCAATGAGGCTCGCCGCGAATACCTGCGCCATCATCGAGGCCAGGATCGCTGCAGTATTGCCCTGCGGCAACACGTTGCACATCGTCAGCGGGCTGCCCCAATTGCCGAGACCATTGAACATCTTCACGATTTCGTCGAGGACTCCGTCCAGATTGCCCATCTCTTGACCGATCTTGACATTCTTGACCTCCGGATAAGTCCAGGTAAGCTCCGGTTTGTCACCCAGATAGGCAGGTCCGTCCTTGTCTGGGCGAAGCGCGTCGAGCTTCTTGACGAACTTGCCAATATGCTCGACCAATACATCCTTCTTTCCACCACGATAGGGCAGCGGGAACTCGCTCGTCATCTTGGTTCGATATTTTGCCCATTCCGGTGCGTGGTCATGAGGAGAGCCGTCGGCTTTCCAGTGGCTTTCATAGGTATCGAGAGCCTTATGCTTTGGCTTCGGTTCCAGAATTGCTTTGCTCATGGGAGATCTCCTCTGGATTGCTGACTGTTGTTGCGTGAGTATTTCGAATCTGCGAAATGCTTCCATGAATCCATGACGTAGTCAGCAACCAGTCGGTGTGCAACTGTTGCAAGACATGAACATTTGCTATACGCATTGGAAAGAATGCACATGTAAATGCACTATGGATTCAGGACTCCGTCTTGAAAACAAATATGACTTGAAGCCAGCAGTTAACACTTGCGCGACATAAAATGCGTCTTGACGGTCGACACTGGGGGTGTCTGCCCGTGTCCCGTCATGGGGTGCAATAAGAACGGCCAGCGAAGCGCCGCCGCACCCAATGTCACCTTTCCTGGAAAACATTGCTGCGGATGATCTTTTGGCGAGGGGCGGTGTGGGAAACGGGTAGCGTTTGCCACGCGAAGGCTGCGGCTGTGCAATGGTTGGGGACCCGAAGGGCGGGCCGGAAACCCCGTTCCGCGAAGCGAAATCCATCAGCCTTTCCATGCCCATGCATTGCACCGGCGGGCGGGCCGCGATCTCGCTGCTTTGACTGCATGCCTTCACCTCCATCGTGCACCTGTCGACGATTGCAACCCTGGGCGAGGTGGCATTCAGGGTTAGCTTCCATACGGGCAAGCGATCCGGCATGATTGGTGCCAATTCGTAAATATCTTATTTATGGTATAGTTAAGCTATGGCGCTGCGACCTGTCCGTTGCCGGGATCATCAAAATGCCCCGTCATCAACTCGAATTGAAGGAGTGCGCCGTTGGGCGCACCTCCGCCGGGACATCCTCGGGTTCTTCCGGAGACCGTGAGTTGACGAGAGGGGCGATTTGGGCGCCCCCTGCACGCCCCCTGCACGCCCTCTGGTTCTCGCCCTACCCGCGGCGCTTCGCCATGAAACCACGCTCAGGAGGCGTGCCGTCAGGGTCGGGCCGCTTCGTCCTGGCCCGGGCCGGCCCCGGCCTGCTCCCGGACCGGCATGTAATAGACATAAAATCGGACCTGGTTATGGCGTGAATCCGCCCCGAACCATTCGGCGGAGGGCCCGCTGCGGGGCGAAAACCCACGTAAAATGGTGGTGTAGCTGCTGTTGAAGGCCCCCGACTGGGCCTCGAAGGGCCCGTCCACGGCCACAGAGGTGTAAGGGCTATGCTTCGCCGGGCGATCGCCGATCCCGGCTCCGGGCTGGATGGGCGCAAGGATGGCAATGTGCCCGGGTCTCTTGGGGTTGGGATTGATGCGCACCGCCAGGGCCACGTAGCCCTGGTTGGCATAGGACTGGGCCTGGTAGGCGTTGACTCGAATCCAGTCATCCTCGCTGGCGGCCGTGAAAGGGGCGGCCGGGACGGTGGACCGGGCTTTCCGGGCCAGCCATTCGCCCTGCTGGTTGGCGAGCAGGGCATCCGATCGCGTGGCCAGTTGCCGGAAGGCCCTGCCATAGGTGTCGGCGAAAAGGCTGGCCGATGGAAAGGGGGGATGCGGGAGCGGCACCCCGAGCCTGGCGGCCACGGAACTGGCGAAACCGCTGCAGTGCGTCTCGGTATTCCTGGCCCAGCCAGGAAGCGGATGGTCCAGGACCGCTCCGGTTTCCCAGTTCACATACTGTCCCGCAGTCCAGCCCTGCTCCACATGCAGCCCGTTCAGGAAGGCGCCCAGCCTGGTGCCCGCTAGCGTGACCGGAGCCACCGTGACCCCGGGCGGGTGCTCCGTCGAGTCCGAAGGCAGCGGCTGGGGCGGCGCGCAACTGACCAGGGCCAGGGCGGCCAGCCACCCCGTCAAGAAGCAGGCGCCGGAAAGGGCTTTCAGATGGGGTGGTCCACCAGGCTGGATCATGCGTCCGACTCCGGGCGGCGCGGCAACACCACCGTGAAGAGGGCACCGCCTTCGGCCTGGTTGGCGGCGGAGATGCGCCCGCCATGGGCCTGCACGATCCAGGCGGCGATGGCCAGCCCCAGTCCGGATCCGGGTTTCTGCCCCCGGGTCCGGGACAGGTCCTCCTGGTAGAACCGCTCGAACACCCGCTCCAGGCTGGCTTCGGGAATCCCCGGGCCGGTATCCCGGACCGTGAGCCAGACCGTATCCGCCTGGGGGCGCACGGCCACGGTCACCGTACCGCCGGGCGGGGTGAACTTGAGCGCGTTGTCCAGCAGGTTGCCCAGCAACTGATAGAGCCAGCGTTCATCGCCCTGCACCCGGACCGGGGCGGGAGCGTCCACGTCCAGGGTCACCCCCTGTTCCTGGGCCCGGGCCTGGTAGGTCTCCGCCAGGGCCTGGGCCAGGCTGTCCAGCCGCACGGGTTCCCGCTCCAGATCCAGCCGGCCGTTGTCGGCCCGGGCCAGCAGCAGCAGGTCGCCGACGATCCTGCGCAGCCGGGCCACGTCCTCGCCCAGGCTTTCCAGGGCCGCACGCTGCTCGGCCACCGCCCTGGGCCGTTCCAGGATCACCTCGATGGTGTTCTGCATGGTGGCCAGGGGATTGCGCAGCTCGTGGGATGCATCCGCCGTGAACCGCCGCATCGCCTGGAAGGAACCCTCCAGCCGCTCGAACATATGGTTGAGGGTGTTCACCAGCCGGCCGATCTCGTCATCCACCCCCGGGTGGGGCAGTCGCTGGCCCAGTCGGTTGGCTCCGATATCCCGGGCCATCCGCGTGATACGGTCCACCGGCGCCAGGGCCCGGCCGGACAGCCAGAACCCGCCCAGGGCCGAGCCGACGATGCCCGCCGGGATCAGCAGCAGCATGGCGAAGCGAAGGTGGCGCAAGGTCTCCTGGACTTCCTCAAGATCTTCCATGAGCCGGATGACGCCCCGGCGCCCGCTCCTGGCCTGGTACGGCTGGGACAGGATGCGCCAGGTGGTGCCGTGGGTCCTGAGCGTCGCGAACTTCGCGGTCGGCGCGTCCGGCCAGCCCAGGGCGCTGACCTTCGGCGCGAGCGGGTTCGCGAGCATCTCCGGGGACTGGTAGTAGACGGCATGCTGGCCGTTGAATTCATGGACCAGGAGCACCTGGCCCATGTGGTCCATGGTTTCGATCTGCTCGCGGGTGAGGATATGGCAGTCCTCCTGGTCCTGGAGGAGGAACTGGACCTGGGTGGCCTTGTCCCGGAGCATCCCGTCGTGGTGGCGCATCAGGCGGTGGTCGACGATCGCGTACATCAGCGCCCCGAACAGCAGCATCACCAGGGCCATCGTGGCGCAGTACCAGGCGGTGAGGCGGAACCGGAGCGTTCGCGGTAGCGGGATCAAGGCCTTTCCCCCAGGAGGTAGCCGGCGCCGCGGACCGTGTGGATCAGCTTCCCGGAAAAGGGCTGGTCGATCTTGCGCCGGAGGTAGTTGATGTAGACCTCCACGACGTTGGAACCGCTGTCGAATTCATAGCCCGCGTCCCAGACCTGGTCCAGGATCATGGCCCGGGTCACGACCACGTCCTGGTGCCGCAGAAGGAATTCCAGCAGGGCGAACTCCCTGGCGGTCAGTTCCAGGAGCTGTCCGGCCCGCCTCACCTCCCGCTTCTGGGGATTCAGTTCCAGGTCCGCCACCTTGAGGGTGGTCTGGGGCTCGACCTGGGGGCGGCGGGTGATGGCCCGCAGCCTGGCCAGCAGTTCCTGGAAGGCGAAGGGCTTGGGCAGGTAGTCATCGGCGCCCAGGTCCAGGCCCCGGACGCGGTCCTCCACCCCACTGCGGGTGGTGAGCATGAGCACCGGCGTCTTGTCGCCGGCCTCGCGCAGTTCCTGCAGCACCTGGAAGCCGTTCTTCTTGGGCAGCATCACATCCAGGATGATGGCGTCATAGGGGGCGGCCGCCGCCGACGCGAGGCCGGCGGCCCCATCCCGGGCGACATCCACGGCCATGCCCTGTTCCTTCAGACCCTGCAGCAGGATGTTGGACAGCTTGATCTCGTCTTCGATGATCAGGATCTTCATCCGGTCGCTCCGGGCGGCAAGGGGCATCGCTCCTGAGGTTACTCGGCTCGGGCCGGAGCGTCATCCGCCAGCGGCGGCACCGTCAAGCCGGTTTCCTTAGAGGCACCTTAGAGCGCATCCCGATGTGCTTGCCGGCCTCCTGGGCAGGGTTAACATTGGCTTCGAGGACGATGCAACGCCTCCTGCCCCGAAGCCCCCACGGGAACTCCGGCAGCCACGATCGTCATCCAGCGCCTCCCTGCTCCCGGCGGATCCAGCCCACGAGCTGGGCCGAGAGGCGAGGGGCAAGCGCCCAACCTTCCCGCAACACGTCCTGCGCTGCCCGCTCGGAGCAGCGGGTGCGGACTTCGTCCGCGACCAGGACCCCGTCCAGGCTGCTTTCCGGATCCCGGAAGGCGCCCTTTTCCCGAAAGGAATCCCCATGCTCACCCTCGTGCTTGCCACAGCCCTGGCCGTCGCACCCGCCCCTGCCGTCGCCAACCCCACGCTGCCGTGCTGCCAGACCCCTGCCGTCAGCCTCCAGGCGGAACCGGCCGCCACCCAGCCCTGCGCCATGCCTTCCATGATGGGGCCGAAGGCTGACCAGCCGGACCGCCAGCGTCCGTCCAGCCGTACTGGAAGGCATTGATTCGAATCCAGACCTGGTTCCACCGGTCGCGGTCTGGTTCCGCTGCCGGAAACCCACCCGGTCGGCATGCCTGGAATGGGCATGCCCCCGCCCCCAAGGAGAAGCCATGAAAGCCCTCATGCTCATCACCGTTCTTGCCGCCGTTCCCACCCTGGCCTTTGCCGCCGCCTCCTCCCCGGCCCAGCCGACACAGCCCGATCGCCCGTGCCAGATGATGTCCGCTTCCAGCCACGCCAACTGCTCGCCGGTGGCCTACCAGGCCCATAGGCAGTGGGAGGGCGGCCGGGAAGGGCGAAAGTAGGCGATACCCCAGGTTCCAGCGCGCGCAGGCCCGGCTTCGGCTGGGCCTTCCCGCATCCCGGGCGCAACCAGCTCATTCTGAGGGCCGGCGTTCGGCGAAATCGAGCGGAACACCCGGCGATCCGGGGCCGGTGTTTCTGTAACTAGCTGAAAAATAGGATTGTTTTGAATGGCTCGATCCATGCATCGTTCCACGGATCCGGCCCCCCCGTTCGGCGGCGTCCGGACCCCCCAAAGGATTCCCATGACCCAGAGCCGCACGCACGTGAAGGACATCCTCAAGCTGACCCCCGAGGAGGCGGAATCCATGGGGGTGGAGCTGCCGGGAGAGCCGGGCCTGCTCCCGGAGGTGGTGCGGGAGCTCCCGCTGCATGAACAGGTGGCAGGGGAGCTGACCGAGGGCGACACGGTGGAAGCCCTGGCCGGCGAGGTGACCGACGAAAGCCGTGAAGAGATCGAAGACGCATTCGCCGACCTGCAGGAACAGGCGACGGAGGAGGAACAGGACCCCTCCTGAGCGGCCTCCGGCTGCTCCTGTCTTTCCGGCGCGGTGGCCGGTGGTTCCCGGCGAGGCCATCCCTCCGTGCCATCCCAGCGTGAAAGGCGTCGCCATGACCTTGGAACCAGCTAGGTGTCCCGCTGACCTCCCGCACCGGGCGATCCTCCAGCGCCTCGCCCGCAAGGCCATGCTCGAGCGCGGCCTGCTTCCCGACTTTGGCCCGGAAGCGCTGGCGGAGCTGGACGCGATCCGGGCGGGTGCGCGCGGTCCGGACGAACCCGCGGGCGGCAGCGAGCCTCCGCCGCGGGATCTCCGGGACCTGCCCTGGGCTTCCATCGACAACGACGACTCTCGCGACCTGGACCAGCTCACCGTCGCCCAGGCCCAGCCGGGAGGCGCGGTGCGGATCCTGGTCGCGGTGGCGGACGTGGCCGGCACGGTGAGGCGGGGCACCGCCCTGGACGAGCACGCCCGCCACAACACGACCTCGGTCTACACGCCGGCCCGGGTGTTTACCATGCTGCCGGAGGCCCTGTCCACCGACCTGACCTCCCTGAACTGCGGCGGAGAGCGTCCGGCCATCGTGGTGGATCTGGTGATCGCGGCCGACGGGACCCTGCGGGCTTCGGGACTCTACCGGGCCCGGGTGCTGAACCATGCCAAGCTCGCCTACGAC
>Ga0302275_10004614_pt1 | contig 13548 bp, 13 predicted proteins | sample III_Bog_N2_2_FD_200229 | JGI IMG/M metagenome (GOLD analysis project Ga0302275, IMG submission 200229) | Peat permafrost microbial communities from Stordalen Mire near Abisko, Sweden - III_Bog_N2_2 | ecosystem: Environmental > Terrestrial > Soil > Wetlands > Peat | place: Sweden: Abisko...
GTTGCGGCCAGGAGCGAAACGGATGCAGCGAGCGCGAGCAGAAGGGTTTTCATCGCGTTCACAATCTTAACGCGATATTTTGCGGGCCTCTCAGGTATCTACACCGATCCGGCTTGCTGCGCTTCGAAGCGCAAGGTCCGCAGTGAGCAGGCGGGCGCTTGTCCGCCGCGCAAGTGCGAGATAAAACAAATCGTACACCGAAGATTCAATCCGCGCCGTGAGTGCAAATACTTCCGCCACGAGGTCTGCGAGAGGATGCAGCTTATCCACCAACGCAAGCGCCTGCCCGGCTGATGTTTCCGCCGCCGCCCGCGAAAGCACGCGGGCGCGGACATACTTCTGGAACGCGCTGCATACTTCCGCAACAATCAGGTCCGGCGCGAACACCAGATCGGCGGACTCCAGCGCGCTCCGAAACTCGGCTCCGGGGTCCATCGCGGCGCGCACCGCCGCGCTGGCGTCCAGGACGACGATCAACGATTCCGATCCGTGCGAATCAGATCTTCGGGTGCCCCGATCTGCGCAAAATCGAACTTCTTCCTGCTCCGGCTCAGCTTCGCCAGAACCGCGCGCCGGCGCTCCTTGGGATTGGCTACCAAGGCTTCCGTCAGCAAGACCGTAGCCTGCTGCGTAATCGAACGATGTTCGCGCCGTGCCCGCTCCGTCAGCAGACGGTGGACTTCGACGGGAAGATCGCGGATTTGCAGTGCAGGCATAATCCTCAGTATTGCATGCATCATGCATGCAAACTGCAGTTACCTGAACTGCGGCGCGAGTCGCCAACAGCGCTACACTGAGTTCGTGTTACGCTGTGCCCGTGTTGAAGAACGTCACCATAACGGTCACCGAAGAAGTGGCGAACTGGGCAAGGAAAAAAGCCGCGGAGGAGAACACATCTGTGTCCCGCCTTGTCGGGCGAATGCTGGAGAGGCAAATGCTGCAATCGGACGACTATCGGGACGCCTGGCATCGGTGGCACAGAATTGCCCCCATGGACGTTGATGCGGAACACCGGCTGAGTCGGGACGATGCTCACTCCCGGTGAAAGCGTTTTCGTCGATACTAACGTGATCCTGTATTCCGTGGATGCGCAGAGTCCCGTGAAGCGGCAGCAAGCGCTATCCTGGCTGAACTTCCTGTGGCAAAGCGGTCAGGGGCGCCTGAGTTGGCAGGTGCTGCACGAATTTTACGCCAATGCGGTTCGAAAAGCCGGCTTGCCCGTCGCACAGTCGCACAGGCCCGGGAGGTCCTTACGGTTTTCTCCCGGTGGATGCCACTCGGCGTCGATATGGCAATCGTGGAGCGGGGATGGTACTGGATGGACCAGGCGCAGATTTCTTAGTGGGACAGCCTGATCCTCGCGGCAGCGGAAAGGCAGGGATGCGCGTTTCTGCTGACCGAGGATTTTCAGACCGGACGTCGCTATGGCGACGTTCGCGTGATCAGTCCTTTCCAAATGGAACCGCCCAGGCCGGGTCGAACGGAAGTGCCCGCTTAGCGTCTCATTCAAACCGCAGCGCCGTCGTTGGGTCGATCCCGGTCGCCCGCCGCGCCGGCACATAACCCGCCAGCATCGCCACCGTCGCAATCCCCACAGTAGCTGCCAGCAGCGTCAACGGGTCCGATGGCTTCACCTCAAACAACTGCGATTCGACCAGCCGCGTCAGCCCCCACGCCGACGTCAGTCCGATCCCCACGCCAATCGCCGCCAGCAGCAGCACCTCCCGCATCACCAGCCATACCACCGACCCGCGATCCGCTCCGAGGGCCATCCGTATTCCAATCTCACGTGTGCGACGCGCCACCACATACGCCATCACGCCGTAAAGCCCCATCGCGGCCAGGACGGTCGCCAGCCCGCCAAAAACGGCCGAAAGCATCGCCATCAGCCGCTCCGTAACCAGCGAGTTATCCACCTGGTCGGTCAGCGTGCGCATGTCGAACATCGGAACCGCCGGGTCCACCTGGCGCACGGCCTGGCGCACCGTTGCGAACATGTCGCCCGGCTTGCCCCGCGTCTGTACATAGACATGCACGCTGAGCGAAAAATCCTGCTGGTCGTAGGGTTCGTAGAGCTCCTCGGGAACAGGAGTGCGCATATCTTCGTACTTGGTATCGCCCGCCACGCCGATGATTTCGGTATCCGTCTTAGTCCCGGGATCGTTGCCCATTCCAATGTGGCGCCCGATGGGGTCCGAATTGCCAAAATAGCGTTTCGCGAATTTCTCGTTGACGATGGCCACCCTGGGCGCACCCTTCACGTCTTTCAGACTGAAATCCCGGCCGCGCAGCAGCGGAATTTTCAAGGCATCGAAGAAGCCTGGCGAGGGGAACTGCATGTGAGGATCGGGCCGCTCGTCGGCGCGTGGCGTGTAGCCGTCGATGGTCACCCACTGGTCCCATTCATTGTTATCGAGCAAGGCAATCACCGAGGTACCCACCGAGGTCACACCCGGCAGCGCGCGCAACCGGTCCAGCAACTGGTGATAGTACGACGTGACCTGTGCGGCTTTCGCACCATCGAGCGTTGGCTCAACCTCAAAGGTCAGCAGGTTATCGGTCTGAAAGCCCGGCTTGAGATCCTTGAGATTGTTGAGGCTCTGGATGAATAACCCGGCACCCACCAGCAAAAGCAGCGACAGCGCAACCTGTGCGACCACCAGCCCCTTGCGCAATACAACAGCCGTGCCGCCCACCACGTTCGAAGCCTGGTCCTTCAGCGTGGGCGCAAGCTCCGGGCGCGTGGCCTGCAAGGCCGGCGCAAGGCCGAAGAACACGCCCGTGAACACAGACACGAGCGCCGTGAAACCCAGCACCGTGGCGTCCGGAGTACCCGAAAGCGTCATTGGCGTCGTTCCCACGGGCAGAAATGAAATCAGAGCTTTATCGATAAATACCGCAAGACCCAGGCCCGCAATGCCACCGATGCCGGAGAGCAGCACGCTCTCGACCAGCAGTTGGCGGATCAACTGCGCCCGGCCTGCGCCCAGCGCAAGCCGCAGTGCGATCTCTTTCTGCCGCGAAGACGCACGCGCGATCAACAGATTCGCCAGGTTCGAACACGCAATCAGCAGCACCAGCGCGACAATCGCCATCAACGCCAGCAGGGGTTTCGAAAACTGCTCGCGCAACTGCGAGCGCCCCTTCGACGCGGGCAGCGTATCCATCCACATCTTGAGGAATTCCGATTTCGAATAGCTGCTGGCCTTCGCGAATGCCGGCATCTTCACTTCCATGCTGGTGATCTGATGGAACAGCGGCTGAAGGCTGGCCTTCGCCTGCTCCATCGTCACGCCTGGCTTCAGCCTTCCGAACACGTTGATGAATCGCCGCCGTCTTTCGTTCAGCCGCTTGAACTGCTCGTTGAACACGTCCGACATCGTCATCGGAATGCGGATCTGCGGCGAATAACCTGGCGCGATGCCATCGAACGTAGCCGCGCTGACGCCAATGATCGTGAACGGATACCCATCGAGAGTAATCTTGCGCCCGATCACGCCGGGGTCTCCGTTAAATCGCGTCTTCCAGTAGCGATAACTCAAAACCGCAACCGGATTGGCGCCCTGCATCAGATCGTCCGACGCGGTGAACACCCGTCCGATAGCCGCGCCTACGCCCAATACGGGGAAGTAATTGCCTGTGACAAACTCTCCCGCGGCCAGTTCCGTGCGCCCTTCGGACGTCAGGCTCAGAGTAGAGCCGACGCGCGCGAACATTCCGCTGAAGACCTGGTTCTTATCGCGGAAATCCTGATACATCGGATAGGAGAGCGCGTTGGGGCCGTTATTGCTGCCATAGTGCTTACCCCGTGCGCTCAGCAGAATCAGCTGTTCCGGATGCTTCACCGGTAGCTGCTGCAGGATGAGTTGATTGATCAGGGTGAAGATCGCGGCATTCGCGCCAATGCCGAGCGCCAGGGAAAGAATCGCCACGCCGGTGAACAGCGGGGCGCGGCGCAGCACGCGGAGGGCATAGCGCATATCGCGCAGAAACGGACTCATGCCGGTTTATACTGCGCTCGCGCGCAAAGGTTACGAAGTTTCTAACGCGCCGAGCGCTGCTTTCCCTGCTAACGCGCCGCGCGCTTTTTTAAAGGATCGGCCGGCTTATAGCCGAGTTCGTCCGACAGGATCTCCACCAGCCGCGTCAGCGTGCGCACGCGAGCCCAGTATTTGTCGTTGCCCTCAACCATATTCCACGGTGAGCTGCGCGTGCTCGTCTTCAGCAGCATCTCCTCCACCGCATCTTCATACAAGGACCACTTCTCGCGGTTCCGCCAGTCGTCTTCGGTCAGCTTCCAGGCTTTGTAATGGATGCGCCTCCGTTCTTCGAAGCGCCGCAACTGCTCGTCCGGCGAGATGTGCACCCAGAACTTCGCGAGGATCGTCCCGGCATCGCGCAACTGCCGCTCGAACGAATTGATCTCCTTGTAAGCCCGCTTCCATTCCGATGGGGTCGCATAGCCCTCGACACGCTCCACCAGCACGCGCCCGTACCACGTACGGTCGAAGATCGCGATCTGCCCGCCCTCGGGCACGCGCAGCCAGAACCGGTACAAATAATGCCGCGCCTTCTCCTCGCCCTGCGGAGCGCTGATCGAATAAACCACATATCCGCGCGGGTCCATTTTCTCGGTAATGCGCTTAATTGCGCCGCCTTTTCCCGCCGCGTCCCACCCTTCGAACGCGATCACCACAGGGCGCTTCTGCCGATAAATCTGCCAGCCCAGCTCGCGCAGCTGAATCTGCCGCCGCGTCAGTTCTTCCACGTACTTCTCGCGGGGCAGCGCCAGCGAAAGATCCAGGGTCTCAAGCATCGTGCGCCTCCGGCGATTCGTCGAACGTATCCATCGCCGTGCGCAGATCCGCGTCTTCCTCTGCCGCCACTTCCGAAGCTTCGGGCGGCGGCGCCGCGTCGCCCAGCCGCTGTTCGATCGCCGAGATAATCGTGCTCAGCACCTTCGTGCGCGCCCATCGCCGCGATGTCGCCTCTACGATGGTCCACGGCGCTTCGGCCGAGTCGGTAAACTCCAGCATTTCCTCCGCAGCCAGCAGATATTCGTCGTACTTCTTGTGCCGCGCCCACTCGTTCTTCGTCACCCGCCAGGCTTCCAGCGGATCGGCCTCGATTTTCGCAAACCGCTTCTCCTGCTCCCTTTTGCCGATATGCAGGAAAAACTTCAGAATTACCGTGCCATTATCGGCGTGCGCCCGTTCGAAATCGACAATATCCGCGAACGCGCTGCGCCAGACCTTCTCCGTCACCGCGCCTTCCACGCGTTCATTGAGCGCCCGGATATACCAGCTCTGGTCGAATATCGCCATCTCGCCGGCGCTCGGCACCTGGAGCCAGAAGCGCCAGAGCCACGGATAGCCCTGCTCCATCGTGCGCGGCAGATGTGTGGAATGCAGCCGGAAGCCCCGCGGATCGAGTCGCTGCGTGACCGTCGCGATCACCGTTCCCTTGCCCGCCGCGTCCCAGCCTTCGAACACAACCATCGACGAAACCTTGTGATCCCAGCAGGCTTTTTCCAGATCGTACAGGCGGCGCTGCAGGCCCGGCAAAATGCGGCTGTACTCCTCGGCCGAAAGCTTTCGCTTGAGATTAACGTTTTCGAGCATGGCGCGCGTGTTTGAATACAGAGTACCGGATATGTCCGCACGGCTGCTGTTTCTCGCGTTCATTGCCGCGTCCCTCGCAGCGGATACCTACCCGCGCCAGGACGGCATCGACATCCAGCACTATCGTTTCAGCATCGCGCTGCGGGACGATACCGATGAGATCGCGGGCGAAGCCGACGTCGACGTGCTCTTCGTCAAGGAAGGCGTAACAGAGGTCGATCTGGACCTTGCCGATACCATGCAGTTACTCGATCCGCCGCCCGCCTTTAAGCACGCCGCCGACCGACTGGATATCGCGCTGCCCGCCGCGCCGCATGCAGGCGAACACCGCAGCTTCCACATCAAATATCACGGCAAGCCCGCGGCCGGACTCCGCATCGGCCCCGACAAATACGGCGAACGCACCTTCTTCAGTTCCAACTGGCCGAACCTCACGCATCAGTGGCTGCCCGTCGTCGATCATCCCTACGACAAGGCAACCAGCGAATTCCTCATCACCGCGCCCGATAGATATCAGGTGGTAGCCAACGGAGCACTCGAAGAGATCACGGAACTCTCCGACGGCCAGCGACTCACGCATTGGAAAGAATCCATCCCCATCGCGGCATGGCTGAACGCCATCGGAGCGGCTCCCTTCGCCGAACGCAACTTCGGCGTCGTCGCTGGCATTCCCCTGCAAACGTGGGTGTACCGGCAGGATCGCGACGCCGGAATGGCCACCTTCGAAACACCCATGCGCCAGGCGATCGCGTTCTATACCGACCGCATCGGCCCCTTCCCTTACGAGAAACTCGCGGCCGTGGAAGCGGCGGGCGTCAATGGTGGCATGGAGCACGCGAGCGAAGTGTTCTACGGCGAGCGATCCGTCACCTCACAACCCGCGTCCAGCCTGGTCGCTCACGAAGTCGCACACCAGTGGTTCGGCGATTCCGTCACGGAAAAAGACTGGGACGACGTCTGGCTCAGCGAAGGCTTCGCCACCTGCTTCGCGCTGCTCAACACCGAGCATTACGAGGGCGCGGACGCGTTCCAGGCCGGCCTCAAACGCAGCCGCGATACAATCCTCCGCGCGGCCCCCCAACCCGTCCTGCACGACAATCTGGCCGATATGAAAAAGGTCCTCAACAACGTCATCTATCAGAAAGGCGGGTGGACGCTGCACATGCTTCGGGGACAGATCGGCGATGACGCGTTCTGGGCTGGCATTCGCGAATACTACAAGCGCTACCGCGATGCCAACGCTTCAACCGACGAGTTCCGCCACGTCATGGAAGAGGTCTCGCATTCCGACCTCACATGGTTCTTCGCCCAATGGCTCAGGCGCTCCGGCACGCCTGTCATCGAAGGGAAATGGCGTTACAACCACGCCGCGCACAGCATCGAAATCGACCTCACGCAAACGCAGCCAGGCGAAGCCTACCGCCTGCCGATGCAGGTCGCAACAGATGGCAAAACTGTAAAAATCGAAATAACCGCCAAACAGCAGCGCTTCGCGATTCCCGCCACCTCCGCGCCCGCAACCCTGACCCTCGATCCCAACAACTGGCTCCTGATGGAAGCGCACGTTACTAAGCAATAACGCACTATTCGAGATCGCCTTGTTCGATCGTCACATTCTCCCGCACAATCAACCGGTGCGGGGCCAGTTCAAAAAGCTGCGGCATCACCCGGCTGACGTGCTCCTCACGATCGACGAACACAATCATCACCGGCAAATCGCCCCCGGCTTCCACCAGCCCTGCGGTATGCACCCGGCCGCGCCCGTTAAATCCGCCAACCGCATGAAACGCACACGCCCCCGCCACATTCTCGCGCCGCAGCATCTGCAGAATCGGATTCCACTTATCGGACTCGTTTAAATAAATAGTTACCTGAACGGCGGTTTTCATTACTACCTCTCTGTCAGAGACTCCGTGCGAGCGCGGCTCCGAGCGCAACCGAGATGAAGCAAACCACGTTGGTCCCCAGTATATTAAGCGCGGCCAGCGGCAGATGACCCTTTTCGAAGAGCGCGAACGTCTCGTATGCGTAGCTCGAATAGGTGGAGTAGGTCGCGCAGAACCCCACCGCAATGAACAGCCGCCAGCGCGGATCCGCCAGCACGCGCTCGCTCGTCCACACCAGAAACAGCCCCAGAATAAAGCTGGCCGAGATATTAATAACGAGCGTGCCGAAAGGAAAATCCGAAGGAATTAATTTCTGGACATACTGCGCCACGAAGTAACGCAGATTGGCGCCGATGACTGCGCCCAGCGAAATCAGCAAGACCGTCTGCAACACACAAGTTTACTGCGGATCGTTTACTGCGGATGCGCGACCAGATCCGCGAACTCCGGATGCTTGCCCAGATATCCCTTGACGTACGGGCAACTGGGAATCACCTTCAGCCCCTTTTCGCGCGCCCAGTTCAGTGCCGTCGACGCCAGCTTTCCGGCCAGCCCCTGCCCCTGATACTCCTCGGGCACTTCGACGTGCAGCAGATCCACCGCGTGCGCCGTCAGGTGGTAATTCAACTTCGCAAGATTCGGAGCCGCGCCCGCTTCGAACCGGCGCGCGGCTTCGTTGTGCCTGACTCCCAGGTCCTCCATCACGCAGCCGCCGCGCTCATCTCGGCACGCGCCCGCGCGATCGCCTGCAGATACTGCTGTGCCCGCGCTTCCATTTCGTCGTACCGGTTCTCTTTGATCAGCTTCGCGTCCACCAGTTCGCCGCCCACGGCCACGGCGCACGCGCCGGCCTTCAGGAACTCGCCCGCCGTCTCCAGGTTCACGCCGCCTGTGGGAATCATTTCGATATGCGGCAGGGGGCCTTTCAACGCCTTGATGTACTTCGGGCCGCCCAGCGAATTCGCGGGGAACACTTTCACCACATCCGCACCCGCTTCCCATGCGGTGAGTACTTCGGTAGGCGTCAGCGCACCGGCGCAGATCACTTTCGAATAGCGCTTCGTCATCTCGATGGTGGAGAGTTTCAGCGTGGGCGTCACAAAAAACTGCGCCCCGGCCAGCATGCACGCGCGGCACGTTTCCGGGTCGAGCACCGTCCCCGCGCCCAGCATGATCTTGTCGCCAAACTGATCCGCCATCTTTTCCAGAGCTTTCAGCGCTCCCGGAACGGTCATCGTAATCTCGGCGGCGCGGACGCCTCCGCGATAGATGGCCTCAATCGATTTCATCGCCGATTCGGCGCTGGGCGTGCGCACCACCGGCACGATTCCGATCCCGGTGATAAATCCGAGAATTTCCTTTGCAGTCACAGTCTCACGTTATCAAACGCCCCTCAGACGGGAAACGCGGTGTGAGCCGCGGCCTCTTTCGTCCGCACGTTGTAGCGTGGGCCTTGGCTTGCGTTCCTGCGGCCTCGCTTCGCTCAGAAAACCCGTTCCTGCTTTTTCAGATTCCCGACCGAACCGATATTCGCAACCGTGAACGACATCAGATACTGATTCTCCACCCGAGTGCCGAAGTCGAGGCGCCGGATCTGCACGCTGATACCGCAGCAATCGGTATTGTAGGTCGCCTGCGCAACGCCGTATTCCAGTTGGTTCAGCCGGAAATCGTAGACGGACGAAAACGCCGCATTCCAGCCTTTCCGGTTGGGATCGCCGTACCCGAACGTCGTGCGGAACTGGTTGTACGGGCCCGAAATGACGGTGTCGGGACGCAACTGATCGCTGCCTGCCGAAGCGAAGAAGTGATGCTGGAAATGCAGATCGGCGGTGAAGGAACTGTTCACCAGACGATGCACCAGAGGGTCGTAATCGGCCTCCCACGTGAAGCCGACCCCGGGGCGCGGCGAACCGCGCAGTATCGAAACGACCGGCGAGTAGCTCCGCGGTCCGCTCAGGAAGGTGTAGGGAGTAAGGTCCAGGGCAGACGCCACCAGATTGCGTTGTCCCGCGACCACCGCGCCACCGAATGTCGGATCGAAGTACCGTTCCTGCATCAGTTCCCAACTCAGGACCTCAGTCACGGTATCGCCCTTCTTGGCATACAGGCGATTGGTGATTCCGAACTCCACCTGGTTCGTATCGGAAAGCAGATCGAGCGGATCGAAATGCAGCGTGTCGTCGAAGCGGGTCACGTTGGAAACGTATTTGTAACTGGCTCTCGGCTCGATCACGTGTTTAAGCTTGTCGCCGAGAAATGTCTTCTTGTTAAAGACGCGCTCGAAGGCGGGCAGCACGAAATCGACGTTGAACTCCGGCGCGCTGCGCGTCAGGCTGGAACTGCTGATCGCGCCATTGAGGAAGCTCTGGCCGTAGTACGTCTCGTGCATCGTGAAGCTGGGAATCAGACTGAACTGGCCCCAGTGAAACGACGAGACCACAGTAGGCTCAAAATCGGCGCGTGAACTGAACTGGCTTGTTTCGTAGTAGCCCGGTACGGCGGTTGGCTCGGCTGCGTTGGATGGTTCGACGCGGTGGAAAAGAGAGTAGCTCGTATCGAACGAAAGCCACAGAGGCAGCGGACCCGAGACCACCTGCTGATCGCGCCCGGTGAGATCGAACTCCGGCAGCTTGCGGATTACGACGGCATCGCCGGTGGTGGCGCTGAGATAGTCTTCGGTCCGCGAAACGGCCGTGGTGAACGTGTAATAACCGAAGTTCTTCTGCAGCGACGCGGTGGAATGCGTTTCAGATCCGCTCGCTTCGTTGAACGACTGGCTGAACTGCTGGCGAAATGCCAGGGAACTGATGTAGTCGATGTTGCCGCGCAGTATCCAGCCGTCGCCGAATTCCATCTTGCCCGCGCCCGTGATGCTGTATCCGGGCGCTTTGATGAGCGTGCCACCGGAAAGATAGCCGCGGTCCTGAACGCCGTAGAAGATGAGATTGAAGTCGCTCTTCTGTGTGGGCTTGCCGCGGAAATCGAGGTGGTGGGCGTAGCCGCGCGTGGTGAAGTCCTGAAAGAGATACGTCAGGTCGAGACTGCGCGTAATGGCGTAGTAATAACCAAGGCCGAACATGTAGCCGTTGGTTGAGCTGTTGCCGATATTGGGTGTCAGAAAGCCGCTGGTACGCGGTTCTTTTTTCAACGATTTATTGAAATAAGGAAAATAAAAGACAGGTAAGCCCTTGAGATGGAACACGGCTTTATGGGCGATGGCCCGGTCGCCGGGAAGGATGTCGAACAAATCGGCGTGGAGCGTCCACCAGGGATTGGGTACCTTGCAATCGGTAATGAAGCCCTCGTGCAGGATGTACTTGCCTTCTACCTTATCGGCCCAGGCGCCCTGAAAGTAGAAGGGCGCCTGCGTGATCAGAACGCCGGGGCGGGCCACCACTTTGGTCTTGGCATAGCCCTGGAGATCGTAGAACGTGCCTGTCTCGTTGTCGGTGTTGTATTCGGCGCGGTCGCAGTAGATGACTTCGTTCTGGTCGTAGTTGCGGTAGTAGACGTGGCCCAGAGCTTTGAAGATGTGGGTGTCTTCGTTGTAATCGACAGTATCCGCCATGAACGTCGCGTTGTGCAGTTCGATGCGCACTTTGCCGCGCAGATGCCGGATTCCGTTATCTGTTTCCTGGGAATCGGAATCGATCAGTTCCTCTCCCATGGCGGGCGCGCCGGGGCGGGGCACTTTCACGGAAAAATCGGGGCGATCGACGGTCGCCTGGCTGTCGCCGCCCGCGGGTTCGGCCGGGGCCGGCGAAGGCGCGGCCGGTTTACTGCTTAATTGAGGTGACGCGATTTGCGCGAACGCCAATAAAATCAGGGTCAAAACACTCAGGCGCGGAATATTTTTCCCGTGACAATCGGCGTGGATTGTGCTAACCAGAGGTATAGTGCGGTTTTCGAAAAACAGCCTCAATTGGAAACCGTAGCACGGCATAAATTACGTGGCAAGTTTTCGGCCGGGTGAACCCCAGTCGAGGCGAAGCCCGTGGAAGCGAAGAAGGATAGATGCACTGCAGGCATTGCGGTTTCAATAATGGCGCGGACGACCATCGCTGTTTGCGATGTGGAAGGCGAATCGGCATGGCGATCTCGGCTCCCGCGAGCTATTCGGGAGCGAACGCGCTGGCCGTCGCGCCCGCATTCGATGCCAACGAAACACAGGACTTTCAACCGGTGACCGCGCAGGCGGAAGCACCGCGCCAGCCGGCGCTCTTTGCGGCGCCCGCGCCCAAGGTAATTCCTTTTCCCGTCCAGGCCGGCAAGGCCTCGCCTGGTGCCTCCGTCAGTCCCGCCGCACCACCCAGGGGCACCGCACCTGTTCAGCGCGCCCCCGCCGCGCCCCGCAAGGCTCCCTCGTCGCAGCAGCCATCACTCGATTTCCTGGACAGCGCGCCGGCGGGGAGAACGCTCGGCAACCTCGTCCCTGCGCAGATCGTATGCGAGCAGGCGGTAGCCGCCCCGATGCACCGCTTCGTCGCGAGTGCCATCGACGCTGCTTTCATTCTGCTGGCCTTTGGCGGTTTCATGGGAATCTGCGAAGTGCTGGGGAGCAGTTTCGGCACCGGCAAACTGTTCTGGATCACGATGGGCCTGTCGTTTACACTGATCTCGGTTTTTTACGGAGCCGTCTTCGCGATGAGCGGGCGGGAGACGCCGGGGATGCACTGCACCGACCTGCAGCTGATCACGTTTGACGGGCATCCGGTGGAAGGCCCGGCGCGCGCGGCTCGCGTGGCGGCAACGTGGCTGAGTTTCTGTTCCGGCGGTCTGGGCCTGATCTGGGCGCTGGCCGACGAAGAGAACCTGACCTGGCACGATCACATATCGAAGACCTTTCCGGCCGTGGCGGACTCGGCCTCGGGCGTAGTGCACCGAAGCCGGTAGCCGGACCATTTCGCATTCAAGGCGTTTCCACAATCACGGCAGTTCTTTGACCCGGATATTCCGGAACTCCACGTGCGATCCGTGACCGAGAAACCCGATGTGTCCGCGCGTGCGTGCCAGGCCCGGGTGTTTTTCGAGCACTTTCGGCTCATGAACAATCCCGAGATCCGCATCGAGAATGATGACCCCGTTCAGCTTCACGGTGATCCTCCGGCCGTTCGCGGTAATCTCCTCTTCGTTCCATTCGCCGACCGGGCGGCGGAAGCCGGTGCGCGCCGGAATCACGTCGTAGACCGACCCGTGATACTGCTCGGGCCGGATCACGCCTTTATAAACCGCATCCGAATCGTCGAGGATCTGGATTTCCATCCCTTGATAAGCCGCATCGCCTTCGTAAGGTGCCCGGATCCCGATGCCGTTGTTGGCTCCGGGAGTCAGGAGGAACTCGAAGCGGAATACGAAATTGGCGTATTCCGTCTCCGTGAAGAGGTTGCCGCCCCCCTCTTTCGGGCAGACGATGCGGTCGCCTTCGACCACGTACCCCGGACCGTGTCCACCCACCAGTTTCCAGCCCGCCAGAGTCTTACCGTCGAAAAGCGTATGAAAGCCGGGTTCTTCGGCTCCGAGAAGAGTGAAGGCGCAGACAACCGCAAGGAGAATTCTCATACGATGGACTTTATCGCATGAGAGGATGTCAATAAGCGCACGGGCTGCGACAGGCGGTCGCCTCACGTGGCCAGGTCGTGCGGGGCACCCGGTGCAAACAGCTTGACGAACCAATACGATTTCATTACCCGCTGGCGCTTCCAGGCGGCGGCGGAAGACATTTTCGCGATTCTGAGCGAGCCCCTCGAGTACCCGCGCTGGTGGCCATCTGTCTACCTGATGGTGAGCGAAACCGGCCCGGGACGGGTGCGGATACTGACTCGCGGCTGGTTGCCGTATAAGCTGCGCTGGACTGCGGAGAAGACGGAAACGCGGGCGCCGGAGCGCATCGGGATCCGCGCGTCGGGCGATTTCGAGGGCAAGGGCGCATGGTCCGTGGTCCAGGACGGCGACCACGCCGACGTCACCTTCGAATGGCGCCTGACCGCCGAAAAGCCGCTGCTGCGCTATCTCAGCTTCGTACTGAAACCGATTTTCGA
>Ga0302275_10004616_pt1 | contig 13546 bp, 10 predicted proteins | sample III_Bog_N2_2_FD_200229 | JGI IMG/M metagenome (GOLD analysis project Ga0302275, IMG submission 200229) | Peat permafrost microbial communities from Stordalen Mire near Abisko, Sweden - III_Bog_N2_2 | ecosystem: Environmental > Terrestrial > Soil > Wetlands > Peat | place: Sweden: Abisko...
GTCGTTGAGGGTGGCGAAGTCCACGCCGTCAATGACCACCCGGCCCGAGGTAGCCTGGGTGAGGCCGCCGAGCAGGTAAAACAGCGTGGACTTGCCCGAACCCGAGGGCCCGACAATGGCCACAAACTCCCCCGGCTCGACGGAAAGGGAAACCCCGTGCACGGCGGTGACCTCAAGGCGGCCTGCCGCGTAAACCTTGGTCAGGTTTTCGGCAACAATAATCGGCGAAGACGGTTCAGACGGCACGCTTTCCATTGTAAATGCGACGTGTGCCCGGCCGGTCCCTTAGAATAGAAGTGCAACGATTCCCAATGCAGAAAGCCTCTCGAATGCCAGTCGAATTGAAGTCGAACCTTACCACTCCCTTGCAGGCCGCGGCGGCGCAGGCCGGCCTGACGCTCGTCTCCGCCACCCAGGGCAGCGACTTTCACGGCCAGCCCACGGCGGTCTTTCAGCTTGGCTTGCCCGGCGCGGACGCCGCGGGCCGCACCGTCCGGCTCGAGTTGAGCGAGGGCTTCCAGTTCGACAAGCCCGACCTGCTGGCCGCCATGACGGCGCACCTGGCCGGCGAGGCCAAGCGGCTGCGCAATCCGCGGCCGGAGAGTTATGTGACGCTGGCCGGGCTGCCGATTGCGTTTGGCCAGTTCCAGTGGCCGTTTCACCGCTCCACCTCGGGCGCGGACACCTACATCGTTCACGGCGAAATGCACCTGGCCGACGGCGGCACGCATAACCTGCATGCCAAGCTTTCCGCCAGCGTGACGCTCACCTTTGCCGAGATTGTGCCGGCCATGGAGCAGCCCTACGCGGAGAGCTTCGTCTACAACGCGGTGCGCAAGACGGTGGATTATGGGCAGCTGGAGTTTGTGAAGTCCGGCAACCGTCAGCCGGTGCCGGTGACCACGCGCTACTACAGCCGCTGGCAGAAGAAGTTCCTCTTCACCGAGACCAACGACGCGGAGCGCCTGGAATATCTGCTGCGCAAGGTCTATTGGCTCTCCGGCGTGCTGGGCGAGAGCAAGCCGGTATGGATCGCCGACCCGCGCGACGCGCAATACCTGAACACCACCGAGGCTGAACTACTGCGCATGGCCGGGCATGAAGCCGGCGAAGGGCTGCTGGTGCTGGATGGCGAATTTGCCGCCGCCACACCGTCGCTGCTGGAGCGTGCCGACGACTACCGCGCCAAGCTCGAAGAAGCGCTGAACTTTACCAAGCCGCAGTTCAATGAGTCGATGCGCTCCGGCCACGCGAATATGTAGGGAGTTCAATCCGGTGCCCAGGTTCGGCGCAGTTTCATCGCGTCTGACCTGGGATACTTCTATCTACGGTTTCTTATGGTCTTATCCCAACGCTCGGAATTGGCATAACGCCCGGGCAGGCAACAATCTCACAGCGAGAAGGGATTAAAGTTGTCGGGCTGCGCCGAAAAGGCAAAACCCGAGCGTGCCATAATGATTCCGTGATCTGGCTTGGAGACAAAAGAGGAGACCTGAGCGACTGGCTTACTCAGCGATGGGTTTGCGCCACCGGTCGTCGTGTCTCGCTCGCGGGGCAACCGTGGCTCGACGGCCCAGCCGGAGGAACCCGTCAGATTGGAAGCAGCTTTTTCGAGACCTACTCTTCCGAGAACAAACTTGAAACCGTTCGCGATGGCGTACGCGGCTTGATTCCGGACTTCAAGTTATTGGAGGAGGGCAACGGCAGGCTCGCGGCGGTCGCTCCGCAGGTCAAGGCGTTCTATGAACAGACTTCGCGGTTCGGCTTGGATTTTTGGTCGGAGTGGCATGGGCTCTTCGCGCCGCTCGGCAGAGCCCTTAGCGTACTCTTCAGCAAGCGTCTGCAGCAACTGAATGTGCCCCTGTCGCCTTTGGATAGCGCCCAGGGAATGAGCAGTAGCGTTATCCAGATGCGCGATCCTGAGTCTGGACGGATCGTCCAGACCTCCTGGGTTCGGGAGTTGCATGCGACCAAGAATGTGCTCTACGCCGGCAGCTATTCGATTTGCAGAGTCCCCGGCCACCCGAGTCCATGCGTAAAAGTCGTTTTTCCTCTGCCAAACGGCAACGCCATCGTACTCATGAAAGCCGAGGCTTCTGCGGACGGCGCGCTTTCCTTGAAGTCAGCCGGACATCAGTTCGGTGACCCTGGATTTTACTTTGTCGTGCATGATGGGGCAGGGATGACGCGAGCTCGATACGTAAAGAACATGAAGGAAGAGATCAGAGTCTATGCTGCCGAATCCGGCACTGTGCGTGCCGATCACACTCTGTGGTTTTGGGGCATCGAGTTCCTTCGCCTGCGCTACAGGATGCGCAGGCAACCCGGAAGCTGAATGACCTCGGCCATTATGCCTACCTTTGTTTGACCACCGATGCCCCATCAGGGTCGAGGAGGCAGTTCAGAACTTCTGGACTCGGGCAAACATCGGGTAATTTGGAAACGGACCGGTTGCCCGCGGCGCACTCAATTCACAGAGCTTGCCCGCAGCTTCCGCAGAAGCGCGCTCCCGGCGGGTTGGTCTGCTGGCAGCGCGCGCAGGCCAGCAGCGTGCCGGGCTGGGTGCCTGGCTGGGTTCCTGGTTGAGCCTGTACCGCGGCCGGGTTGGGCGGCATGTTCACGTTAATATTGACAGGCTGTCCCCAGCCAGGCATGGCGATGCCCAGCGTGGCGGCAATGCCGGCCGCCTGGATGGCGTTGAATTCGCGCACCCGCCCCGGCATAAAGAAGCACTCGATTACTCCCAGGATCGACGTGATGCCCGTCCAGCAGAAGCAGCAGTAGAGGATGCCCAGGCCGGTGCGGCGCAGATAGAAGTGGTGAATCCCGAAGGCTCCCAGGAACAGCGCCAGCAAAATGCCCACCACCTCGTCGCGGCGCACGGACTCATACTGCTGATAGAAGATGGCTTGCGGGTTGAGGTACGGTGCGCTGGTCATGGAGTCTTCTCCCTGTTTGCTTCTTGCGCAGGCGCTTCTGGACCTGCTCTTACCTTCAGGATACGCAACCGTCCCGCGCGCAGTTCCCAGCCGCACCCTATGCCCCGTGCCCGTCCTTGCGGCTTTTTTCTGTGGCAAGGGTGCGAAATCTCAAACCCGAACACGCTTCGATCAAGCCGCACCGTGCATCCAATCGATTATGAACGAACGAACCCCTTCCGCGGCTGACAGCGGCGCCTTTCTCATCGGCGGCGATTTGCCCGTCAATCGGCTGGGCTACGGAACCATGCGTCTGGTGGGCGAGGGCGCCTGGGGCGAGCCCGGCGACCCCGCCGAGGCCCGCCGCGTTCTGCGCCGCGCCGTCGAACTGGGGGTAACCCTGATCGACACGGCAGACGCCTACGGGCCGGAGATCGCCGAACGGCTCATCGCCGAGGCTTTCCTCAATGGTTCCAATGGGCCCTACCCGCCCGGCCTGGTCATCGCCACCAAAGGCGGCATCACCCGCCAGGGACCGGCCAAGACCGAGTATGTGGGCCGCGCCGGCTATCTCATCCAATGCGTTGAGATGAGCCTGCGGCGGCTGCGCCTGGAGCGGATCGAGCTTTACCAGCTGCATCGCATCGACCCCCGCACGCCGCTGGAAGAATCGCTGGGTGCGCTTCGGAAGATGCAGGACGAGGGCAAGATCCGCCACATCGGCTTGAGCGAGGTGACGCCGGCACAGATTGAGGAGGCGGAGAAGATCGTCGCGGTCGCCACTGTCCAGAATCGATACAGTCTGGCCGATCGCCGTCATGAGGAAACTCTCACCTATTGCGCAAGCCGCGGCATCGGGTTCATGCCCTGGTATCCGATGGCCGGCGGCAAAATGCTCAAGCCCGACCACCCTTCAGCGCAGGCACTGGCCCGGATCGCCGCGAGCCACCAGGCTACCGCGGCGCAGCTTTCGCTGGCCTGGCTGCTCCAGCGCTCGCCGGTCATGCTGCCCATTCCGGGCACAGCAAAAGTCGCGCATCTCGAAGAGAATGTGGCCGCGGCTGGGCTGCACCTCAGTGTCGAAGAACAGGCGGAACTGGAAGCCGCCTTCACCAGCTGAGGCTCCAGCGTCACAGGCGACTTGCCCGTTCCGGCTCCCGTTACATTACTTCGTTGCGCGCAATCACTGCGCTGTACCACTCCGCGCTCTGCTTCGGCGTCCGCTTCAGGGTCTTGAAGTCGACGTAATGAATGCCGAAGCGCTTGCTGTAGCCATCGGCCCACTCGAAGTTGTCCATCAGGCTCCACAGGAAGTAGCCCTTCACTGGGTAGCCCTCGGCCGCGGCGCGGTGCAAATGGGTCAGATGGTTGCGCAGATACATCACGCGATCGGTGTCTTCGATGCGCCCCTCTGCGTTGATCACGTCGTCGGACGAGCAGCCGTTCTCAGTGATGTAGATGGCCGGCGGCTTCCACAGCTCGCTCACATTGCGCACCGCCCAGTAGATACACTCAGGCCCGATCTCGATCCATGGCGAAGCCATGCGCGGATAAGAGGCGGGCGGTTGCTCGATCGCGAAGCCCCGTGGCGACTGGTCGGCGCGTACATACTCCGGCGTGTAGACATTGAGCCCCACAAAATCCATCCGGCTGCCGATGGCCTTCATGTCGCCCGGCTCAATCCTGGGCGCATTGGCGCCTTCCTGCTCGAGATACTCGTCGATGTATTTGCCTTCCATCAGCGCGGTCAGGAAGGGTGCGTTCATAATCCGCGTGGCGCGCCGGGCAGCCTCAATGTGTTCGGCCGTCTCCATCACCGGCACGTAGACCTTGGCGTTCTCCGCCAGGCCCACTTCGGTTCCGCTGGCCGCGTTGGCCCGAACGGCTTCGACAGCCAGTCCGTGCGCCAGAATGCCGTGGTGGCGAACCTGGTTCACCTGCGCCGCCGGCAGCTGCAGTCCGGGTGCAAACCGGCCCTCGCCATAGCCCAGGTCGGTGAAGCAGGTAAACTCGTTCGTGGTCATGAAATGGTGCACACGATCGGAGAGCTGCTTGGTCACATACGCGGCATAATCGGCAAAGGCCTTCGCCGTGTCGCGCGACTGCCACCCGCCCGCCAGGCCCTGCGGCAGGTCCCAGTGAAACAGCGTGACATAAGGCGTGATGTTGTGAGCCAGCAGCTCATCGATCACCCGGCTGTAGTAGTCCATGCCCTTGGCGTTGACCGGGCCCTTGCCGCTGGGAAAGATGCGCGACCACGACAGCGACATGCGATAAGTGCTCACGCCCAGGTTGTGCAGCAGGCCCACGTCTTCCTTGTAGAGGCGGTAGGAATCGTCGGCCACATCGCCCGTATCGCCGTGAAAGGTCTTGCCCGGCGTGTGCGAGAAAGTGTCCCAGACAGAGGGGCCGCGGCCATCGTCCGCCGCTCCGCCTTCAATCTGGTAGGCAGCCGTAGCGCAACCCCAGCGGAAGCCCTGCGGAAAGCGCCGTCCGCCACTCTCAGGCTCGGCAAGAGAAATCCGCGGCAAAGTGACCCCGGTCACAACGGCTGTGGCTAGCGCGGCAGCGGAAACTCCAAACTGGCGGCGGGTGATGGTCTTCATGGCTGCTCCTCACTGCAATGATCTCACAAAAGCCTCAACAAAAACGTTTTAGCAGATATAGCCTAGGATAGGCAAGTGCAGGGAGCACTACGCGGCTTCAAGGGGTGAAAGACTGGAAAAACAGAAGAGCCGCAGCCCCTTTGGAAGCCCGCGGCTCTTTACGGCCAATGTGCAGCCGGACTTGAATTACATTTCCTTGACGCCTTCGACGAAGGCTTTGAGCTTGCGGCTGCGCGAAGGATGGCGCAGCTTGCGCAGCGCTTTGGCTTCGATCTGGCGGATGCGCTCGCGCGTGACCTGGAAGCTCTGGCCCACTTCTTCCAGCGTGTGCTCGGAGCCGTCTTCAAGACCAAACCGCATCTTGATCACCCGCTCCTCGCGCGGCGTAAGCGTGCGCAGCACCTGCGAGGTGTACTCCTTCAGGTTCACGCTGATCACAGCTTCCGACGGCGAGACGGCCTGGCGGTCTTCAATGAAATCGCCGAGGTGCGAGTCTTCCTCTTCGCCAATCGGCGTTTCAAGCGAGATGGGCTCCTGCGCGATCTTGAGGACCTTGCGCACCTTGGCCACCGGAATGTCCATGCGGCGCGCAATCTCTTCGCTCGAAGGCTCGCGGCCCAGTTCCTGCACAAGCTGGCGGCTGGTGCGGATGAGCTTGTTGATGGTCTCGATCATGTGCACGGGGATGCGGATGGTACGCGCCTGATCTGCAATGGCGCGTGTGATCGCCTGGCGAATCCACCAGGTCGCATAGGTCGAGAACTTGTAGCCGCGGCGATACTCGAACTTGTCCACCGCCTTCATCAGGCCGATGTTGCCTTCCTGAATCAGATCGAGGAACTGCAGTCCGCGGTTGGTGTACTTCTTGGCAATGGAGACCACCAGGCGCAAGTTCGCTTCGATCAGCTCCCTCTTGGCCTGCTCGGCGTCCATGTCGCCCTGGATCATCTCGCGTTGCGTGCGCTTGAGTTCCGCAATGGAGACGCCGGCGTCGCCTTCGATCTTTTCCAGGTCGGCCTTGCAGTTCTTTTGCTGACGGCGGTACTCCTTCTTGAGTTCTTCGCTCTTGGAGGCGTCGAACTTCTGGTCCAGCGAACGGATCTGCCGCTCGAGCGTGCGCATCGTGTCGACGGTCTTGTTGACCTTGTCGAGCAGCCGCTTGCGCTCCATGGCCGTGTACTTCAGCTCGCGCACAATCCGCGAGATGAGAACCTTCTCCCGCGCGATGAGCCAGCGCGTGTGCCGTGCCGCGGAGAGCTTGGCCTTGGGTGCGCCGGCGGGCACGGGCGCCTGCTTCTCTTCGAGTGCAGCAATCTTCTTCTGGTGCTTCACCAGCGCGTCAATGCGGACCACGGTGGCTTTCACGCGCGCCTGCACCACATCTTCGGTGAGCTCTTCCTCGTCGAAGATCACCACTTCCTTCACGTTGCGCACGCCGCGCTTCAGGTCCTCGCCCAGCGCCACAATCTCGCGAATCACGATCGGCGAGCGCGAGATGGCCTTGAGCACGCGCAGCTGTCCGCGCTCAATGCGCTTGGCAATCTCCACTTCGCCTTCGCGGGTGAGCAGCGGAACCGTGCCCATCTCGCGCAGGTACATGCGCACCGGGTCGTTGGTCTTCTCCAGCGTTCCCGGCGTCAGGTCGAGCTCAACGTCTTCGCCCTCTTCCAGCTCGAAGTCTTTGTCGGAGCCGAATTTGGGGCTGTCCAGCAGGTCAATGCCCTGCGTGCCGATGGTGGTGATCAGGTCATCGAGATCATCGGCCGAACCAAGCTCGTCCGGCAGAATGTCGTTCACGTCGCCGTAGGTGAGATAGCCCTTTTCCTTGCCTACTTCGATCAGGCTGTCTAGATCGCCTTCAAATTTGTCATCAATCGCCAATGTATTCCTGCTCTTCTACGCAATCTTGGGTTCTGCACCGAATTGCGCGACGGTGCATGGCCTACCCCCGTGCGCCTGAAAAAAATTCCATGAGGAAAATTCCGGCGCGCGCGGAGATGGACCTGCGGTTGCCCGCATAAAAAAGCGGCTTCAGGTAGTTGCTCGGAACAGGATGACAAGCGCTTCAGGATTCACCTGGTTCGCCCGCGAGCCGTAGCTCATAGTTGGGGCAGAGGGGCGCGCATCCTCACAGAGATCAATAGAATACCACAGCCGCTCCCGCAAGCGCCAAGCGAAATTTCTTCGCCGTCCTGACACCCGCAGTCCGCTCGCGCGGCTGATCACTCTTGCGACTGTTCGGGTGGTCTTGCTTCCCACCCGCCTTCCGTTCTTGCTTATTAGACGCAATCTGGGGCGGGTTTGATGCAAGGTGCGCAGTGGGCGAGTGGAGGGCCTTGGTGACCCGGCCAGGAACTAATGTTGCTCTGTGGGCCGACGGTTGTGCAACTCGCGCAGCGCCCGGTCCAACTCCAGCTTCTGCTGTGTCAGCAGGGTCAGTTCGGTGAAGTCGCCGCGGCGCTCGGCCTCGGCGATGAGGGCGCGAAGGTCACGCAGCCGGACCACAACGGCTCGCTCCTCGAGTTCCTGGATTGCGCTATGGACCTCGGTCTCGGCAGGTGGTTTGGTCTCAGCCAGCAGCGCTTCGGCCAGCAACGCGCGCTGGGCCGGATCTTCCACCACGTCCATGGGATCTTTGGCCTGGCGGCCAGCCAGGGCCTGCAGCGCCGCGAACGTGCCAAGATGCTCAAACCAAGCTGTTTGCGTGGCGATTGCTTGGGCCGCCACGCGCCGCGGCTGCTCGTTTTCCGGGTCGGTGATGGCCAGCGCCCGCAGCAGCACCCGCTCCACCTCCGTGAGCGCCGCCGGTCGGGCCTCGATGCGGTCGCGCCGCTTGAGCGCGGCCTGGCGCAGCTCCTCGCGCAAGACAGCGGAGTCGATGCCCAGCTTCTGCGCGGCGTCGCCGGCAAACTGGTCGCGGGCCAGTTTTTCCGGCATGCGGCGGATGTGCGGTAGCAGGTAATTCATCGCCTTGAGCTTCTGTTCGGCGCTGGTGCCGGGGAACATTTCCTTGGCCCGCTCGATGAGGTAATCGGTGTGATCCTGGGCGCCGCGGATGGCCGCTACATACTCGCCAAAACCAGGTGCGCTAATTGGGGCGTCTCCCGCTCGGGTCTCCCCCTTCTTGACCGCCTCCGAATAAGAGTCAATGCCCCGTTCCCGAGCGAAACGGTCTGGATCGAGTCCCCCCTCCCGGAAAGACCGATTGGCGATTCTGATCCTAAAACCCTCCTCTGAGAGCAGAGCAATAGTCTTTTCAGTGGCGTTTGCTCCTGCTGCATCTGGATCGAAGCTCACCACCACATTCGAAGTGTGCCGCTTAAGGATCGCTGCCTGCTGCTCGGTAAAGGCCGTGCCGCTGGTGGCAATGACGTTTTGTATCCCACGCAGAAAGACGGAGATGCAGTCCATCTGTCCCTCCACCAGGAGGGCAAACTCGGCCTGGCGGATGGCGGTGCGCGCCTTATCCAGATTGAACAGGACCGAACCCTTGTTATAAAGCGGCGTCTCCGGCGAGTTGAAGTACTTCGGTCCGGCCTTTTCGCCGGTCTCCTGCGTCCGCCCGGTAAAGGCAATCACCCGGCCGCTCTCGTTGGCGATGGGAAACATGACCCGCTTGCGGAACTTGTCGTAGAGCGGCCCGAACTGCGGTTGGCCATCAGGCCCTGTGCCAACCTCTTTGGCACTGAAGAGGCCGGAGGCGCGCAGCGTCTCGCTGTCCGCCATCCCACTCAGCCGGTCGCGCAGCGCATTGAAGCTGTCCGGCGCCCAGCCGATGCGGAAGGCCTTGATGCCCTCGGGGGTGAGGCCGCGGCCGGCGAGGTACTCGCGGGCCACGGCGCCTTCGGGGCCGCGCAACTGGTCCTCGTAGAAGGCGGCAGCGGCTTCGTGCAGGTCCAGGAGCTTGGTTCTCTGGCGTGCTCCGGCCGCTTCCTCTGGTGAAGAGAACTCCCGCTTGGGCAGGGGAATGCCGCACTTCTGGGCGACGATGCGGACCGCTTCGGGGAAGCCGACGTTCTCGATTTTGCCCACAAAGGAAAAAACGTCGCCCGAAGCCTGGCAGCCGAAGCAGTGGTAAAACTGCCGCACCGCGTGGACAGAGAACGACGGCGACTTCTCCTTATGAAACGGGCAAAGACCGGAGTAATTCTGCGCGCCAGCCTTGCGCAGGCGGATGTACCCCTCGATCACCTTGACGATGTCAGCCTGCTGCTTGACGGTTTGGGCAAAGTCGGACATGGGAGGGCTGTATTGAGGATAAGGCCCATGTGAGGACCGCTGCCGTGTGGACCGGGTGGATAACGAGACATGAACCCGGCAAAGAGGAGCGATCGGAGAAAAAGGAAAAAGTAGTTGTTGCAACGAATAACAATTCCGTGCATCCAAGTTCGTGAAAGGAGCACCACCTATGAGTACAACCCCCTCCGCCCCTGGCACCGTAACTGCCTGGAACCTCGACCCGGCCCACTCGACAGCCGAGTTCAAGGTCAAGCACATGATGATTTCAAACGTGAAAGGCAGCTTCGGCAGCCTAGCCGGCGTCCTGCAACTGGACCAAACCGACTACACCCATTCCACCGTCGAGGCTTCAATCCCCGTCGCGGCCCTGAAGACCGGCGATGACCAGCGCGACGGCCACCTGAAGAGTGCCGACTTCTTCGACGCCGAGAAGTTTCCCGCAATCACCTTCAAATCCAGCAACATCGACTCCACCGGTGGCGCCAACTACGCCGTCACCGGCGACCTCACGATGCACGGCGTGACCAAGCCGGTAACCTTCGCCGTCGAGGATGTCAGCGAACCCTCCAAGGATCCCTGGGGCAACCACCGGATCGGTCTCGCCGCGTCTACGAAGATCAACCGCAAGGACTTCGGCCTCACCTGGAACTCGGCGCTGGAGACCGGCGGCGTGCTGGTAGGCGAAGACGTAACCATCAGTCTGGAAGTTCAATTCATCAAGAGCTAATCGAGTCTTCAACACAGGGCGCCCCAGGTCTCGTCCGCCGCGGCGGATGAGACCTGGGAACGTTGACCCACCAATCTCGAATCGGTCCTCGATCAAATAGTTGTTGCAACGAATATCTCCCTCGCGCATCCAATCGAATGTAGTGCAGAGGAGGTTAACCATGTCGCTTCGCGCCGTGAAACAGATTCTTGAAACCAAACCGACCATCGAAGGGGCCGGCGTGAAATTGCAGCGTGCCTTCGGCTTTGGCAAAACCCAGGAGTTCGACCCGTTCCTGTTGCTGGACGATTTTCGCAATGAGAATCCCGCCGACTACCTGGCCGGATTCCCGTGGCATCCGCATCGCGGTATTGAGACCATCACCTACGTGCTGGCCGGCGAGGTGGAGCACGGCGACAGCCTTGGCAACAAGGGCAAAATGACCGCCGGCGACGTGCAGTGGATGACGGCCGGCAGCGGCATTCTGCACCAGGAGATGCCGCGCGGCGACCGGCACGGCCGCATGCACGGGTTCCAGCTGTGGGCCAACCTGCCCGCCGCGCACAAGATGACAGCCCCGCGCTACCAGGACATTCCTTCCAGCGCCATCCCCGAGGTCACTGAGGACGATGGCACCAAGGCCCGCATCATCAGCGGTGAGTTCTGGGGTAAGCAGGGGCCGGCCGAGGGAGTAGCCACCGAATCGAGTGCGGCCGCGCGCTACGTCGACATCTCCGTGCCGCCGTTCACGCGCAAGCGCATCAACGCCTTCGCCTATGTTTTTGCCGGCGCGGGAACCTTCCGCGATGCTTCGGACCCGCAGGCCGTGCTGACCGAATCGGGAGTCGATCCGGCTGCAACTCCGGTTTACGACGCCAAAAATCACTCGCTCGTATTGTTTGATCGCGGTGACGAGATTGTGGTGCAGGCCGGTCCGGAGGGGATTCGCTTTCTGCTGGTGAGCGGCAAGCCGTTGGAGGAGCCGGTGGCCTGGTACGGGCCGATTGTGATGAACACCCAGGCCGAGCTGCGCCAGGCGATGAACGAGCTGCAGACGGGCAAGTTCATCCGCCACGCGTAAGCGTGAAAGGCGCACGGCCTTACGCTTCGACCGGCAACTCCGCGGAGAGGATGTTCATGGGTGTAAGGCCGCGCTGGCGCATGGCTCGCAGGCTGAGCGAGTCGTGGCGCTTGGCCAGGCGGCGCCCGTTGTGGTCCACCACCAGGCGGCAGTGGAACCAGGCGGGGTTGGCATAGCCCAGCGCGCGGTTCAGCAGAATCTGCCGCGCGGTGGATTTGAGCAGGTCCGCTCCGCGCACCACCTCGGTAATACCCATGGCCGCGTCGTCGGCCACGCAGGCCAGCTGATAGCTGGGCACGCCGTCGCGCCGCCATACCACAAAATCGCCAAAGTCCGCGCCGGCCACAAACCGCTGCGGACCGAGGTTGCGATCCACAAATTCGACGGCTTCGCCGTCGGGCACGCGGAAGCGCCAGTTGAAGCCGTCCGGCGTGTCGATGTCGCTCACGGTGGCGCCAGGCAGTTGCGGCGCGTTGCCGAGAAGCCGCCGGCAGGTGCCAGGATAGATGGGTTCGTCGTCCTGCAAGTCCCACTTGCCCCCGCTTACCGAGCCTTGCGCGGCAGCGGCTACGCGCTCGTGCGGCGCGCCCAGCGCGCTCTCGAGATCCTTGCGCGAGCAACGGCAGGGGTAAACGGAGCCGCGCTTGAGCAGCCGGCGCCATGCGGCCAGGTAGATGGACCGGCGGCGGCTCTGGACATAAGGCGCATACGGGCCGCCCTTGTCCGGCCCTTCAAGCCAGCGAATGCCCAGCCAGCGCAGGTCTTCAAAAGCCGCTTCGGCAAAGGCCGATTTGCTGCGCTCGGGGTCCAGGTCTTCCATGCGCAGGATGAGCGCGCCGCCGGCATCGCGTGCGCGCTGCCACGCCGTCCAGAAGGTGCGCGCGTGGCCCACGTGCAGATAGCCTGTGGGCGACGGCGCGAGCCGTCCGCGATAGCTCGATGTCGGCGTGGGTGCAATGCTGGCCATGCTGCCTAAAGTCTAGGCAGCGCGCGAATCCCCGCATAGACACAGCTTGATTCTCGTATCGAGCTTGATTCCGGTGGCTAACTTGGTACCTGCAGAGATCGAGCGTGAGAGCTTGAGATAAACTTCGGGAGCCGGTGGCGGGATTTTCCCAGCGCCCGTTGCGATAATGTTCGCAAGGCGAAGCGTTCGATCGGGAGGGCGGTTGTGTTGCTGAAGAAGGGCGTTCTTGTTTGCGGCGCGGTTATGGCCCTTGCCTTGATGTGTGGCGCGCAGAACCCGCCGCGCGCGGCGGCCCAGGCCGTCCCGGCGTCGGCAGTTGCTGTGCGCGCCCGCCAGATTGAGGTGCTGCTCCGGGCGCAGTTTGCCGTGCCGCCCGATTACGACATCGTTCTTGGCTTGGAGTCTGGCAGTGCGGTAGCCGGGTTCGACACGCTCCCGGTTACGTTTGTCCATCAGGGTAAGCAAACCAGCGTCGACTTTCTCATTTCGAAAGACGGCGCCACGCTCGCGCGGCTGGAGAAGTTCAACATCCTGCAGAACCCTGCACTCTCCATCGACGTGAAAGACAGGCCGGTCCGCGGCAACCCCGATGCCCGGATCGAGATCGTCAACTTCGACGACCTGGAGTGCCCCTATTGCGCGATGCTGAACAACGAGATCCTGCCGGCAACGCTCGACCGCTATAAAGGGCTCATCAAGATCGTCTACAAGGATTTTCCGATTGAAGGCCATCCCTGGGCCGCGCGAGCCGCCGTGGACGCGGACTGCCTGGCCAGCCTCGACTCTTCCGCGTACTGGGCCTACGTCGACTATGTGCACAAGAATCGGGCCCAGATCAACGGCCCGCAGCAGGATTTGGGCAAGTCGCTCCAGGCGTTGGATTCGATTGCCAGCCGGATCGGAAATGAAAGCAGGGTGCCCGGGCCGGAACTGGCGATGTGCCTCAAGCAGCAGGATCAGTCCATCGTGAATGCGTCTCTGCGCCAGGGCAAGAGCCTTGGCCAGGAGGCAACGCCGCAGATGTTCGTG
>Ga0302275_10004617_pt1 | contig 13542 bp, 23 predicted proteins | sample III_Bog_N2_2_FD_200229 | JGI IMG/M metagenome (GOLD analysis project Ga0302275, IMG submission 200229) | Peat permafrost microbial communities from Stordalen Mire near Abisko, Sweden - III_Bog_N2_2 | ecosystem: Environmental > Terrestrial > Soil > Wetlands > Peat | place: Sweden: Abisko...
GTGGACAAAATTGCCGGCAATCCGTTGTCGGTGGGTTTTCCCGCGAACCATCCCCCAATGACGACGTTTCTGGGTGTGCCGATTCGAACCAGTGACGCACGCGTCTTTGGCAATCTCTATTTCACTGAAAAAGAGGGCGGCAAAACGTTTACTGCGGAAGACGAAGCACTTATCGACGGCTTTGGACGCGCCGCCGGCCTTCTGATCGATGAAGCAACGCTTCGCTTGCAGGTGCGAAATCTCACCCTGACCGAAGAACGAGAACGCATGGCGCGTGATTTGCACGACACGGTCATTCAGCGCCTCTTCGCGGTCGGCCTTTCCCTGCAGACCACCGTCGACCTCGAAATGGACCCGGGCGCCAAAGAGCGAATCGGCGCCGCCATTGACGACCTCGACGCGACCATTCACGAAATCCGTACCACGATTTTTGAGATTGTGCACGAGAGTGACGACACCATCGCCATTCGTCCACGGGTGCTCGCACTCGTCGACGAAGTGGCCTCACGTCTCGAAATTCCCGTTGACGTCAAATTTGAAGGTCCCCTCGATTCATCGGTGGGCATGCGCTGCGCGGATCATCTGACGCGCTCGCTTCGCGAACTTCTCACGAACGTGGTTCGACACGCCGATGCGCACCGCGTTGCCGTGTCCGTCGAGATGCGAGACCACACGTTGATCATGAAGGTGGAAGATGACGGCAACGGCTTTGACCCCACCGGCGCCAAGGGACGAGGACTGATCAACGTCACCGAGCGCGCTCGACAACTCGACGGAACGGTCACCTTGGAGCCTGGTCAATTAACCGGTACGCGCATTACTTGGATTGCGAGAAGATTGGACTGACATGTTGAAACTATGGCTAGTGGACGACCACGAAATTGTTCGACGGGGGCTGCGTGAACTTCTCGAAGCGAACACCGATTTAGAAGTTGTCGGCGAAGCTGGCACCTTTGACGAAGCAATGCAATTACCGGACCTCGATAGCGTTGACGTCGTTATTTTGGACGTGCGACTCCCCGACGGTAACGGTGTTGATCTCTGTCGAGATTTACGCTCGCTTCGTCCTGATCTCGCGTGCTTGATTCTCACTTCCTACGCCGACGACGACGCCATGGAAGCCGCCGTTTTGGCGGGCGCTCGCGGATACGTCTTAAAAGACATCCGCGGCAATGATTTGGTGAATGCCATTCGAGCTGTTTCAAGAGGCGAGAGTTTGCTGAGCGCCGACGCACTGGCGCACGCGCAAGTTCGCTTGCAGCGTCGTGCCACTGAAGACGCGCGACTCGCGAGCCTCAGTCCCCAAGAACTACGCATTCTGAATTTGCTGAGTGAAGGCATGACCAATCGCGAAATTGGCGACGCGATGTTCCTCGCCGAAAAAACTGTGAAGAACTACGTTTCGAATCTGCTCGCGAAATTGGGATTCAAGCGCCGCACCGAAGCGGCACTCTTTGCGCAGAGTCACACGCCCCGACGTCCGGGCGAGGACGACTAACAACCTACGGCAGCGTAAAAACCTCAGGACCGTTATCGGTCACCGCAATCGTGTGTTCGAAGTGTGCTGACAAACTCTGATCGGCCGTCACGACACTCCAGCCGTCTTCGAGTTGAAACGTCTCGGGTCCACCAATGTTGATCATTGGTTCCACGGCAAAGACCATGCCTTCTTTGAGTGTGGGTCCAGGAGAACCCGGCCAGTAATTCGGCACCTGGGGACTCTCGTGCATCGCGGTGCCAATAGCGTGGCCCACGTACTCGCGAACAACGCCGTAGCCCGCTGCCTCGGCGACTTGTTGCACCGCTCGTCCCACTTCATGGAGACGATTGCCTTTGACGAGTTGCTCAATACCCGCCCAGAGACTGCGTTCGGTCACGTCCATGAGACGTTGGGCTTCCTTCGAGACTTCACCGACGCCCGCCGTGTAGGCGGCGTCGCCGTGGTAACCCTCGATGATTGCGCCACAGTCCACCGAGATGATGTCGCCTTCTTGCAAGACGTAGTCACCCGGAATGCCGTGGACAATCATGTCGTTCGGGCTCGTGCAAATAACTGCCGGAAAACCGTTGTAGTTCAAGAAATTTGACCTTGCATTGCGACGCTCTAAGACTGCGGCCGCAATGTTGTTCAGTTCCATCGTCGTCACGCCGGGACGAAGGGCAGCCCTCGTCGCTTCGTGCATCTCGGCCACCACTTTGCCGGCCTTACGCATCTTGTTCAGTTCGTCGGCTGACCTTCTCATGCGAGACCCCGGTCCGCGAGTACTGCGTCGATGTCGCTACTCACTTTGGCGACGTCTTGATTACCGTCGACGGTGGCGAGCAGGCCGCGTTCATTGTAAAAACCAAGCAGAGGTGCGGTGTCTTTTTCGTAGAGTTCCAAGCGCTTGGCAATGGCTTCGGGCATGTCGTCGGCGCGTTGGATAACGTCGCCACCGCATTTTTCACAGGTGCCCGAAATGGCCGAAGGATCCGTGTCGCGATACGTCTCGCCACATTCTTGACAGACGCGACGCGACGACAGTCGTTCAATGACCAACGCAGTCGGCACGTCAATGTTGAGACACAAGTCAATGCCGTCGGGACCGAGTTCGGCTTCCAAGGCTTCGGCTTGGCCAATAGTCCTCGTACAACCATCGAGCAAGGCGCCATTTTTGGCGTCGGGCTGGTGCAAGCGGTCGTTGATAAGAGCAATGATCAGATCGTCCGAGACGAGATCACCCGCGGCTAGTACTGATTCGACTTTTTTGCCGAGACTGCTTTTTTCCTTAATCGCGGCACGCAGCATGTCGCCCGTGGAGATATGCGGTATGGCGTAACGCTCGGAAAGGTACTTGCACTGCGTACCTTTTCCCGCACCTTGCTTACCCAGGACAACCAGGTTGAGACGCGTTGCCATGGCTACCTCTTGAGGAAGCCCTCGTAGTTACGCATCATGAGTTGCGAGTCGATCTGGCGCATCGTTTCTAACGACACACCCACGGCAATCAGCAACGTCGTTCCGTAGTACGGGAAGCGGTTGATATGCCACAGGGCCATGAGCACACTGGGGGTAACTGCCACAATGGCTAAGAACAACGCACCCACGACGGTGAGTCGCGACAGCATCTTCGCGAACATTCGCTCGGTAGGAAGGCCCGGTCGAAAGCCCGGCACGAAGCCACCTTGTTGGCGAAGCATTTCTGCTTGCTGGTGCGGTTCAAAGGCAATGTAGACGTAGAAGAACGTAAAGCCCAAAATCAAGAAGAAGTACGCGGTGATGTAGAAGAAACTCGTCGGGTGCAAGGAACTATTGACGAAGTTCTGAAAACCCGTCCACGGGACAATGTTGGAAAGCAGCACCGGTATGTACAACACCGAACTGGCGAAAATGATTGGGATAACACCGGCCTGGTTGACCTTCAGCGGGATATACGTGGAATTACCACCCATCATCTTTCGCCCCACCACGCGGCGAGCAAAGGTGACGGGAATACGCCGCTGACCCTGGTCCATGAAGACAATGAAGACAATCAGCACGACCGACAGCGCCAAGATCACGAGGAACTTCAGCAGTCCACCTTCGGCGAGCACTGCGTTACCTCCCGAGGGAAGACCGGCAACAACGTTGGCGAAAATCAGAAGACTCATGCCCTGACCCACACCACGCTGCGTGATGAGTTCGGCGAGCCACATAACAAACGCGGTACCGGCCGTAAGGATGAGCACCATAAAGAAGGCCAACCAGAAGGTGAACTTCGGAATGAGGTCGATCGTGAAACCAAGCAGCGCCGAGTCGTGTCCGTGGAACGCGTAAATAAGTCCCGTTGACTGCAGTAGTGCCAGACCAATGGTTAGATACCGCGTGGTCTGCGTGATCTTCTTTTGACCAACGGCACCTTGGTCGCGCCATTCGGTGAGCTTCGGGATAACCGTCGTCAAGAGTTGAATAACAATCGAACTCGTGATGTAGGGCATGACACCAAGACCAAAGACCGCGAGTCGGGTTAACGCGCCACCAGAAAAGAGGTTGAGGAAACCGAGGACACCGCTCGCGCCGGCTTTTGTTTCTAGGAGTTGCACCTGGGACCAGCTGACGCCGGGCACGGGCATGTTGGCGCCCAATTGGTACAGCCCAATAACGCCCAGCGTGAACAGAACCTTGTTTCGAAGGTCCGGTACGCGAAAGATGTTCCCGAGGCGCGTCAGCAACGAAAGTCCTTAGCGGTTCTGGTGTTGGTTGCCCGAAGCGGGAGGACGAACGGCAAACGGCAGTGGGACCTGCGTCGTCGTGCCACCACTGGCTTCAATGGCGGCCTTCGCGGATGCGGAGAACGCATGCGCCGAGACGTTGATCTTCGTTGACAGCGAGCCACGTCCAAGAATCTTCACCAAGTCTTTGTTTCGAATAAGACCATTGGCGGCCAGAATTTCTGGCGTCACGTCGGAAAGTCCGAGCACCGTCAGGGCGTCCAGGTTCACGGGGGTGTATTCCACGCGAAACGGGTTCGTAAAGCCCTTTAGCTTCGGGATGCGTTGCAGCAGGGGCAATTGGCCACCTTCGAAACCCGCGGGAATCTGGCGACGAGCCTTTTGTCCCTTGGTACCGCGGCCGGCGGTCTTGCCACCCTTGCCACCAATACCGCGTCCGACAATCTTCTTGCGGTGCGTGGAGCCTTCGGAGGGTTGGAGATCGTGCAGTTTCATTACTTGACCTCTTCTACTTTCACCAGGTGGGGAACGCGCGCAATCATGCCGCGAATCTCAGGACGGTCCGGTAGAACATTACTTTGTCCGAGGCGTCGAAGACCGAGCGCGCGAAGAGTCCCGCGGTGCTTGGGCTTCGTACCAATGCCGGAACGAACCTGCGTTACTTTGAGTTGCGATTCAGCCATTAGTGCGTCTCCGTCTTAAAGAGGTCACCGGCGCGCTGGCGCTCACGGTACGCGCGAAGCGTGCCCGCGGGAACCACGTGGTCGGCTTCTTTGCCACGCGAGGCGGCAATTTCTTCGGGTCGACGCAGTTGCTTGAGGCCTTCAATCGTGGCGTGGGCCACGTTGATGCCGTTGCTCGATCCAAGCGACTTCGCCAAGATGTCCTTCACGCCGGCCATTTCCAAAATGGCGCGAGCAGCCCCACCGGCAATAACACCGGTACCAGGAGCGGCGGGCTTCATGAGTACCCTGCCGGCGCCGGCTTCACCAATGACGGGGTGCACAATCGTGGAGCCCGCGAGCGGCACGTCAAAAAGGTTGCGACGGGCTTCTTCGATGCCCTTTTGCACGGCGAGGCCTGCTTCTTTGGCCTTGCCGTAGCCGAGGCCAACTTTGCCGTTGCCGTCACCAATAACCATCAAAGCGGTAAAGGAGAACCGACGTCCACCCTTAACCACCTTGGACACGCGATTCACCTTGATGGTGCGCTCTTCGTATTGCTGTTCATCCATTAGAAATCCAGTCCTTCCGCGCGCAGCGCGTCGGCAAAGGCCGCAACGCGACCGTGATACGTAAAGCCACCGCGGTCAAAAACCACCGTGGTGATGTTGGCGTCCTTTGCTCGCTTCGCGAGCAACTTCGCCACGTCCTTTGCGCCGTCGATGTTGGCACCCGATACCTTCACGCCTTTTTCCACCGAAGAAGCAGCGGCCAGGGTACGGCCCGAAACGTCGTCGATGATTTGTGCCGAGATGTGCTTGTTGGAACGACTGACCGCCACGCGGGGTCGCTCGGGCGTGCCGGTCAAGTTCTTTCGCACGCGCTTGTGGCGACGAATTCGTAGTTCTCGTGTTGAACGGGCCATTACTTCGCCGCCTTTCCAGCCTTGCGCACGACCTTTTCACCGAGGTAGCGCACACCCTTACCCTTATAGGGCTCGGGCTTACGTAGTTTGCGAATTGACGCCGCGACTTGACCCACGACTTCTTTGTCCGCGCCCTTAATGATGACGCGCGTCGGGGCCGGCACTTCAAAAGTGATGCCCTTGGGTGCCGAGAAATTCACGGGGTGCGAAAAACCCAGCGCCAATTCTAGGGCTTCTGAGCCCTTGGCGGCGGCGCGGTAACCAACGCCAATGATTTCTAATTCCTTGCTCCAGCCGTCGGTGACCCCAACGACCATGTTGGAGATCAGCGTTCGCGTAAGACCGTGCAGCGAGCGGCTTTCGCGCTCGTCGTCGGGACGCTCCACCGTGAGCGTGTCGCCGTCTTGCTTCACGGTGATGCCCGCGGGCAAAGTGCGCTCCATGGTGCCGTTTGGTCCCTTGACGGTAACCGTGGCGTTATCCACCGAGACCGTGACCGTAGCCGGAACGGTGATGGGGTTGCGACCAATGCGCGACATTAGAAGGTCTCCTTCACTTGGTTACCAGACATAACACAGCACCTCGCCGCCAAGCTTCTGCTTTCGAGCTTCGCGGTCCGTCATGAGGCCAGCGCTCGTTGAGACAACGGCGACGCCCACACCACCAAGAACCTTGGGCATCTGGTCAGACTTCTTATAAATACGCAGACCGGGCTTGGAGACGCGCTTGATACCAATGATCGTGCGCTTTCGGTCTTCGGAGTACTTCAGGTCAATCGACAGCGTCGTGCCGGGCTTGCCGTCGACGGTTTCGACGGAGTAACCCGCGATGAAACCTTCGCGCTCAAGGACCTTGGCGAGATTTTCCTTCAACTTCGAGTTCGGCATCTTCACCGAATCGAACATGGCGGAATTGGCGTTGCGAATGCGCGTGAGCATGTCGGCGATGGGGTCAGTCATTGTCATAGCTGTCCTCCTACCAACTTGCCTTAGTAACGCCCGGAATCTCGCCCGCGTGCACCATGACGCGTAGACAGATACGACAGAGCCCGAACTTGCGGTAGACCGACTTCGGACGTCCACATCGTTCGCAGCGCGTGTACGCACGCGTCTTGAACTTGGGTGTCGCCTGCTGCTTGATTCGAAGAGCCTTTTTTGCCATCTCTATTTCTGCTCCTGCTTGAAGGGGAAGCCGTACGCACGTAAGAATGCGCGGCCTTGTTCGTCGGTTGCGGCGGTGGTGACAATCGTGATGTCAAAGCCACGCGGCGCGTCAATCTTGTCGTAGTCAACTTCGGGGAAAATCAATTGGTCGTTCACACCGAACGTGTAGTTACCGTGGCCGTCAAAGGACTTGGGACTAAGGCCACGAAAGTCACGAATACGCGGAATGGCGAGACTCAACAGTCGGTCAAAGAACTCCCAGGCGCGGTCGCCTCGAAGGGTCACCTTCACGCCAATCGGCACTTCTTCACGCAATTTGAAGCTCGCAATGGACTTCTTTGCTCGCGTGACAATCGGCTTTTGGCCCGTGATCAGTTCCAAGTCGCGCTGGGCGCCTTCCAAGAGCGAGGCCTGCTGCGTGGCTCGTCCCACACCGGAGTTAAGGACAATCTTGGTGAGGCGAGGCACCTGCATAATGTTGGAAAGTCCGAGCTCATCTTTGAGAGCGGGACGGATTTCTTCGTCGAAACGAACCTTGAGACGGGGTCGCGTTGCTGTACTCATAGCGCTTCTCCACACTTTCGACACACGCGAATCTTCACGTCGTCTTTGATTTCGTAGCCGACCTTCGCGGGACCCTTGTGGCCCGAGCACCACAGCGCCACGTTCGAAACGTGCAGCGGCATGAACTTGTCGATGATGCCGGCCTGCATGGTCGCGCCCTGTTGCTTGGTGGCGCGCTTGGCGATGTTCAAGGAGTCGAGAATGACCATGTCACGTCCCGGCAGAGCGGACTCCACCTTGGCGCGCTCGCCACGGTACTTACCCGACAACACAATGATGTCGTCTCCCTTTACGATTTTCATTACAACACCTCCGGCGCGAGCGAAATGATTCGCATGAACTTCTTGTCGCGCAACTCGCGGCCGACGGGTCCAAAGATGCGGGTCCCTCGTGGTTGGAGTTGGTCGTTGATCAAAACGGCAGCGTTTTCATCAAAGCGAATGTAGGAACCGTCGGGACGACGCTTCTCTTTCTTGGTGCGAACAACAACGCAGCGAACCACGTCACCCTTCTTCACGGCGGCGCCAGGAATCGCGTCTTTCACTGACGCAATAAAGACGTCACCGATAGAGGCGTATCGACGGCGCGATCCACCGAGCACACGGATGCACAGCACTTCTTTGGCGCCCGAGTTGTCGGCTACCTTGAGGCGGGATTCTTGCTGAATCATCGAGCACGCTCCACAATCTCGGTCAGGCGCCAGCGCTTCAACTTCGACAACGGACGCGTCTCTTGGACGCGCACGCGGTCGCCAATCTTCGCTTCGTTCTTTTCGTCGTGCACGTAGAGCTTCTTCGTGCGCTGCACGGTCTTCGCGTAACGAGGGTGCGACACACGCTCCATCACGGCGACGACCAGCGTCGACTGCATCTTGTCCGAGACGACAATGCCCTCACGGATCTTTCGGGGATTTTCCCGCTTCTGTTCGTTCGATTCGTCAGTCATGACTACTCGCTCTCTTCCAGTAGTTCCGCGGCTTCGATTTCGCGTTGGCGAAGAAACGTCGAGAGTCGCGCGATATCTTTTCGAACCTCGCCGAGGCGGGCCGAGTTGTCCAACTGACCGGTGGCCAATTGGAAACGAAGGTTGAACAGTTCCTTGCGAGCTTCACCGAGACGCTCAATGAGTTCAGCGTCACCGAGGAGTCGCAGTTCTGCCACGTGGTCTTTAACTTTTGCCATTAGATCGTTATCTCCGGTGTGCCGTGGGTTCCAGGACGAATCACGAACTTGCACTTGATGGGCAACTTCTGAATGGCGCGCTCCATGGCGGCACGAGCCAGGGTCTCATCCACGCCACCGAGTTCGAACAAAATGCGACCCGGCTTCACGACGGCAACCCAGAACTCGGGGTTACCTTTTCCTGAACCCATGCGGGTTTCGGCGGGCTTTTGGGTGACGGGCTTGTCCGGGAACACGCGAATCCAGACCTTGCCACCACGCTTCACGTGACGGGTCATGGCAATACGTGCGGCTTCAATCTGGCGTGCAGTAAGCCACGTGGCTTCGAGAGCTTGAATGCCGAAGTCGCCAAAAGCAATTTCGGTACCACCCTTGGCCATGCCGGTCATACGACCACGCTGTTGCTTACGGTGTTTCACCTTGCGGGGCATCAACATGATCAGTCCGCGTCCTTTCGAAAGTGCGGCGTGTCGGTGTGCTCGTGCGAGGTACGACGCTCAATCTCTTCTTCGACGCTGATGCGTTGTTCAACTTCGGCAGTCGCGGCCAATAAATCTGCGGGGACAACGTCAATGACTTCTTCACTGTCAACCACGGGCTCTGATTCCACGCGGCGACGTCCACCACCGGCGCGAACAACACCCTTGGGGGCCGCCGGCGTGGCACCCACTGGCGCCGCATCACCCGCGGCCATGGCGGCTTCGCGAATAATCTTCTCGTCGTTTGTCAATTGGTAGGGCAAGATGTCACCCTTGTAGATCCAGACCTTGATGCCCACGCGACCCGTTGAGGTGCGAGCCTCACGGAATCCGTAGTCAATGTCGGCACGAAGGGTGTGCAGCGGCACGCGACCTTCACGGTAGGACTCACGACGCGACATTTCTGCGCCACCGAGACGTCCCGAGGCCTGAATCTTGACGCCCAAGGCGCCGGCCTTCTGCACGGTCTGGATGCCACGCTTCATCGCACGACGAAACGCCACGCGACGGATCAACTGGTCACAGATGCCCTGCGCGATTAACGCGGCGTCGAGCTCTGGTTGCTTGATCTCTTGGATGTTGAGTGAGAACTTGTTCTTTTGACCGGTGATGGTCTCCAGGTCTTTGCGAAGACGCTCGGCTTCGGCGCCACGACGACCAATGACAATGCCGGGACGAGCCGTGTGGATGTCCACGCGAATACGATCACCGTTTCGCTCGATCTCAATGCGACTGACGGCGGCACTTTCCAATTGCTTGGTCAGGTAGTCGCGAATCTTCCAGTCCTCGATGACGAGTTCCTTGTAGCCACGCTCACGGAACCAGCGCGACTTCCAGTCGGTCGTGATGCCGAGGCGAAAACCGTAGGGGTTTACTTTCTGGCCCATTAGTTCGTCTCCTCAGTCGTGTCATCTGACACTTCTTCTTCGTTCTCTTCGCTCTCGACGTCGTCGGATTCTTCAGAGGTCTCGACACTGTCGACGACTTCTTCGTTACCGTCTTCGTCGAAGTTCTCTTCGTCAAAGTCCTGTCCGGCCTGGTTCGCGGCATTCGCCTCGAGCTCGGTCTCTTCGGCGGCAGCCGCAGCCGCCGCAGCGGTGGCCTCACGCTTGTTGAGACTCGCAGTTTGGTCGGCCCTGCGACGCGACGACGCCACACGACGCGTACGTGACGCGGCGGCCTGCGCGTTCCTCGCGGCGCGAAGAATCAGTAGACGGTCCTCGTCCATGACACTGACGATCACCGTGATGTGACAGCTGCGCTTACGGATTTGTCCCGCTCGTCCACGCGCTCGTGGCGTAAAGCGCTTCAGCGTCGGACCTTCGTCAGCGAAGGCGGCAGAGACATACAGCTCATCAGCCGACAGGCCGTCGTTGTTCACGGCGTTCGCAACCGCAGAAGCGAGCACTTTGCCAATGACGTCGGCGGCTTCCCGTGTCGTACCGGCGAGAATCTCGCGAGCGGTATCGACGTCTTCGTCTCGAATGAGGTCCAACACCACGCGGGCCTTGCTCGCGGACATGTGGAAGTAGCGAAGCGTCGCGCGGGTACCCGGACGCTCGTTGGTCTTCGGTCCTGGCATTAGCGACGTCCCGTCTTTTCTTGACCGGCGTGAAACTTGAAGGTGCGCGTCGGGGCAAATTCACCGAGCTTGTGGCCGACCATTGATTCGGTCAAGAACACCGGTACGTGACGACGACCGTCGTGCACGGCAATGGTGTGTCCCACCATGTCCGGGATCACCGTCGAGCGACGCGACCAGGTCTTGATGACCTTCTTTTCGTTGGCGGCGTTCAGCACGTCCAGCTTCTTCAACAGGTGGGCGTCGATGAACGGGCCCTTCTTCAGACTTCGTGACATTGTCTACCTACCTCCGCGCGCCGCGTCCACGGCGACGACGAATAATGAGCGCGTCCGAAGCCTTCGGCAAGCGCGTACGACCTTCGGGCTGACCCCACGGGGAGACGGGGTGGCGACCACCGGACGTCTTTCCTTCGCCACCACCGAGTGGGTGGTCAACGGGGTTCATGGCCACACCACGCGTCTGGGGGCGAATGCCCTTCCAGCGGTTGCGGCCGGCCTTTCCGATTTTGATGAGTTCGTGCTCCGAGTTACCAACGGTGCCGAGCGTCGCGCGACAGTCAATAGGCACACGGCGCATTTCCGTCGACGGCAGACGAAGCGTGGCGTAGCCACCGTCCTTTGCAACAAGCTGCACGCTCATGCCGGCGCTGCGGGCCATTTTGCCGCCGCCGCCGGGACGCAGCTCCACGTTGTGCACGGTGGAACCCGTCGGGATAAAGCGCATGGGAAGAGCGTTACCGGTGCGGATGTCGGCCTTGTTGCCCGACTCGACCATGTCGCCGACTTTTAGACCATTGGGCGCCAAGATGTAACGCTTTTCACCGTCCACGTAGTGGAGCAGCGCAATGCGACACGTGCGGTTGGGGTCGTACTCAATAGCGGCGACCTTCGCGGGAATCGCGTCCTTGTTGCGCTTGAAATCAATGATGCGGTACTGCTGCTTGTGTCCACCACCGCGATGACGCGAGGTCTTGCGGCCGTAGTTGTTACGACCACCCGTTTTGGGCTTGGGAGCAAGCAGTGACTTTTCTGGCGTCGACTTGGTGATGTCGGCAAAGTCTGAGACCGTCTGGAAACGGCGACCGGGGCTAGTTGGTTTGCGGTGACGAAGGGCCATGGCAGTCCTTAGCTTTCGAAGAGGTTGATCTTGTCGCCCTGCTTGAGGGTGACGATGGCCCGCTTTTGGTTGGCACGGTGACCAATGATGCCGGTGCGACGATTGCGCACGGCCTTTCCCTTGCGGTTGAGAGTGTTGACGTTGGTGACCTTGACGTTGAAGGCCTGCTCGACGGCATTACGCACGTCGATCTTCGTGGCACCAGAGTCAACAATGAACACGTAGACGTTGTTGTCCATCAGGCCGTAGGTCTTCTCCGAGACCACGGGACGAATGAGCACGCTCATGGCATCGCGCATTAGTTGGTCTCCTTCACGGTCGGCAGGGTCTCGTCAGAAAAGAGGACCCAATCAGCATCAAGGACGTCGTGAGCGTTCAGTTCACCGGCGTCAATCGTCTTCACGTTCTCCAAGTTGCGAAATGAGCGAAACGCGACGGCGTCGTCACTCGACAACACCACCAGGACCTTGCCCTCGAGACCCAAAACATCAAGCGCACTGACGGCGTCCTTGGTCTTTGGCTCGGTCCACCCGAAGCTGTCGATGAGCGCAATTCGCTGCATTTCGGCACGGTCCGAAAGTGCCGAATGCAGCGCCAAACGGATCATCTTCTTCGGTGTCTTTTGGTCGTACTTACGAGGCTTGGGTCCTAGAGCAATGCCACCACCCGGGTAGTGCGGCGCACGGATGGTTCCCTGACGAGCACCCCCGGTTCCCTTTTGGTTGAACGGCTTTTTTCCACCACCGCGTACTTCTTTGCGCGTCTTCGTCGACTGGGTACCAGCGCGACGAGCGGCGAGTTGCGCCGTGATGACTTGGTGCAAGACAGAAACATTGGGCTCGATACCAAAAATCGAAGGCTCCAAGGCGACCTTGGAAAGAACGGCACCGGTAATCGACTTACGCTCGACCGTTCGCTTGACGTAGGGAGCGCGTTCCTTCTTTACGGGACCACGAAGGGTAAAGACATCGCTCATCGCTTACCTCCAGCCTTCATTGGGTTCTTCACCGACGTACGAAGCACGACCACGCTGCCGCGAGCCCCAGGAACGGCACCCTTGACGAGCACCAAGTGGCGCTCGACGTCAACGCCAATTACTTCAAGGTTCGTGGTGGTCACTTGGGCGTTACCCATGCGACCGGCCATCTTCGTTCCCTTAAACACGCGACCGGGTGTGGCACAGGCACCAATGGAACCCGGCGCACGGTGGTGCTTGTGGTTACCGTGCGCAGCGCCTTGACCTTTGAAGTTGTGACGCTTCATGCCACCGGCGAAACCTTTTCCCTTGGAAACGGCGGTGGCGTCAATGCGCTCGCCCTTTTCCAACACGTCCGCGAGGATTTCTTGACCCACGGTGTAGCCAGAGACGTCATCGAGGCGAAGCTCCACGAGCTTCTTTCCTGGCGTCACACCGGCCTTTTCAAAGTGTCCGAGTTCGGGCTTCGTAAGTGTCGACGTGCGCTTGGTGCCCCAGGTCACCTGAATGGCGCTATAGCCCTCTTTTTCGGGAGTCTTTACCTGGACAACGCGAGCGGGGCTAATTCGTACCACGGTCACCGGGACGGCACGATTCTGGTCGTCCCAGACCTGGGTCATGCCCACCTTCTCACCGACGATCGCTTTGGTCGTCACGTTTCCATCTCCTTCACGTTCTGCTTGTCGAATGGTCCGACAAG
>Ga0302275_10004625_pt1 | contig 13517 bp, 13 predicted proteins | sample III_Bog_N2_2_FD_200229 | JGI IMG/M metagenome (GOLD analysis project Ga0302275, IMG submission 200229) | Peat permafrost microbial communities from Stordalen Mire near Abisko, Sweden - III_Bog_N2_2 | ecosystem: Environmental > Terrestrial > Soil > Wetlands > Peat | place: Sweden: Abisko...
TTATACTTCCAGCGCACGGCACTGATCAAATCGTCCTCGAAGCTGCGGAAATCGTTGCTGTCGCGGACGTACACGTTGCCTGCTTCCAGTGCATTGCGTAGCTGGCGATAGACAAGGAACTCATAGCTGTAGCGGACTGCATTTGAAAAGCGTCAGGACAGCATTCAGCGCGAATTCAGGCCAGAATTAACTGCATCTATCCAGTCGTCAGGACAGGATTATCTGCAACTGAGACTGCATTCCATCGCTCAGGACTGCATTCCATTTCGTCAGGACAGGATTAACTGCAACCAGCCGAGATATGCAGGGGCGCTATACAGGCAGTCCAGCCGCCTGAAACTTGGTCCGCAGTTCCATTGCGCGAGAGGCATCGAGGGTGTTGTTGAAGAGAGCCTTGATCTCGGTCGGTTTGGCGTCAAACAGATCGGCCAGGTCTTTGATCTGGTAGCCGTTGCGGGTGAGGGTTGGCTCCAGGTCGTCGAGCTGGCGTGATAGTACGGACTCGATCAAGGCGGCGGACAGGGGCGTTTCCCCAGTCTGAAAGCCTGCTTCGAGGGCCAGAGTCAGATGCTGCTGGATTTGCAGCGGGGTGCGCAGTCTGGTTGCCAGCAGGTCAAGAGCATCGGGCGTCAGGATGGCCTCGGCTGCGGCCTTATCTTTGGTGCTTGCACGGATCAGCCACTCAATGTACTCACGCTGGCTGCCAGCGATGCCGTCGAGGTTGAACACGTCGGTGCGAAAGCCGATCTCCTCCATGGTTGGCTTGCGCAAGTCGTTGCGCAGTTTGGGGTGGCCGGAGAGGATCACGGACAGTCGTCCCTCGCCATCCTCGATGACTTCCATCAGGCGTTTCAGCCCGGTCAGCGTGTGACCGTTCAAGTCGTGGGCCTCGTCCACGAAGAGCGCGACCGGGCGCTTGTTCTTGCGGACCAATTCGCGCAACTCGCGTTCACGGCGCTCGCCCTGCTTGGGGATCTGCACCTGCTTGTCGGTGGCCAGATCGTAGTAGAGCGCCGCGATCAGCGTGGCCAGCTTGATGCTGTGCTTTTCGACCGACAGCGACTTGGAGACGGTGACCTTATTTTCTTCCTTCAACTGCTGTTGCAGGCGGCGCATGGTAACCGTCTTTCCGCAGCCGACGACGCCGCAGACAGCAATGAGTCGGCCTTCCAGAATCGCGCTCTTGATGTCTTTGAGGAGCTGCTTGTGCTGGCTTGTTTCAAAGTATCCGGCATGACTCAAGGGCTGCGTCAATCCGTAGTGTTGCATCACCTCAACCCGCATATGCTTCTCCTTGCCTGCTGTCAGGCTTTTTGTCACGGAAATAGCCGCGCACCCGTGCCAACACAATACTGCGCGTCAAGGTCTCGGCCAACACCTGGTCAATGAAAGTCCGGTCTTCCATCGGGAGCTTGGCCAGCGGCGTTGCCAGGTCGTCGGCGATAGCCAGCTTGGCGGCGATGGCGTTGGGGAACTGATATTCGAGCGGCTGCGCATCGAAAGGCTGCTTGGGCACATCGATGGGCACAGACGACGGCATGAGGTGCAACTGATTGCCGGCCAGCGCGGCAATTGGTAGTCCAAGCAGGTCAGCCAATGTGCGAATGCGGTCGGCCCGCTCATCCGCCTTGCCGCGCTTGAAGGCACGATAGCGGTGCAGGGGAATAGGCCCAGAGACGGGATAGTATGGCCCGCTGCGTTCGCCTTCGAATTCGACGAAAAGTTGCTCATCGAATAGACCCCAGAGCAAGACCACGGTTTCTCCGGCCATGTCTGGCTCCACTTCATACGCGGTGCCATCAATGGTGAGCCGCGCATCGCCGCCCACCTTGCGCCGTTCCGGCTCCCGCGCAAAACGGCAGAACTGCTCCCATGCGCACATTTCGCGGATGCCATCTGGCGGCAAGTTCGCCAACCAATCCTCCATGCGGGAATGCGGTTCGGAACGGTGCGGGCGCTGGTTGTAGTCGTGGATCAGATAACGATGCAGCCACTCGTTGGCTTGTGGCTCGGTCTCCGGCTTGTGGAAGTGATAGAGCGTTTCGTAGGCTTCCTTGACGCTGCGGAAGGCACGTTCGACTTTTCCCTTGGATCGCGCGGTGGTTCGATTTCCATCCTTGCCTGCGGGAATGTGTGTCTTCCACTCGATGTCGAGGGCCAGCATCACATTTTGAAATACCCTGCTCTTGGCTACCGGCCCGTTGTCCAGATAGATCATCTTGGGTCGGCCCTGGAAGGGAAACGCCGTATCCTTCTTGGGTGCCATGGCGTTGAACAAGAAGCGCAACGCGGACTCCGCATCTTCGCCGTAGACGCAGCGGTACTCCTGGTAGTTCACGCCGCTGCGATCATCGACCACACTGAACAGCATCAGTGTTGGCTGGCCTTTGGCCGGGTCTACCCATGTTGGCGATTCGATGTACTTGAGATCAGATGGCGACATATCGAATTGCCAGCAATCGTTGCTGAGTTCGGCCTGGAAGCGAACCGCCGGAGGTTCGCGGCGCAATCTCCCCTGGTCTAGGTGAAACTGGCGCAGGTAGACATCCACGGTTGACTTCGAGAGCAGGCCTTTCGGTGCCCTGATCAGGCCTTGCGGTGTTTCGAGGCCGAACTCTTCCATGAGATCAATGGCGCGCTGGGTAGACAAGTGACGACCGTTTTTGTTGGTCGTGCGCAGCTTCAATGCTGCGATCCACTCGCAGTATCGTTCCAATTCCGACTTGGGCAAGATACGTGGCTTGCCATGATCAGCCCGATGTACTGAACGTGGCTTGAGAAATCGCTGCATGGCGCGGTAGACGCTCGTGGACGAGATGCCATACAACTCTGCGATGGCCGCAATCTGCTTCGCGCGTTCAGGACTTTTTCTAGGCAGGCGGTCGAGCCGCTGCCGCAGTTGCAGCAGCGAGTCGGGCGGAATCTCCTTATACCGGCCGGAGGGCATTCCGCTCAGCTTCGTTCAGGTAGTTGTAGAGCGTGGAGCGTCCAACGCCCATCATGCGGCAGATTTCTTCAACCGTGTGCTGACGCTCGTGATAGAGCCGCAAGGCCATCTTTTGCTTGGCTGGATCAAGGCGCTTCTTGCGCCCACCATGGCGGCCACGCGCTCGCGCCGCCGTCAATCCCGCCTGGGTGCGCTCACGGATGAGGTTGCGCTCGAACTCCGCCAGCGCCCCGAACAGATGGAAGACAAGGCGACCGCCACTGGACGTGGTGTCGATCTTCTCTTGCAGGCTGCGCAAACCAACGCCGACCGCTTCCAGACGCTCGACCAAGGCAATCAAATCCTTGAGGGACCGACCCAGCCGGTCCATCCGCCAGATAACTACGGTGTCGCCTGCGCGCAAAATCTCCATCAGGGCAACAAGGCCAATGCGCTCGGCCTTAGCTCCACTTGCGGTGTCTTCAAACACACGTTCGCAACCGGCTTGCTGCAACGCATCCCGTTGCAGGTCCAGGTTCTGGTCGTCGGTTGAAACGCGGGCATAGCCAATTTGCATGATTCGTCCAACTTATGCGTTGAAAACCAGTATAGACGGACATTGAAAAATGGAAAGTAATTTAGGACGAATTTTATGCGGTTTTTGGGAGCAAAACCACCTACCAGAGGAAAGTCCAACAAACCACCGTTTGATGGACGCGCTGGTTGCAGTTAATTCTGTCCTGGCGCGATGGAATGCTGTCCTGGCGGATGGAATGCAGGCTCAGTTGCAGATAATCCTGTCCTGACGACTGGATAGATGCAGTTAATTCTGGCCTGAAATCGTGCTGAATGCTGTCCTGACACTTTTCAAATGCAATCCGCTACACATAGCGAGTGGCAGGGCAGGCTTGCCGGAAAGTGGGGCCTTGCGGGAGCAGTGGGCGCGGAGCACTTCGCCCGTTTGAGCGAAGGCCAGCACCCGCAGACCGAGGCGCAGCTCGTCCGGCATCAGACGGCCAAGACCTACGACGGCAAGTTTGGCAGGGAAGTAACCAGCGTCGAGCACCGGGCCGGATGGGACGCGACGTTTTCCGCGCCGAAGTCGGTTTCATTGACCGCCCTGGTCGGCGGCGACGACCGGGTAAGAGTGGCGCACCGGGAGAGCGTCCGCTCGGCCCTGTCCGAGTTGGAGCGGTATACCCAGGCGCGAATCGGCAATATCCGCGCACCGGAGACGACGGGCAAGTTTGCCGCCGCGACCTTCGAGCACGACACAGCCCGCCCCGTCGAAGGCTACGCCGCGCCCCAGCTCCACACCCATGCAGTGATTTTCAACGTCACCGAACGGGAGAGCGGCCCCGAAGGCCAGAAACAAACCCGCGCCCTCCAGCCCCAGGAGCTTTTCGCCTCCCAGAGCTATGCCACGAATGTTTACCGATCGGAGCTGGCCGTCCGGCTCAAGGATCTGGGATACACGATCGAGCGCGGCGAGTTTGGCCAGCCGGAAATCAAGGGCTACACGAAAGAGTACATGGAGGCCAACAGCCTACGCCGGGAACAGGTGAAAGATCACCTACGCGCCAGCGGGCTTGACGGACCGGCAGCGGCGCAGATCGCCGCGCACCGGACGCGGGACTCCAAAGAACTGAAGACCCCGGAAGAAGTTTTGCGGCAGCATCGGGAGCTTGCAGCGCAGCACGGCCACCAAGCGGATAAAGTGGTTGCCGAGGCGCGGCAGCAAGGCCAGCGACACGCCAACAGTCCCGACAAAGCCGCCCAGGTGTCTGTGACCTATGCCCGCGATCACCTCTTCGAGCGTTCAGCGGTCGAGAGCGAACGCTCGATTATGACAGCGGCGCTCAGCAGGAGCATGGGCGAGGCAAACTTTGCCCAGGTCCGGCAGGAGTTCGACAGGAGAGTCCAGGCGGGCGAGTTTCGTGCCCCAGAGCCGAATTCCAGGCAGCATGGACCAAAACACGCTGGCCAGCAGTACACCACCGCGGCCATGCTGCGCATGGAGCGCGAGACCATCGGCAAGATGCAGGAGGGCAACCGCCGCGGCTACAGCGATCCGATGCTGGTTGAGGGAAGAGTTCGCATCGAGACCGAGGACCGGCACCCGGAATTGAATGCCGGACAGCGTCAGGCGGTCGATGAGATTTTTCTCTCCCGCGCCCAGATTGTCGGCTTGGATGGAGTCGCGGGCGCGGGCAAGACTACGACCCTGGCCGTGGTGCGCGAGGGCGCGGAGCAGGACGGGTACAAGGTCGAGGGCTTTGCGCCCACGTCCCGCGCGGCGCAGAAGTTGGGCGAGGCCGGTATCGAGACCAAGACTTTGCAGGCCCATCTTGCCCGTGGCCAGCGGGCGGACACGGGAGAACACCGGCTCTATGTGATGGACGAAAGTTCGCTTGCGTCCACCAAACAGATGCACGAATTCGTAAGCCGCTTGCACCCGAACGACCGCGTTTTGCTGGTAGGCGACACCCGCCAGCATGAATCGGTCGAGGCGGGCCGCATCTTCGCCCAGCTCCAGGACGCGGGCATGAAGACGGTGAAGCTGGAGGAGATTGTCCGCCAGCGCGATCCGGAGCTGAAGCAGACCGTCGAGCAGCTTGCGCGCGGCCAGGTGGGAGAGGCTATCGCCGGACTGGAGCGGCAGGGCCGCATCCATGAGGTGCCAGGTCATGAAGACCGCATCGCGGCCATTGCCAAGGAGTATGCCAAGTCGCCCGATAACACGCTGGTAGTCTCGCCCGACAACCGTTCCCGCGCGGAGATCAACCAGGCCATCCACGCCGAGCTACAGGCGAAAGGCGTTGTCGGCAGGGAGGAACACCGCGCCCAGGTGCTTGTACCGCGCCAGGACCTCACCGGAGCGGATCGTATATGGGCGGCACGGTACAACCCCGGCGACGTGCTGCGCTACTCGCGCGGCTCCAAAGAAACCGGCATCGGCAAGGGCGAGTATGCGCGGGTTAAGAGCGTTGATGCGGACAGCAACCGGCTCACCGTTGAGCGCAAGAGCGGCGAGGCAGTGAGCTACGATCCACGGCGCCAGCAGGGAGTTTCCGTCTACCGCGAACAGGAGCGGGCCTTCTCAGTAGGAGACCGTGTGCAGCTCACCGCGCCCTTGCCCGATTTGAAGCTGGCCAACCGCGAGCTGGGGACCGTGGAGACCATCGGCCAGGATGGGCGCATGAGTTTGAAGATGGACGGAGGCCGCGAGGTAGAACTGGATTCGGTGAAGAATCCGCACCTTGACCACGGCTACGCCGTGACGAGTCATTCCAGCCAGGGCCAGACCGCCGACCGTGTGCTCATCCATGCCGATACCGAGCTGGGCGCGAAAGACTTGCTCAACAACCGCATGGCCTACGTTGCCGTTTCACGCGGCGCATACGACGCGCAAATCTTCACCAACGACCGCGAGAAGCTGGGAGCCGCGCTGGGGCACGATGTATCGCACAGCAGCGCCCATGCGCCGGAGATGAAGCCAGAACAGAAGCAGGAGCAGGCAGTCACGCCGCAGCGGGAGATCGCGCCGAAGCAGGAGCAAGGAGAAGACTTTGGCTTGGGCCTCTAGTCAAAAGGCGGAGGCTTAAACTCCTTCCTTAGCGTACGATTTTTTCCATTTCGTGAGCTGGCCCCATGTTTCAACTATGGATGGGACATCCTCGCTTGGGTTATGATTGTGGCCGTCGATGTATTCTCCGATGGCCATGATCAATTGTTCGAGATCCTGGAAAACTACACATTGTTGGCACGGATGAAAGGGCAAGATGCTCCAAAGCCACAGCACTTTTTCCAATCCAAGATATTGTAACGAGTGCGGCAATCCAATTCACCCAATGGCTCGATTCTGTAGTACTTGCGGACGAGCAGTTGAGGTTGCCGTTGCTGAGCCACCACGTTCTTGGCCTGTTTCGCGGTTTCCTGATCATGGCAGCGAGACACGAGGTTTTGGACGGTGGGCTTCACAACTAGCTCATCAAGAGGGGACACAAAACTTCGCGCTAACGTTCGGTTCGATTGCGGCAATTTTATTTGGCTTCATTCTGATTTATACCAATGTATTGAGTGAAGGAGCGAACTCGGGTGCGTTCTTTGGCGTGATCCTAGTGGCCGTCGGAATCACAGGAGTGTGGATGGGAAAGCGTTCTAAGCGCCTTTAGCGACACCGCGCTCCACTTCCCACCCCGCGCCGTGTATTCTCCTCAAGACCTGCTCAACAACCGCATGGCCTACGTTGCCGTCTCGCGCGGCGCATAGGAAGTAGGAGAATGAATTCATGACAGACACCCTTTCAGCTTTGACCGCTCTGGCAACCGTCCTAGCCGCTTTGGCAGCCGCAGCCGCAGTTTGGGTGTCATGGCGAGGTATTGCGAAGCAGAACGCACAGGCTAAGGCCTCACGCGAAGATTTCAAGCTGTCGCTCGCCGCTGATTTGTCCATGAAGTTAGATGACAGATTCAATACGGAGGATTTCCGGCAGATCAGGTCCCATGCCGCTCAATCGCTTTTGTCCAGTCAGAAGCTGGTCGATGCGGAGGACGTATTCGATTTCTTCGAGACCGTGGGGCTGCTGGTCCGGACCGGGGCTTTAACGAAGGATCTAGCCTACAACTTCTTTTTTCACTGGATCAACCTGTACTGGGTGGCAGGTCAGGGGCACATTCAAGAAAAGCGCAAAGTCTCAAAGTCATTGTGGGAGCATTTTGAATACCTATACGATATTGTTCGGCAGTCGGAACGGATCAAGGACGCAGATTCGGAAGATTTGAAACTCGCGGAACAGCCCCAACGACTAAAATCCCTTCTAGGCGAAGAGATCACAGAAGAGGAGAGCACGCCCCATCCCCTGCAATAAAATCTATATATTGTTGGGATCAGACTCTGAGGCGGATGAAGTTGGCGGATTGCCCACAGTAACGTAAGAGAAATGCAAGGAGAACAAAGAAATGTGGATTCTTGGGCTGTTCGCTTATTACCTGTTTCACATGGTAGCCATCGTTTACTACATGGGCATGTTTACTAAGGGTACGCTGGAGCGTCCCATGGCTTCCATTTACAGCTGGTTCCATCCAACAGTGCTCACTGTGTCCGCTGTCCTTTTTATCTTATCAGTGGTCTTCTTTTATATCAGCAGTCCGTGGCTTATGGTTGCTCCAATTGTTCTTCTCTGTATTTCACTGATTAGATTTCGAATCAAACAGGGTAGCCGAACGACCGAGATAATTAGGAAGGCAACTGAGATTCAGGTAAAAATGGAGCGCGAAGGGCGTCCTCAAACTGAGATCAACAAGGCAATATACCTAGGGGCTACCGGTAAGATTTACCCAATTGAATGGGATGCAGATCTCAAATCATTCTTGAGGTGTTCAGTCCTCAGAGAAGTTATTGGCTTTGATACCCATGAGGATTTTGCGCAATCGATTGGGAAGATGGGGGACCCTAATTATGTTTCGGCTTCCGATAAGATAGATGCGGCGGTAGACCACTTCTATCAATATTGGTGCCAGTGTTACGACACAAAGGCAAGGTACAAAATCTGACCCTCCAGATTGGAGGGTCAGATTTGTTGGGGCGCTGATGTAGCGCCCGCACGGTCAAGAATCATGGCGGCGGCGCGCGCTTTCAAGCATTAAGCCAGCGGCAAATTGCATGAAATATAGAATCACTATATTGAGAACCAAGTACCCTAACGGCACCCATTCTTGATTGAATAGCGAGGCTATCAGCGCCATTGGAATCACGCCGACCAGACCAAGCAAGAGGCCAATGATTGTGGCGACGGTTCCCCATAAAAACTTGACGAGTAGAATGCTCCAAAGCCAAATATCCACCCCGACAGCAGCAGAGGCAACGTACAGGGCAAAGCCGCATATACCGCGAGCGGGTCGAATTGCTAGACCGATCAAACCGCAAACAATTAATACAAAATAGGCAAGCGCCGCGAGGTGATCGGCAAAGTTTACGACCCAGAACTGACTTGCAAAGTCTGCAACTCTGCTACCGCTATGCATGGTTCCGTACCCCCGAAGTCGAAATCCAAATGTATCACAAAGGGTAAGTCTTGACCCACGACCACCGCCCCTTGTTTTCAAGGGGTTGCATGGGTCAAATGTCAAGGCCATAATTAAACCATGAAATACGGCTATGCCCGCGTATCGACTGACGACCAGAGTACAGCCTTGCAGCTCGCGGCCTTGAAGCGGGCCGGATGCAAGACGTTTTTCAAGGACCAGGGCTTGTCAGGAGCCACGACCAAGCGCCCTGCCCTGCTCCGTTGCCTCAAGGCATTAGAGGACGGCGACACGCTCATTGTCTGGAAACTTGACCGCCTGGGCCGCAGCTTGCGCGACCTGATCGCCATGCTCGACGACCTCAAGGAGCGCGGCGTCAAATTCCGTTCCCTCACCGAGCAGATCGACACCGAGACGCCGACAGGCCGGGCCATGTGGCAGATGATCGGCGTACTGGCCGAGCTGGAGCGTAGCCTCATCAGCGAACGGACCCGCGCCGGAGTGAAGGCCGCGCAGCGCCGGGGCGTGAAATTCGGACGTAAGCCGAAAATGACCCCGCAGCAGATCGCCCACGCCCGCAAGCTGATTGACCAGGGCGAGGACCGGCAGAAGGTTGCCGACCTGTTCAAAGTCGGGCGGAAGACCCTATACCGGGCGCTTGCGGCGTGAGATACCGGCGGCCAATTTTACCTTTTCGATGCGTTGGGCAAAAATCGCCCGCCTGAGCCGATTTTACTTTCGCGGGGGGTGGACAGAAATAGCCCATCCGGGGCGGCCTCATCAAGTTAAGCCAGAGCAGCACGCATCTGTCGCTTTTTAGGCTCGATTGCGATAGGGGCAATGGTGGTGATGCGCGGTCGTGATGCTGGCCGCGTGAGTTTCACCTTGGCCCCCAGGTTCAGTTTGCCAGCAAGTTTGATCAACTTGCTGAGGCTGAACTTTGAAACCTTGCCGGTTAAGAGGTTGCTCACTTCGGGCTGGAGTATGCCCAGAAGATCGCTGAGTTCCTGTTGGCTATATCCCCGCTCGTCGATATAGTCGAGCAGTTCGCCATATATCTCAGCTTTAACCTTGAGTTCCAGCGCTTCAGAGGGGCTGAAACCAAGGTCATCGAGTACGCTTCCCCGTGTCACGTGGGGCACTCTTTCCTCGCTGTGCTTGCTTTTCATTTCTTTGCTCCTCCATGAGCCGTTGTTGAACTTGTTTCCATCGTTGTTCGGCTAGTGCCAAGTCCCGTCTTTCTGTTTTGGTCGTGTCCTTACTAAAACAGTGCAGAACGTAGATGACATCCTTGATGCGAGCCAAATAAACCAGCCGATACCACTTGCCTTCGTCAGCGTCCTTCAATTCAAAAACGCTTGGGGCGATGGATGGCATGGGGCGAATAGGGATACGCGCCTTCTGTCCCTCTTGCAGAGCATTCAAGGCTGTACCAAAATCGATGCGGATGTCCTTGGACCACTCGCGGAGTATTTCCCGCGAATCACCTTCCCAGGTGACTGCTGCCCGCACAGCTTTGACTGGCTTTGCCATTCTCTAAATATAACAAAACTTCCATAATTTTCATAATTTATTTTTAGCCCCAAACCCAACCCTCAATACTATGGGGGAACGGTGATACGGTACACCGTTACGCCGTAACGGCCAGAGGAAGGGGCATAAGGCGCGGCGTGGCAGTACGTGACCGCCCTTTTGAGCGCCAGCAGAACGACCCTTTTTAGAGCCTTGACAATGCCAGACTTCCCCGTTAAGGTAGTACGGTAATCTGGTTTAGCGGTCTAATGGTAAACCGTCAATCCTTTTGACCTGTAAACCATCCGAGGGGAATGAATGAAAACCATAGCCATCATTAGCGAGAAGGGGGGAACCGGAAAGACGACAAGCGCGATAGGGCTTGCCGTTACCGCCGCCCGCGCTGGGGAAGCCGTTGCCGTCATTGACCTTGACCCACAGGCCAACGCCGCCAACTGGAAAGACCGCCGCGCGGAAGAAAACCCCGCCGTGGTATCGGCCCAGGTTGGACGATTGACGCAGACTCTAAACGCCGCCCGCGAGAGCGGCGCAAGCCTTGTCATTCTCGACACGCCCGGCAAAAACGGGAACATTGCAACGGAAGCCGCCCGCCGCGCCGACCTCGTTTTAGTCATGACGCGGCCCCACACGTTCGACATGGAAACCTTGCCCTCTGTGCGAGATATTTTGCGCATAGCGGGCGATCCCCCCGCCTTTGTTCTATACAACAACTTGCACCCGGCGGGGAACCGGCAGGCCGACCAATTCAAAGGCGTAACCCTTGAGTTTTGCGGAATTGAGCCTTGCCCGGTTCACCTTTCCCAACGTGCCAGCTATGGAGAAGCCACAGCCGAGGGGAAAGCCGCGCCGGAGATCGAGCCAGACGGCAAAGCCGCCGCAGAACTGGAAGCCCTCTACAACTTCGCAAAGGAGATCATGACCCATGGGAACCGCAACACTGAAAAACCTGCAACAAGGGCTTAGGAGCGCCGCCGCGCCGGAGCCGCTGAAAATTGAGGCCGTGCCGACCGCACAGGCGCGACCGGACAGGGCAGGGAAGACCCTCATAGGGGGATGGTTCCCGCGCACCTATTCGTCCAGCTTGCGGCTCATTCAGGCCGCGCACCCGGAGCGCACAACGCAAGAGCTTGTCCGCGAGGCGCTAAACGACCTTTTCGCAAAACATAACGTGCCAATCATCGAAGGGTAAACAGGCTTAATGGTTTACCATCTAACCAATTCACCATAAGCCGGAGTTTTAAGCCATGCCGCGCCTCTTTCCACTAAAACCGAAAGGCCCACCAAAGCCGCCTAAAACCGCCCAGGCGAAGCAGCAGGACAGCGCCGCGCTTATAACGCTGTCCTGCCCGTTTTCAAGCTGCGGCCATTCGTTCACCGTAGCCGCCGCCGAGGCGAAGAAAATCAAGCTTTGCCCGAACTGCATACGGCCCTTGAAGAAGCCAGGGCGCAGCAGCAGCAGGAGCGGTGAGCTGGCCCCCGTGGGGAGCCTCATCAAGCCGAAGCTGCTCAAGCAGATCAAAGGCCCAACAGCCTTACAGCGCCGCCTAATTGACACCGCCGCCGACCAGCAAGAGCCGGAAAACCCGCTCTATATGCACACGGTTTTCTGCCAAACGTCCCTGCCATACCGCGATCCAGGCGACGACGTGAGAGAGTGGCGACGGACAAACGGCAACCTTGTTTTGAAGGTAATAGCGGGCGAGGTAGTAGACCCCAACACAGGGGAGGACGTGCTTCTAAATCTCCCGTTTGGAGCGAAGGCCCGCACAATTCTGATGCACATGAACCAGCGGGCCTTAGTGACTGGCCGCGCCGCCGTGGAGATGGAGGACAGCCTAACCCGCTTTGTGAGCCGCGTCCTACAGCTCGACCCCCACGGGCGGAATATGCGGATGGTAAAGGAGCAGCTTGCCCGCCTTGCGGCCTCCACGATGCGCCTTGCGATCTTGAAAGATGGCCGTACCCTCATGGTCAATTCGCAGATTGTCACGGCCTTTGAAATCTGGTTTCCCAAGGATGACCGTCAGCGCGTTTTGTGGCCCACCATCATTCAGTTTTCCAGCGAATATTTTGAGAGCCTACAAGCCCACGCCGTACCGCTTGACGAGGCCCACATTTCCGCTCTGTGCCATAGCGCAATGGCGCTCGACATCTACGCATGGCTGGCCCAGCGGTTGCACCGGATACCGCCAGGGAAGCCCATCACAATCTCGTGGGCCGCACTGCATAACCAGTTTGGGCAAGGATGGGACCGCGTGGACAACTTCCGGCGCGTGTTCCGCGTGGCCATGAAAGAGGTTTTGACGGTCTATCGGAGCGCCAGGGTTGAGGAGGGCGAACGGCAGCGGGCGCGTGTTTACTTGAGCGGTGGCTACCCCATTGTGCGGGAGCCTGCCCTTGTAGGCTTGACTCTCCACAACAGCCCGCCGCCCGTCCGAAAGCTGCTCAAATAACCACGGCCATTCGGTAGGGAAGCGTCAAAAACTCTGTGGATTCTCCCGTGGATTGTTGCATTTATCCACGATCACTTTGGAGGATAAAAACACGATCACTTTGGAGGAGTAAGGCCACGATCACTTTGGAGGAGTATCCGATAGTTAAACCTATATTTCTTTCCGGTAGTGCTCACCCCGAAGCTGTGGAGAACTCCGAGACGGTCCCGCTGCTCTGCTGCGCTACGCAGAAAAAGGAGCGCCTCTACGAGGCGGTCAGCGAGCTTCGCTCGCATTCAGCGGGAGGGCGCTAGCGCCCCTCCCGCACCCACCCCGCGCAAGTACAAAAACAAAAACCTGGCTGGGGATGGTGGGGTTGGTCCAGCCTTTGCGCCGGAGTGTAGAGTCGTGCGAGATCGAACAGAAAAGCCCCAGGACGAACACGAAGCAATGCGCCCTGCCCCCGTCTATCCAAAATGCGTCTACGGTCATTCTGCCACCGGCCCACGGGTTATGAATCCGGCGTTTCATTTCATTTCGGGCCGCGTTTATTCCGCGCCGCGCACGTCTCCTGCACGTGCATTTTTTGCGCGCCTATCG
>Ga0302275_10004627_pt1 | contig 13513 bp, 13 predicted proteins | sample III_Bog_N2_2_FD_200229 | JGI IMG/M metagenome (GOLD analysis project Ga0302275, IMG submission 200229) | Peat permafrost microbial communities from Stordalen Mire near Abisko, Sweden - III_Bog_N2_2 | ecosystem: Environmental > Terrestrial > Soil > Wetlands > Peat | place: Sweden: Abisko...
CATGAGCCATGCGCCGATGCTGTACGACGAGCTGACGGCGCAGGAGAATCTGCGCTACTTTGCGAGCCTTTATCCCGGGCGCGCGTGCCTGGCGCCGGCCGAAGCGCTGCGGCAGGTGGGGCTTGATCCGGAATTGACGCGGACGCTGGGCCAGTACTCGCAGGGAATGCGGCAGAGGACGTCGCTGGCGAGGGTGCTGTTGCCGGTTCCCGAACTGCTGCTGCTGGACGAACCTTTCAGCAACATGGATGTGGAGAGCGCGCGGCAGATGGTCGAACTGCTGGCGGGGTTCCGGCATAGCAGCAGAACGATTGTGATTACGACGCACCAGCGAGAGCTTGCGGCTCCGATTGCGGACTGGGTTCTGGCGCTCAAGGCCGGGCGCGTGGCCAGCTTTGAGCCGGGGAGTCCGACGCTATGAAGACCAACGGCGCGCGGTTTCTTGAATCGCTTGGCATTCCCTTTGAGCTGCGTGAGTACGAAGTGGATCCTGAAGACCTGTCTGCGACGACGGTGGCCAGGAAGATCGGGATGCCGGCCGAACAGGTGTTCAAGACGCTGCTGGTGACGGGCGGCAAGGATATATATCGATTTGCGGTGATTCCGGGCGATGCGGAGCTGGACTTCAAGAAACTGGCGAAGGCTGCCGGGTTGCGCAAGCTGGAGATGGCGCCTCTCAAAGATGTACAACCGCTGACGGGATACATCCGCGGAGGCGTGACGCTGTTTGGAGCGCGCAAGCCGTACCCGGTGTACATCGACGAAACGGCGACTTTGTTTGACACGATCAGCGTGAGCGCGGGCGCGCGCGGCGTGCAGCTTTTGCTCAAGCCTGAGGATTATCTGCGGGCGGCGCAGGCGTTGGACGTGGAAGTGCAGACGGCGGACCTGACGAAGGCGGCGCTGCGCGCGGCCGGGGAGGGACACACGCAATGATGAACGCGTTGTGGACTCACCTGGTGAAGGATTTGCGGATTGAATGGCGGTCTAAAGAAGCCATCAACTCCATGCTGTTTTTTGCGCTGCTGGTGGTGGTGCTGTTTTCGCTGGCGTTTGATCCGCGCGGATCGTTTTCGCAGACCATTGCGGGCGGTGTGCTGACCGTGGCCATCATGTTTGCGTCGGTGAGCTCGTTGAACCAGGCGTGGGCGCGGGAGATTCGCCACCAGGTGCTGGACGCGCAACGGATGGCGCCGACGCCCGGCGCGGAGCTTTTCCTGGCCAAGGTGATTGCGAATTTTCTGTTCGTGACGGTGGTGCAGATTGTGCTGGCGCCGGTCTTTGTGGTGATGTACAACCTGCACATTGGCGGCGAGGCGTGGCAACTGGCGCTGGTGCTGCCGCTGGGCACGTGGGCGCTGGTGGCAAATGGAACGTTTTTTGCGGCACTCTCCATCAGGAGCCGCAACCGGGAGCTGCTGCTGCCGCTGATCCTGTTTCCGATCTTCATGCCGGCGCTGCTGGCGATGGTGCAAGCGACGGGATCGATTTTGACGGGTGATAGCGACCCGGCGCTGTGGATCAAGATGCTGCTGGGCTACGACGTGATTTTTACGACGGTGAGCCTGCTGCTTTTCGATGTTGTTTTGCACGCCGAATAATAAAACCCCTAAAAAAAACAGGGCCTTCGGCGGCTTCCTGGGCCGCCCGACGACTACCACCTCAGTACCCTTCCCGAGGGCAACAGTACCCTGGCTTTTGGGCAAAGCCGTACTGTTTACAGCCTCAGATTTTCAGTGATTTAATCGGGATCTGATCGATGGTGAAGAGAATGAGGGCGCTGTCTGGCGAGTGATTTAAATCACATCCTCAGAGGAAACTTTACGGGAGTATTTGGGTAGGCGCTGGAATTCTGAAGCGCAGGTTGGGACCATGTTGCGAGTGACCCTGAAGGCCGTAGTTTATGTTTGCAAGCCCGCGACCGCCTCGTGCCCGCAGAGCCGGAAGACGATTGTTGCGCGGATTCCCGCGAGCGACGCGCCGGCCCAATCGAAGCTGGGCATCGTACACTGGAAGGGATCGTTCAGGATTAGCGGATGAAGAAAGCGGCAATCGGATTTTACGTGGGGGTGACGTTGGCCCTGATGGCGTGGGGTTTCTACCAGGCCATTTATGTCGCTCCCAACGACGCGATGCAGGGCGAAATCTTCAGGATTATTTACTACCATGTGCCGTCGTGGGCGGTAGCTTTCATTTTCCTCGCCGTTTCTCTGGCCGGGTCGATCGGGTTTCTGGCCTTTCGGCGCAATTTTCCGAACCGGGCGCAGGTGGCTGACGCGTGGGCGGTTGCGGGCGCGGAGGTGGGAGTGGTCTTCCTGACCGTGGGCCTGACAACGGGACCGCTGTGGGGACGACGCGCCTGGGGCATCTGGTGGACATGGGATGCGCGGCTGACGACATCGCTTGTGCTTTGGCTGATATACGTGAGCTACCTGCTGCTGCGGCGGTTTGCCGCGGGACCGCAGATGCAGACGCTGGCGGCGGTACTGGGAATTTTTGGCGCGCTGGATGTGCCGATTGTGTACATGTCGAACCGCTGGTGGCGGACGCAGCATCCGGCTCCGGTGTTTGGGGGTTCGTCGGGCTCGGGCATGGACAAGACGATGGTGGGCGCGCTGATGTGGAATATGCTGGCCTGGCTGTGCTGGGGATTGCTGATCCTGGCGCTGCGCTACCGGGTCGAGCGAAAGAGCCAGTTGATTGAGGCCGAAGAGGCCCAACAGGCACTGGAAGCCTGACAGAAACAAGGAGAAGCCGATGGATCAAGCCGCAATACTCGACCACCAGTTCCTGATTGCCGCCTACGCGGTCACCTGGACGATCCAGTTGGGGTACCTTGCCTTTCTCGGCATGAAGTGGCGGGCGCAGAAGCGGGAACAGGCGCGCGTCCGGCAGAATCCGCGGCAAAGAGCGAACTGAATAGACAGATATAGAGCCGAAGACGAAGAAATCATAGATTGATTGAATAATTTAGGGGGTTTTCGAGCCTACCTAAGCCCATCTTAGGCCTTACGGCCAAATCCAAAGCAGGCGATACCACGTTCGTGTGAGGCGCTCGTACACCAGACGAGTAAGGCGGGGAATCTTTGTGGTATTTAAGTTTTTTCCAATCCCGCCGATGCTTGAAGTGTTGGCAGATTGCATTAAAACCTGCGTGGAGTGAATGAATGCACGACCTTTTAATAGCCCTTGCTTTTATTGGCATGGTAATCGCCCCTGCCATTGTTGCCGCCAAGTCGGATATTGATCTACCGAACGAATCGAAATAGATTCAGCGGTCCGCTCTCGACTTCTCACCACCCCCAGATCTGCGCTAATTCTCACCACCCCCAGATTTGCGTTCAAGACCGACCCTGGATTTGGGTCGACAACCGAAGCGAGCCTTCGGAACAACTTCCGGAGCGCCCGCCGGATTCCCTTGACACTGCGCTTCACCCAGCCTGCGCTGAGCCCGGTTCCGCGTCGATAGCGGAATCGCGCCCGGCGCGGGCGTTTTGCAATTGGATGTTGAGATTTGGTGGTTGGAAGGAAGCTTCCCTCAGGTGGCTTTGCCTTAGAAATCTGAATATCCGGGCAAAGCGTTGGTCCGGCGCGTCAAGCGTATACTGCCTTCACTGAAATTGGCGCGACCTGAGTCACTCCGAATGAAGAAACATACCTTCACAGGCCTTGCCCTGTTTCTCGGCGTTTCGAGTCTCGCAGGCGCGCAGCTGGAGACGCAGCCCCCGCCGGACAATCGAGCCACGACGGTCACTTCGGTGATGATGGACATGCCGGAAGGACTCATCAAGCTGGATGTCCTGGTCACCGACGCGGCCGGAAATCCAATATCGGGTCTCAGTGGGGCAGATTTCGGTTTGCTTGAGAACGGTCGCCCTCAAAACGTTCTTTCATTCCGGGCCTTCGATGGCAGCGGGGGATCGACCGAACCTCCCGTCAAGATCATTGTGCTGATCGATACGATCGCACTTCCTGAGAGTCTGGTACGTCAGGAACGCCTTGCCGTCACGAGCTATCTGCGCCAGAGCGGCGGACGGCTGGAACATCCTTTCTCCGTATTCTGGCTGGCCGATTCTGGTCTGTGGTCTGTTGCCCGTTCCGCTGACGGAAACCTGCTCGCTCGAGAGATCGAGCGCAGCGATTTCACGTTGGTCCACCACAATGTGGGTTGGCAAAGATCATCGTCAACGCCGGGGTTGAGGGATAGTCCCTCAGAAGCGGCATTGAAGGCGCTGGGACAGATTGCCTGCGAAGAACGAAAAGAACCGGGCAGAAAGCTGCTGCTGTGGGTTGGCCCCGGGTGGGGAGTTGGAAGCGGCGGATACGCAGAAAAGGTACAGGGATCGCCACCGCCCTTCAGCACGGTCTGGTGGTTCTCCGCCTTGCTACGCGAAGCGCACTTGGCACTCTATAGCTTCACCGTTGGAGAAACCGACCCGCACGCCCAGCTTTACAAGGCCTACCTGGCCGGAGTGAGCGAACCGCGCAAGGCCAGCTTCATGAACGTTTATCGAAAAGTGCTTGCGGTGCAGAGCGGCGGCCGCGTCGTGGACGATGGCTTCGACCTGGTGGGTGAGATCGAGAGTTGCATTCGGGAGGCTGGTCCCTTTTACCGGATCTCGTTTGATCCATTCCCCGCAGACCATCCCAGCGAGTATCACGATCTGAGGGTCATGCTTAGAAGGCCGGGACTGACGGCGCGCACCAATACGGGCTACTACGATCAGCCATACTATTCGATTGATCCGATTCCCCCGCCGAGGCGCGTTTCGATCGAACAACTGGAGCAGTTGTTGGCAGCGGCGCGAGGAAAACCGGATGAAGAGCTGGCGAAGCAACTCTCCGAACTTGCGCTTACAGAGCGGCTGAGCGAACAAAGGCTCTCACAACTCGATGGGGCGGAGGACGGCAAACGGAGCCGAAACGAACTTCGCATTCTCGCCGACTCGTCTGCCGATCTCGACCCGCCGGCCAATGAGATTCTCACTGATGCGCCGCCGGATATAAAAACGCAACAGCATTTGCTCTCCCTCACGTCCGCGTACCTGAATACGACCATTCACAAGCTTCCGGATCTTTCCGCGAGTCGAACGACGGTACGTTACCAGGAGACGCCGATGTATGTGGAGGCTGGAACCAGCGTCAACTATCAGCCGCTGCATGTTGCGGATCGTTCAACCACCATCGTGCGATATCGCCACGGATATGAGATTGCCGAGACAAATCCTCCCAAACGAAAGCCCAATGATCCCGAACTGATCACGTACGGCGTTTTCGGCCCCGTTCTCAACGGGGTACTCGACGCGATCGACAAAGACGAAGGCTTGACGTGGAGCCACTGGGAACAAGGCGCCCACGGCCGCGTGGCCGTATTCCAGTACAGCGTTCCATCGGGAAAGTCGCTTCACCAGGTGTGGCTCTGCTGCCTTCCGGACGGGGACGGCAAGCAAGCCTTTCTGCGCTTTGCCGGATTTCATGAGGAAATTGGCGTCGATCCCGAGAGCGGAGCCATCCTGCGCTTTAAACTTCATGCCGATTTGAAATCCACCACCCCGATAGCCCGGTCTGAAATCACGATCGATTATCGGCCGGTGGAAATCGGCGGAAGAACATACATCTGCCCCCTGAGGAGCGTTTCGATCATGCGGTCACGATCCGTGCGGGTTCTCACAAACGGGGATGAAACATTCATGGCCTACGGGCCATACCTGACCATGCTGAACGACATTACCTTCGATCATTACCACATCTTTCGATCCGAAGCTCATGTGCTGACCGGGTTTGCTCCGAGCGAGAAGTAATTGGAATTGGAAACCCAAATCCACACGAGGAATCCGCGAGGTCACGATCTTCGGGGTTCGGGTTGAACCGCCTGGCGATCGTTTACTTATGCAGGAGCGGCCTGAGGCGGGTATTGACTCGCACGAGAGCAGATACAGCCTCCCTTGAAAACCGCCAAGCTGTGTAGCTGAGGATTTCGTGCGCAAGGCGCTTGGCTTCGTCAGTGCCGGTCCCGATGGTGACACGTGTCCGAGGTGAAGTGAGCACATTGAGCCCATCGGCAGCGCAGATCTCGTGGATCCGAAACAGGTGGGTGCCGTCGCTGACTACCACCAGGCGGCGCAGATTGTTGGCCCGGGCAATAATGGAGATCCGGTGGGCCTGTTCCTCGGTGTTGCGGCTCTCGGTTTCCTCGATAATCGCACTTTCGGGGACGCCCAGGCTCATCAGGTAGTCGCGACCCACCGCGCCTTCGGAGTACTCATCCTTGTTGGTACCGCCCAGAGTGATGATGTACGGTGCGATGCCGCGCTTGTAGAGTTCGAATGCATGATCGAGACGCGCGCGGAAAACCGGGGAGGGCCTTCCATCGTACTCCGCCGCGCCCAGAACGCAGATGGCGTCAGACGGTGCGGCCTGGTCAAAGCCGGCAAAGTTCTCAATTTGGACGTAGACCCAGCAGAACCATCCAATGAGCGCGAGAAGCGAGGCAAGAAACAGCACGGCAACGACGCGAAGCGTCCAGTTACGGCGCTTTGGCTTGGGCGGATCGTTCATGCAAACCATCCTACCGCTTCAGGGCCGCGACAATGCTGTCCGAGACGTGACTTACCCATCGGGATGAGAGGTCAAAGCGCTGGTAAATGGATGTTCAGCTTGTAACAAACGAAGAGAATCAGGATGGCTCCCAGTGTGGAGAAAATGAGGCCAGCGGGATGATATCGTTCGTTTCTCGCACGAAAAATAATGTGGGAAACGCCGCCTCCGAGGAGCGATCCGATAACGCCAAGAACCATTGTCCAGAGCAGGCTCAAGTGCACGTGCATCACCGACTTCGAGATAAGCCCCGCGAGCAGCCCGATAATCAGATACCAGAGAATGTGGAACATGCCTTTTCCTCCATGTTTTGACTTCACGATCTTGAGCAGATCAGCCCGGAGTCTACCGCTGGTGAGAGGAATTGCATGGTCAATCCAGCACATGTTCTTGAATAAGCGGGCGGGTCCGCATGGGAAGCAAAGGAAAACATGGGGTTATTTCACACGGCAACCCGAGCCCCGCACACTCGCTCATAGTGGAATCGCATGTCAACGCTTGAAAAGGAAGATGCATGATCCGCAATCGTATTTCGTTGCTTTGCAACAGCTTTCTCGTCATCGCCATGGCTCTTGTGGTGTCCACGGCAGTTGCGCAGTCCACCGCAACCCTGGCGGCAAGGCCTCCGATGGGATGGAACAGCTGGAATCACTTTGCCGAAAAGGTGACGGATGCAGACGTGCGCGCTACCGCCGATGTCTTGGTATCCAGCGGGATGCGCGACGCGGGCTACATCTACGTCAACGTCGACGACACATGGGAGGGGCAGCGCGATGCGGCGGGAAATATCCGCGCCAACAGCAAATTTCCTGACATGAAGGCGCTTGGCGATTACATCCACTCGAAGGGTTTGAAGTTTGGTATCTACTCCTCTCCTGGACCCAAGACTTGCGCCGGATACGCGGGTAGCTATGGGCACGAAGAGCAGGATGCTGCCAGGTATGCTTCGTGGGGAGTCGATTTCCTGAAGTACGATTTGTGCGGCCTGCGCGACGTGATGGACATGAAGAGCCCGCACTATGATCGCACGAAGGGAGAGGCGATGATGGTGAATGCGTATGCCCGGATGCACCAGTCGCTGTTGAAGACCGGCCGGCCCATTGTCTTCAGCATCTGCCAGTACGGCATGGACTCAGTGTGGGAATGGGGCGCGCAGGCGGGAGGAAACCTCTGGCGCACCACCGATGACATCAGCGACAGCTTCCGCAGTATGGCCTTGATTGGTTTTTCGCAGGCCGGACTCGAGAAGTATGCGGGCCCGGGCCACTGGAACGATCCCGACATGCTGGAGATCGGCAACGGAGGCATGTCAGCCGACGAGTACCGGACGCAGATGAGTTTGTGGGCCATCCTGGCGGCGCCGTTGCTCGCCGGAAATGACCTGAGCAAGATGGACGAGACGATCAGAAGCATCCTGATGAATGGGGAAGTGATTGCGGTGGATCAGGACGCGATGGGCGTGCAGGGCTTCCGGTTGGGACCACCGCAGGTGTGGGTGCGGGCACTCGCTGGAGGCCAAAAGGCGCTGGCCATCTTCAACTATGTCACCGACGATGTACCCCAGCCGGTGACGGTTGCGTTCAAAGACCTGGGCTTTGCCGGTCCGGTGCATGCGCGCGATCTGTGGGCTCACAAGGACCTCGGCGTATTGCGCGATTCGTTTACCGCGACGCCGCCGAAGGGCGGCGTGGTGATGCTGCGGCTGTGGCAGTGAGGGGAGTTGCCGGGGGTGCGGTGTTTTCCGCGCCTGCACGGAAGCGCTCCAAACTGGGTTGCCTCCTGATTGACGACAATCCGGCCGCCGCGAAGGGTGCATAATCAAGAGCTAGATTCCACGGGCGAAAAGCAAGGTGAATCGAGACGCGTACAACAACGGGCGATCGAAAGCAGGGGCGCCTGACAGGAGGGCAGGAATGAAAGTTCTCGTATTGGCGGCCGTGTTTTGTCTGCCGATCCAGCAGATCACCCAGCAAGCGGCGCCGGAGATCAAGTTCCATGCACAGACAGACTTCTTCAAGCTGCCGCCGGATTTGTATTTCGGAGAGGCTGCCGGCGTGGCTGTCAATTCAAAGGGACACGTTTTCGTGTTTTCGCGCGGCAGCACCACCGGACCCGCATACGGTGCCGCGGCGGCGCAGTTGCTGGAGTTTGACGACCATGGAAATTACGTGCGTGAGATCGGCCACCATCTGTATGCGTGGAGCTTTGCCCATGCAGTCAAGGTCGATAAGGAAGACAACATCTGGGTCGCCGACAAGGGGTCGGACATGGTGATCAAATTCAGTCCGGAAGGGCGGGTATTGATGGTCTTCGGACGCAAGCAGGAAGCCTCCGACGAAGGCACGGAGCCGCTCAAGCATCCCAAGCCGCCTCTGCCGCCGATCGACGGGCAGTTTCGCCAAGTGACGGATATGGCCTGGGACGCAGCGGGCAATACCTATATCAGTGACGGCTACATCAATTCTCGGGTAGCCAAAATCGACAAGGACGGAAACTGGATCAAGTCCTGGGGTGAACCGGGAACGGGTCCGGGGCAGTTCAATACGCCCCACAGTATCGCCACGGATGATGCGGGCAACGTGTATGTGGCCGATCGCGGCAACGGCCGCATTCAGGTTTTCGACGGAGAGGGCAAGTTTCTGCGCGAGATTCACATCAACGTGGCGTACGACCACAAGACGCGTCCATGGATGGGAAACATGCCCTCGGAAGTGCCCGCGAATGCCGAAACTCCAGCGCCCATGAACAAGACCCAGACGAATGGTGCTCCGTGGGCGATTTGCATCACGCCGGGACCTCACCAGGTGCTTTATTCGTCCGATGGTTATCCGGGGCGCATCTATAAGCTCACTCTGGATGGCAAAGTGCTTGGCGTGCTGGGCACCACCGGCCACGGTCCGGGACAGTTTGGCTGGATTCACGAATTGGCTTGCCCGTCTGAGAACGTTTTGTATGCCGCCGAACTGCTGAATTGGCGGGTGCAACGGTTGACTCTTGAGCCGACGCAGTAACTGGTGACCATTGCTGGCGGTGAAACCCCGTACGATGGTCTCAGGGGGTCGAAGACCAATGTCTACCATAGAAACGGATCCTTCCCGCAAGCACGCATACACGGAGTCCGGCATACCGCAACTTCCAGAGCCGACTTACGCAGAGCGCGTCCGCACTCTCGTTTCGCTCTGCACTATTGCGACTCTCTCAACGGTCTCCCGAAAGCGCGCGGGATATCCGTTCGGGTCTCTCATGCCTTACGCGATCGACGAAGCGGGGCGACCTATTTTTCTGATCAGCAGCATGGCCATGCATACCCAGAACATTCAAGCTGAACCTCGGGCAAGTCTGTTTGTGTGTCAAGGGGGTGACGGCGATCCGCTGGGCACGGCGCGGGCAACGCTTGTTGGGGATGTTCTGCCCATACCGGAGGATGAAGCCGGCGAGGCTCGCGAACGCTATCTGTCGCGCTACGAGAATAGCCGCTCATGGGTAGACTTCAAGGACTTTGGCTTTTACCGCCTGCAACCCCTGGACCTCTATTATGTCGGCGGCTTTGGGGTGATGGGATGGGTGACCGCGGAGGAATACCAGTCAGCGAAGATTGATCCACTGTCCGATGCGGCTCCGAAGATTCTCGAGCACATGAATGCGGATCACGTTCCTGCAATGATTCTTTTGGCGAGAGTTCATGCGGGCCTGAACGCCACCGAGGCCACAATGACAGCGGTCGACCGGCTTGGATTTCACCTTCGGCTGAAGACCGACGATGGGATGAAAGGGACGCGCATCAACTTTCTACGCGAAGTGAAAAACTCGGACGAGGCACGGAAAGTGCTCGTGGAAATGGTTCGAGCGGCTGAGGCGAAAGCCTGAAAAGAGCGGCGTTGAGGATTGGGAAGAGTGGGCGATGACTCGCTCGCGGCCGAAAAGAGCTATGATTTCGGTCAATGAATCTACTGCTTTGGATTGCCGTAGCTGCGCTACTGCCGCTTAGAACGGTCGGCATATTTGCCAGTCACACCTTAGATTCAGGGCAAAAAAGCGTGATCGTCGCATGGCTCAGCAATCATCCGGGTTACCGCCTCGCGAATGACCGCGACTGCTCGTGCGATGAAGATATCAAGGAGATGCGCGCTGGAGACGGGGGTGTTTGGAAACCCGTCCCGGACTATCACCCTTATATTACGAGCGGAGATTTCAACGATGACGGTAGCATGGATTTCGCGGTCGTCGTGATCAACACGCGCAAGGCGCACGATTTCACGCTATTGGTGTTCAACGGACCACTTGATGTAGGTCATCCAGTACCCGCATTCGTGGATCGCGGCGACTTTGCGGGAATTGGTCTCGCCTATGGTCCGCCTCGGCCCAAGCCGTATCGCCTTATCATTGGCCGATTCGCCTCAGAGGGCCTTCTCCTGCAGCCACGAGGCAAGACCTATCGCCTGGTTGAGTGAGGCCGAAATGTGGCCATCATTTTTTTGCGTTCTGGCTGTGTAACAGGCCACCCGGACACTACTCATTCCCAAGTCTCCAAAGCGAGGCTGGTGCACCCGGCATTCGAGACTTGTTTGACAGCATGTTGCCGCGGAACCGGTGAATCCGGGGCATGGTCGCGGGAATTGGCATAAACTAGCGGTTTGGGGGTTTTGGCATGTTGGTGGTGATGAAGGCGCAGGCTACCGAGGAAGAGATCCGGGTGGTTTGCGAACATATTGAGCGGATGGGATTCAGACCGCATCCTCTGCCGGGGGCGCAGCGCACGGCGATTGGCATTACGGGCAACCAGGGCGCGGTTGACCGGGGAAACCTGGAAGCACTGTCGGGTGTGGCCGAGGTGATCAGGGTGTCAAAGCCGTACAAGCTGGCCAGCCGGGACGTGAAGGAAGAAGACACGGTGATCCGGTTTGCGGGGACCGATGCAACGATCGGCGGGCGGGACCTGGCGGTCGTGGCCGGGCCTTGTTCGATTGAGACGCGGGAGCAGGCATTCGCCATTGCCGAACAGGTGGCGGCGGCGGGGGCGCAGTTTTTCCGCGGCGGCGCGTACAAGCCGCGCACATCGCCCTATGCGTTCCAGGGGCTGGGCGTGGAGGCTCTGCGCATCATGGCGGAGATTCGCGACCGCTTTGGACTGCGGATTATTACCGAGGCGATGGACAGCGAGACGCTGGACCTGGTGGCGGAGTGGGCCGACGTGATCCAGATTGGCGCGCGGAACATGCAGAACTTCAGCCTGCTGAAGAAGGCGGGCAAACTGCGCAAGCCGGTTCTGCTGAAGCGCGGACTGAGCGCGACGCTGGAAGAGTTTCTGATGGCCGCCGAGTACGTGATGAGCGAGGGCAATTACGAAGTGATCCTGTGCGAGCGCGGGGTGCGGACGTTCAACGACCATGCGCGCAATACGCTGGACCTGAGCGTGGTTCCGGCCGTGCAGCGGGTGAGCCATCTGCCGATCCTGGTGGATCCGAGCCACGGCACGGGCCGGCGGGACAGCGTGTTGCCGATGGCGCGGGCGGCGGCGGCGTGCGGAGCGGATGGGATCCTGGTGGAGGTGCATCACCAGCCTGAGCTTGCGTTCAGCGATGGACCGCAGTCCATTTATCCCGACCAGTTTGCGCGCATGATGGATGAGCTGGAGCAGATTGCCCCGGTGATCGGACGCCACTTGCCGCGCGGGATCCGCGTGGATGCGGCGGCGAAGTGAAGCTGGCGGGAAAGGCCGATCTGAGGCCTTTTCTGGCAGGAGCGAAAAACAACCGCAGGTCCTTCGACTCCCCGTTCGCTTCGCTCAGGGTCGCTCAGGATGACAGTCATTATTAATTTGAATTTCAGAGACAGGACGCCAGAGTACATGCAATGGAAAGCTCTTCTAGGATGACGAATTCTGGAATGAATTCTGGGAACACTCGAAGAGCGTGCGTGTTTGCGTTGAGCCTGGGCGCTTTGGCGCTCGTGGGCTGCCGGACTCAGGACTTTCCGACGTATCCGGCCAACTATCGCGAATATGCGTATGTGACGAACGGCGGCAGCGGCACGGTGACAGTGCTGGACGTGGTGAACGTGCGTGTGGATCGCGAGCTGCAGGTGGGCCAGAATCCCGTGGCTGTGGCGGCGAGCCCGACGCGCAACGAAGTATACGTGGTGAACCAGGGGGCAACAAATCAGGGCGGGGCGGGCGGCCAGGGCTCGCTGAGCGTGATCGATAGCGAAAAGAACCAGGTGGTGGCAACGATTCCGCTGCACCGGCAGCCGGTGTCTATCGAGATTGATCAGATGGGCAAGCTGGCCTACGTAGCCAACGCGGGATCGAATTCGATTTCAGTGCTGGACCTCAAGAACCGTCGCGAGGCAGCGCAGGTGGGCGTGGGCGAAGGGCCGGCGGCGGCAAGGCTCTCGCCCGACGGCAAGACTCTGGTGGTAGCCAACCGGCAGGGGAACTCGGTGACCGTGATGGACGCTGCGGCGATGTACGTGCGGGGCGTGTTTGAAGGGTGCCCGGGCGCGTCGGACGTGGTGGTTCTGCCGGACTCCTCGAAGACGTTTGTGAGCTGCTCGGGAGGCCACCAGGTGATGGCGATAGCGCTGGCGCGGGTGAGCCAGCCGGCGGGACCACAGCAGGCGGCCGCGGCAGCACAGCCGGACAAACTGGAGTCGCTGATGGATGTGGGGCGCGGACCGGTCGAGTTGGCGCTGAAGCCGGACGGCGGCGAAGTGTTTGTGGTGAACCGGCAGAGCGACACCATTTCAGAAGTGATTACCGGGACCGACGATGTACAGGGCGCGTACATGATGGGCGATGCGCCGGTGAACGGGCTGGTATCGCGCGACAATTCCCTGCTCTACGTGAGCAATCTGCGCTCGCAGAATGTGATTGTGTACTCGATCGACGATGGACACCGCGTGGGCTGGGCGCAGGTAG
>Ga0302275_10004629_pt1 | contig 13510 bp, 14 predicted proteins | sample III_Bog_N2_2_FD_200229 | JGI IMG/M metagenome (GOLD analysis project Ga0302275, IMG submission 200229) | Peat permafrost microbial communities from Stordalen Mire near Abisko, Sweden - III_Bog_N2_2 | ecosystem: Environmental > Terrestrial > Soil > Wetlands > Peat | place: Sweden: Abisko...
CTCGGGGGCTTCGCTATCCTCCCACGCATGCTCGACAAGGGCCGCGCCACGATCGCCGGCACTCCCGGCGAGTACAATTACGCCTGCCCACTTGACGAACGTTTCCTCAATTTCGCCGGCATCGATCCCGAAGCCCTCAAGGAGCAGCTCGCCGAGGGCAAGGGCGATGGTGAGATCCTCGCCTGGATCCTCGAGAACTCGAAAACCAAGCCCGACGAGATCCAGATCAAGACCTGGTCCGATTATGTCGCCCAGCGCGTGCCGTACGACATCGAATCCCGGGGCTTTTTCAACGAAATGCAATCCAAGATCGCGCCGCTACGGGAAGATATTGTCACCTGGTTCGACATGCTTGACCTCGACGACTACGTCACCTTCGGAGGCAAAGCCTGAAAAACGTGCCTTAAACGCCTGCATCTGTCCGATATCAACCTCTTCTACACTAAGCGCTGAACTGGATTTCCACTGAACACACGCTAAAGTCCACGCCCTCACATTTTATGCACGACCTGGCAACCACCCTTGATTTTGCCCTCGGAGACACGCAACACGTTGATCCGCCATCTGCCGTTCGCTTGAGTCCCGCGCCCGCTGGACTCGAGCACCGGGATTTGCGCGACGATGACTTCTGGCGCGTGATTCCCGGCTTCGCGCACGTTTCGGCCGCTGAATTCCAAACCCATGCGTTCCAGGCGCGGCACTCAGTGACCAACGTGCAACAGCTTCGGGAGACCCTCGGCCACCTGGCTCCCGACAGCTTTCTCCAAGACATATCGGATGGGTTGCAGCGCGCGCCGATGGCCTTGCGGATTTCTCCCTACCTTCTCTCTCTCATCGACTGGACGCAGCCAGTCGATGACCCCATCCGGGCGCAGTTCATGCCCCTTGGCTCCCGTCAGCAGCCGGATCATCCGTGTGTCCGGCTCGATTCCCTCGGCGAACAAGCCGATTCCCCCGTGCCCGGGCTGACGCATCGCTATCGCGACAAGGCACTATTCCTTCCGCTCAATTCATGCCCGGTCTATTGCCGGTTTTGCACCCGCAGCTATGCGATTGGCGGGGATACGAACGCGGTGGGAAAACTGAAGCTAACCCCGGGGCTCACCCGCTGGGAGAAAGCATTTGCCTACATCGAATCGCGGCCCGAACTCGAGGACATCGTCATCAGCGGAGGTGATACCTACAATCTCAAGGCCGAGCATATCCGGCTCATCGGCGAACGGCTCCTGGGGATGCCGAATATCCGGCGGATTCGGTATGCAACCAAGGGGCTCGCGGTGATGCCGCAGAAAATTTTGACGGATCATCCATGGGTCGATGCGTTGACCTCCGTGGCAGCGCTGGGCAGGCGGCTGCATAAGGACGTGGTAGTGCATACCCATTTCAATCACCCGCGGGAGATCACGGCGGTGACGCGCCGCGCGACGGATCGGCTAGCGGAGCATGGCATTTTCATCCGCTGCCAGACTGTGCTGCAGCATGGTGTGAACGATTCCGAGGAGACCATGCGGTTGATGGTGCGCCGGCTCAGCTACGTGAACGTGCATCCGTACTATGTCTTCTTTCACGACATGGTGCCGGGAGTTGAGGATCTGCGGACGTCGCTGGCAGCCGGGCTTGCAATCGAGAAGCATGTACGTGGCTCGACGGCTGGGTTCAATACGCCGTCTTTCGTCGTGGATACGATGGGCGGCGGCGGGAAGCGCGATGCGCACTCCTATGAGCACTATGACCGTGAACAGGGGATTGCGGTATTCACGAGCCCGGCGGTGAAGCCGGGGGTCAAATTTCTGTATTTCGATCCGCTGCAAACGCTGTCCGAAGGGGCGCGGCAACGCTGGCTTGTCCCGGCTGAACGGGAACAAATCATCGCACGCGCGCTCGATGCAGTACAGGTATAGACCAATGGTCTCTGTGACTCCGATCGAACCCCGGTGGCTGGAATGGTCCCGGAAGCTGCAAGCCATTGCGCAGAATGGGCTGCATTTCACGAACGATCCGTATGACCGGGAGCGCTACGAAGAGCTGCGGGAGATCGCGGCAGAGATGATGGCTGCGGGCTCCGGTGAGCCACTGGAAGCGATCTCGGGGCTTTTTGCGGGGCAGGCCGGTTACGCGACGCCGAAGGTGGACGTCCGCGGCGTTGTGTTCCGGGAGGATCACATCCTTCTTGTGCGGGAATCGCAGGATGGTCTCTGGACGCTGCCCGGAGGCTGGGCGGACCCGAATGAGTCGCCCTCCGAGTCGGTCACGCGCGAGATCTACGAGGAATCGGGCTTCGAGACCCGGGCAACCAAGATGCTGGCGGTCTTTGACCGGGGGAAACATGACCATGTGCCCATGTTCGCCTTTCACGTTTACAAACTTTTCGTCCGGTGCGAAATCGAGTCTGGCACCGCGCGACCCAGCCTGGAGACGCTTGATGTCGCATTCTTCCCGGAGAGCGGCATTCCAGAGCTCTCGCTGGGGCGGGTAACGCCGGCTCAGATTGCGCGCTTTTTCCAGCATTTGCGGCACCCTGAATGGGCGACCGACTTTGATTAACCAAACCACAATAGAGGCAGACCATGAATCCCAACGAACCCATCCACGTAAACGAAGACAGTTTTGATATCGCCGTCCTGAAGAGCCCGGTCCCCGTGCTGGTGGACTTCTGGGCGACCTGGTGCGGGCCATGCAAGATGATCGCGCCCATCCTGGACGAGATCGCCCGTGAGCAGGGCGAAAAAGTGCGGGTGGCGAAGATCGATGTGGATCAAAACCAGGCGCTGGCCGCGCGGTTCAACATCCGCGGAATCCCGACGATGATCCTTTTCCAGAATGGAGAGCCGAAGGAAACGATCGTCGGGTTGACGGGCAAACAGGCCATCGTAAGCAAACTGGAGGCGCTGAGCGCGGCGGCGTAAGGAGCAACGAGATAAGGGACGGAAAGGGCGACAGGGGGCCGGGCGGCGCTGAAGGTGCGGCTGGCGCCCCTTGAGCAAAAGGGGTAGAATAACGTTTGCCAGCCGCCTGTTTTCAGGTAAAAGGTACGGCTCTTTTTTACTCAAAACCTCTCGGGAAGAGAGGAATCTCATCATGAACATCATCGACACCATCCAGCAAGAACAGCTCAAGAAAGATGTCACGTCCTTCAAGGTCGGCGACAGCGTCCGCGTGCACACACGCGTGATTGAAGGCGACAAGGAGCGCATCCAGATTTTCACAGGAATCGTCATCGGCCGCAAGGGGACGGGACTGAACGCCAACTTTACCGTGCGCCGAATCTCCTATGGGGAAGGCGTCGAACGCGTATTCCCGGTCAATTCGCCGCGCATCGCGAAGATCGAGGTCGAGACGGCCGGGACGGCACGGCGCGCGAAACTGAACTACCTGCGCAACCGCAAGGGCAAGCAGGCGATGGCTGTTCGCGAGTAGCATCCTCCCCTCCCCCACTCCGTATGCGCTGCACGCTCAAACATGAGAACGCGCTGCGGAAGACGGGCGTAAAGTGGATTGCGGGAATCGATGAAGCCGGGCGCGGGCCGCTGGCCGGGCCGGTAGTGGCCGCAGCGGTGATGCTGCCGGACGGGTTTCGGCATGCGGTGGTGAATGATTCCAAGAAGCTGACGGCGGAGCAGCGGGAGGAGATCTATGCGGCTCTGACGGCGCGGGCGGATGTGTTCTGGGCGGTGGCGGTGGTGGAGCACGACGAGATCGACCGGTTCAATATCCACCGGGCGTCGCATGAGGCGATGCGGCGGGCGGTGCAGGCGCTGGCGATGGTGCCGGAGCATGCGCTGATTGACGGGCGGCCTGTGCGGCCGTTCCCTGTGCCACATACGGCGATCGTGAAAGGGGACGGGCTCAGCAAGAGCATCGCGGCGGCGAGCATCCTGGCAAAGGTGACCCGGGACCGGATCATGATCCGGATGGATGTGGTGTACCCGTCGTATGGATTCGCCCAGCACAAGGGATACGCAACGGAGCTTCACATCAAGCGACTGAAAGCCCATGGACCCTGCCCGATTCATCGCAAAACTTTTCTCCCGGTGGCGCAACAGCTCCTCGACCTCGCAGGCTGAGGCGGCGCACCTGCGGCTGGGGCGGGAGGGGGAGCGGCTGGCGGCGCGGCACCTGCGGCGGCAGGGATTCAAGGTGCTTTACCGGAACTTTCGACCGGACAATGGCGGGGAGATCGACCTGGTGTGCCGGGAGAAGAAGACCCTGGTCTTCGTCGAGGTGAAGACGCGCGGGCCGGGGAACATGGGGCGGCCGGCGGATGCGGTGGATGCGGCGAAGGAGGAGGCGATTATGCGCGGGGCGCAAGCGTGGCTAAGGCTGCTGGGGGAACCGGGGATCCCAGTGCGGATCGATATCGTGGAGGTAGTGGCCGGGGCGGGGCGGCCGGAGATCACGCTGACGCGGGATGCGCTGGCGTTTACGGGGGAACGCTAGCGCTTACTGGACGGAGCCCGGATTCGGGTTGCTGGTCGTGGTGGTGCCGGCACTGGCGGCTGTGCCGAGGCCCGTGCCCGGGGTGACGTAGGTGGGGATGGGGCTGATGGGGACTGGAGCGCCGGTGACGCTGCCGGCGCCGCCGTTATTGATCTGGACGCTGCCGGCGACGTTGCCGGTGCCGACGGAGCTGGCGTTGCTATTGATGGTGATGGCGCCGGGGACAATCGGAGCGACAGCACTGACATGCGGGACATTGACGCCAGTGCCCATGGTACCCTGGCCGTAATAGACACCGCCGCCGGTAAGACTGGAATTGAGGGCGGTGCTGGCGGTGCCGACCGGGCCCGGGGTGGGGGTGGGAATACTGACGGCGCGGCCCGCGGCGTCCGTCTGGGCCGAGGCGGAGCAGAGGGCGAACCCGGCGAAGAGGGCAGCGATGCAAAGGAGCGTGGAGAGTTTCATGGATCGCGGTCTTGGGTTGATTGTAACGCAAAGAGGATTGGGTTCAACCGGGAAGGTGCGGCGCGCGGCGGTCTGGCCTACTGGGCGAAGAGTGCGCCCGGCGGGATTCGAACCCACGACCGGCGGATTAGAAATCCGCTGCTCTATCCAACTGAGCTACGGGCGCGCTTCCACATTTGTGACGATTGCCACGCCGTGGTGCCAGACGCAAGGGATTAACGGTCCGGATAATATACCGTGCGGGCGCCTCGGTTCACGCAGATAGTCCCCGATGCGCACGCTGCCAACTGATCTCCCTGCGCACTTTCACCTCCTCGACTCCCAAGGGGTGGCGCTGCAACTGCTTTATCTCCCGCTCGTTGATAAACTGTCTTCCCCTTAATGAACCTCTGCCAATCTAAATGGGACGCGAGTTCCGGTTGGAAACTCAAGTCTGGCTCCCCTGCGAAGGATCCACAGCTGGTCCTGGTATTTGGCGCAACTGCGTTGCTGAGTCGCACCGAACTTCTGGCCGAAATCCAGGCACAAAACCCTGGGGCGCTGCTGTTTGGCTGCTCCACGGCGGGCGAGATTTCCGGAGCGGAGGTCACCGATGATTCGGTGGTCGTCACTTCCATTCACTTTGATCATACGAAATTCCGTGCCGTTCACGTAGACCTGGCCGAGGTGGCCGGGAGCGGAGCCGCCGGGGAGCGCCTAGCGTTGCAATTGCCTGCGACCCTTCCTGGAGGGGAGAAGATTAATCACATCATCGTCCTGGCCGACGGCCTAAAGACCAATGGCAGCCAACTGGTCGAGGGCATGACACGGCATGTCCCCGCACCGGCGGTGGTCACCGGTGGACTGGCGGGTGACGGCGCCCGCTTTGCCGAGACGCTGGTCTTGTGGGAGGGCGTAGCCAAGCCTCAAACGGTGGTGGCCCTTGGCTTTTACGGCGAGAGTTTATCCGTTGGATACAGCGCATTTGGCGGCTGGGATCCATTCGGCCCAGAGCGCCGCATCACCAAGTCCAGCGACAATATCCTCTACGAACTGGACGGACAATCCGCCCTGATGCTGTACAAAAAATACCTTGGCGACCAGGCCAAGGACCTCCCCGGTTCCGGCCTGTTGTTTCCGCTCAGCTTGCGGACCCACGCCGACGACTCCGGCCTGGTGCGCACCATTCTTTCTGTCAATGAAGCCGACCAGAGCATCACCTTCGCCGGCGACATGCCGCAGGGCGCCTATGCCCGGCTTATGAAGGCGAATTTTGATCGACTCATAGACGGCGCCGGTCATGCCGCGGAATCCAGCAAAGTCGCCGGCGCCAGGGAGTCACCGCAATTGGCAATGCTCGTCAGTTGCGTGGGTCGCAAATTACTCCTTAATCAGCGGATCGAGGAAGAAATCGAGGCGGTGCGGGATGCGCTTGGAAAGGAGACCTCGATCACGGGATTCTATTCCTACGGCGAGATCTCCCCATTCAATGAGGGCGGAAAATCCGAACTCCATAATCAGACGATGACAGTCATCCACCTATCGGAGCGCTAGCTCATGCACAGGCTGCTGATCCGCCAATTGAATCGCCATTTTGGCGCCAACTTCCAGCCACCGCCGGAATGGGTGGGCTTGTTGCAATTGGTCAATCAAGCCTACGAGCAGTCGGACTCCGACAGAAAGATGCTGGAACGCTCCCTCGAGTTGAGTTCCCAGGAGCTCATCGAGTTTCACCTCGCCGAGAAGGAATCCATCCTCCGCCAGCAACTCGAAAACATCGAGCGGGAGCGCAAGCACTTCAAGGCCCTTGCTGACACCGTGCCCGCGGGCGTACTGCGTCTGGATTCCGACGAGAACTGCAACTTCATCAATCAAGAGTGGCTCAAGATTACCGGCCAGGACGCGCCCCAAGCCGCTGGCCGCGGTTGGTGGGATTCCATCCATCCCAATGACCTTGGCATGTTCCGCGAATTCTACGACCGGCTTGTGCATGCCGGAACTTCGTTTACCTGCGAACACCGCATCAGGTCCCCGGCGGCAAGCGAACTCTGGGTCTATTGCACGGCCGTGGCGGAGCAACAGGATGAAGCCGGCCGTTCCGGCTACATTTTCTGCATGGTCGATATCACCGAGCGGAGAAAATCACTCAAGCAGATCGAACGCTCCCAGCGTTTGGAAAGCATCGGCGTCCTGGCTGGCGGTATCGCTCATGATCTCAACAACGCCCTCGCTCCAATCCATCTCGGAATCGGGATGTTCAGCAAAGACCTCTCCCCTGCGGACAAGCGGTTGCTCGAGGTCATCGGCTTGAGTGCCGTGCGAGGCTCCGATCTCGTCCGAAACCTCGTCACCTTTGCCCGTGGGGGCTCGAGCACCAAGAACAACATCTCCATCAAGCATCTCATCGACGAGTTGGTTGTCGTTATCCGTGCGTCTTTCCCCAAGAACATCGAAGTCGTCTCATGGATTCCAGACGACATCCCCTGTTTTGTGGCGAATTTCACGCAATTCCATCAGGTCCTCCTGAATCTGGCCGTCAATGCGCGTGACGCCATGCCAGAGGGCGGCAAACTGACATTTAAAGCCAGGATCGTGAAGATTGAGACTGCCACCAAAGGCAACCTCACCGTTCTAAAGCCGGGCCATCATCTCTGCCTTTCTGTTGAGGACACCGGCAGCGGCATCACACCGGAGGTGCAGGAACATATCTTCGAGCCATTCTATACCACCAAGAAGACCGGCAGCGGATTTGGCCTGTCCAATGTCGCCGGGATCATCAAGGAACACGAGGGCGACATCCGCGTTTACTCCCCACCCGGTAAAGGGACCACCTTCGAAATGTGTCTGCCATTCCAGGAGGGTTTCACTGCCCCTGCCGCAAGCGAACCATCCTCGCTCGCGATAGACGGCGGCGGACGACTGGTACTCATCGTCGATGACGAGGTTAACATTCGTAACCTGCTTAAAAATGTACTTCGAAGATCAAACTTTCAAATAGTCGAAGCGGCCAATGGCGCTGACGCCCTGATCAAGGTGAACGAGTTGAGACACCGATTGCATTTCATCATCACAGATATGCACATGCCCCAACTCGATGGCCTCGGGTTGATTCGAAATGTCAAAGAGCTATTGCCCGCGTTACCGATCATTGTGATCACCGGGCGCCTGGAAACTAGCGAACGTGAACAGCTTCATGAGGTGGGGATTGCCGCCATCGTTGAAAAGCCCTTTTTGCCACAAACCATCCTTAACGTCCTCCGGTGATTCAAGGCTACGCCGCCTTATTTCGGCGGAGCGACATGCCTGCCTCACCGATCATTGCGCTCGTTGAGTCCCTTTCCGTTGAGAATTTGCGGGGTGTATTTGTCGATCCGTGACTCACGGGTTTTGGATTGTTTGGGGGCGGCGAAATGAAAGATGTAGGCCCGTTGGCGGCCGGGGGTTAAGGCGTTAAAGGCGGATTTGAAGGCAGGGTCTTTATCCAGTCTGTTTTGCAATTCCTGAGGCAGTTTAAGATCCGTGACTTTTTTGGTGACTACTTTCAAACCGGCTTTTTCCACTTCAATGGCTTGAGAGATATAAGTTTTCAGGACGGGCTTTATCCTGGTTATTTCCCGAACATCGGTGAACCGGACCTGGCGTCCGACCTCGGCATTCTCACCAGTTTTGACGAGAATTCCATCGGTATCCTTTAATAAGGCGCCCTTGAAGAACAAAAGGGCACAGTAATCCTTGAAGGGTTGCATTATGACGATATTCCCGTTTTGAAATGAGTAACAAGGTTTACCCCACTTCAAGTCTTCGGTCAGGTGACATTCGAGGAGGATCGCCCTCAGCTTCTCGATTTCCTGCAGCCACTTTTTGGCGCTGCTTATATATGCATCAACCTTGGGGTTCGTTTCGATCTTTGGCATAGTCTGTCATGAATGACTTGTGACATCGCATTTGCGGGGCACGAGGCGGAGGCGGAATCCGGCGCCGGCGAAGATGAGTGCGATGGCGAGCAAGGTGCATGGCGAGGGCTCGGGGACTGCGATTACGCCCTGGAAAAGAACGATATTGTCAACTCCATACGGGTACGCTTGGGCAAGAGAAGCGCCAGGATATTTCACAACGCTGTCGTAGTTGTCGTTGAAGCCGTACAATTGATTAAAAGCTTGTTCCACAAGGCAAATTGTATCACCCGCTGCCGTTAGATCTTCCGGGTCCCATAAGCCGGTCACGAGCGCGCCATTCACCAAAGCCCCTGTGATTGGATCATATGACGCGACGGTGCCGGGACCGGTAAAGTCGAAGTTGCTCGACTGATAGTTCCTTGCGGCAACGTAAAGATTGGTACCCGAGAAACACATACTGGTCGGGTTCGCCAGACCGTTAATGAATGTGGGGTCGGACAGGAGGCCAGTGCTGGCGTCGTACAATTCGACGGCGGTACTGGTGAGGGAGTAAATCTTATCGCCGGAGGCGGCCTCCATGGTTCCGGCAATGCCTGTGAATAGACTCGGATTAACGGAGTTGCCGGAGGTGGCGTCGTAGAGGCCCACGGTGCCGCCGGTCTGGATGTAGAGAGCGGTGCCGGAAACTTGCATGGAAGAGGCGTAGCCGCTCAAGCCGGTGACGAAGTTTGGGTTAAGGAGTTGCCCGTTCGTGGCGCTATACTCAGTAACGAAGCCATTCTCAGCAAGGAGGAGATCGTTGCCGTAAAAAGCGATGGCGGACTCTCGGTTGGTGCCGGTGTCGATCAATGCGCCCGGGACGCCGTAGACACTTATCCCAGAGGTATAGCCGGATGAACCCTGATCAGGGAACGCGGTGCCAACCAAGAGCGTCTGGGCGTGGATGGGCGGAGAGAGTGCGAAGAACTCAGCGAGAGCGAAGAGGATGGACAAGAAAACGAGGCGAATGCGGTTTCGCCGCACCCGAAGATTACCAGATGCGGAGACCTGAGATTCGATCTGCGTTTCCATAGGGGGGAGACTGTCCTCCTGGGGTTTATAAGGCTGGATAAGTGCCTATGGGTCAATGATTAATAAATTTATCTGAGTTGGAGACGAAGTTACCACCGAGGACTCTTTCGGGGTTTTTTTTAACCACGGATTTCACGGATTACACGGATGGGAAAATGGATTACAGCGGGGTGCGGGGGTTATTCGGTGGGTGGTTTTGTCTGTGGATGGGCCTGGGTTGCCGGGTGGAATCAGACTTTGGGTGTTTTTTGCGCTTGGTTTGATTAGGTTTGATTTGGCCTGATTTGGTTTGATTGTGTCGGGGCGAGGTTTGATCGGCGGGGGGTGGCGGGACGGGCGGGGTCCACGGAGGGACGTCGTGGTCGAAGTTGCGGCAGAGGCGATCGATGTAAACGAGGTAGTCTGCGACGGCTTCGCCTTTGCCCTCGCCGCCGAATGTCTTGACGAGGCTGTTGCGCTTGAGTTCGTCCCAAATGGGGGCGACGGCGGCTTTGCGGGCTTTATCGAGTTGTGCAAGGGTTTGCTTTCGCTCGATTTGCTCGCACTCGGCGTCCCAGCGATCAGCGGCGCGGGCCGCGCGGTCGGCATCGTGTTGGCTCTTGCGCAAGCGGCGCATCTCGGAGAGGGCCTCGCGGATGATTCGGAAGCGCGCGGCGGGATCGGTAGTGTTGGCGAGGAGGGCCTTGGTGTTGACGACGAGTTCGGCTTAGAGGTACCCGGCGAAATGGTCGGGGACCTCATGTAAGTCGATGTCGGCGTTGAATTCTTCGGAGTCCTCGACGAACTGGCGGATGTTATCGAGGGTTTCCTGCCGGTGCAGCCAGTCCTGAAAGCCGCCCAGGCGCCACTCGGAGAGGTTCTGAGTGCTGATGGGGCGCGCATAGAAGTCGCGGGCGAGGATGGCTTTTACGTCGTCAAGTGAGTTGAGCCAGGTAAGGAGGGCAGGACCGGACTCGCCATCGGCAAGGCGGGTGTTGAGCTCGCGGCGAATCTCGGCGGGGAGATGGGCTATCTTGCCGGTGCGGGCATGGGTGGCTTGGGTGGCCTCGATCCCGGAGCGGGAGCGGGGCTTTTTATTGGTAAGTGAGTCATGCATTCTTCCATCCTGACCACTTTTGATTGTGCGTGGGTTAGTGTTTTCTTTTCTGTTGACTTTTTTAGTTGTGTTGCAGTTTGTGCGCGCACTGTGGTGTCAATCGATAAGTGGAAATAGTTTTGGGGGGAGAATTTTTTGGGGGGGTGAGGGTGAAAATGGGCCTGGATTGAGTCAACCAAGATTTCGCGCCTATCCCTCATGGAGGAGTGGCGGGGATTTAACGCAGAGGCGCGGAGAAAAACATCCGAGTTCCAAACTCTCCCATTATTTGGGCCCGGAGATGGGCCCGTCTGCGGGTTTGCCCGCGGTTGATTTCAGGTCAACCCCCAAGCCGCACCGGAACGAAGGGTGCTGAGTTCGCAGTCCAATGGGAATATTACGTTTCTTACTGGCCATGTGCGTCGTCGCGGCGCACTCGAGAAGCACCATTCTGGGATTGCCGCTGCTGCAGTCCGGGATGGCGGTGAAGACGTTCTTCATGATCTCGGGTTTTTACATGACCCTCATCCTGAGCTCGAAATATCACGCGGACAAAGGCGGGGGGTACTGGCTCTTCATCAGCAACCGCTTCCTGCGGATTTACCCGTCGTATCTGGTTGTCTTCGGGGGAAGCGTGCTGCTGCTGGTGGCGTCCTCGATCAAGCTCCACAGGCCCGTGGACCGGCTGCGACTGTGGGTGGATGCATGGCACGGGCACCACGGCTGGGGGCTCGTATTGATCGCGCTCTCGCAAGTGTCGATCTTTGGCATGGATGCGGTGGCGCAGTTCGATTTTTCCGCGAGTCACGGGTTTGGCCTGGCCGGCGCCTGGGGAACTGCGGGGCAGGAGGCGTGGAGGTTCAACCTGCTGCGGCAGTCCTGGTCGATCAGTGTCGAGTTGTTCTTTTACCTACTGGCGCCACTGATCTGCGTTGCGCGACGCCAGGTGCAGGTGGGTATCGTGGCGGTGGCGGCAGTGGGCTCCCTCCTGGCGTTGCACTTTCTGCCCGCCCGACTGGGCTGGGACATGACTTACTATTTTTTTCCGTTCCAGCTAGGATACCTTGTCCTGGGGGTGCTCTCGTATCACCTGCTTCATCCGCTGTTCCAGAAGGGACGCATCCACATGGCATGGTCATGGGGCGTGCTGACCCCATTCGCCGCGGTGATCCTGTTCTGGGGGCGGATGCCTCCAATGCTCGCGGATGGGGCGTGTATCACACTTGCGTTTTTTGCGATTCCGCTGCTGTTCAACCTGACGCGCCAGGTCAAGGTGGACCGCTTTATTGGTGATCTCTCCTACCCGATGTACCTCGCGCATATCCCATGCAAATGGGTCATGCTGGCGGTGATGGGCGTGACAACGACGGATTCCGCAATTGTCCCCGCCTGGTCTTTGCTTCTTCTGACAACTGTGGCGGCGGCGGCACTGGTGTGGCTGATCGATTACCCGGTGGACCGGTGGCGCCAGGCCCGCGTCGTAGCCACGCTGGCCGCACGGCGGGGCAAGGGGACGAAACGCGAAGTCGCAGGGATTACGACGCTCCAGCCCGTGATGGGGCTCGCTGATCCGTTGAAATCCTGATCGGAGAGGGCAATCGGGCGCTGGAATAAGCATCGTTAGGCGATTAACTTTGCCGTTTCGGTCATATTGACTCAGATGGGTGTTCGGCTTAGCCTGCTTCCCTGCGCGAGTCGTGATGGAAAAGAAACCTACTTTTGAAACCGGTGAAACCCAGGGACGGCAGGCGTCTCCCGGGACCCGGAAGGCGCACTCGCTGCGGCCCCTGCAGAATTTCTGGTACTTTGCGCTTCCCTCCACGGGCCTGGCGCGGGGCAAGATGAAGGCGGTCAAGCTCTGCTCGCAAAACATCGTGCTTGGGCGGACGAATGAAGGCAAGGTCTTCGCGATGCGGGACCTGTGTCCCCATCGCAGCACTCCTCTTCACCAGGGGCAGTTCGATGGCAAAGAAATCCAGTGCCATTATCACGGCTGGAAGTTTGCACCCGATGGGCGATGCACGCTGATCCCGGCCCTGTGCGGAGCGCAAGAGCATTTTGGTGATCGGATCCGCAACGCCACTTTTCCCTGCCGTGAAGGACAGGGGGTGATCTGGGTTTTCATCGGAGATCGCGATCCGGAACATCTGCCGGAGCTGCCACTCGTGCCGGACATAGGGGATGCCCAGCCGCAGGCCTACTGCGCGGTCACCTATCCACTTAACTCGGACCATACGGCCTACACGTTCTTCGATCCCGCGCACGTGGCGTTTGTCCATTCCTCGCCGTTGATCAAGCGAAGGTCGCACACCATTCGCGACAAGGTGAAAGAAATGACGCCGGTGGATCTCGGGTGGGAGGTGAAGCGCCACCTTGTGCCGCCCGATAACCATTTCTATAAGCTATTTGGTAAAAACGCGACGACCGGGATTCAATTCCTGGTACCCGGGACGAGGATTGAGCGAGTCCTTGGAGAGAAGTATTGGGCCGTGAGCGTCGCCACCATCGCCCCGACGACGGACGAGGAGACCGTGGTCCACCAGGCGTTTTACTGGAACTTCCCGTACCTGACGCCGATCAAGGGTGT
>Ga0302275_10004631_pt1 | contig 13508 bp, 10 predicted proteins | sample III_Bog_N2_2_FD_200229 | JGI IMG/M metagenome (GOLD analysis project Ga0302275, IMG submission 200229) | Peat permafrost microbial communities from Stordalen Mire near Abisko, Sweden - III_Bog_N2_2 | ecosystem: Environmental > Terrestrial > Soil > Wetlands > Peat | place: Sweden: Abisko...
TCGGCAAAGAAACTCTTCGCCATCTTGGCCAGGGCATTCTGCTCGGCCTTGCTCAAATTGCCCTTCTCCGATTTGGCATACACGGTAATGAGGAAGATCGGCAGATCCTCACCGCCGTACAGATAAACGACTCGCGCGCCGCCGCGTTTCCCCATGCCGGAGCGTGCAAAGCGCAGCTTGCGATACCCTCCTGTGCCGGGCATCAAGTCTCCGGCCTCCGGGTAAGCGGCGATGGTTCGCACGATTTCTTCCCGATCCGCTTCGCTATAGAGGTCTGCGGCGGCTCTCAGGTACATCGGGGTTTCGACCACCGTCTGCATAGAAAAACTATATGCCAATGGCATATATTGGTCAACCCTTTTCTCTGCGTAGAAGGGCAGGTTGCGGCCATCGCTGCGGCCATGAGCCACTACGATAAGAAGACGATTCCAACTAGCTCAAAAAGTGGCCATCCATCCGCTAAATGATTGATAACAATACATCATTGACCCGACTCGAAATCAGACATAGTCGCAAGGCTATCGGGAGTTCGAATCTCCCCCTCTCCGCCAAAAAATCAAATAGAATCAGCAGTTAACGAGGCCCAAGAGGGGCCTCTTTTATTTGGCATCAGGTTTGCGATCTGTGAACAAGGTGCACGAAAGGGCATCCCGATGCACCTTTTCACAAACCTTACTGATCAGGAAAGTAGCCATACCCCACCGGGGTAGCAGCCCATGTTCCAGCGCAAGCATCAGGGCCCGGGATTGCCCACCGCGTTCCTAGCAGTGGTCGCAGAGAACGTTGAACAATCTCTGGTTTAATCTAGGTCTAGGGCGGCAGGAATGGCCAAAATCGCTGTAAGTCCCTTGAAATCTGGCTGGTACGACGGGTCTCGAAGCCGCTACCTCTGCCGTGACAGAGTCCAAGTCATATAAGAATCATAGAGTTACGGTACATTACCCGGTACTCCAAGGAAACGTAAGTCCTTTAAAGAGCATAGGGCCTCGGTAATTGTACCTTTGTTTGTACCTTCGTATTCAAGGCTGCTACCCATGCTGGCCCAACCCCGGATCAATCGAGACCACCCGCTCATAGCCAGACCCCGGATTGGTATATAGGGCGTGTATATGACTTATGCGACGATATGCGACCGGCTGCAACGTCTTGCAAAACGTCAGAAGTTGACTCAAAATCCGCCGAGACAACTTCTCGTAGGGGTTCAATCCTCCCTCCCAGCCCCAGGATTCTCGGAAATTGATGTGCAAAAGGGCCCCTCGATTTCGAGGAGCCCTTTCCGGCACGATGTTGCATTGAAGTATTTGACTTAACGGCTCACTGAAGGCCTTCGAAAAGAATTCCGCGCGAATGCTGCCGGTGCCGAACATGGGCGGCGGCGTTTAGAGCGTCGAGCCCCGAGCTCAACGTGGAGGCATTGAACGACTCGTCCGGCGCACTGATCGGCCCGGACCAGTCGAAGCCTATCTGGTCGTAGATGTTGCGGTCGTTTTCCCAGATCGAAGACGCGTTCAGGTCTATGAACGCCAAGTAAGCCTGGTTGCCGGTCACCCTGTAAAGAGCGTCCAGGTTACGAATGAAAATGCCCTTGAACTGGGTTTGGTCGGGGTTCTGGGACGGGCAAGATCCTGTGCAAGGCTCCGTCAGGATGCCGTTCGAGCTGACCAGGGTGCTGATGGCGGCATCCGCGATTTGCTGTGCCTCCGTGAGATAAGCCGGGTCATTGGTCGCTTGGTACAGCGCGGCGAGCCCGCCCAGGATGACGCCCTGGTTATAAGTCCAGGTCGTCTGGCCATTGTTCTGGCACGACGTGGTGAGGCCGTCGTTGATGAGGTTAGACGAGTTGATGAGTCCGCTGGCCTCGAACCAGGACAACTCTTTCTGCGCCCACTGCAGGTACGACGCTTGGTGGGTTACCAGGTAGAGGCGGGCGGACAACTCCAGGAAGAGCTCGTTCGTAACCGAGTTCTGGTAGGCGTTCGTCGTCTGCCATATGAGCCCGCCGCCGCACTGGGAAGGCGTCCAGGCCGTGGTTACGTACGCGTGTATCTTTTCCACCATCTGCAGGTAGGCGGGGTTGCCCGTGAGTTCGTAAGCGTTGAGCCAGGTAAGCGCCCACCACTGGGTGTCGTCGTAGGCGGTGTCGATGAAGTTGCCCGGGGTCGGCGGCGGCGCCTCGTTGACGGCCTTCGCGAACGTGTTGGAAACGTCGCTCATGTACGTCCGCGAACCCGTGACCTTCATGTAGTCGATGATCGCGTCGAGGGCATTGGCGGAGTTCCACCAGCCGGTCGTGTTGAACAGCCCGGTCGAAGAGTCATAGTACGTCTGCAGCTCCTGCACTGCAGCCTGGGCTTCTCCGTCATCACCGGTGAGCTGAACGGTGGAGACCTGCGGGCTGGGGGGAGAATTACCCTCGGCGCTCGTCGCCACGACTGTGGTGTAGAAGACCCTGTCGCCGCCAGCTCCGCCGCCCGGGATTTGGACGATGGCGCTCGTAGCCCCGCTGCCGCACCCAGAGACCACTGCGCTCGGGCTCGAATAGTCCTCAGCGAAGGGTTGCGTGGTGACGTAAACGTCGTAGCCGGTGATGGTCGGTAGGCCGTTGCCGCTGCACTGGGCGGGAGCACTCCAGTCAACCCTGACTTTGTCGCGCCGCTGCAACTGGGCCGACACGCCGGTGGGGGGCATCGGGGCCGGTACCACCTGCTTCCACATCACGTCCTTGAAGTAGAGCGTGAGCGCAGACGAGCCGGTATTGTCGGGGTCCACCAGCTGGAACTGTGGGGTACTCGGCGAGACCACGACCGTGTTCGGCGCAAGCGCCAGCACTGTTTCGGTGATCGTCTGGAAATTCGGTGTCAGTGTGATGGGCGGTCCGGAAACATTTTCGTTTCCGTCCCATACATTGATTTCTACGGTCCCACTCCCGGCCACCTCCGCCGACACCTGGTAGGTGTTCCCGGCTGCAAACGGTGGAAACGTGGAGACCCAGTCGGAGTGGCCGAGCGCTGAGCTGACCTGCCATTCAAGCGCAGACGCACCATCGTAGTTCGTCGAGATCAGGGTGGAGTCCTGCCCGCCGTACGCAATTTGCCACAGCGAGAGACCGCTCGCCGGGCCTACAAGAGTTACGGTCGGATTCGTGAAATAAACATTGACGGCCGATGTGGTGCTATCCGGGTCGAGGATTTGAAACTGCGGGTTGGGGGAAAGGACAGCGACGGTCTCGCTGACGGTTTGGAACGTCGAGGTCAGCTGGATGGGCGGGGCCGTGACGTTCGCCTGCCCGTTCCAGATGTTGAGCGCGGCGGTGCCGGTGCCGGCCAATTCGACCGTGAATGTATACAACTGGTCCGTGGGCAGCGGCAGCGTGTCATTGACCCAGTCCGAATGGCCGAGGGCGGAACTTACCTGCCATTCCAGGGCGGGCTGGCCGCCATAGGTGACTGAAGAGAGAGAAGCATCTTGGCCACTGTAGGCCATAGACCAATCGGAGGGCGACAGCGGCAGCGTTGAGGAAGCTGCCTGACCCCAGATCTGTTGGGGAAGAGTAAGACCCGACAGCAGAAAGATTGCAGAGAGAAAACGAAAGAGTTGCGAGCCTCGCGATTGAGGCAAAATCTTCTTCAACTGCATCGGGTGCCTCCCGGAAAAACGGCATCTTCGCGAGCCGCAATGATCGTAAGATTCAATGTCTTGTCTTGCAGGGCCGTCCCAGACCAATCTTGAATAGGCTGACGATCGTGCGTTCAAGAACCGTAGCCACACTCTCTAGCGCCATCGCAATCTCATCTAACGCACGGGCTGAACCATCTCACTGCAAAGACCTTCAAGTCTGTTCAAGATTGCTCACGCTCGCTCGAATTCGCGATTCCGAGACTGGATTCACTCCGCAGAGGGTCTGCGCGACGTTCGTGACGTGGTTCGGTCGAGGCACGGACTGCGATGAAGCTGCGGCACGCTCCTCTGCTGCTGGTACGGACTAAGGTACCCACCATGCCAGGATGCCCCAGCCAGCGCCGCTACCACCACTCCATCGCGCGTACCGATTGCGCTTTCACGCTGCCGGCAGACTTGGCCGAGTGGAGCAGCAAGAGAGGGCACTGCACAAGTTTCACAACCTTCTCGGCAATCGATCCGAACACCAGCGGATGCCAGCCGGAGATACCGTGTGTGGAAATTACGACCAGTGAGATGTGCTCGCGCTCAACGGCTTCTAGAATTTCTCCTGCCGTGTCATTTCCAACTTCAACACTGTAACTTGCCTTGACTCCCCTGTCGGCAAGACTGGCGCAGCACTTGGTAAGACGCTCTTCCGCGCTTCTTGTTGCATTCTGAAGAGCGGACTCTTCGAGAACGAAATCCGCAAATGTTGTATTGGGAAACGTCGGGATCACGTGCACAAGGTAGAGGTTGGCATGAAAGTGCTCGGCAAGGTCAGTTGCGATCTTCAGAGCCGCCCGGGAGGATGGGCTGAAGTCAACCGGCAACATGATCCTCGCGAGAGTGGAACCGAAAGCCTGCTCTTTAAGCATCGCGGCCTCCTTGCGGAAGGACCAAATCCTCCAGAATTTCATTATTCTCACTCGTCGAAGCCGAGGCTGTACACGATTGACCACATGCCTTGTCCAACTTGTCCAATACGTGCGGATGGAGCGATCTGGTTCTTGGCGCCTGGCGCGGGCGATGCAAAGAAAGGCCTTTGCAGTTGCGAGCAAATATGACCATCCTCGGAGCCCCCGGTTGAGTCAGTATTTCTATACGCACGGTGAACGGCAATTCAGGCGCTTGAAAGCGCCTAAATTCATTGTTGACGCGGAGGAGAGACCTAGACGCCGCCGAAGAAGGCGCGGAATCCGCAGTCCTCGCGCGCCTGCAAAGAGCTATGGTTCCAGCACTTGGGCGAATAGGGCATCTACTGAATGGAGTAGCCAGGTTGTGGATTTTTCGCCTTCAGCCATCCGGGCTTCGCTCCTGGCGAGCACCGTTCAAGCAAGCAACAGAACGACTGGAGATCAAATGAGCCTCATCAAAAAATGCGATGTGAAGAGTTACTTTGCCGCCCATCCGCATACCGGCCGGCATCCGCTCAGGCCAGTGAACAGGCCGGGAGCAAAAGGTTTTGCCTCGGGCGTATCCATCGCCCCGATCGTGAATTTGGACAACTTTGACCGCGCGGTTGTGACCGCAGCGGCCAGCGAGCCGCAAGCGTAAGAACAAAACTCGGTGCTCCTGCGCATCGGATGATCCGGCTGGATCGATTCGAACCGCATCAAGCGCTGACTTGCGTGAATGGGATGCTGGCGGAAGGTGCCTTGCCTCCGCTCTTCATGCGCATCCGCCATCTCCAGCACTCCCCCGCGCTGCTGGTCCATTGCTTCCCTGTTCGATCCGCAGGCCGTGAGGCAGGCACATTTTCTCTACGCGGCGCCGGTGCAAACGAAAGCAGGATCATATGCTCTTTCCCCAAGTGCTTCATTCTGAAAAACCGGCGGGAGAACTTTATTCGCCGGACAACTCCCCTGTTGCGCCAAAAATGTGCAGCCTGCCTTTGCCCACGCGCATTGCATTCGTCGGCAACTATCTGCCGCGCCAGTGCGGCATCGCCACGTTCACAACAGACCTGTGTACTGCGCTTGCAAATGAATACGGCAGTGAGCGCCTCTTTGCCATTCCCGTGAACGATCCTGAATCAGACTATGAGTACCCTGAGCGTGTGCGTCTGGAGCTTGAGCAGGAGGATATGGCATCCTATGAGCGAGCCGCAGAATTCCTCAACTTCAATGGCAACGATCTTGTGTGCCTGCAACATGAATATGGCATCTACGGCGGAGTTGCGGGTCGCCACATTCTGACCCTTTTGCGCAAGTTGAGGATGCCGGTGGTTACCACGCTGCACACTGTCCTGCGCGATCCGGACCCGGATCAGCGGGAGGTGCTCGAGGAAATTGCCCGTCTTTCCGATCGTCTCGTGGTCATGAGCGAGCAGGCAGCTCGCTTCCTGCGGGAGGTGTACCAGGTTCCCGCCGAAAAGATCGACGTGATTCCTCATGGAGCACCCGATCTCCCGTTTATCGACCCCAACTATTACAAAGACCTGTTCGGCACGGAAGGAAAGTCGGTGTTGCTTACCTTCGGTCTGCTATCTCCGAACAAGGGCATTGAGAACGTCATCCAGGCGCTGCCGGCGATTCTGGCCAGACATCCGAACGTGGTGTACGTGGTCACTGGAGTGACACATCCGCACATTCGGCGGCAAGAGGGAGAACGCTACCGCAATGAGTTGCGGGATCTCGCCAGGAAACTCGGCGTTTCTGCTCAACTGATATTCAATAACCGCTTTGTGAGTGGGGAGGAGTTGATCGCGCACGTAGGAGCGGCCGATATTTACATCACCCCCTACCGGCAAGAGGCGCAGATTGTTTCCGGCACGTTGGCCGTTGCGTTTAGCGCCGGAAAAGCAATCATCTCCACACCCTACTGGCACGCCAAGGAGTTGCTTGCAGATGGAAGAGGCGTGCTGGTTCCTTTCGATAGTCCGGACGCCATTGCGGATGCTGTCATCGAATTGCTGGAAAACGATGCAGAGCGCCACGCCATGCGCAAGCGAGCCTATCTCTGCTCGCGCGCAACCACGTGGCCCAAGACTGCGCAGGCGTATATGGAGAGCTTTCAGCGTGCACGTTTCGAACGTTCCTTGCATCCGCGCGCCACGCGGCGAGAGGATGCGACGGTGAACGCTGCCGATGACCTGCCCGAGGTGAACATTGCCCACCTGTTGAGGATGACGGACGACACGGGTATCTTGCAGCATGCCATTTTCACGGTACCGAATTCCTCTGAGGGCTACACGACCGACGACAACGCACGTGCGCTCATCGTGGCGACCCTTCTGGACGAGGGCGCGCAGCAGAGCCACAAGCAGGAACGCAGCAACCTCAGCCATCGTTATCTGGCGTTTCTGTGGCTTGCCTTCCATAGCGATTCCGGAAAGTTCAGGAACTTTCTCGGCTATGACCGGCAATGGCTGGAAAGCTTTGGGTCGGAAGACAGCCACGGACGCGCCCTTTGGGCACTGGGAAATGTTCTTGGGCATTCGCAGGATGCAGGTTTGAGAGGCGCGACTGGAAGGCTGTTTGAGGCTGCGGTCCCTGCCGCGCTTACGTTTACAAGCCCTCGCGCGTGGGCGTTTAGCATCCTGGGAATGCAAGCCTACCTGGACTGGTTTCCAGGGGACCGGGCCATCCAGGGCGCGCGCAATACCCTGGCGAACCAGCTCTTGGACATTTATGAGCGGAGCCATTCCAGCGCCTGGCAGTGGTTCGAGAACAGTCTTTCTTATTCGAATGCCCGTCTGCCGCAGGCGTTGATTCTGGCTGGATGGCGAAGCGATAACAAGAGAATGATCGAGGCGGGGATCGAGTCTCTTCGCTGGCTGGTTCAAAAGCAGCACTGCGGGGATGAGAATGTCTTTGTGCCGATCGGCTCCAATGGATTCTTCGTAGAGGGCAAGGAGAAGGCGCGCTTCGACCAGCAACCCGTGGAGGCTTGCGCCACGATCTCCGCCTGCCTCGAGGTGTATCGGCTCACAAACGAACGGCAGTGGCTTGAAGAAGCGCAGCGTGCCTTCAGCTGGTTCCTCGGCAAGAACGATCTGCAGGTTCCGCTCTACGACGCCTCTACAGGCGGGTGCCGGGACGGCCTGCATCCGGACCGCGTGAACGAGAATCAGGGAGCTGAGTCTACCCTCTCGTTTCTCATGGCTCTGCTCGAGATGCAGGCTGTGAAAGTACCAAACGCAGAAGAACAGCATCAGGAAGAGAGGGTCACTTGTTGAAAGAGACCATCCATACCGGGCCGTTGTCAGAGTCCATTGCGCTGGAGCAGGCAGAGTTGAAGGCATTTACCGATCTACCCCTCTTCACGCGTCATCCCGCCAATCCAATTCTCAGCCGGGTCGATTGGCCTTATCCAGTCAACAGTGTATTCAACGCAGCAGCCGTAAAGCTGGACGATGGCGACACGTTGCTCCTCTGTCGCGTTGAAGACAGACGCGGCATGTCGCATCTCTGCGCCGCGCGTTCCGCGAATGGAGTGGATGGCTGGCGGGTCGACGCGAAGCCTACCCTGTTAGCAAATCCGCGCGAGTACCCGGAGGAAATCTGGGGCATCGAAGATCCACGCATCACGTTCGTCCCCGAGTTGGAGCAATACGCGGTCGCTTACACATCCTTTGCCCGAGGCGGTCCAGGAGTCTCGCTTGCACTTACCAAGGACTTCAAGAATTTTGTGCGCTACGGAGTCATCATGCAGCCGGAGGACAAGGACGCGGCGCTGTTGCCCAGAAGAATTGGCGGCCGCTGGGCTTTGATCCACCGTCCCCTGACCGCGCTCGGCACGCATATGTGGATTTCCTACTCGCCAGACCTCAAGTACTGGGGTGGTCATAAAGTAATGCTTGAAGCACGGCGTGGCGGCTGGTGGGACGCGAACAAGATCGGGCTGTGCTCCCCGCCGATGGAAACTGCCGAGGGTTGGCTGGTGATTTACCACGGAGTGCGCCAGACGGCATCGGGAAGCATCTATCGTCTGGGCCTGGCACTCTTCGACCTGGAAAGTCCAGATGTCTGCCTGAAACGCGGAGAGTCCTGGATCTTCGGACCTGAAGCTTCCTATGAGCGCGTCGGAGACGTGAATGACGTGGTGTTCCCCTGCGGGCAGACCATCGGGGCGGACGGAGATACCATCAATCTCTATTACGGCGCGGCCGATTCCAGCATTGCGCTGGCCACGGGAAGCATACGCCATTTGCTTTCATGGCTAGACTCGAATTCAGGCCCGAAAGTGCGCGTTTAACGTTAGCTTGCTGAAGGGCACCGCCGGGTGGGGTGGGAAGGATGAACTCTACAAACCGGAATTGGCCAGAGTGGTTGCCTCATCTGCTTTGCTTCAAGCGAAAGTGCCCGCGCTGCAATTCCGTGCGATTCAAACCCGCGGAATTGCGCACATTCGATGGGCTGTTGGCCATGTTTGCGTTGCGCCCGGTTCGCTGCATGTTTTGTTGGCGACGGTACTACTGGATCTCTTTTCGCGCCCTGAGAACTGAATGAGTTCTCGACTGCGCGCACGACTCAGGAATGGTTCCAGGTGCAAGACCAAAGAAGACTCTGGCTCAACTCTTCGCGCTCGGTGCCGAACGTTCATGGTTCCGAAACTTTAGCATCAAGATGAGAATGCAGGGCCAGTCTGTATGGGTATGTTGATTCGCCAAGCGACTCAAGCAATTGTGCCGCGCGTGCATCACTCGCTGGTGCCGCGCTGGCTTACGCACTTGGGAGCGTTCGGACTCTTCTCCGTCGCGGTGATCGATTCCTCGGTCGTCCCTCTGCCTTTGCCCGGCAGCACCGACCTGCTTCTGCTGTGGCTGGTGGCACACAGCGGCAATCCCTGGCTGCTCGCTTCCTGTGCCGTCGCAGGCAGCATCCTGGGCGGATACTCCACTTGGCACATCGGCAGAAAAGGTGGCGAAGCCGCGTTGCACCGCTATGTGCCGGCACGTTTTCTGAGGCGAATCGTCAGTTGGGTCGAGCGTCACCGCATCCTCGCGATCTTTCTTCCCGCCGTGCTTCCTCCGCCCTTCCCGCTGTCCCCATTTGTGCTCGCCACCGGTGCGTTGGGCGTCTCGCGCAGACGGTTCCTGGTTGTCTTCAGCGCGGCTCGCAGCCTGCGTTACGCGTTCATTGCGTGGCTCGCCCTGATCTATGGACGCCCGGTTGTCCGCATCTGGTCGGGAACGCTCCAGAGATGGTCGGCTCCGCTGCTTTGGGCGTTCGGGGGACTGCTTGCAAGCTGCATCTGTTTCGTCATCTGGAAATATCGCAGCCTGCGCAAATCCGAGGCCGCGGAGCAACTCGCGTAGCGTGCCGAAACACTTTGTGCGGGCTCAACTGCCTGGTCGATTTACTTTTGCGTCTTCTCTTCGGAGCACAAGATTCCGCCCAAATGCAAAGCGGCGGAGCTGGTCTGCTCCGCCGCCTCTTGCGCGATCCGCTGCATGATGTGCTTGTCTACGGGTTACCTGTGGCCCCCACCGCCATGTCCGCCGCCACCTGCATGGCCGCCACCGCCTGCATGGCCGCCACCGCTGCGCGCTGCCGAGGCATGTGCTGCACTATGAGTTGCACTGGAACGCGCCGCAACGTTCCCGCGGGCTCCGCCAGCACGTCCAGCCTGGCCGCCGCCTGAGCGCCCGCCATAGGCCACGCGGCCGACCCCACCGTGATAACTACCTCCGCCATCTCCGCTGAAGCGGTGGCCGCCCCAGCCGTGACTGTATCCCCAGCCGGCCCATGGGCCCATGCCCAGGAAGATGCCATTGTAGAAATACCCTGATCCGTAATACCCCATGGGGGCGCACGCGTAAGGTTGATAGTTGTAATAGCCGTACGAGCACACCGGCTGAATGCCGATGCCCACAACAATTTGCGCCTGGGCCGCTGGCGCCAGTGCCATCCCCGCAAGCAATGCTGTGGTTGAAATTAGAGTCTTAAGTCCGCGCATGTTTGACCCCCTTTAAGGTGTCTGCGGTACCTCTTGTTGCGTGAGATGCTCCGTTGCCGTGAAGCACAACCCGGCAACAACAGTCACCATAAGGATTGTCAATGCGTTCATGGGTGCCCTCACGGATTAGGGGGCTCCTGTCTATCTATCCTTATGTTTTTCAATCTAGCCTTCCGTATTGCCGGATTCTGAGCAATTTGGAGCAGGTCCACCCGAGTTTCCCAATCGGGAGCAGCGCGCCACCGTCGGCGGCCCGCCCCCTTCCCTGTTCATTTTTGCTCAGACGGGCTAGCACGCCGGCTCTAACGTGGTATCTACCTTGTGCGCCTCAGATGCGCGTGAAGTAAGCGACGCCGCGCATGGGTAGAAAAAAGGTGAATTGCATGAAGAAACTCGTGACGTTAGTGGCATTGTTCAGTCTGGGTGCGGCTACCGCCGCCTGGGCAGAGACTCGTGAAGAAACGCAAAACCGGCTTGATAATGCAGCCACAGTGCTGCACGAGATCATGGCCGCGCCGGACAAAGGCGTTCCGGAAGAAGTGCTGGATCACGCAAAGTGCGTGGCCGTTGTGCCGCACATGATCAAAGCCGGCCTTGTGTTTGGCGGAGAGAATGGCAGAGGCGTGGCCACCTGCCGAACCGAAAACGGATGGAGCGCACCGGCGTTCTTTGCCATTACGGGCGGCAACTGGGGATTGCAGATCGGTGTCGAAGGCGTGGATTTGGTCATGATTTTCCAGGGTGACAAAGGAATGGCGCGCTTGGAAAACGCCAAGTTCCAGATTGGAGCGGATGCCTCCGCCGCAGCCGGGCCGGTTGGACGCCATGCGTCTGCCGATACCGACTGGAAGCTGAACACCGAGATCCTGACCTACTCGCGGGCCAAAGGCGCCTTTGCTGGACTCACGTTGACCGGGGCCGATATTCGCCGGGACGACGACTCCATGAATGCCTTCTACGGGCATGATGTCCCCACGCACAGCGTTCTGCGTGGCGAAGTTGCGGCTCCGGCAGGGGCGGACCGCTTCATCCACGCTGTCAGAGAAGCAAAAGAACAGGCCCATGCTTCCAACTAGTCTAGTTAACTGGGAGTGCTGCCGGGCGCCGGGAACCGAAGGCAGGTTTCAGGCGCCCGCGATGTAATGAGAGGCGCATATGCTTTGGACGATCTTTGTCATCGTGCTGGTTCTGTGGCTTTTGGGCTTCAGCTTCCATATTGCTGGCGGACTGATTCACATTCTGCTTGTGGTCGCCGTGATCATCCTGGTTGTCAACCTGGTGACCGGGCGAAATCGCATTTGATCCATCGACAATTTAACGCTGATTCCATCCGTGGACTCAAATGGGTCCACGGGTTGCATTTCCTGGACCTGGCGCCCCGGACGGGTCCAGTTCGAGTAGCGCCTGGAAGTAAAAATCCTGCTGAATGGGGCTCTTCCCTCTGGAATCAGTCCGCGCCAGGCCTTGAATCCACCCAACCGCCCCTTGTCGCGACCGAATCTCCCCCCAATTGCACCGGAATCGCAGCACTTCTGCACTCCTTGACGCCGTTCCTCCCGCTTTCCTCTGCACCTCGAATATGAATCCCGTGCGACAATGGAGGCAATCGTGATGACCATGGCCTCTTCTGCAGTTGTCCCCGAGCCGGTAGAAATAACCCCTGAGTTGCTGGCTCAGCACAGCATCACCACGGATGAATACAGTCGCATCCACGCAGCCCTGGGGCGCGTTCCGTCCCTCACCGAACTGGGCATTTACTCGGTGATGTGGAGCGAACACTGCTCCTACAAGTCCAGCCGCGTCCACCTCAAGCGGCTGCCCACGGAGAGCGACCGCGTCGTTCAGGGACCGGGTGAAAACGCCGGCATCATCGACGTGGGCGACGGATGGGCCTGCGCCTTCAAGATCGAGTCCCACAACCACCCCAGCTACATCGAGCCCTTCCAGGGCGCGGCCACCGGCGTGGGCGGCATTTTGCGCGACATCTTCACCATGGGCGCGCGCCCCCTGGCGGTCATGGACTCGCTGCGTTTCGGCCCCATTGTGCCCGAACCCGGCACCGAACCCGAACTGGCAGCCAAAAATCACGCCATTGTCGAGGGCGTGGTCAGCGGCATCGCCGCCTACGGCAACTGCTTCGGCGTTCCCTGTCTGGGCGGCGAAACCAAGTTCGAGGCCTGTTACAACGGCAACCCGCTGGTCAACGCCTTTGCCCTCGGCATGGTCCGCAAGGACGAAATCTTTTACGGCAAGGCCTCCGGAGCCGGCAATCCCGTCATTTATGTCGGCGCCAAAACCGGCCGCGACGGCATCCACGGCGCCACCATGGCCAGCGAAGAGTTCAGCGAAGGCTCTGAGGCCAAGCGCCCCAATGTCCAGTGCGGCGACCCGTTTATGGAGAAGCTGCTCCTCGAAGCCTGCCTTGAAGCCATGAAGACCGGCGCCATCGTCGGCATTCAGGACATGGGCGCAGCCGGCCTCACCTGTTCCACCTGCGAAATGGGTGGCCGTGGCGGCGTCGGCCTCGATGTCGAGCTCGACCTCGTTCCCCAGCGCGAAACCGGCATGAGTTCCTACGAAATCATGCTCTCCGAGAGCCAGGAGCGCATGCTTCTGGTGGCCACCAAAGGCCGCGAAAACGAAGTCCTCCGCGTCTTTGAAAAGTGGGGCCTCGACGGCGTCATTGTCGGCACTGTCACGGAAGAGTCCCGCCTCCGCATCCGCCATCACGGCGTTCTGGTGGCCGACATTCCCAACCAGTCGCTCACCGACGACGCGCCGCTCTACCATCGCCCCGTCGGCGTCTGGCAAGCTCCCATCCCGCTCGAGCCTTCGGATGAGATGCAGGCCAAGCTGGCCGACGACCGCGATTTCACGGCCGACCTGAAGCAGCTCCTCTCCAGTTCCAACGTCTGTTCCAAGCGCTGGGTCCACGAGCAGTACGACAC
>Ga0302275_10004634_pt1 | contig 13506 bp, 9 predicted proteins | sample III_Bog_N2_2_FD_200229 | JGI IMG/M metagenome (GOLD analysis project Ga0302275, IMG submission 200229) | Peat permafrost microbial communities from Stordalen Mire near Abisko, Sweden - III_Bog_N2_2 | ecosystem: Environmental > Terrestrial > Soil > Wetlands > Peat | place: Sweden: Abisko...
GCGGCCCGGCCGTCGGGCACACCATGGAGGTCCGGCGCGCCCGGATTCCCATGCCGGATGGCGAACTGCCACCGCTGCCGGCGGACAATGCGCGGGCCGCCTATTCCGACCGCATTGTGGTATTGGAGGGCAACGGAGAAGGCCATGGCGATTATCACACCGCCGACCTTACCATCAGGAATTTGCGCCAATACCAGGACCAGCCCTTTTTCATAGCCTGCGGATTTGTGAAGCCGCACAGCCCGCCGACCGCGCCGCAGAAATTTTTTGACCTTTACGACCCGGCGAAGCTCAGGCTGCCACCCGACTTCGCCGCGTGGCCCACGGTGCCGCCGGGCTTTCCCAGCGCGGCCATTCGCAAGCGCAACGCGGACCTGTTTATCGGCCGCGGCGCCAGCGAATCCGAGGCGCGGGAAGTCATCCGCGCCTATCTGGCCGCGATTTCGTGGACGGATTGGAATCTGGGCCGCGTGCTGGCGGAGCTGGATCGGCTGGGCCTCCGCCAGAACACCATCATTGTTTTCCTGGTGGACCATGGCTATCAGCTCGGCGAGAAAGGCAAATGGTCCAAGGCCGGATCACTCTTCGAGATGGGCACGCGCGTCCCGTGCATCATCTCGGCGCCCGGAATGTCCGGCAACGGCCAGACCTGTCCGCGCATCGTTCAATCCCTGGACCTCTATCCCACGCTGGTCGAATTGTGCGGCCTGCCGAAGCAATCGAAAAACGAAGGCGCCAGCCTGATGCCACTCTTGAAAAAACCGTCCGCCGCCTGGGACCAGCCGGCCTATAGCATCTGGAGCGAGGACGGCAAAACGGTCCACGGGGTCGCCGTCCGAACCGAGAACTGGCGTTACGCCGAATATGGCAGGGACGGTGCCGGCGGCGCCATGCTGCTGGATCCACGGGATCCCGACGAATTGAAGAATCTTGCGGGCGATCACCCGGAAGTTTGCGCCGGGCTATCCGTGCTGGCGCGGAAATATGCCGCGCAGTTTGGCTGAATCGTCAGCGGCTGACACCTGAAGGCAACCCATCCCGCATTGGAAAAGAACTCCCGATGGGTCACTTGGACCGGGGAATAAACCCAGGCACGCCGGTGCGAACCACGGAGTTGAACCGGACGTTCGTTTTGATGTCGTCCCTGATCTCGCTCATGGCGTCTTCCGGGAGGGCCGAAATTTCGAAATTCTCCCGGATATGGCGGAGGCTGGTCGAGGTGGTCAGGAAGGCGGTTCCGCGCTGGACGGCCCATGCCAGGGCAACCTGAGCCGGAGTCTTATGAAGGCGTTGGGCGATGCTCGTGATTACGGGATCGTCCACTAATTTGGGCTCCATCGCATGTCCCAATGGTGCAAACGCTTGCACAATTATTCCGTGCTCCTGGCAGAAAGCGAGCAGTTCCCATTCAGGGAGGTAGGGATGGGACTCGACTTGTACCGCGGCAGGCTTGATTCGCGCAACCGCAACGATCGCTCGCAATTTTTCCAAAGTCACGTCCGACAAGCCAATGGACCGGCACCGACCGCCGGCCACAAGGTCCTCCAGGGCTCGCCAAGTTTCGACCAACGTCACCCCGGGGTCATAGGCCACCTGACCGTGCTGATCCCGAGGATCCTGTTCATCTCCCGGTCGAAAGGCGAAAGGGGTATGGACGATATAGCAATCGACATGGTCAATCTGCAGTCGCCGGCAACTCGCATCGAAGGCCGGCCGGACTCGCTCGGGACGATGATTCGTGTTCCATAGCTTCGTGGTAATGAAAATGTCCTCCCGTTTGATCGCCCCCGCCTTGAACACATCCTGCATCGCCTGGCCAACCGCGGCTTCATTGCGGTAGCGTTCGGCGCAATCAAAATGTCGGAAGCCCGTTTCCAAGGCATGTTTTACCGCTTGCCCGGTTACGACAGGATCCGGGATCAGGGTGCCAAACCCAACCGCCGGCAGCGCACCGGATCCGTGGGCAATGGGAATTCGCAGGTATCGAATTGCGTCATGGTACATCATATTCGTGCTCCCGGGTTTACGGGCGGCCGTGGTAAAATTGGCGGGCGGCCTCGATTTAATGACCACCGATTTTGAGTTGAATAAGACAGCTCGACGCCGGGCTCCGCTCACCGCATTCGGGCGTCAAGCCTCGCCGCACGATAGTCTCACCCAACGGCGGAATCAACCGCCGACTTGCCCCGCCAAAATATCGCGGGCGAAGCTGGAGATTGACCCGTTTGCTGGTTGATCGCTCCGGTCCATTGGTTGTCCAAAATGATTTTACTTTTGCGCGAGGGCATCCGGATTGCGGCCGGCATTTTCCCAGCCGCCGCCGAGCGATTTGTAGAGCGAAACGAGATTCGCCGAGACCGTACGCTCGCTTTGAACGAGGGCGTCCTGCGCCTGGTAAAGCGAACGTTCAGCGTCGAGTACATGAAGAAAATCCGTCAGGCCGTTCGCATAGAGCTTGTTCGCCAGGTCCAATGATTTTTGGCTGGAAGCCACCGCCTCGGCCAGGGAGCGGCGGCGGATTTGTTCGTTGGCGTAGGCGACCAGTCCATTTTCCACCTCTTCAAACGCCGTCAGCACGGTTTGTTCGTAGCTGGCCAGCGCCTGTTCCTGCCGTGCGTTTTGAACACGGATGTTCGCCCGGATGCGGCCGGCATCAAAGATACGCCATTGCACCGTCGGCCCGACTGACCAGAGGCCGCTGCGGCCCGTGAACCAGTCGCTGGCGCTGACGCTTTCGAATCCGGCGGCGCCGGTCAGGAAAAATTTGGGGAACAAATCGGCCTGCGCGACGCCGATGTTGGCGGTGGCAGCGGCGAGCTGGCGTTCGGCGCGCTGCATATCGGGGCGACGCAACATCAAATCGGAAGGGAGGCCCACGGGAACTTCGGGCAGCGCGGCGGGAATGGGCGCGACTTGGGACAATTCGGCCTGCAACGCGCCGGGCGGCAAGCCCAGCAAAACGTCGAGCCGATGAATCGCGGCCTGGAGCGAGGTTTGGAGCGAGGGAACTTCCGCCTTGGTGGTGGCCAGCAAAGTGCCGGCCTGCTGCACGTCGAGATCGCTGGTCAGACCTTTGTCAAAGCGGTCCTGGGTGATCGCCAGGGCGCTGGATTGGGCCGTAATGTTTTCATTCGCGATGGCCAGCCGGCGTTGAAAGCCGCGCGCGTCCACATAATTGCGGGCGACTTCGCCGAGCAAGGTCACCAGCGTGTCGCGCCGGCCAAACTCGGAGGCGGCGACGCCAGCCCTGGCCGCTTCCGTTGCGCGGCGCGTGCCGCCGAACACATCAATTTCCCAGGAGGCGTCGAATCCGGCCTGATAGACATCATTTTCAAACGGCACATTCGCCGGGATCGGCAACGAACCGAGCACGGGTTGATGCTGGCTGGTTTTGGTTCGCGCGTAAGAACCGGCAGCGTCAACCGTGGGCAAAAAATTTGCCGCCGCAATGCCATATTGCGCCCGCGCCTCGCGCACGCGGGCTTGCGCAATTTGCAAGTCGGGATTGGATTGCACGGCACGACTGATCAGGGAGTCCAATTCGGCATCGTGGAAATTTTCCCACCAGGCGGCAAGATCGATGGGGGCGTTGGTTTCGCCGCCGGCCAATGGGGCGCTCCAGTGGGTCGGGGCACTGACCGCGGGACGTTGATAATTGGGACCGACGGCACACCCGCCGGACGCGATGGCCAGCAGGACCAGCCTGAGCAGTTGATTCGTTTTCATAATGATTTTTCCTTTCAATGAGCCGCCACCGGGCGGCCGGGTTTAACCTTTTTCAGCAACAGCGCGCCCAAGAGGCACGCCACGCACATTCCGGTGAACAGGCGGAAGTTGTCGAGATAGGCGAGCAGACTGGCCTGCGACAACAGTGTGTGATACATCGAACCAGCGGCCTGCGCCTGCGCGGTGACGGTGTCAACGTGCGCGGCAAAGGTGGTGGTCATCGCCTGCAAACTGGATTGATAAGCGGAGTCATAAGGCGTCAGGTCCCCGACGAGACTGGTCTGCTGCACCTGCGCGCGGCGGGCGGCGAGGGTCGTGACGAGCGTGATGCCGACGCTGCCGCCGACGTTGCGCATCAGGTTGAAGATGCCGCTGGCGTTGCCGATCTGTTCGGGCTTGAGCGAGCCAAGCGCCAGGGTATTCAAGGGCACGAACATGAACCCGATGGAGAACCCGCTCAAAAAGAGCGGCCAAAATAGAATCCACGGCGTGAGGTCGAGCGAGAGCCGGGCGAGCGCCCAGGTGGAGGCTGCGAACGCCAGAAAACCACCGGCCACAAGGTAGCGGCCCTGAAACTGGCCGACCAGCCGGCCGGCGAGCGGCATGGCGATGAGCGCGCCAAGGCCGCGGGGGATCATGGCCAGGCCGCTTTGCAGCGCCGTGTAACCCATCAAAGTTTGCAGGAACAGCGGGATGATGGCGGTCATGCTGTAGAGCGTCACCCCGGCAAAGAACATGAGCACCGCGCCCAGGCTGAAGTTGTAATTTTTCAGCACATTCAAATTCACGAAGGGTTTTTCGATCTGGAGCATGCGAATGACAAACGCAGTCAGCCCAATGACCGCGAGGGTCATCATGATGATGATAAAGCGCGAACCGAACCAGTCGTCCTCCTGCCCCTTGTCCAGCAGCACCTCCTGGCAACCCAGCCAGAGGGACATGAAACCGAAGCCGATGACATCCAACCGCGGCGGGCGGACGTTTTTGATCCAATGCGGGTCTTGAATGAAGCGCTGCATCAGCGAGAGCGCCAGCAACCCGACCGGAACATTGATGAAGAAAATCCAGCGCCAGCTGTAGTTATCCGTGATCCAGCCACCCAGCACCGGGCCGAGAATCGGTGCGGTCACCACGCCGATCCCATAAACACCCATCGCCAGGCCATGCTTTTCCTTGGGAAAGCTTTCCAGCATGATGGACTGGGCGATGGGCTGCAAAGCACCGCCCCCGGCGCCTTGGATGATCCGCATCACGAGCAACATGGGCAGGGAGGTCGCCAGGCCGCAGAGAAAGGAAGCGCTGGTAAAAACGATGACGCAGAACATCAGGAAATTTTTGCGGCCAAAACGCTGTCCGAACCAGGCGGTGCTGGGAATGATGATGGCGTTGGCGATCAAATAGGTGGTCAGCACCCAGGTTGATTCGTCAGTGGAAACCGAAAGACTGCCCGCGATATATTTGAGCGAAACATTCGCGATGGAGGTGTCCAGAACTTCCATGAATGTCGCCAGCATCACCGCCAGCGCAATCAGCCACGGATTGACCTTGGGTTGGGAGTAGTCGGCATTCATAACTCAGGGGGGAATTAAAGGGTGGTTACTTACTTGACCCGAACCTCGGGCACGACGGACATGCCGGGGCCGAGCACATAATTGGCGGCAACGGTGTCATCCAGCACGATCTTGACCGGCACACGCTGGACGACCTTGACGTAATTGCCCGTGGCGTTTTCCGGCGGGAGCAGGCTGAAGCGCGGCCCGGTGCCGGATTGGAGGCTGTCCACATGGCCCTTGAACCTGACCTGCGGATAGGCGTCCACCGTCACGGCGACCGGCTGCCCGGCGCGCATGTCCGTCAACTGGGTTTCCTTGAAGTTGGCGACCACCCAAACCTGGCGAGGGACAATCGCGAGCAAGGCTTGTCCGGTCTGGACATAAGCACCCGCCTCGACGGTACGATGCGTGACATAGCCCGCTTCCGGCGCCCTGACCTGCGTATAGGATAAATTTAGTTCGGCCTGATGAACGGCGGCTTCGCTGCCTTGAACCTCGGCGGCGGCCGTCTGGATGCTCGCTTGGTCCAAGGCCGATTGCGCTTCGGCGGCGAGTTCCTTGTTGCGGGCCGCATCCACCTGGGCGTCCGCCGAGCGGGCCTGGGTGCCGGCGAGATCCAACTGGCTTGCCGAAATCGCAAAACTGCCGACGGCCTGATAGCGGTGATCGTCCGCCTCGGCCTGTTTCGCTTGCGCAAGGGCGGCGACCACATTGGCCTTTTCCTGTGCAACTCTGGCTTGATCCGCAGTGAACTGCGCGTTCGCCTGTTCCAGGCGGCTCTTGCTGGCGGTGAGATTGGCGCGTTCCTGATCGAGCTTGGTTTGAAAATCGCTGGGATCAATTTGCAACAACACATCGCCCGCCTTGACGTCCTGATTGTCCCGCACCAGCAATTGCGCGACCCGGCCGGCGACTTGCGGCGCAATCGGCGTGACGTGCGCTTCGATAAACGCATCGTCCGTGGATTCGTAAGGCGCGACGTATTCAAAATAATAAACTCCAGTCGCCGCGCCGACCACCAGCGTGGCGATGCCGGCGATGAGATTGCGCCGAAGATTATTTTTTTTTGGCGTGCCGGATTCAGTTGAAGTTCCACGTTCAACCTTTGGCAGCTCCGGGGTTGGTTCCACAATCAACCGGTTGCCGGGCAGTCGCAGCGGAGTCACTTTGCGGAGGGTCAGGGCATCTTCCTGGTTTAAGGTGGCAGCATTCATAGTTTTGAGAGTGTTCATGGTTACGTTTATTGCACGTTCTGACGTCCATATAACAGAATGCGGGCCAAGGAGATTGAACAATTATAAATATTTTATTGAAAGACACTTATGATTTTTTTCGAGGCTGTTTGAGCTGGGACGAATTATCGCACATACGATAATTCGTCCCGATGCGGGTTGATATTTCGTCCGTGGTTTGTTATTTATTGGAAGTGGCCGACGATACCGAAATCCGTTTCGATTCCGACTTTGCAAGCCGGTTGCTGCTGGAAATCGCGCAGGAACAGTCGCTGGAGCAATTGTTAAAAAAATTGGTTCACCGGATATTACAGCGTCCCCATGTCGCCCGGGTCCGCATCTGGCTGGTTGAAAAAGGCGACATTTGTTCCAGCTGCGTCCGCCGTCCGGAATGTCCCGACCAAACCCGCTGCCTGCACGCTGTCGCCAGCGGCGGCAACCTGTTTAGCAGCCAGGGGGAGGAAGAAGAATACCTGCGCATGACGGATCGATTTGGCCGGATACCCATCGGCGTCGGCGTGGCCGGAAAAATTGTGGCGACGGGGAAACAGGTGGTGTTGCGGAATTTGGATCAGGAGCCGGGCGAACTGGCCTACATTCCGTGGCTCAAACCGGAGAAAATCCGGGGATATAATGGCGTACCCATCATTCACAAGGAGGAGGTGCTCGGGCTTATTGCCGTGTTCAGCCGGGAGAATGTGCCGGAGGGCGCGGAAGTGTGGGGGCGGGTCTTTGCCGACCATATTGCCGGGGCGATTGCCTATGCGCGCGCCTTCGAGGAAATCCAGCGCTTAAAGTCGCAGCTCGAACAGCAGAACGCCTATCTGCAGGAAGAAGTCGTGGAGGCGAAAGCCTTTGGCGATCTGGTGGGCGAAAGCGCGCCGCTCCGGCAAATCGTCAGCCAGATTGATCTGGTGGCGCCCACCGACGCCTCGGTTTTGATCCTGGGGGAAACCGGAACGGGCAAGGAATTAGTCGCCCACGAAATTCATCGGCGCAGCCGGCGCAAAGAAAAAGCGCTGGTCCGGGTCAATTGCGCCTCCATCCCGAAGGAATTATACGAGAGCGAATTTTTCGGTCACGCCAAGGGGGCGTTCACCGGCGCCCTCAAGGATCGCGCCGGACGCTTTGAAGCCGCCGAGGGAGGAACCTTATTCCTGGACGAGATCGGCGAAGTGCCGCTCGATTTGCAAGGCAAGCTGCTGCGGGCGTTGCAGGAAAAACGGTATGAACGCGTGGGCGAAGATCGCACGCGTTTTGCCGACGTGCGGATTGTGGCGGCCACCAACCGCGACTTGAAGAAGGAAGTTGCCGCCGGCCGATTCCGGGAGGACCTGTATTATCGGCTCAATGTTTTTCCCATTCACGTCATGCCCTTGCGCGAGCACAAGGAGGACATTGCGTTGCTGGCGCAACATTTCATCCAGCTGTCGGCCAAGGAACTGGGCTGCCCCAAGCCGCGCTTGACGCGCGCGGGTCTGGATCAACTCCAGAGTTACGATTGGCCCGGCAACATCCGGGAGCTGCGCAATTTGGTGGAGCGCGCCGTCATCCTGGCGCGCGGCGGGGCGCTGGAATTTGATCTGCCGTCGGGCAGCAACGCCTCGCCCATTGCGCCTTCACCTAAAGCGGTTGCGGAGACAAACCCCGCCCGGGAATTTTTCACGGAAACGGAAATGATGCAGCGCGAACGCGAAAACCTGCTGGCCGTACTGAACAAAGCCGGCTGGAAAATCAAAGGGGCCGACGGCGCGGCGGAACTTTTGGGCGTGAAGCCCACGACTTTGGTGTCGCGGTTGAAAAAGCTGCGATTGAAACGACCGGCATGACTCAGGAAATTGGTCAGGCCCTTTCTTCGACCAGCCGGAACTGCTCGTAAAAGCGGGTGGTCTTCGCCGAGAGCCGATACGCCTTATAGCGTGGGGTGTCGCGGATATCCAGGGGAACCAGACGGACATGCAACTCATCATAGCGGACGGGTAGAAAGCTCACCACCGCCGTGAGGGGATCGGTGGAGGCGGACATGATACGAACCCGCTCGCCAGTGGTGAGCCGGCAAGCACCGCTGAACGTGATGGGCGCGGAAAACAGATACTGAATCTGCACCTCGCAGCCGGCGACGGCCTCCCAAATCTGGTCGTTATTGAGATTAATCTTCATTTTAAAAACCCATTGAATTTTCAACTTTAAAATGGCGCGGCCATTGGAGTCACTGCGCGGCGAGGGCCGCGGAGAAATCCTCCAGGGCCGCGGCAAACGACTTGGGATCGAAATCCGGAATTGACTGCGCCAGCTTAAAGCATTGGTCGAGCGCGGACTGCGCGCGCAGGTTTTGGCGGAGCTCGGGCAGGGCGGCGACCAACCGGTCGAGGGCCAGGACCAGACGTTCGGCGCGGCGGGCGGGCGCGGGATGGTCAGCCGCGACAAAATCCGGGCCGGCTTGGGCAAACCGATCCAACAATTTCCGCGTGAGCGCGGGCGACCATTCCATGCCCGCGGCGGCCTGGGCGGTTTGATCGCCCCAACTTTGGAGCGCGGAATAATCGGCTGGCGAGGCGGGCGACCCCACCACCGGACCGGCCGGCAGATTGGACGCGGCCGATTGGGCTTTGGCCACGAGCCAGGCCAGGGCGAGCAGGCGTTGCCGCTGACTTTCCGTCGGCGACTTTTGCCGGGCGGTTTGCCAGCTCATTTCGCGCAGCGCGACGGCCTGACCGACGAGCCAGGCCTGAGCGCCGTAGCCGTTGCTGGCGGCGCGCCAATGTTTTGGCTCGGCAACGCTCTGGCCGTCCAGTTCAAAAATCAGTTCAGGATGCCCCGCGAGGAGGAGGTCGGGATCGACATTTTGGTGGCAGGCCACGCAAACATTGGCGCGGACGTACAGATTCAGCAAGTCGCGCATCCCGGCGGCGGTGCGGTCGGCGCGGGTATAATCGGTGCGCGTATGGGCGCGGAGCCAGTTTTGGGCCGGGCCGTGGCAGCATTCGCACGAGACGCCATCGCGGACCTGAAAGTTATCACCGCGCGCGTCCTCCGGCACGCCCGCCAGCGGCGCATGACAGGCAATACAGCGCGCCGCCGCGGCCGGGTCGGTTATTTGCAAGGCTTCAGCGATCTGTTTTGACCGGGCGGAAGCCAGGGTCGCCACGGGACGTTGCGAATGGAAATCCTGGAGCGACCAGACGAGAAACTGATTTTGATTCGCGCCGCCGCCGCCGTGGCAGCTGGAGCTGGCACAGGAATTTGCGCCGAGAAATTTCGCGGCCGGTCCGGCGCCGACGGGCGAGAACGTGAAGAGCGAAACCAGTGCGAGAACACTATAAATTGATTTACTCACAACCATAAATTCGTTACTGGAATAGCGGCGTGAATGCAACCCTAATTGATTCCCTGCGCGCGGTCAGCGGAGGCAGTTTGAGCGTGGCCGCGGGGCTGGCGCTGACGGCTGGATTGCTGGGCTGGCTGGCTTTGGAAATTTTGCGCCTGGGGCTGCGGTTGACCGCGGAATTCAGCCAGCGACGGGTGGCCCTGGAAAAACTACGCGCCCAATTGCAGGAGACCAAGCTCCGCTGCCGCGAGGCGGAGCTGGCCCAGGCCGGGTGGAACGGGTGGCGGAAGTTCACCGTGTTCAAGAAAACCGTGGAGTGCGATGAAGTTTGCGCCTTTTATTTAAAACCGCATGATCGGCGGCCATTGCCGCCGTTCAAGCCGGGGCAATATCTCACCTTCCAGCTGGACCTGCCAGGGCGCGACAAGCCGCTGGTGCGTTGCTACTCCCTATCCGAGGGACCGCATTGCCGGGATTATTATCGCGTGACCATCAAGCGGGAAAAGGCGCCGCCGGACAAACCCGGGGTGCCGCCCGGCGCGGGCTCGGGTTATTTTCATGATCAGGTCAAGGAAGGCGACATATTGGATGTCAAAGCGCCCACGGGACATTTCTACCTGGACATGACGAAAACGAATCCGGTCGTGTTGATTGCCGGCGGCGTGGGGGTGACGCCGATGCTGTGCATGGCCAATGCGATTGCTGCGAGCGGATCACGGCGCGAGGCGTGGTTTTTCCTGGGCGTCCGCCACGGTGGAGAACACATTCACCGGGGGGAACTGGAAAAACTCGCCGCTGAAAATGAAAACATCCATGTGCACGTCTGCTACAGCAAGCCCGGGGAAAAGGATGTCAAGGGACGGGATTATCAGCACGCGGGGCGCGTGAGCATTGAACTTTTGAAGGAGCTGCTGCCGTCGAATAATTTTGAATATTACCTGTGCGGCAACGGTGCCTTCATGAAAAGCATCACGGACGGCCTCGAAGCCTGGGGCGTGCCGGAGAAGGATGTGCATTTCGAGGCGTTCGGCCCGGCGACGGTGAAGAAAAAGACGGTGGCACCCACAGCCGAGGAGACGACGCATTTGCAACGCTTAACGGTGACCTTCGCGCGATCGAACAAGCAGGTTCGCTGGGAGCCCGCCGCCGAGAATATTCTGGAGTTTGCGCGCGCCCAGGGGGTAAAAATCGACTCCGGCTGCTGCGCGGGCGGTTGCGGCTCTTGCGTGGTGGCCATCAGTTCCGGCGCGGTGGATTATCTGAAAAAGCCGGACGCGGAACCCGAGGCCGGCACCTGCCTGACGTGCATCTGCCGCCCGAAAAGCGACCTCGTTCTCGACGCCTGACATGCCTGCCGCCCCGACCATTCTGGAACGCCCGCAGCGCTGGGACGCCGCCTTCGACCCCGGCATGACGGAGGAAGGTGTTGAGCGGGTGCTCGCCACCGCACCCTTCAGCCGAATGAACGCGGAAAGATTCCCCAAACGCACGCCCCTGCGGGAAATCCTCCGCAACGACACGCGCATCAGCAAATTTCGCCAGGGCGAGATCATCGTTCGCCAGGGCGATTATGGCACCTCGGCGTTCCTGGTTTTGCGCGGGGCGGTGCGGGTGGTGTTGAAACCCCACCTGGCACCGTCGCTACTCGGGCGCCAGGCGACGAAGAAAAAGGGAATTTTCCGAACCCTGGCACAGCTCTGGAACGGCTCGCGTCCCGCGGAATTCCTTTCGCGGCGGCAGCTGGGACGGAACACCGGACTCGGAACGCGCCAGGACGCGGAGGCGGTGCGGATTGTCCTGCAGGATGTCCCGCGCATTCTGGACCGAAACCGCACCGAGCAAATGACCGCCGGCGAATTCTTCGGCGAGATCGCCGCCCTCAGCCGGATGGCGCGCACCTCGACCATCTTTGCCGACAGCGACGACGCGGAACTGCTGGAAATCCGCTGGCAGGGACTGCGCGACCTGATGAAATATGACGACGCCTTGCGCGCCCACATCAACCAGATCTACCGCGAACGCGCGCTGGCATCGTACCTCCGCGCGACGCCGCTGTTGCAGCATTTGGACGAGGCGCGGTTGGAGATGGTGGCCGGGGCGGTGGAGTTTGCGACATTTGGCGACTACGACTGGTCCGGCGAATACAAACGCCTGGCGCAAGCCGGCAATGTGCGCCCGGAAAAAGAGCCGGTCATCCTGGGTGAGGGAGACTACCCCAACGGGGTGGTGCTCGTGCGGGCGGGTTTCGCCCGGGTCAGCCAAAAGATCGGCGGCGGCGAACGCACTTTGAATTACCTGGGCGCGGGCCAGGTTTTTGGACTGGACGAAATCGCGCACAATTGGCGCAGCAAGGACCGGCCGGTGAACAATCAATACTCGCTACGCGCCATTGGGTATACCCACTTGCTGATCGTGCCGACGCAGGTGATGGAGGCCGTCGTATTGCCATCCTTGCCGGCGAGCGAGCTGCCGCCGCTCATTCAAAGGCCGGAAGGCGACTTTGACATTGATGCGCCGGCAGCATCCGCGCGCGAAAAGGTCGGCGCGGAAACGCTGGAATTTCTCACGGAAAACCGGTTTTTCAACGGCACGGCTACGATGGTGATTGATCTGGACCGTTGCACGCGTTGCGACGATTGCGTGCGGGCCTGCGCCTCGACCCATGACAACAACCCGCGTTTTCTCCGTCATGGCCCCAGCGCGGGACGGCTGATGATTGCGAACGCCTGCATGCACTGCGCGGACCCGGTCTGCATGATTGGCTGCCCCACCGGGGCCATTCATCGCGAATCGTTCGCCGGCCAGGTGGTCATCAACCCGGCGACCTGCATCGGCTGCAAATCCTGTTTCAATAACTGCCCCTACGACGCCATCCGCATGGTGGAGGCGCGCGACGAACGGGGTGAACTCCTGGTGGATCAGGAAATGAAACCCATCACCAAGGCGACGAAGTGCGACCTCTGCGTCGAAAACCGGGGTGGCCCGGCGTGTGAACGGGCGTGCCCCCATGGTGCGCTCACGCGGATGAACCTGAACCAAATCGATGCCCTGGCGAAGTGGTTGAAACCATGAATCGCTTCCGACGCCAGATTCTTGCCGGATGCCTGGGGTTGACGGCCGCGACCGCGGGAGCTTTATGGCTGCATCTGAGCTATCGCGCGCGGCCGGATTATGCCTTTCTTTCCGGGTGGGTGCTGCTGGCAGGGATGTTCGTGCTGGCCCTGTACAACGTCCGCAAAAAACTGCCATTCCTGCCGCTGGGTAAATCCGAAACCTGGCTGCAAATTCATATTTATTTGGGCTTTTTCACCACGTTTTTGTTTCTGTTTCATCTTAATTTCCGCCTGCCGCGGGGGCTGTTTGAAATCACGCTGGCCGGGCTGTTTGTGCTGGTAAGCGGCAGTGGTTTCCTGGGCCTGTTTTTCAGCCGGGTGCTGCCGCGCCGGCTGGCAACGCGGGGCGGCGAGGCCATCTTTGAAAAAATTCCCGCCCAACGTCACGCGCTCAGAATGGAGGCGGAAACGCTGGCGCTGGGCCGGGACGCCAAATCACCGGTGATCGCGGAATTTTATGTGAAACGGCTGGCGGTTTTCTTGGCCGGCCCCCGGAACTTTTGGCCGCACCTCATGGAATCGTGCCGGCCGGTGGGCGGGTTGCTGGCCGAGCT
>Ga0302275_10004640_pt1 | contig 13500 bp, 12 predicted proteins | sample III_Bog_N2_2_FD_200229 | JGI IMG/M metagenome (GOLD analysis project Ga0302275, IMG submission 200229) | Peat permafrost microbial communities from Stordalen Mire near Abisko, Sweden - III_Bog_N2_2 | ecosystem: Environmental > Terrestrial > Soil > Wetlands > Peat | place: Sweden: Abisko...
ACCCCTTCGAGCGAAGGCGAAACGATCTTCTCGCTGACGATGCGCATCGCCGCGCCATCGCCCAGCCGGTCGGCGTTGAAATAGCTTCGGGCCCAGGCGGCAAACTCGTCCCAGTTGCTGCGTCCGCCCTTGCGCATGACCTGCCGGGATCGATCCGGATCGTACACGCCGAGCACCGAAGCCTGGAGAAACGCATTCGTCGCGCCCAATGAATACGGGTGCTTGGGATTGCCTTCGATCTTCGTCGGACGCCCCTCGTTGCACTCGACAATCAAGCCAGTCGCCGATCCGTTCAACGCCGCGACGGTCGCGAAGTGCATTGGCTTGCCGTGGATGTAGCCCTCAGAGGCGCGGGAGAAAGGCAGGATGTTCTCGACGGGCCGGCGGCAGGCAGTCAGGCCCGCCAGACCGAAGCTGGCGGCCATCAGTTTCAGCAGAGAGCGCCGGCTCGCGCCGTCCACCGTCACGCCTTCGGAGACACCATCGGGAAACGCGCGCTGGGCCCATTGCTGGAACTCTGGAGTCTCGGCGGCCTCATTGAGGCTGCGCCAGTATTGCTTGCCCGTCGACTGTTTGCCAGCGATTTGGGTCGGATTGATCTGAACGATTGGGTTCATCGCGTGCTGATCCATTTCCTCGCCGCCGCTCAGCGGTGGCACCCCGAACAGTTCTGCGGCGGGTTAATGTGCTTTGCGGCGATCAGTTGCCGGCCAAGTTCGGCTGGGTCGCCTTCCGGCTTCCAGCCCAGGCTCGTCACGTATTCCACGGGCCGGATGTTGGGCGCCGGGTTGCGGTGGCAGTCAATGCAGAACACCATCGACATCGGCTGCACCTGCCGGACCTCCACCATCTGGTCGACCCGGCCGTGACAACTGACGCAGGAAACACCGGCTGTCACGTGCGCCTGGTGGTTGAAGTAAACATAGTCGGGAAGCCTGTGGACCTTCACCCATGGAATCGCGTTCCCGGTCGCGTAGCTCTCGCGAACCAGTTGCAACTTCGGACTCTTCTCCCTGACGCGGACGTGGCAGTTCATGCACACCTCCGTGGGCGGGACGGCTGCGAAGCGCGACTTGTCAACCGTGTAATGGCAGTAGGTGCAGTCGAGGCCCAGATTGCCCGCATGCAGTTTGTGGCTGTACGCGACGGGTTGAACCGGCATGTAGCCCGTGTCAACCTGCTTGGGATGGGACAGGTACAGCACCACGCCCAACAGGGCGCCCAGGCTGATCACTACGGCTCCGGCCACAAGGCGCAGTCTTGTATCGAATCCTTTTGGAAATATGGCGCTCATCCGATTGTTCTTTTCGTCCGAAGCCTCGGCCCCTCTATTACGCTAAGGCGCAAAACAAATCCTTCAACTTGTGAAAGATTCCTTAGCATTTTTCTATCACAGCAGTAGAATTTCTGCAATGGGAGAAAATATTCTTGTCTGACCGCAATTCCTTACAGGGTTCTGATGCAGGGCTACCGGCTGCCGATGCGCCGAAATCGCTCCTTTTTGATGCTTCGGAAGCGGAGCGCCGCAGAGGTCTTGGACGGCGCTTCGGCGACCTGCGCGTCCGCTACAAGTTCATGGTCCTGCACAATCTTTTTTTCTTACTACTAACTGCCTCTGTTTACTTAACGTTAGCGCCATTTGTTGAGAATCGGCTTCAGCAGGCGCAGGGGCGCGAAACGAGCTTGATTCTGGACAGCTTCCGCCACATGACGCCCGAGCATGGCGAGGAGTTGCTCCGCGATTATGATCTCCGCACGGGTTCCCCTGACGACTTCGGGTTACCCGCCGCCGCCCTTTCTTATTTCCACCGCGATCCTACCGCCATCTGGCGGCGCAACCTCTCCAGTGAACATGTCTATAAAGGAATTCCGGATAGCCAACGCTTTTATCGCATCACCCTCCCAACCGCTTTTTATTCCGAATCGCTGCTGTCCGTCAAAAAGGTCGTATTATCTGTTTTGGCCGTGATCTATATTCTGGCTGTGCTATTTCTTGAGTCTGTGATCCTCCCGGGCTACGTCTACCGGCCGATCCGCGTAATGCTCGACGCCGACGCCGCCTCGCAAGCTGGCGACCGTGCGCAAGAAATCGTCGCGGAGGAACTCATCCCGGGAGACGAAATCGGCCAGATCATGCTCTCTCGAAACGACACAGTGCGCGAATTGCGCGCTCGCGAAGACGACCTGGAACACGCCGCGAAGGACCTGCAAATCAAGAACGAAATGCTGGAAACGGCAAAACGCAGCCTGGAAGCGCAGGACCGTCTGGTGAGCCTCGGCATGCTCAGCGCCAGCGTAGCCCACGAGATGAACACACCGCTTGCCGTGCTGCACGGCTCCATCGAGAAGCTGCTGGAAACCACCTCTGACTCTCACGCGCAAAGCCGGCTGGTGCGCATGCGTCGCGTCACGGAGCGGCTGGGACAGATCAGCGCCGGCCTGCTCGACTTTGCCCGCGTACGCCGTCCCGAGCAGGGCCCGGTGGAGGTGCGCCCGCTGATCGAAGAGGCCTGGCAACTGGTCGCCATCGATGACAAGTCGGCCGAGGTCCATTTCACCAACCTCGTGCGTGCGGGCGAGCGCGTGCATGGCAATGCGGGCCAGCTCATCCAGGTCTTTGTCAATCTGCTGCGAAATGCGTTGAACGCGGTCAGCCCGAACGGCCAGATCAGCGCAGGCAGCAAGGCTCGCACGCTGGATGGCCAACCCGCCCTCACCGTCTACGTCGAGGATAACGGGCCTGGCATTCCGCCCGAACTCCTGCCGGACATCTTCGACGCTTTCGTCACCACCCGGTTAGACGCCCGCGGAACGGGCCTGGGGCTGACCGTCGCCGAAGGCATCGTCAACCAGCACGGCGGTACGATTGCGGCCTGCAACCGCAGCGGTGGCGGCGCGCGTCTGGAAGTCGTGATACCCGCCGAATCGGAGCCGCCAGCGTGAGGGAACAACCATGCAGCGTGGTGGGGCAGGCTTTCAGCCTGCGCGGGGCATTCAGCCCCGCCCGCTCGTCCCAACGGAGCGAGCGTTTGAAGACGGCCCGCGGGCTGAAGACCTGCCCACCACACACGATGAAGAACCCATCGTGGGGAAGAGCATTGAGGAGGAATGATGACCACCAATCGCAGTGAGAATCCGCCCGAACCCCAGCCCGCGCCGGAGCGGCTGGTCGACATCGCGATCCTTGACGACGACGCAGACTTCCTGAGCTACATGGAGGACATCCTGCGAGACGAGGGCCAGTATGCCATCCGCACATTCAGTGTGCCCGACTCGCTGTTCAGTGAGGCCGAAATCCACCGTCCGGACATCGTGCTGCTCGACATGAAGATGGGCGAAGTGCGCGGCGACGGCGTGCTGGAACAAATGCTGGCGCGCTTCCCGGGGCTGTGCGTCATCATCGTGACCGGCTACCCCTCGCTTGAAGACATGCGCGCCACGTTCAAACTGAAAGTCTTCGACTATGTGGCCAAACCGTTTTCGCTGGCGCAAATCCGCCAGGTGCTCGCCAACGCGGTCGAGACGTTCGGGCTAGGACGCGCCCTGCAAAACCGGCTGCGGGACAAACTGGGCCACCGCATCCGCCTGCTGCGCGCCGAACGTGATTGGTCGCTGAAGGATCTGGCCCAGGCTGCGCGCTTGAGCGTCAGCCAAATCAGTTCCATCGAGCGCGGCGCGAATATGCCTTCGATGGAGAGCCTGCTGGCGATCGCGAAGGCCTTTGACCGAAAGCCGAGCGAAATCCTAGCGTCGATTGAATTCTGACGGGCGAGTTGTGACAGCCGAAGCCTGACGATGGCAGCGAACAGGGAGGCTACAGGATCGACCGCACCACTCCACCATCCACGCGCAACGCCGCGCCATTCGTGGCGGAAGAGTGAGGGCTCGACACGTAGGCCACCATCGAGGCTACTTCCTCAACTGTCGCGAATCTCTGGAGCAACGACGACGGGCGCACGGTCTCGAAGAACTCCTTCTCCACGACCTCGGGCTTTACGTTGCGCGACCGTGCCATCCCTTTGACGAAACCCTCCACGCCTTCCGATCGGGTCGGGCCGGCCAGGATGGAATTCACCGTAACCGCCGTGCCTTTTGTGGTCTCGGCCAGCCCGCGAGCCAGAGCCACCTGCATAGTCTTCGTCACACCGTAGTGGATCATCTCGACCGGGATATTGACGGCGGATTCGCTCGATACGAAGATGATCCGTCCCCAGCCCGACTTTTTCATACGAGGCAGGTAATACCGGCTCAGCCGCAGTCCGCTCATGAAGTTCGTCTCGATGATGGAATGCCAATCGGCGTCCGTAATTTCCTCGAATGGCTTTGCTTCGTAAATACCCAGGTTATTCACGAGGATGTCGACGTGCGCGAATGCGGAGGTCAAGGATTTGGCCTGCTCGGAGCGCGACAGATCGCCGACGAAGCTATTCAAGATGGCATCCGGGAATTCGGCTCGAATCGCCTCTGCCGCTGCCAGCACACGCTCGGCTGTCCGCCCATTCAGGATCACCTGAGCGCCTTCGCTTGCCAGCACCTTCGCGATCGCTAATCCGATTCCAGCGGTCGAGCCGGTTACTAGTGCGTGCTTACCGTTTAGCTGCAAGTCCATACCGTGATAACCATCCTATTTTCTGTATTTTAAAGCCATTATCTCAGGTAAAATAACAGGCCATTGGGGAGCGTCATTGCGCCGATTCTGCTTTCGACCTTCACGGGATTGGACGCTCCCGCGAGAGCGTGGGAGTCAATAAACCGTTCCCGGGGACCGGTGCCAGCCAGCCACTCGGAGGCTACTTGTCCAGCCCTTCGAAGAACGCCCGGCGCAGCGGCCAATTGCCACGCACCACCGCCTGATCGGCTCGGAACGTTCCGGCCGAAAGTGCCGCCGCGGGGCTGGATGGTTCCGGCGCCCGGCCCGAACGTGCGATAAGCTCCTTCAAACCGGCGGTGGCGCTCGTCAGCCGGTCGGCAATTGCCTTTGCTTTGTCATTGGATTCGCAAGGCGCGTTCAGAACGAGCGTAAACCCATCCGGATGCACCTCAAGCGTCAACACGGCGCGTTGCGCGCCCTGCAAAGCCTCGAAGAGAATGTTCAGCCAGGGAGGCGAGTCCGGCTCGGTGTGAAACGACGAGGCGGGCAGGCTGATCCAGACAGGCCCGGACGGCGGTTCGAACGCAGGTCGCGAGGCGTGCTCGCGAATTGCCGCGGACCCCATCGCATCCGTGCCGGCGGATAGCGCCATCAATTGCCGGCCCAAGGGCTGGAACGAAATCCGCCGCTCCGGCACGCTGCCTGGAAGCGAGCAAAAGGAGCGCGCGCACAGTCCGCCGTTGGTCCGAGCGTAAGTCTCGAGCCGCTCCTGGTCGAAACGCCCTTTGAGGACGAAGAGCGCGGTCCCGTGCCTCCATTCGACCAGCACCGCGTCCAGATCGCGGCGGTAGTCGAAGCCCGACGCGTCGACAAACTGGCGGTAGTCCGCTTCTTCGCCACCCGGCTTGCCCGCAAGCTGCTGCAGGATGCCGGTTTGTCTCAGCAGTCCCACGTCGACGTACAGGACCGGTCCTTCGCCCGGAGGCAAGTAAGCCAACATGGCCCGCGGCGACAGGCTGGACCGATAGTAAACGACGCCGGCGCAAACGACGACTACGACCGCGCATCCGAGCGTAATACGCCGCCAATGATCAATGAGTCTCACACTTGCAGGTTACTGGAATGCGAGGCGAGGCAGTTTGCAGGCTGCCGCGGCTCGCGATGGCGGTCCAATGCCTAAACGGTCGCCGGATGCGGAGTCCGCGCTTGTTTCCAAAGCGCGATGTACGGTTCCAGCTCTTTCATCATGCGGAACCACAGAACCGGATCGAGAGACTGCGCCCCGTCGCTCACGGCCTTCGACGGATTCGGGTGGATCTCCACGATCAATCCTTCGGCACCGACGGCAACGGCCGCGCGAGCGAGCGCAGGCACCAGGCTGCGCTTGCCCGTGGCATGGCTCGGATCCAGGATCACCGGCAGATGTGTTAGTTCATGTAATACCGGCACGGCGCTGATGTCACAGGTATTGCGCGTCGCGGTCTCGAAGGTGCGGATGCCGCGTTCGCACAGCATCACGTCGGGATTGCCGTGCGCGACGATGTACTCGGCGGACATGAGTAATTCCTTGATGGTTGAGCTCAGGCCGCGCTTGAGCAATATCGGCTTGCCGCAATGCCCCAATGACTTTAGCAGTGCGAAGTTCTGCATATTGCGCGCGCCCACCTGGAGCACGTCGGCATAACCGGCGATCAGCGCGACGTCCGTGTCGCTCATCACTTCGGTCACGATCGCCAGCCCGGTCTGTTCCCGCGCTTTGGCGAGCAGTTTCAGCCCCTCCTCTTCCATCCCCTGGAAGTCGTAGGGCGAGGTCCGTGGTTTGAAGGCGCCGCCCCGCAGGACCTTCGCCCCGCCTTTGGCCGCCAGTTCCGCCGATTCGAGAATCTGCTTCTCGCTCTCCACCGAACAGGGACCGGCCATCACGATGAACTCGCCGTTGCCCACCTCGACGCCCGGACCCAGTCGAATCACCGTGTCTTCCTGCTTGAACTCGCGGCTCACGAATTTATACGGCGCGGAGATGCGGACGGCCTTCTCCACCTGCGCCATGGCTTCGAGCGACTCCAGGCAAGCGCTGGTATCGCCGACGCCGATAGCGCCGATCACCACGCGCTCCTCGCCCTCGATGGCGTGAATCTTGTAGCCAAACTCCTCAATACGCTGAATCACCTCACTGATTTCATCCTTCGAGGCGTGGCGTTTCATCGAGATAATCATGTTATTAGCCTAGCTCACAGAACACACGTGCCGCAAGTGCTACAACCCCACAACCTACACAAAGCAAATGACTATACACCACCACCTGCAAATGGTGTACATGCACGCACTACGCTGCTCGGCCGACCCTCGCTCCAAGGGATACGCACTGGGTTTCCCCGGGTCTGGCGCGCGGGGTGACGTGCGGCTTGACGTGGCTTCGACTTACACTTCCGGACGCACCTACTGCACGACGCGGAACGACACGCTGCGTGTGATCGTCTGCTTGTCCTGCCGCACGGTCACTCGCGCTTCATATTGGCCCGCACTGAACGATGCGTCGCGGATAGCGGCGATGTATGGGAATTCACCCTTCTGTTCGCCGTTCTTTGCGCCTGCCGCCGAGCCGACGTCCTGGTTTTCCCTGGAGGTGTCGCGAATACTGTCGTTAAACGCCACCTGCGAGCGTCCGACGGTCTGTCCGTCGCGCAGGATCTCGACGCTGATCTGCGGCTGTCCACCGCGCAGATCCGGGTACATGATGAAGTACAACTCCAGATCGAACGGCCGGCCGGCTGGAAACGCCGGATCGAGCAGTGGCGCGAGCGCGCGGCCCTCGTAGTTGAGACTCTGGTCGCCTTCGAACTTGTCGGCTGCGTCGTTCAGCTTCCGGACGAAGAACGCATCGCTCATCGAGAAGCCAGGCAGGCTCGTGCTGGCGCTTAGCGGCGCGCTGAAGTTCCATGATTTGCCGGAGTTCAGATCCTGCACCACGGCCTCGATGGTGTATTTTCCGCCCGGTAATTGAACCTCGCGGATGAAATACAAGTTGCCGGTGCGGCGCTCCTGGACTTTGCGCGCCGGCACCTTCAGGTTGAATTCCTTCTTGGCCTGCCATACCTGCTTGCCGTCGGCATTTTTCACCTCCGCCGACAACACGGATCTGAGCAAGTAGTAGCTATCCTTGTCATCCAATTGCAAAGCGGAGATCGGGGCCTCCACCAGCATCGCGCCCTGCATGGGACCCAGGTCCGAATCGATGGATCCGGGCTTCCACTTCGCCCGCTTGCGAATCAGGCGCGCATGAACTGGGACACTGGCGGACTGGGACGAGGCCGGCTTTGCGGCGTCAGTCTCGGAGCCCGCCTTTTCCACCGGCGCCACGATCAGCAAATTCGCCTCCAGCGTCTGCGCATCGGCGGCCAGCATGCCGCCCGTTTCGCCGGCGAGAGGCTTCAACGCCTGTCCGCTGCCTGGCGGTCCGGCAGGGGAAGGATCGAGCACGAGGACGCGAATTGAGTTCGTGCGGCAGAATTCGATCGTCTGTTTCAGCCTGTTTTCCGCCTCGCCAGAGAGCGCTGGACTCTCCACAATGACAACCAACACACGTTTGCCCGGATGGCGTGCGGCGGCGTAGGTGGCTTTGTCGAGCGTGTTGAGAAAGGTCATGACGTCGATTTGGGCCGAGGCCCGCGCGGCATCGAGCAATGCCGCTTCAATGTCCTTGGCCGTCATGAATTTGAGCAGTTCCTGGCTGTCGCTGGCGTCACGCCGCCGGATTTCCGCGGTCGCGCCGGGTACCTTCATCCAATTTCGAGCGCTTGCGGCCGCGGCTTGTACCGCTGGCTGCAGGTGGTCGGCGTTGGCCGGGCCGAATAGAAAGACCAGGGAACGATCGTCGGCTTGGGCGGGCGCGGAAGAGACCGCGAGAGCCAGGAGCGCGAAAGCAGGAAGACACACGTGATTTCGCATGGTGCCTATTCTAGCGGAGGCGCGCGCCGATTTTAAGGCCCGGATCTATGTCTGCCCGGGCGGCGGCCGGTAGTGTTTACAGTCGCAGCGTCGATGTCAGGGTAAAACGATAAACTCGCCGCCCGCGCCGCGCACGGAATCGGGCGCAATCCAAACCTGGTACTTTCCAGGCTCGGTCGCCAGCCGAAGCGACGCATTGTAGGCTGCGATCTCACCTGCGCCGAATTGGAAAGCAACCCTTTGCTTCTCACCGGCTTTCAGATGAACCCGGCGAAAGTCCTTGAGTTCTCTCACGGGTCGGGCGACGCTGCCGGCCGGAGCGTGTATATAAAGCTGTACGATCTCATCGGCGTCGCGCGTCCCTGTGTTGGCGACATCGGCGCTGACCTCGATCTTTGAGCCGGTCCGCAGTTGCGGCGCTGAGACGACCAGATTGGTGTACGCGAAGCTCGTATACGACAGCCCGAAACCGAAGGGATATTCGGGCGTGAAATCCACATCCAGATACTTTGAGGTGAACCCCTTCGGGTCGACCGGTGTGCCGGCCGGAATGCCGAGTTCGCTCTCCGACGGCGGACGCCCGGTGCTGAGGTGTGCGTAGTAGATCGGCACCTGACCGACCGTACGCGGGAACGTGACGGTGAGTTTGCCCGAAGGCGCCGCGTCGCCGAACAGCACGTCCGAGATGGCGGGGCCGCCCATGGTCCCGGGATGCCAGGCGTAGAGCACGGCGCCAGCCTTCGCAGTGACGTTCTGGAAAGTCAACGGGCGGCCGGCCAGGATGACGACGACAAGGGGCTTACCCGTTTTCGATAACTCGTCTATCAGCGCCTCCTGCGCGCCCGGCAGATTCAAGTACGCCCGCGAGTGAGCCTCGCCCGAAAGGATCATCTCCTCGCCCAGGAACACCAGCACAGCATCCGCGCCGCGCGCCGCTTCGACGGCTTCCGCGAACCCGTCATGCGACGTGTCACGACTCGTCTTCAAACCCGTTGCCCAGACGACCCGGAACTCTCCGAGCCTCTCACGCAGCGCGGCCAACGGCGTTCTCACCTCCGGCGCCTGTCCATCCATGACCCACGAACCCATCTGGTCCACCGGGCTATTGGCGAGCGGCCCGATCACCGCGACCTTGCCGATCTCCTTCTTGAGCGGCAGCGTCGCGCCCTGGTTTTTGAGCAGCACCAGGCTCTCGGTGGCCAACTTCTTCGCCACCGCCAGAGCGGCGTCATCCGGAGTGCCAGCCTCTACGGTCGCGACGGGCACGCCTTTGTCGAAGAGCCCCAGACGGAACTTGACGCGCAGAATGTTGCGCACCGCGTCATCGATGAGCTTCTGCTCGATCTTGCCTTCCGCCACCAGGGACTTGAGATGGTCGTGGTAACTCGTGCTGACCATCTCCATGTCCACTCCGGCGCGGAGACCCTTGAAGGCCGCATCTTTTTCGTCCGCCGCGTAGCCGTGGGCGACCATTTCCGTGATCGAATTCCAATCGCTGACCACGAAGCCGTCGAATTTCCATTCCTTGCGCAGCACCTGGCGCAGCGTGAACTCGTTGCCGCTGGTGGGCACGCCGTTGAGGTTGTTGAAGGCGCTCATGTAGGTCGCCACGCCCGCTTGGCGCGCCGCATAGAACGAACGCAGGAAGACCTCGCGAAGCTGGATCTCGGGAATCCACGTCGTGTTGTAATCGCGTCCGCCCTCCGCCGCGCCGTAGCCGACGTAGTGTTTCGCGCAGGCGGCGATGGAGTCCGGAGCGTCGAGTTTGTCGCCCTGGAACCCGCGCACCATGGCCGCGCCCAGCCGCGAGGTCACCAGCGGATCTTCGCCCAGCGTCTCCGCGATGCGGCCCCAGCGCGGGTCGCGCGTGATGTCGAGCATGGGCGCGAACGTCCAGTGAATGCCCTGCGCCGCGGCTTCCCGGCCAGCGACGCGCGCCCCGGCCTGCACGAGTTCGGGATCCCAGCTTGCGGCCTGTCCCAGCGGGATCGGCAGCACGGTGCGATAGCCGTGGATGACGTCGCGTCCGAAGATGAGCGGGATGCCGAGGCGCGATTCCTTGAGCGCGATGCGCTGCGCCTCGGCACGTTCGGCGGGACCCGCCGCATTCAGGAACGAACCCCAGCGGCCGCTGCGGATATCGGCTCTGTTCTTCTCAGAGAGCAGGCTTTCGAGCGACGTCGCCTGCGACATCTGCCCGATCTTTTCATCGAGCGTCATCCTTTGAAGCAGCGCATTGATGCGCTGCTCAATATCGGGGGGCGGCGCGGCAGGCAGCGTCAGGGAAATCACGAGGATCAATCCTACGGATGCGGCAAGGGAACGGCAAGACATGGCGTCATGATTGTATCGAAAACAGGGGCCGCTGCATGACCTCTGTGAGCGAATGAAAACGAATTCAGCTCTTCCGGAAGCCGTTGAGCACATCGGCGCGGTGGTGGGTTGTCGAACGAACGAAGCGCAGGGAGATCCTCATTGGAAGATCTCGAGCGCCAGGCCAGGGAACGTCGCAGGGGACTATAATCCCGGTTCAGGAAACCGGTGTACAATCAGTCGAGACGCCGGCAAGTCGTCATGAAGAAGTCTTATAGAATCCTCGCCGCACAATCCGATGAGTCCAATGAAGGTTGGATCTGGTTCAAAGATCCAAAGATTCCCACACGCACCATCGTGAAGGTACGAAATACGAGAACAGGCCATGTTGTCTACTGCCAGTCGCGACAGATAGACGACAATTTCGTCATGCAATACGATGCGGGGGCGCAAAGGCAAAAAATCAAGGGGGAAGTAAACGAAGTACTGGTAATTAGTGCGTGGTACCGTGACGCTCTGGGCGGCTTCGAGACCACATGCCGGAGCGGAAAACCGGTCGAGCTCGAAATCACGCCGGCCCGAGTCCGAGTGGATTTCGGAGGATGGGGGAGCCTACGCGCAGCCTGCCACCAGCCGGACATCGCAGTGCGAGTAGGCACGCGGTTGGGCGTTTTGGGCACATGGCTGGGACTTGTCGGCCTAATGGCTGTACTGCTGGAAATCACTGGCCTGGACATCGTTTGTCGGGCCTATTCCTTGCTCGCGGTCTCAGTCGTCTTCGCAATTCCCTGTATCATGGTTTGTCGAGGAGTGAGGCACGCCTAGTGATGGAGCACCCGCATCGTAGCTCGCGGTGGACGGCCAGGAGCCGAAAGAGCTGAAGGCAATTACCGCTGGGACCGGTAAGGCCGCCCCGTTCCACTCATCAGGATGTTGCGCGGATCGACGGCAGTTAAAGTCGGATATTCAGGTGCAAAATGTTCATTTGGGGAAACAAAGGATACTCCGATCACCTTGGGTACGTGATTCAGACCTGCCCGGCGTGCAAACAGACTAGCGCGTTCCACGTTTTTCAGCTTAAAAAGAAGTTCACAGTCTACTTTGTGCCGACTTTCTCTTACTCAGAAAGGCAGTTGCTCGAATGCGGCGCCTGTCACGCGAGTTTCGAAGTACCAAAGGAACTAAAAGGAAACAGTTAAAGCCAATCTACTGTGTCAGGCGGAGATGTCAGCACTCGTAGAGAAGTTGGCCGCCGATAAGTCTGCTGAAGACTCTGGGGCCGCAGATGTTCGGAAATCCCTGCCGGTGGACGAGACACGGTGTATCTCGTGCGGGGCAATGAACGGAGATCAGCTAACATTCTGCGGCAAATGTGGCGCGGCACTCAGGAAATGTCCAAAGTGCGGCAAAGCCAACGAGGCTAGGTTGAGATTCTGCGGTCATTGCGGCAGGCCTTTCTTTTAATCATCACGTTTGGTTGGTGGATGACTTGCAAGCGAAGCGTCAATCGCGCTTTGTCGATTGGTGATGACGCTTTACGCGCGGTGAGCCAGCCGGCTCGGCGCTTCTTCTGGGGTAGGCCCTCCGCGGTCCGCACATTCATGAGCCTTTTCTGCACGCGCATGCGGCGTGGAGCATCGTATACCGCAGAGCCGTGCTCGAGCAGAATTCCTCGAACGAAGCGGCGCGCCTAAACTCGCATAGATCAGCCGCCGCGGAGAGGATGTCCGCCAGATATACCGCGTCACGCTGCATACAGCACCACGGCGTCACCAGCGCACTCGGTCGCACCAACGGCTTCAGCAGAGACTTACGCCCAAGGTCGACGCGGCGCCCGAATAGCGCGGTCAGCTCTTCTTCGAGGTCAAAGAAGCCCAATCCCGGATGCATTCCAGGCTCGAACTCAACCAAAACGTCGACGTCCGAATCGGATCGCATGTCGCCGCGGGCCGCCGAACCAAACACGGCCAGTTCGCTCACCCGGTACCGGCGGCAAATATCGGCCAGTCGTTCAGGCGCCACCTCAATTCCTGATGCCAGTGTCATAGCTGCCCTCCGGCGAATTCCGTCGATCTATTATCGTGCACTGACAGCGGCGTAGCACGCTAAGTCCAGACTGGATCGGACAAAAATCGCCGCGTAAACAGCACGTGCTCAGCATTCGCTTGCTCCCCAAACCCCACATTATGCATAGCGCGCTTGCATTTGCTATCAGATCTGATTACAACAGGATCATGAGGGTGAGCGAGCTCAAGCGGCTGCTGAAGGAGCAGGGAGTCACTTTCGAAGAAGGTGGCCGGCACACGATCGCTCGCCTCGGTTCCCGCATGACGACGATTCCGCGCCACCCGAGCCAGGAAGTTCGCACTGGAACGCTGCAATCGATATTGAAGCGGCTCGGCCTGACCCTGCCGAAGAAATAGGAGACCAAGGATGCTCAGCTACCCCGCGAAATTTACTCCCGACCGCAAGGCCGGCGGCTATGTGGTCACCTTCCCCGATGTGCCCGACGGCGTGACCGAAGGCGACACTGTTAGTGAAGCGCTGGACATGGCGCGCGATTGCCTGGTAACGCTCTTCGCGGTCTACATGCGCGAAGGACGGCCGATTCCTGAGGCCTCGCCCCTGCCGGCGCGTGGCCATCGCAT
>Ga0302275_10004643_pt1 | contig 13490 bp, 8 predicted proteins | sample III_Bog_N2_2_FD_200229 | JGI IMG/M metagenome (GOLD analysis project Ga0302275, IMG submission 200229) | Peat permafrost microbial communities from Stordalen Mire near Abisko, Sweden - III_Bog_N2_2 | ecosystem: Environmental > Terrestrial > Soil > Wetlands > Peat | place: Sweden: Abisko...
TCTACCACGGCTTCAAGTTCGGAACGGTTCAGCGCATTATGGCTGATGGTGGGAGTTCCGTCGCGCGCACCAGTCAGGTCGGGATACTGGCTGCCGCTATAAAATGTGTCGCGGAAAGCGACCTCGGGAATAATGCTCCAGCCGTCGACAGAAAAAGGAAGGGAAAGATGCGGGTAGAAATCGAATCGGCCCACGTTACGGGCGTGGAACCCCGGCTCCGAGCGGCCGAGGTAATCCAACGAAGAGCCCATGCCCCAACGGGCCGGCGAAGAACCCAGCGGCTGATCGAGCACGTCGTAGCGCAGGTTGGGCAGGTGCAGAATGCGTGCTTCGTCGCCGTTGGTTGAGCTGGCGAAGGTCTGAAAGCGATCCAGCGAGATGGATGGAATGAAGCCGTTGTGCTGGTGGGTGAGCGAGACGTCGCTGGCAACTTCAGAGCTGATGGCCTGGGAGTAGTTGTCGTTAAAGACGAGGCGGTAAACGTAGCTCGACAGATATTCGATGTTGCCCGCGAGCCGCGTTTCAGGCGATAGATCCTTGCGCCCATCCGCGCCCACATCCACGCCGCCCTGGTTCACGAGTTGCATCGTGATGGGTTCACCCACACGGGGCGTACCGCTATCTGCGGCCGTTGCCTGCGTCAAGGGGCTGTCGACAGGGGTAGTCGGGGTGGACACCGCCTGCTCGACGCCGCGGTCCAGCAGTGCGTTCCAGCGTGCCACAAGGTGGTCGAAGCCCGGGCCTTTGTAGCGAAAATCGCCATTTGGCGCCCAGCCGCGCTTGGAGTAAAACTCGGTGCCTACAACCATGTCCATGCTGCGGCTGATGACCCAATACACCTGCTCGCCGACCACGAACCCCTTGATGGAAGAGTTGCTCAGTACGGGAATCAGGAACCCGCTTTCGCGCCCGGTTTCGTCCACCGGATGGCGCAGGTAGGGTACATAGAACATGGGAATATGCAGAAGTTCGAACACGGAGTTGCGCGTAGAAGCTTCGCCGTTTTCGAGCGTGATGCTCCTGGAGAGGAATCGCCAGTCGGGCCGCGGCAGGTGGCAGTTGGTCATGGAGCCGTCAACAATGCGATACTTGCCTTCGCCCGTCTGAATCAAGACCCGCCCCGAAAACAGGAATGGATTGGCCGTGGAATACACGGTCGATCGGCCATTGCTGCGCACGCCTTCAGAGCCAGTCACTTGAAAAAAGCGCCCGATGTGCATGTTGAGCCGCATATCGCCGTGGTCGGCGTAGATACGAACGTCGTCGGGGCCACCCTCGACCTGCAAATGGCCTTCCGCCTCCAATTCCGTGGTGGATTGGTGATAGACCACATGATCGGCGCGGAGCACATAGCCCTTGTAGTGCACGACGACATCGCCGTCGAGGGTGCGGACATCGCCAGCCCAGGACTGGGAGTTTGCTTCAAAAAGAACGGGAACGCTGGGGAGATTCTGCGGCTCCACCCTGGCTATGGGAAGCAGTTCCTGATCGGGATCGTCGGGAAGGGTTTCGGAGGAGCCACCTGCCGGCATGCCGGCGGGGGAGTTTTGCGTTTGTGCCGCCGAGCTTTGCGCTTGCGCTGAAGGAGGTAACGCATTGGTCAACGCCTGTCCCTTCACTTGAAGATGACAGAGGGCCAGCAGCGTGATACATACTAAATTACGAGGACGCATCCCGATTTTCACGACTCGTTGCAAGGCTCAGAATAGCAAAGCGGAGCCTCGCGGACCGGGAAGCTCCAAGGCCGGCGGCGACACCAGGGGAAATCCGGATTGAATTCGCCATTTGCGGAATTTACAATCCGGAAAGAGACTTTCGTTTGCCGCCAGACTCTCTTCCTTTCCAATGCGCCGATGGACGTTCGCCGGCTGCAACGGATTTTGCGCGCACAGGCAGAATGCCGGCTCGCTTTTGCCGCCCATGAAGGGGTACTCAAGATTTGAAACCGTCCTCGCAGAAGGTCGACACCTCTCCTTCGTGGAAAGCGGAGGTGAACCGTCGCATTGCGGAGCATAAAGAGCGCAAGGGCGAGGCCTCTGCCGGGCAGGAAACACCCTCGGAAACACTTCCTGAGGGAAGCCGTGCCGCCATTGCCGCTGCCCGCGTAGCCGCCCGCTATGCCAAGGCCCCGAGCTACAGCCAGATGCTTGCCGAAGAGGCGCGCGCGGCTGTTCGTGCGGCTGAAGCCGCTGCGCGCGATGCGATGAATGCGCAAGCCAAGGCCCAGGCTGTGCTGGACGAACTCGAAGCTGTTTCTGCCGCCCAGCCGCATTGGGAACCGCAAATTCGCCAGCAGGCCCCCGCGGAGAAGGAATTGCCCCAGGTTCAGGGCATGGAGCACTCTCTTCCTGCAAGCGCCCAGGCCGCCGCCAGGCTGCCCGAGATAGAGCCTTTTGAAATTCGATGGGATTCCGACCTGCCGGCGCGGGACTCGTCCCTGGCTACATCCCGGTCCATACGTGGGGAGGGTGCTTACGGCGTCTTGCCCGATACGGCATGGACTCCCGCGATGGGAGTGGCACAGGACGCGAGTGTCAATGGGGTTGAGATGGTCGAAGGCGCGCAGCCCATTCACGCCAATCTCATCAAGTTTCCGCGCGAGCTGGTGGCCGCGCGCAAGGCACGCCCCCGTCGCGCCGAAGGCCCCTACGCGGCCATGATGGATGCCCAGGGCCAGCTCAGCATCTTCGAAGTGGAGCCGTGGAACATTTCGACGGAGCCGCAGCCCGCTGCCACTGCCGCCGTTGCCGAGCGCTGGAGTGGTGGTCCGGGATGGTCGGGGATGGAACTCGACGAGGAGCCGCAGCAGGAAATCGCGTATCCCGAAGCAACGCCTGCCTATGGTCACGAGGCGCGGCCTCTGCCCGAGTCAGCGCCTTTGAATCACCGGGTTCTGGCAGCGATCGTCGATTTCTCGCTGATTGGCACTATCTTCCTGGTGTCCGGCTTCATCGTCTCGTCCACGGCAAGCGCGCTGCCTTCCATGAAAGTGGCAGAATTTGGCTCTGTGGCGGCTCTGGCGCTGGTCGCGCTGCTCTATCACCTGGCGTTCTTTACTGTTTCTTCGGCAACGCCCGGCATGCGTTACGCGCGCCTCTATCTATCGACGCTCGACGGCCGCCAACCGTCGCTCAAGAAGCGTTGTTTCCGCGCCGGCGCCCTCTTGCTTTCGCTCATTCCCATGGGGCTGGGAGTGGTGTGGGCCATCTTCGACGAAAACCGCTTCTGCTGGCACGACCACCTGTCCGGTACGTACCTGCGCAAATAAATGAAAGTTCAGGCTCGGGTGGTTTCCGAGCCCTGATTTGAGCATGCCACGGATGGCGCCTTAAATCGGGTGCGGGGTGGTGTTGTGTGCGTGCGTCACGTTATCCGGCCTGTCGGTAAACTGTTTTCCCTGCGAATAGGCGTACTTCTCAAACACTGTGCCCGCCCTGCGGATGGCGTCCTGGGCGCCATCGTCCCACGTGATTTGTGCCTCGCCTCGCACATAAGCCCATTTGCCGTGTACATCGCCAATCGAACGGTAGGCGTCGCCATTTTCTTCCAGGCGAATTGTAAAATCGCCGCCGTTTCCATCGCCTACGACCCACTTGCCGAGAAAGCGCCCGCGCGAAGGCGCAATGGCATTGGCAGAGCCCGTCTCGATGTCGCCACCCAACTCCGAAGGAAGCTCGATGCGTGTTATGTCCGCCAAATTGAACGACTGGCGATGTCCGTCCTTGAATTGAATCACCACGGTTCCCGACGAGGCCGGGGGTGGCGTCGCAGCAAACAGAGTGGGAACGGCAAGAGAGAGCAAGGCAGCTACGCCCAGGAATCTACGCATGGAAATCTCCTTCACGAGTTAAGGCGCGCGCAATATCAGGCAGCGTCTCAATGGAACTACGCGGCTATTCGGCCTGCGGTTCCATGAATCCAACGGAACGTCTGTCCCTGGCAGAAGATCGAGGACGGTGCCGGCGAAATTAGGTAGCGAGAGCGCGAATTGCGGAGACGCCCGCGCCCAGCAGCGCTGTATGGTCGTCTTCCGGCAGAATTTCGAGCGAGAAGCTCTGCAGCGTGCTCATCTTCACCATGGACTCGATGATCGGCCGCAGAATCGTCAGTTCGAGGAACCCGACGTTGTGCCCGGTAAAGTAAAAGCGCCCCGGCCCGGCGAGGTGGATGAATGAGGCTGTTGCGGCAGCAAGCGCCCGATGCCATAGCTCGACAAACTCGCGGCAGCGCTGATCGCCCTGCTTGGCCTGCGCGAACACTTCCTCTGGTTCGAGGTCGAGAAAGCGCATCCGCATGGCGCGATAGCCCATGATGCCTTCCAGATGCCCGACCCCACCGCAGCCGCAGAATTTTTCCTTCGGGTCGAGAGAGACGACCGTATGACCGCCCTCCCAGACGCCTTCAACGTAGGGCCAGCGGCCGTAGCCGATGCCGTTGCCGAGGGTCCACACACGCGTAAGCTTGTTGAGCTGGCCGCGCGTCGCAGCCACGCCCGCCGCGATCGCGTCGGCATCGTTGGAAATGTGCACCGGGGCCGTAATGCCGCGCGCAGCGAGTGCCCGCGTTACCTCTTCGGCCAGGCGCATGCCTTTGAGCTGGGTCAGGTTGGGCGAGTCTTCAACCACCCCGTGGCGAACGATGCCCGGCACCGCAATGCCGATGGCGTCGACCGGATCGGGCTCACGCTTGAAGAGAGTTTCGATTTCGTTGGCCAGCAACTCGCAAAACTCGCTCGGGGGCAGTGCAGCCAGGGCATCATGCTCGCGAGCATCCTCGGGAAAGCGGATGGTGTCGCCGGAGAGCCGCTGATCCTGAAGTCTTCCGGCTACGATGTGTTCGGTAATTACAACGCCGATGGCGGTGGTCATTGCAGCTGCTCCTACTGGTAACGGTGAAGCCGGCCGAGGCCGTTGAACGCTGCTGCCTTGTAGCACTCGGCGAGGGTCGGATAGTTGAAAACCGTGTCGATGAAATAATCCACCGTGCCACCCAAAATCATCACTGCCTGGCCGATGTGCACCAATTCGCTGGCGCCTTCGCCGATGATGTGGACGCCGAGAACCTTGCGCGTATCGCGGTGAAACACCAGCTTCAGGCGCCCCGTGGTGTCGCCGCGTATCTGCCCGCGCGCGGTCTCGCGGTAGTACGCCATGCCCACTTCGTAGGGCACATCTTCATCGGTGAGCTGTTCTTCTGTTTTGCCGATGAAGCTGATCTCGGGAATTGTGTAAATGCCATAGGGATAGAAGCTGGGATTTGAGCTTGCCGCATTGTCATTGAAGGCGCGGGCCGCCGCAATGCGGCCCTGCTCCATCGATACCGAAGCCAGCGACGGAAAGCCGACAACATCGCCGACAGCGAAGATGGATTCAACCTTGGTCTGGAAATGCTCATCCACAGGAATGCGGCCGCGGTTGTCTGCTTCAAGACCGGCGGCCGCAAGGTTCAGGTCGTCGACTGCGCCTTGCCGGCCAACCGCGTAGAGCAGCGCATCGCCGGAAACTTTTTTCTTGCTTTGCAGATTGGCGACGACGGTGCCGTCGGGCAGCTCTTCGACGCTCTCGACCTCTTCGCCCAGGCGCATGGTCACGCGCGCATCGCGCAAATGATAGCTGAGCGCCTCAACAATTTCCTGGTCGGCGAATTCAAGCAGGCGATTGCGTTTTTCAATGAGCGTGACGCGTACCCCGAGAACGGCAAACATGCAGGTATATTCAACGCCGATGACGCCGCCGCCCACCACGATCAGCGACCGGGGTAGCTCCGGCAGATTCAAAATCTGATCGCTGTTGACGATCGTTCGACCATTGATGGGAACCTTGGGTGAGTCGGCAGGCTTGGTGCCGACCGCGATGATGATGCGCTCTGCGTCCAGCGTTGTATCGGTTTGCAATCCCTCCACGCGAATCTGGTGGGGCGAGTTGAAGCGTGCAATGCCGTGTACCACGTCGATGCCGTTGCGCGAAAGCTGGGCCTCGGTCACGTCGACCTCGGTCTTGATCACGGCCTGCACGCGAAACGCGAGGTCGGCCATGGAGATCTTCTCCTTGACCCGGTAGTTCATGCCATAGACCGTTTTGTAGTTGTAGCCGGAAAGATGCAGCACCGCTTCGCGCATGGTCTTTGATGGAATGGTTCCGGTGTTGATGCAAACGCCGCCGACAACGGAGCGAGACTCGACCACCGCGACCCGCTTCTTCATCTTTGAGGCGGCGACGGCGGCTCGCTGTCCCGACGGGCCGGAGCCGATGATAATCAAGTCGTATTTGACGGCGCTCATGCGCGTTCCCCCAAAGGGCCTTCTTTAATTCTACGCGGTTGCGGAAGCGCTGGAGCCGGCCGGAAAGGGCCCTCGGGGATGACCCGGCCTGCTCGGAATTGGATGGACCAGTACCGCGGAATCGTCGAGCGGAACGCGGGATCGGCCCTATCTCGGAGGCTACCATAGCACCCACAGCCCGAGTCCGCACGGTTGCGTGAAACAAAGAAAAACGCTGCCGGCATTTTCGCCGGCAGCATGCAGGAGTCAGCTGCGCAAGAGGTTGAAAATCGTGACCCCGGCCGTGCCGGTGGCCATCACGCAAAGTGCGTCCAACTCAAAGTTGGAATTGCCGGATCATGCCGTCCAGCTCGCTGGCCAGGCCGGCCAGGTTCTTCAACGCCGCCACTGCTTGCTCGGCCACTTGCTCACTCTCCGTCGAAATCTGTGAAATCTGACCCGCCGATTCTGAGATCTCTCCGGAAGCCGCGGTCTGTTCCGTGGCCGCCGTCGCAATCAGATGAATCTCGTGCTCCACCTGGTTCGACGACGCAATAATCGTCTCCAGGCTCTTGCGCGCATGCGCCGTCTCGTTCCTTCCCGTCTCCACTGAAGTCCGGCTCTCTTCCATCACCTCCAGTGTCGACCGCGTCTCGTCTTGAATACTCCGGATGGTGCCGGCAATTTCTTCCGTGGCGCCCTTGGTGCGTTCCGCAAGCCGCCGCACTTCGCCGGCGACTACTGCGAATCCACGGCCGTGCTCGCCCGCCCGCGCGGCTTCAATCGCAGCGTTCAGTGCCAGCAGGTTGGTTTGCTCGCTGATTTCCTGGATCACATTCACCACTTTGCCAATCTCTTCAGAACGGTGCGCCAGCGAGGTCATCTTGTCGGAGACAGACTTGGTGGCCAGGGAGATCTTCTCCATCGTGTCTGCCGCGGCACGCATGATGGTGCCACCCTGGTTGGCCGATTCCGCCGACTCGCGGCTTGCGCCCGCTGCGCTCTCGGCGTTGTGGCTGATTTCCCCGATGGTTGCCGTCATCTCCTGCGCCGCCGCCGCAATCTGATTGGTCTTGCTCGACTGCATGTGCGCGTTCCCAGCGGTTTGCACTGCCTGTGTGCTGATCTCCGTGGTCGCCGCCGCAAGCGTCTCAGCGCCGTGCGCCACAGATGCGAGTACGGCGCGAATTGAGGTTACGCAGCTGTTGAACGCCACTCCCACTCGGCCGATCTCGTCGCTTCCCGTCACTTCCACGCTGGCCGTCATGTCCTTCTTTTCCATGCGCTCGATCGCGCCCAGAATGCGAACCAGGCGTGGCGCGATCACATGCGTCAAGACCATGCCTGTGATTGCCGAGAGACAAACGATCAGAAACGTGATGGCGACGTTGAACCACATGGCCCGATTGCCGGCGTCGGTCGCAGTCTGTGCATCCGACATTCCGCTCTTCGAATACTCCCCAAGCAGAGAGCTCGCCTCGGCCAGCGCGTCCGCACTCGCTGCGATGGTCGTATCCGACATCAACTGCTCCACCGCAGGCCCCGATTTGCCGGCCGTCAGCAACTCGATGGCGTGGTCGCTGGCTGCCCTGTACTCGGCAAGATGAGAAGTCACTTTTTGCAGCTGATCCCGTTGATCCGGCGATGCAGGCAGCAGGCTGTAGGCCTTGAGTGCATCGTCGTATTCGGCATAGCCTTTCTGCCGCTTCACTCTGTAACCCTCAGTGCACGTGCCCGTTGAGCAAAGCAACATCCCCAGGTCGGCCCGCCGCGCCGAATTGATTCCCGACCGCATATCGCCCAGGGCGATCACCGCGGGAAGCGACACCGAGCTCACTTCAACATTCTTCTGTCCGATGTCGCGAAAGGTGAGCGAGCTATAGCCACCGAGGACGGTCGTGAAAGTGCAAACGACGCCGAAAGCGTAAGTGAATTTGCGGGCAATGGGAATGTTGCGGAGCCAGGCCATGAAGGTACCTTTCTTTGGCGATACCTGCCGTTCATCGGCTGGCGACGCGTTGAACTTGAGAAAAGCTCCCCACGAATTGAGAAAGAATCCCAAGCAGCTGTCCCAGCGCACACGGCGTCGTCCCGGCTTGCCCGGGGTCAAGATGAATCGCTATTCTTGGCTCCGTTGAAAGGTTGAAAACGAGCGCGTCGGCGAATGGGAGGTCCAAAGAAATGCCAGGAACGCTTTCAAAGGTGTGGCGCAGGCTGGCGACGCTTGTGCCGGTTTCTATTTTGTTCGCGGTGGGCGTTCGGCTGCTTGGCCAGACCGCTCAGTCCACACCGAATCCGCCTGCGCAGGCTGCGTCGGCTACGCCCTCCATCGCTTCGGTTCCTCCGCCCGTTCATTTGACCGCAGAGCAGGACCATCGGCGACTGCTCGACCTGCTCGGCATTAAGGAACTACGCTCCGGCGGGGAGCAGGATGCGAACTGGGATGAAGCCAAGGCCAACGTTCCGCTGCATCTGCCCGATCCGCTGGTGGAAAAAAACGGCATACCTGTCACCAAGGCGGAACAGTGGTGGAAAAAGCGCCGCCCTGAAATTGTTGAGGACTATGATCGCGAAATTCTGGGACGTACCCCGGCGATTCTCCCCAAAGTAACATGGCAGGTTGTCAGCTCGACACCGGAGACGCTCGGAGGCGTCCCTGTCGTGACGAAGAGGCTGGCTGGCCACGTTGACAACGCAACCTACCCCCAGATCACGGTCACCATCGACGCCACGCTTTCCACCCCGGTCCATACAGCGGGCCGACTTCCGGTTGTCATGGAACTCGCGTTCAGCGGCGAGTACAAAGCGTCATTGCAGCGACCGCTTTCCAACACGAGTTCCGGCGCGCTTGGCGATTACGGGCAGACCTGGGAAACCCAGGTACTCGCGCGTGGCTGGGCTGTCGCCACGCTTTCTCCCATGAGCTTTCAGGCCGACGATGGCGGCGGCCTCACCGAAGGTATCATCGGCCTCATGAACAAAGGCCAGCCGCGCGGCGTTGACGACTGGGGTGCGCTGAAGGCATGGGCCTGGGGCGCCAGCCGCCTCCTCGATTATCTCGAGACTGACCCCGCCGTCGACGCGAAACAGGCTGCCATCGAAGGCCACTCGCGTCTTGGAAAGACGGCCCTTGTCGCCATGGCCTACGACCCGCGCTTTGCTGTCGTGTATTCGAGCAGTTCGGGCGAGGGGGGCGCCAAACTCTACCGGCACATCTACGGCGAGCCGCTGAGCCACCTGATGAACGCGCAGCTCTATCAATGGATGAGTCCGCAGATGTTGAAATACGCCGGCCCGCTCACGCCCGCGGACCTGCCCGTCGATAACCACGAGCTGATCGCATTGTGCGCGCCGCGGCCTGTGTTCATCGGCGCCGGAGCTACCGCGGGCAGCGATCCGGCCAAGCAGCAGATGGACGGCTGGGCCGATGCGCGCGGCATGTTTCTCGCGGAGGTCGCCGCCGGACCGGTCTATCGACTGCTGGGAAGGCGAGACCTCGGCGCAACGCAGTTTCCGCCCATCCTGACGGCGCTGATCGACGGCGATCTGGGCTTCCGGCAACACGCCGGCGCGCACACCCCCGTGCCCAACTGGCCGGCATTTCTCGACTTCGCCGGCCACTATTTGCATTCGTCAGCCGCCACAAACTCAACCGGTAACTAGCTCAACTCCATGCAGGGCATGCACCATCCCTGGGAATGTGGAGTTGCGAAAACAAAAAGCCTGGGAGGTCGGTAATCGGTCGCCCTCCCAGGCGTTTCGCTTCCACTCGTTCGAGACGGTCTCTTATAACGGGCGAACGATCAAACCCTGGCCAGTCAATCCTCCTGTGAACGAAACCGGCGATCCTGCAGCCGTAACTTTGCTGGTGGTAATGGTGTAGACATAGATCTTATCGTCGATTCCAACTGCGTAGAGATGATTGTTGTTGTCCCAGTGGATAGCATAGACCTGGCTCGCATCTGTCAATGCTCCGCCGAAAGCCGTAGGAGGCTTGCTGCCGTTCCAGTGAAAAACCTGCAGCCCGCCGTTATCGCCTTGCCCTGATCCTGCCGCTGCAAGAATGTCGCCGGACGGCGAGAAGTTAAACACCGTCGGAATCACTAAAGGAGACACGAGTTCTGCATACGTGTTTGAAGTGGTCAAATCGCCGCTTCCGCCCACCGTGTAGCTCGCGATCTTCCACCCACTGGTGCCGCCGTTTACCTCGTTCGAGTCAAAGATGCCAAGGATGGCGGCGTGGCCGTTCGGGTCGGCGTCAATGAGCGCCGGCAACCAGGTGTAGTCCGGTCCTGGAGCCGGCGGCACTTCCGCAGTGACCTTCAGACGCTCCAGCGCCCCGTTCGACAAGCGCTCGAACGATTGAAAATCTGGCGCGGCGGGGTCGACTTCGCTTGTCCCGTAGACAAACTTGTCGCTGCCTGTGAAGGTCAGGTTTTGCTCAGGCTCGCAGCAATTGTCGGCGAAGGAATAGGAACCGTTGAAGGTGAGCTTGCCGTTTGAGCCCACTTGGTAGTACTGGTACGACGAGCATACGGCTTCCACTCCGCCGGTATTGTCCGTGGCGTAGCCAAAGAGTTGTACGTAGAGGCTTTTGCCGGTGTGATCGAGAACGCCACGGAAAACTTCAAAGCCTTGGGTTTCTCCGCTGCATTTAGCCCCGTCATAATTACCGGCGTAAACCTCGGCGACCTGCGAACCAATTGTCCCGTTCGATTCAATGGCGTAGGTGTGAATGTTGTTGGCGGCGTCGAAGGTGAACATGTACTTGCCATTGTCCGCCTCGATCCAGGTGCCTCCCGCCTGAAAGGGCGAGCCTTTGACCAGAGTCAGAGCTCCCGTGCTGGAGGCATCGTAGACGTTGATTCCCTCGTTGGTCTGAAGGTAGACATAGGCGACCGGGGACGAAGCGGCCAGGGACTGCTGAACGGCTGGGCCTGCGCAGAGCAGGGATAGGGCAACGAACGTACCGGTGCTACAGAAGTTTTTCATAAGTTGTGCTCCCTTCAGATTTACGGTCGAGCGGTCGTATTTGGTGGCTTTCGGAGCTGGGATCACGTCGGAGGAAGAACACCCGCCTTGGCAAATCGGATGGAATACTTACTACAGTCTCGCAAAGGTCTTTCATGGGTGTTTCCCCTTTTCCGATTCAAATGTGTATTCGCTTAGGATTTTGGAACAACGATCAGCCCGCTCAGTCCATAAGTGTTAGCAACCTTGTAAGGCGACCCCGACACTTCGCTGTAGCTGGTGGGAGTTACCGTGTACACGTATAACTCGCCGGACTTGTAACTCAGAGCGTACAGGTGGTTGTTGTTATCCCAGGCGAGTTGATCGATCTCTGTCCCCGGCAACAACAATTTGCTGAATGTGGTTAGAGGCGACGCTCCGTTGAAGTGGAACAACTGCAAGCCTTGCGCCCCGCCAACGGCGAGCAGCTTCCCGGAAGTGGACATGCTCATCGCGCCGATACTCGTCACGGCGGGCGTGGGCATATTCTCCCAGGTGTTCGTGGAGGTAATGCTTCCTGCGCTGTTGATGGTGTAACTGGCCAGCTGAGGCGGGCCGTATTGTTGTTGACCTTCCAGTGGGAAATTGATGGGGACGAGTGCAACGGCGAGGTGTTCCGAAGGGTCGGCTTGAACATCAAAAGGGTAGTATCCCCACGGACCATCGGCGAGCGCTGGATTGGTTTTAGGATCGGTTTCTTTGAAGTTCCCGATCACGCCTAGATCGCCGTTCGACGCTCGTGTCAGCGTGGCAAATGCGGTGTCGGAGTAGCCAGCAAACTCGCTGAATATTCCGTAGGCGAACTTGTCACTGCTGTTTACTGTCGGCAGAGTGCTCCCACCTGCGTCATGGCCCTGGTATCCGGCATACTCCATCGAACCGAGGAAGTCGAAGCTTCCATTCGAGTTGATTTTGTAGGACTGCCACGCCACGCACGCCACCGACCCGCCGTTGAATACGCCTGAAAGCTGCAAATAAAAGTTCTTACCGGTGTGGTCCAAAAACGTGGGAAGCCCCGTGGTGTTTCCGCACTGCGCGCCGCTATAGTCCTGCGTGTTGACCTCGGAAGCCTGCTTGCCCACCGCGCCATTCGTGCCAATCGGATACGTGTGGACATCGGTGGTTCCGACACTCAGGAGGTAGGAGCCGTTGATTCCACCCAACTGTCCCGATGTTGCAAAGGGCGAGCCCTTGACGAGAGTGAGCTTGCCATTGGAAGCCGCATCGTAAACGTCGACTCCCTGGTGAGTCTGAACATAGACATAGGCCGCCGGAGCGGCGGCCTTTGTATCGGACGATGATTCAATAACAGGTGTTTGCGTGAAGGCGAGCCCTGCAGCGAACAACGGGGCAACCAATGCAATGTGCACAACAGCTTTATGTAACTTTTTCATTGTTTCTCCATTTTTTAGGTTCAAGTGCACATGCTTAGGACTTCGGCACCACGATCAGGCCCTCTGCTCCATAGGCGCCCGTAACTTTGAAGGGCGATCCCGCCACTTCGCTCGTGCTGGTCGGCGTTACGGTGAAGACATAAAGTGCCTGCGCCGAATAACTCAGCGCGTATAAGTGATTGCTGTTATCCCACGCCAGTTGATCGATGTTCACATTTGGAAGCAGCACCGGCCCATACGTGGTGATGGGACTGGCGCCGTTGAAATGAAAGAGCTGCAACCCAGGGTACGCAGCCAGTGCCAGCAGCTTGCCCGACGTCGATGTCTGCAGGAGGAACGGGCCGCCGTAAGTCTGGGCCACTGCAGGCGCCGGCATATCGGCGTACGTATTGGTCGATGAGATGCCGCCTTTGCTGTTGATTGTGTAGCTCGCCAGTTGCCATGCGCCCGTAGCGCCGAAGGGCGGCCCGTTTTCTGAAAACATTAATGCGGCCAGGTGACCGCTGGGGTCGGCGGCCACAACGGGATAGATCACCGGGTAGTAATACCAATCCCCATCCGGATTGCCTTTGGGGTCTTTCTCTGTGAAATTCTGGGTGTTCCCCAGCACGCCATCCGAGCTGATGGCGAAGGGCGAAAAAACATTTGTCCCGTATTCTTGACCGGTAACGCCAAAACCAAACTTGTCGTTGCTGCTGATCGTCGGAACCGTGCTTTTCTGCGCGCTGCCATCGACATAGTTTTCAGTTTCCGATGAGCCCAGAAACGTCAAATCGCCGTTGGATGCCACACGGTAGGTTTGCCAGGCGGCGCACGTCGTGTTTCCC
>Ga0302275_10004645_pt1 | contig 13488 bp, 13 predicted proteins | sample III_Bog_N2_2_FD_200229 | JGI IMG/M metagenome (GOLD analysis project Ga0302275, IMG submission 200229) | Peat permafrost microbial communities from Stordalen Mire near Abisko, Sweden - III_Bog_N2_2 | ecosystem: Environmental > Terrestrial > Soil > Wetlands > Peat | place: Sweden: Abisko...
AGAAGATTCTGATTCCCGACTCGGCGCATGGGACCAACCCGGCGACGGCGGCGATCTGCGGCTATTCGGTCGAGAATCTGAAGTCGAATGCCGAGGGCGGCATTGACCTGGAAGCGCTGACGAGGCAGGTGGATGAAGAGACCGCCGCGCTGATGCTGACCAATCCTTCGACCATCGGCGTCTTCGAGAGCCAGATCGCGGAGATCGCCAAGATTCTGCACGCCAAGGGCGCGCTGCTCTACATGGATGGCGCCAACATGAACGCGCTGGTGGGCAAGGCGCGGCCCGGCGACTTCGGCGTGGACGTGATGCACCTCAACCTGCACAAGACTTTTTCAACTCCACACGGCGGCGGCGGTCCCGGCTCGGGGCCAGTGGCGTGCAAGGCGTTTCTGGAGCCGTTCCTGCCCACGCCTGTGCTCAGCAAAAACGAGGACGGTACGAAGTACTGGGAGTACAACCGGCCGCAATCCGTCGGCCGTGTGCGCGCGTTCTACGGCAACACGGGGATGTTCATCCGCGCGCTCGCGTACATCTTGGCCAACGGGCCGGACGGGCTGCGGCAGACGACCGAGGACGCCGTGCTGAACGCCAACTACATCCGGGCCAAGCTTGAAGACTTCTACGAGCTGCCCTACAAAACCGCGTCGATGCACGAGGTGGTTTTCAGCGACAAGCGGCAGGCGGCCAAGGGCGTCAAGACCGGCGACATTGCCAAGCGGCTGATCGACTATGGCTTCCATCCGTACACGGTGAGCTTTCCGCTCATCGTGCACGGCGCGCTGATGATTGAGCCGACGGAGAGCGAGTCGCTCGAAGAGCTCGACCTGTTCATCGACGCGATGCGGGCGATTGCGAAGGAAGTGGACGAGACGCCGGAGCTGGTCAAATCCGCCCCGCACTCCACGCGCGTTTCACGGCTGGATGAGGTGCAGGCGGCGCGCAAGCCGATTTTGCGCTGGAAGCCTGCCGACCCTCTTCCACCTCAGCCCATCGCCTCATGCGACCCGGAAAATCAACCGACCGCCTGAAGAATGGTGCCGGCTTCAATCCCGGCACCCTTGCACGCCTCCGCAACAGCACACGATCTTGATGTATGATGATTGATGTTTGATGCAATGTGAGACGGGGAGGCCACAGATGCGCACCACAGTCGCCATCGACGACGACGTTCTTGCGGCCGCCAAGGAGCTGGCCGCTTCGGAGCGCAAGAGTCTGGGGGAGGTGCTCTCATCGCTTGCCCGGCAAGCGCTCCGGCCCGCTCCATCTGCCCATCCGACCCGCAACGGCGTGCCATTGCTTCCGGTTCGCCCCGGTGCTGCGCGAGTAACCTCGGAGCTTGTCCGGCAGCTTGAGGAAGAGCTTCCGTGACGCGGTATCTGCTTGACGTCAATGTCCTTATCGCCCTCATCGATCCGGCGCACATGCAGCACGATCGAGCCCACGAGTGGTTTGCCGCAACTGGGAAGCAGGCATGGGCGACCTGCCCACTGACCCAGAACGGGGTTCTGCGCATCGTCGGCTCAGCCCGTTACCCAAACTCCCCAGGCAACCCGGCAGTTGTGGCGCCAATTCTTTCGGGTTTACTGGCGCTTGACGGCCACGAGTTCTGGGCTGAGGACATCAGCCTCTTCGATAGCGCCCTTGTCGACCCTACGCGCCTGCTGGATTCTGCCCAGATCACCGACAGTTACCTGCTCGCTCTGGCCTCGGCGCACGACGGGCAGCTTGCCACGTTCGACCGCCGCCTGGTGGCCGACGCGGTCCGCAACGGAGCGCAGGCGCTCCATTTGATTCGCTGACTTGCCGACTTGCTGACTGCCTGGATTCCCGCCCCGAGTTTCCCTCACAACCCGCCAAATCCGCACAGCCCAAAACAGCCTAAACTCATCTTCTATGGCCACCATCCCCGATCTGACTTTGGAACACGGCATGCCCGCGAATGTGGAGGCGGAGAAGACGATTCTCGGCGCCATTCTGCTGGACAACATGGCTCACTCGGAAGCCGCGGAAAAGCTTGAATCGGAAGACTTTTCGCTCGACTCGCACCGGCGCATCTTTCTCCGCATGAGCCAGCTGATGGATTCGCAGCGGGCGGTGGACATCATCACGCTGGCGCATGAGCTCTCGCAGAACAAAGAGGTTGAGGCGGTGGGGGGGGTGGCTTATCTTGCCTCGCTGACGGAGGGTTTGCCGCGGCGGCCGGTGATCGAGGAGTACATCCGCATCGTCAAGGAGAAGAGCCTGCTGCGCAAGCTGATGGGCATCTGCTCGATGGCGATTGCCCAGGCGGCAGATCAGTCGGAGTCTGCACTGGATGTGCTGGGCCGGGCCGAGCAGCAACTGATGGAGGCGACGGAGAAGAGCCTGACGTATGGGTTCCAGTCGCTGGACCAGATTGTGCAGAACTCGTTCGGGTCGATCGACAACCTGTACAAGCAGAGCCGCGAGGTTACGGGGCTGGCGACGGACTTTACCGAGCTGGACCGGATGACGAGCGGCTTGCAGAAGGACGAGCTGATTATCATCGCCGCGCGGCCGTCGATGGGCAAGACGGCGTTTGCGATCAACATTGCGCAGAATGCGGCGGTGAACCACGGAGCGGTGGTGGCCGTCTTCAGCTTGGAAATGAGCAAGGAGTCGCTGCTGCGACGCATGCTGGCGTCGCAGGCGTGGGTGGACCAGCGGAAATTGCAGACGGGCTTTCTGGGGCGCGAAGATCAGGTCAAGCTGCAAAACGCGCTGGGGCAGCTGGTGGAGTCGCGGATGTTTATTGACGACTCGGCGGGCATCTCGCTGACCGAGATGCGGGCCAAGGCGCGGCGGCTGCGGCAGACGCATGGAGGGCTCGACCTGATTGTGGTGGACTATCTGCAGCTGATGTCGGCCACGCTGCCTTCGACGGGCAAGAAAAACTATGAGAACCGGACGCAGGAGGTGTCGGCGATTTCACGCGGGCTCAAAGCGCTGGCGAAGGAACTGCACGTGCCGGTGGTGGCGCTGTCGCAGCTTTCGCGAGCCAGCGAGCGGCGCGGGGACGACAAGCGGCCGATGCTGAGCGATCTGCGCGAGTCGGGGTCGATTGAGCAGGACGCCGACGTGGTGGCGTTTATCCATCGCGAGGCCTACTACAACCGGAGCGAGGATATGAGCGATGCGGACAAGGCGAAGTCAGAGATCATTATCGCCAAGCAGCGCAACGGGCCGACAGACACGGTTTACCTGAACTTTATTTCCAAGTACACCCGCTTCGACAACCAGGATTCAACGCACGAGGTGTGAGTGGAGCCCCTGCTCCCTCCGTGTGCCCCTGCTCCCTCCGTAGACCCAATCATTGGCCGACGGCACAGATGTTCGAGCTATCGCGAGTGTTTGGTCCATCAAGCATTGGCGTCGACAATTCCGCGGGCATTCGCAATGATTTGGGGTCTTTCACGGGAGTCTCACAGTCCATAGACCAGGATCAGCAGGGGTTGGTACTGTGGTGCGTTCGCTGCCTGGGCGGGTGGGAGGCGTGCTGTGGCGGGAAGATGGGTGGGGCGGGCTTCGGTGGTGGTGGCGGTTTCGTTTGGCGTTGCGGCGTGGGGGCAGCAGGGCTCGGGGGCGCGCAACTTGCCGGGCAGCGCGGTGGAGCGGACAGCGCCGGCGCAGTGGACGGGGATCAATCCGGTGACGGCGCTGACGGCGGGGACGTTTGCTGCTCCTGGGGCGAACGACCGGCCCTGGGTGCGATTGAACATGCCGGAGAGCGCCGACCCTGCGGAGTTGCAGGCGGAGATCGAGGACCTGCACAACAAGGGCATTGCCGGGGTTGAGGTGGGGCAGGGCGCGTTTCCGAATGACGCGCAGCTGGTGGCGCTGCTGACCAGGGCCAACGCGCTTGGCATCAAGGTGAGCCTGAGCCATGGGCCGACGCAGAATCCGGCGGGCTACTCGATGGACGATGACAACGCGCGCAAGACGCTGTTGTTTGGCAATGCGGTGGTGGATGCGGGCGGGGTGTTTGACGGGGCGATTCCAGCGGCGCACCCGCCGGCGCGTCCGCAGTTTGGGCCTCCGCTGCCGGTGGAGACGGTGCACCACAGGACGACGCTGGTGGCGGTGCTGGCTTATCGCTGCACGGCTTCGCCATGCCCGGATAAGGGCGCGGCGGAGCTTGATGCGTCGTCCGTGATCGACCTGACCGCGATGCTTACCGACAAGAACTCCGACGGCGTGCTCGGCGGCACGACGGCGGGGAAGCTGCGTTGGACGGTGCCGGCGCAGCCTGCGGGGGCGCAGTGGGAGATTGTGACGTTGTGGGCGCGCGGGGTGTTTGCGCAGCCGGACCCGTTCAGCGATGAGGGATTGAAAGACCTGATCAAGAGCATGGACACGGGGCTGAGCGCGCAGGCGAAGGCGCTGCTGAAGGCGAACGGCGGCGACATCTTTTACGACTCGCACTCGGTGGACCGCGGCAGCCCGGATGAGATCTGGACGAACAGGATGGCGGAGGAGTTCAAGGCGCGCAAGGGGTACGACCTGGTGCCGCACATGGCAGGGCTGTTTGCGGATGCTTTCAGCTTTAGCGATGGCACAGCGGCGCGGGTGCGGGACGACCTCTATGCGGTGCGTGGCGATCTGTGGATAGAGAAGCAGGTGAGGCCGCTGAATGCGTGGGCGCGGGGGCTGAATGAGAAGGTGCGCATTCAGCCGGAAGGGGAGATGTCGTCAAAAACCGCGATCAACGAGCAGATTGAGGCGACAACGGCGATTGACCGGCCGGAGCACGAGTCGCTGTTCACCAACGACGAGGTGGACAACTATCTGCCCATTGCGTCCGCGAACCACATGACGGGGAATACGTGGTACTCGACCGAGTGCTGCGCGGCGCTGAATTTGAACTACGCGCAGACTCTGCAGGATGTGACGATCCGCATGCACAAGAGCTACGCGGGCGGGATTGTGAAGCTGGTGTATCACGTGTATCCGTACCGCGACAGCCCGACGGCGCACTGGCCGGGGTACCATAACTTTCCGCCGGCGGGGTTCTCGAACGCGTGGGGAAGGCGCGACCCGGACTGGATGGACGCGAAGCTCTACAACGACTACTTTGCGCGCAATGAGCAGGTGTTGACGCAGGGCCGGGCGAAGACGGATGTGGCCGTCTATATGCAGAACTACATTTATCCGTTGCCGCAGATGGTGAAGGGCGGGTTCCGCATGTGGCGCGACACGGGCTTGCAGGAGGCGGGGTACACGCGCGATTATCTGGACCCGACGCTGCTGAGCTATCCCAATGCCGTGGTGACCGGCAAGCGGTTGGCGGTGGATGGGCCGGCGTATCGGGCGTTCATCATTGACAGCGAGCAGGAGTGGGCGACCGATCCGGTGAAGACGTCGATGCCGCTGGAGGTGGCGCGGAGGATTCTGGGCTATGCTCGCGCGGGCTTGCCGGTGATTGTGGTGGGAGCGGCGCCGGACCGGACGCCGGGGCTGGGTGCGGGTTCGGACGAAGAGCTGAAGCAGGTGATTCACGATTTGCTGGCGGAGCCGAGTGTGAGCCGCGTGGCGCGTGAGGCGGATGTGCCGGGGAAGCTGAAGGAGCGGGGGATTCATCCGGCAGCGGAGCCGGTGGCCAGCTCACCGATGCTGAGCGTGCATCGCAGAGACGCGGCTACGAAGACGGACTACTACTTTCTCTATAACCAGGGGGCGGTCAGCCCCAAGGGCGAGCCGGCCAATCTGTTTGAGCCGGCGACGGGAACGCCGCTCGATATGGAGGTCAGCCTTGAGGGGCGGGGCAGTCCCTACTTGCTGAACGCGTGGTCGGGGAAGATCACGCCGATTGCCGAGTACACGGCGAGCGGGGATCGGGTGACGGTGCGGGTGCGGCTGTCGCGCGACAATGCGTAGCTGATTGCGCTGAGCGAGCAGCCGGGGCGGTTCGGCGTGGCCGCACCGCGGGTGCATGTGACGGGCACAGATGCACGGGGTGCGGTTGCGGAGCGGGGGGCGGTGGTGATTCGCGCAACGCAGAGCGGGACGGTGACGACGAGACTGAGTGATGGCAAGACGGTCACGAGCAACGTGGGCGATGTGCCGGCGGCGATCGACCTGACGCAGGCGAAGTGGGACGTGAACGTGGAAGATTGGCAGCCGGCGCATCCGTTTGCGGATACGGTGGGAGTGGCGGCAGCGGAGACGCGCAAGACGCCGCTGACGGTGCAGCTGGAGGGGCTGAAGGGGTGGCCGGAGATTCCGGAGCTCCAATCCGTGTCGGGCGTTGGCACCTATGTGACGCACTTTGATCTGCCGGCGGATTGGAACGCGGCGGATGGGGCGACGCTGAGCCTGGGCGAAGTGTTCGATTCGTTTACGCTCGCGGTGAACGGCAAGCCGGTCGCGGTGGACCAGCTGAGTGCGGAGGCTGAGGTGGGGCCGTACCTGGCGCCGGGGCGCAACACGATTACGGTGCGCGTGGCTACTACGTTGAACAACCGGCTGGCGAAGCTGGACGCAGGGGTGGCCAAGCGGGGGCTGATGCAGCCGTCCGGGCTGGTGGGTCCAGTGGTGATTACGCCGTATCAACAGGTGCGCGTGGGCGGTGCGGGCGCGGCGCCTACGGCTCATTGAGGATGAGGGCGACGCGGCCGACGATCAGGTCGGTGGGCGGGTCGCCGATCTCGACTTCGATGAGCTCGACGGGGAATGCGATGTTGTGCGGGCGCAGGACGAGGCGGCTGGAGACAAACTCAACATAGCGCAGGGTGAGATGGGTTCCGTGGCGAACGGCGTAGAGGTTGGGGCGGGTGGCGCGGTAGGGCGCGAGCGCGGTGTAGTGGCGATCGAGCAGGGCGAGGGCGTCAGGCAGCACGAGCGGCTCCATGGGCGCTGCGTCGGCGGCGGGGACGCGCACGGCCACAAAGCGCTCCCAGACGCGGCGCTGGCTGGAGACGCGGGTGTGGATGGTCTCGAGCAGGCCGGGCGGCAGGCGCAGCATGGACTGGACGGCCGAGGGGCGGATGTGGGGTTCGAAGAGGGCAGAGTGGGGAGAGACGACTGGCACGGCGCTCTCGCCCGCATCGACGGGCAGAGAGATGGCCTGGTGCAGGACCGGGAGCAGGTCGGCTGCGGTGAGGTGCTGTGCGGCCAGCACGCGGTCGATTGCCTCCAGTGAAAGCTGGCGCCGGTTGTGCAGGAAATTGGACAGATGGGGCTGACCGAAGCCTGTTTGGCGGGCCAGCAAGGAGACACTGAGCGAACCCCGCTGTATCCTGCGCAGCAGTTCCAGGCGGAGCCGTTCGTGCATCTGGGTAAAGTTCATCTGTGGAAAATCTGCCACCAGCAATGGCGGCACAAGGTCTCCGTTTTCCTCTGGAAAAGCGCAAAGGGTAGTTTGGCCTGTTCTTTCACGACAAGCCAGTGGATTGGAGGACGCAAACCTGGAAACCAGGGGGGAGAGGTTGACGCAAGAGAATCATATTTCTAGATTGGCTTTACTTAATCTTGCACTGACATGTGGGAATCTTTTTTGGAACGCTTGATGGCTGAAGGGCTGAGCGGGACGCGATCCCGTCTTTGGCTTCGGACGTTGAGCGTTCTCCGGAGGGTTTGCTGTCTCTTCCGGATCCCATTGCTTCCCGGACACGGATTGGGTGTTTTGGGCATGTCGGCCAGGAAAATTCCAGGATCTGCGCGCTATGAGCATGACAAAAAACGAGCGAACACGGGCGACAATCCCCCATCGGGACAGAAGAAACCTGAATTGCCGTGCCCGGTTCACTTCACCCCGCGGTGCATTGAACAACAAAAGCCGACGGGAACTGGCTCACCACTGGAGAATCCGTCATGGAATTGCGCGTGCAGTTGAAAGTTTGCGAGGGGTGCGGCTGTCTTTGGTACCGCGCCCAGACTCAAGGGAGTGTTTACTGCAAGGAGTGTGAGGTAAAACTGAAGGACTTTCCATCGCCGGAGAGCCGCAAGCGGCGCGGCAGGCCGGCACGCAAGGTGCTGAGCAAGGTTTGGGCCGTGGCCGATGCAACCGGAGGTGCGCAATGAGCGCGGCTCTTCAGTTGCCGATGGGCTGGACGGCGTTGGAGGCCAGCCAGGGTTGGGACAGCGAGCCGGAAAGGCGGGCGCGCAAGCCGGCCCCCGCCGGGCCGGCAAAGGCGCAGGAGAAGCAGCCGGCGGCGTGCCCAGCGGCAAGCCTGGCGTTCTATCGCAAGCATACGGAGAAGATGCTGCGACGCTATTTGTATGCTTCGATGCAGGTGGGCCGGGCGCCGTCGATTCTGGGCGACCCGATTGCGCGGGGCTGGGTGTCGAGCCGTCCGATACGGACCTTCGAAGACGCGGTGATCTTTGTTCTGGACGTGGAAACCTGCCTGGGCAGGCTGGGCTCGCTCGATCGCCAGCTGCTGTGCCGGATCGTGATCCAGGAATACACGCAGTCGGAAGCGGCGAGTTTGCTGGGGATGAGCGTTCGCGCGATCGCCTACAAATTTCCGCTGGCCCTGGACCGGCTGACGGAGAAGCTGCTGGAAGCGGGGTTGCTGGTGCTGCCGCAATGAAGGCCAATGGCCCGCAAGGTGAAATGGGAAGGGGACGCGATCTGCGTCCCCTTCCCATTCTCGACGGTTGTTGCCAGGCATGGCGCGCTGTCGATTACTTCCCCGTCCCCTCGGTGAGGGTGACAATCCGATCCACGCCGGGCACAGTAAAGTGCTCCACCTTGCCATCCGGCCAGTGGATCTCGATATCGTCCAGCTTCGTCGTCTGGCCCAGCCCAAAGTGGGGCCGCAGGTCGTTCGACGACATATAGCTGCCGCCGCTGATCACGTCGCCGCGCTGCTTGATCCCGTTGGCGGTGACATACACAGTCGATCCCACTGCGTCGCGCGGGCTCTTGCTCCCGCCCACGAGCTTGAGCTCCAGCCAGTGATTATGGTCCGCGTTGACGTTGCGCAGCAGGACCGGATGGCCGTCCATCACGTTGATCACGGCATCAATTTTGCCGTCGTTGAACAGGTCGCCCACGGCCATGCCGCGTCCGGCAATCACGTCTGCAAGGCCCGTGCCCTCGACCGCCGGAACCGGCTCGAACTTTTTGCCGTCCAGGTTGTGGAAGAGCATGGGCCGCTCCGCCCAACTGGTTCCCCAGGCGTACTTGTCGGCCTCCGGATAGACGTGGCCGTCGTCCATCAGCAGGTCTTTCCAGCCGTCGTTGTCGTAGTCGATAAAGGCGTCGCCCCAGCTGAGAAAGGGGACTGAAACCTCGGCAATCCCCAGCTGATAGCTGATATCGGTCAAATTGCCGTCGCCCTCGTTGCGATAAAAGGGCTTGTAATCGTCAGAGAACGTGGTGTCGAAGATGGCGAGCTGGCCGTTGTTCTGGTAGTCACCCACGGCAATGCCCATGGAAGCCGTCTCGCGGCCGGCCTCGTTCAGGGCAAAGCCCGAGGCGTAGCTCACGTCTTCAAACGTCCCGTCGCCTTTATTCAGATACATGTAATTCGGCGTCGAATCGTCGCCCACCAGCAGGTCAACCTTGCCGTCGTTGTTGATGTCCACAAAGACCGCGCCCAGGCCGTAGTAGCCGGGCTTGTCGTCCACGCCCGCTTTCTCGCTCACGTCGGTGAAGGTGCCGTCTCCGTTGTTGTGGAAGAGATGGTCAGGCTCGCCCTTCAAGCCGCGGGGCCCGCATGCAACCTGCTCGCCGCGGAAGGTGCAGAAGGCGTTGTTGCCGCCGTCCTCCTTGCTCGAGGGTAAATTGTTCCAGTCCCAGTGAATGTAGCCGGCCACAAACAGGTCGAGGCGCCCGTCGCCGTCGTAGTCGCCCCAGGTAGCGCCGCTGGACCAGTTGCCCAGGGTTACGCCGGCCTTCTCTGCCACGTCGGTGAAGGTGCCGTTGTGGTTGTTGTGGTACAGCCGGTTTTTGCCCACGTTCGACACAAAAATATCGGGCCAGCCATCGCCGTCGTAGTCGGCAACGGCCACGCCGGTGCCCCAGCGGTCGTTGGTCACGCCGGCTTTGGCGGCCACGTCGGTAAAGGTTCCGTCGTGGTTATTGTGGAACAGTGCCGAGTGCGGCGGCGTGGCCTTGCCGCTGAGCGCGTCGACCGTGGATCCGTTCACGATGTAGATGTCGAGCCAGCCGTCGTTGTCATAGTCAATGAGCCCCACGCCGGAGCCCTTGGTCTCGATGATGTAATCCTTGGCCGGCGTTCCCATCTTGTGGGTCCACCGGGTGAGGCCGGCCTTCTCGCTCACGTCCTCAAACACGATCGGGCCGGTCTTCACAAAGCCGCCGGCGGTAATGGGCCGGTGCAGGGCATCGGTGAGCGGCGGATGGGGCGTGCCGCTGTCCTGTGCGCCGATTGCGGGCTTTTCATTCGATGAAGATTGAGCAGCCGTGCCGGAAGCTGTGACCTGCCCGGCAACAAGAGTGGGAATCCCTGCCGCCAGCAGTCCCAGGAAAGTGGTGGTTCGAAGCGCCGTAAACATGGCAGCCAGTATACGGGCCGAAGCAAACCCCTGGGTATCGACCAAATGGTTGAGCCTAACGGTCGATATCCACGCCGCCCGGCAAAAAACAGGGTCTCGGGCCGCTATTGCCCCGCCGGCCCGCTGAGCGGAAACGGCTGCGCATTCGACACCAGCCAGCCGTCGCTGGTTTTGGTCAGCGTGGCGGAGGCGGGGTTCGCGCCGGAACTTTCGCGCACAATGCCGGGGTACGCCGTCTTCATCTCGGTGGAGTTCGCCCAGTCCGGCAGGCTGTTGACCCCATAGCGGTAGTTCACCACGTAATTCAGCGAGTCAGGATCGGCTGGCGTATAGCTGTCCACCGAGACCACGTCCGGGTGGCCAAAGCAAAAATTGCCATAGCCCGGGTGCGTCTGGTCCGCCGTCCAGGCCGACCGGCCGTTGCCGGAAAGGTCGTAGTCGTTGACCTGTTTGGAGCCGATCAGGAAACGCTTCTTCTCCGCCGAGGAGCGCGTCAGCAGGCCGGCATCCACCAGTGCATCGTAGCCTCTGGTCTGGTCGTCGTTCGACGTGTCAGCCTGGGCGGGAAACTTCTGCGGCGAGGCCCAGAGGCACTCCTGCTTGCCCTTGTAGTAGTCGTTGAGAGCCGATTTAAACGCGCTCTTGTCTACCGTGTTCTTGTGGCAGCCTGAAGCCAGCACCATACTCACCGCCATTGCAACTACCGCCATTGCCTTCATCCGCATAGGTGCTCTCCTTCGAGTGCGTTGGATGCAGAAAGCGGGCCCGGCAGCCATTCCAGCGCCGTTTGTCCGGGAGCATGCCCCGCCCTGGCATGGGCTTGGCCCTACGCCCCAGTCCGGCGGCAGGGTGTGAAAGCTCTGCCATCCATGGGCCGGAAACCTTCCCCGGCGCTACAATCAACGGCATGACACGCAGCCCGATTCCTCAGGCTCTCAGCGTCCTTGCCTGCGCTCTCCTCGCGCTCGCCGCACTCGGCAGCCCGTCGCTGGCTGCCCAGACCGAGGCCGACGCAGGCGCGACCAGCCTCCATGTGCGCAGCGCCGAGTTGAACCCTGCCACCAACACCATTGCCGTGGAGCTGGCCAACGAAACCGGCAACGCAGTCACGGCCTATGGCCTCGACATCACCGTCACATCTGCCGGGAAAACACTGGCCCACACCGAATATGGCGCCGACCTGCTGAACCTGATCCTCAACGGCCGCGGCAAAAGAGGCGCGGAGGCCTCCTGGGCGGGAGCCATCGAGCCCGGGGCCGCGCATACGGACTCGATTCCGGCCAACATTCCCGCCGGCACGGAGGCAACGGGGCCGATCGAGGTCCACGTTGTGGTCATGGTGGCTCTGTGGTCCGACGGCGCCGTCGAGGGCACAAACCATTTCATGATCAGGCAAATGCAGGATGGCCGCCTGGCAACGCTCCACGCGGAGGAGAAGGTGCTGGCGCTGCTTTCCGCTCCCGGCGCGGACGGCGACGCGCAGACCCGCATCGGGGCAGCCTTGACTGGCCTGTCTGCGTTGATCAAGGCTCCGGCACAGGACGCCGACACGCCCGCGTCGGAGATGCTCAACAGCGGCGTTCTTGACGACGCCGTCGCAAATCTGACCCGGATCAAGTCATCCGCCAATGCGGGAGCGGAGCTGCGCACCTACGCCGCAGACTTGGCCGCAGCCCATCAGCGCCGCGTCGCGCTGTTGCTGTCGATGGGCGAAGCCTGAGCCGGTCCGGACAAGCAGCGGGGGCTTGGCTGCGGCGCTACTCTTCGCCTATCTCATAGGGAATCGCAAACCGGCCGATCTGAATGATCGCCCTGTCTCCCGGCGGCCAGACGTGCAGGCTCTCCACGCGGCTGGTTCCGCTCATGCGATAGGCCTCGCACGTCCCCGCCAGCTCGCCCGTAGCCGCCTGGTTGAAGTGGACGCTCAACGCATCGTGCGCCTTGGCGCGCTCCCATCCAAATGCGTACTCGCCCGGCTTGAGCGCGATGCCGCCAATCTTTACGGGCACCTGCAGGACCAGGTAGTGGGAGTACTTGCCGTCGGCCGAGTAGCCGGCCGTGAGCAGCACTACGCCGGCAATAAAATGACCCCTGCCGTTGACAATGCCGGAGGCGGTGCGCATCTCCGTCTCAATGTGTTCCTTCTCGACCGGCGCCCGCGCAGGCAGCAGCGCCGCCAGTTCCGCATCCGTTGCCTGCCGCCAGGCCGTCTTCTGCGCCACCGCGGCCGGACACAATGCCGTCAGAATCAATGCAAAAAGAAGGATCTTCTTCATGACCGTGGTTTCCTCAGGGATTCAAGCGGCACAATGCCGCGCTGAAGCGCCGCCGTGGCCGCCTGCGTGCGATCCGTGACGCCCAGCTTGCCCAGCAGGCTGTTGATGTGCGTCTTGACGGTCGCTTCCGATATCTCAAGCTCCGTTGCAATCTCCTTGTTGCTCTTGCCGTGCACAATCTGCTCCAGCACGTCGAACTCCCGCGGCGTCAGCTCTTCGGTCCCCATCCGCTCGGCCAGCTTTTCGGCAATCGCCGGCGGGATATGCGACTTGCCCGCATGCACGGCGTGGATCGTCGCGATCAGCTCTTCGCTGGTCATGCCCTTCAGCAGATAAGCCTTGGCCCCGGCCTGGAGGGCGCGATAAATATCCTCGTCGCCGTCATAGGTGGTGAGCACAATGAACCGCGCCGCAGGGGTTTCCATGCGCAGGCGCTGAATCACGTCGACCCCGCCCATGCGCGGAAGGCGGAGATCCACGAGTGTAATGTCCGGCTGGTGCTTCCTGAACTGCGTGATCGCCTCCACGCCGTCGGCAGCCTGCGCCACTACCTCCAGGCCATCGGCCACGCTGAGCAGCGCCACCAGCCCCTGCCGCACCACGTGGTGATCTTCGACCACCATCACGCGAATCAATTCCTTGGTCACCGCTGCTCCTTCTGCTCCATGCGCATGTCCCGCTTTGCCGCCACGCGGAGCCGTACCGTGGTTCCGCCGCCCGGCTCGCT
>Ga0302275_10004649_pt1 | contig 13481 bp, 11 predicted proteins | sample III_Bog_N2_2_FD_200229 | JGI IMG/M metagenome (GOLD analysis project Ga0302275, IMG submission 200229) | Peat permafrost microbial communities from Stordalen Mire near Abisko, Sweden - III_Bog_N2_2 | ecosystem: Environmental > Terrestrial > Soil > Wetlands > Peat | place: Sweden: Abisko...
GAGGTCTGAAGACCGGACTTGAGTCGCCGGAATTCAAAGCGGTGGTGGTCGGTCACGCTGGTGCTCACTGCGGTGGCGCTGGCGGCTAGTTATATTCAGGCGATGCGAGCAACGGCCATCATCGCGCGATTCTTTGAGATCAAAGCCGAGGACCAGCCATGAAATTCTTTCGCCGCTTCTTCATTCGTCTCTCGAACTTCACCGCCGCAAGGCGCGGCGACCAGCGCCTCCAGGAAGAGATCGCCGAGCATCTTGCCTTGCAGACTGAAGAGAATTTGCGTTCCGGCATGTCGCCCGCCGAGGCCAGGCGACAGGCCAGGCTCAAGCTTGGCGCAGCGGAAGCGATACGGGAAGACCACCACGCTGAGCAAAGCCTTCCATTCGTTGAGAATCTGTTTCAAGACCTGCGGTTCGCGGTTCGCATGCTTCTGAGATCTCCCGAATTTTCTTTGATCGTGATCGCCACCATGTCGCTTGGCATCGGAGCCACCACCGCCATCTACAGCGTCATCGACGCAACCCTGCTGCATCCTCTGCCCTACCCCCACCCCAGCGAACTGGTGCACATTGAAGCCAACCTTCCCGGCGTGGGCGCGCACAACATTGGCGTCTCCATCCCTGAGTTGAAAGACCTTCAGAACTCGGGAATCTTCCAATATGTGTCCCTGGCCTTTTTCGGCACCAACAATCTCACCGGAAGCGCCCAGCCCGCGAGCATCGCCTCAAAGTCGGTCTCGCCGAGCTACTTCGCGGTGCTTGGCGTCGACCCGGAGTTGGGCCGCACCTGGGATCCGCGCGACACCACACCCGGCTTCATCCCTGAAGTCGTCATTAGCGATGGGCTGTGGAGGCGCGCATTTGGCGCCGACCCGCACATTCTCGGCAAGAGTGTGCGCGTGGACAACGATGTCTATCATGTTGTCGGCGTGATGCCTGCCAGCTTTCGCGATCAGGGCCAAACCACCGAGGAGCGCAGTACTGACTTATGGGCGGCGGCCGGATTTTCCGACGACCCCGCACCGCCGCCGATGCGCGGCACGCGTTTCCCCTTCGAGACCATCGCACGCCTTCAGCCTGGTCTCTCGCCTGAGGCCGCGCAGGGCCACCTCGATGCCCTGGTTGCGTCGTTGAAGAAGCAATATCCGGCAGATTACCCGCCCCAGGCCGAATGGACTTTCCACCTCACTCCCCTGGCCGAGACTCTTGTCGGCAACGTTCGCCAATCGCTCATTCTGCTGTTCGGCGCGGTGGGCCTGGTGCTGCTGATCGCCAGCGTCAATGTCGCCAATCTGCTGCTTGCTCGCGCCAGCGCGCGGGGACGCGAGATGGCGGTTCGCCAGGCATTGGGAGCGGCAAGAATGCGCCTGATTCGTCAACTCCTCACCGAGAGCTTGTTACTCTTCGTACTTGGCGGCATCAGCGGATTTGCGGTTCTTTTCTTCGCCCGGAAATTCCTGCTGCAATTTGTTCCGGAAAGCCTGCCGCGCCTTAATGACATATCCATCGGTTGGGGCGTATTGGCGTTTGCCATCGTCGTCTCAGTCGCCGCAGGAACCATCTTCGGGCTTGCCCCCGCGTGGCTCACAAGCCGCCTTAATTTGACGGAGACGCTCCGGCAGGAAGGTCGTGGCTCCAATGGATCCCGACGGCGCTCGAGCTTGCGCCAGGTTCTGGTGATTGGTGAATTGGCCCTCTCACTGGTGCTGATGGTCGCTGCCGGCCTTCTGCTGCGCAGCTTCTGGGACTTGTTCAAGGTGCAACTCGGCTTCAACCCCGCTCGGGTTGTGGCAATTGAGACCTCGCTGCCGAATCCTAATGATCCCAAAACCGACATTTACCACACCGCGACGCAGGAAGCCGTGTTGCTGCGCGAAGTTCTGCGCCGCAACCGAACGATTCCGGGCGTGGAAGAAACCGCCGTCAGCGATCGGGCGGCCATTCCCCTCGGCTATGGCCAGAGCGATCACAGAGCGGTTCCATTGCTTCGCGAAGGCCAGGACCTGCAGAGAAGTCAGCCTCCGCTGATCGATACATTGGTGGTCTCACCGGAATATTTCCACGTCCTCGGCATGACTCTTTTGCGTGGACGCCTCTTCGTCGACCAGGATGTTGAAGACACGCCCTTGATCGCAGTCATCAATCAGGCCGCCGCACGCATGTACTGGCCCGGCAAAGATGGGAAGGGCGAGGATCCGGTCGGCAAGCGAGTCCGTTTGCTGGGCCGTTTAGGCCGCGCCAGGCCGGACTGGACCACGATCGTCGGCGTGATTGCCGATGCACGCACAGAATCGCTCGCCGACGCCGGCATTCCGCAGATCTATCTCGATATCTACCAGCGCCCCGCCAAGTTTCTTGCGTTCTACCTGCGTGGACAGGTCGATCCTGCGGCCATCTCCGCACAGGTGCGCACGCAAATCCAGGCGGTCGATGCGGAGCTCCCCGTCTTCCGCGCGGAGACCCTGGACGACATTCTCTCCTCTTCGCTTTCTGTGCGGCGATTCTCAATGGAAATGGTGGCGCTGTTTGCCGCAACTGCCCTGCTGTTGGCCGGACTTGGAATCTACGGGACCATTTCGTACGTTGTGAATGAGCAATCGCGCGAGATCGCCATTCGCCTGGCGCTGGGCGCTCAGAGAGGCACTATCCTGAAGATGGTTCTTCGTCAGGGACTGAGTTTGGCCGCTACCGGCGCCGGTGTGGGGCTGGTGGGAGCGCTCATCGTCTCTCATCTCATGGCCGGCTTGCTTTACGGTGTCTCGCCCTACGATCTACTCACATTCGCCGGAGTCACATTTGTTCTCACTACGGTCGCGCTCGCAGCCAGCTACATACCAGCCTTGCGTGCCATGCGCCTCGATCCCAGTAGAACGCTCCACGCAGACTAACCTTCTGGTAGCGCTCGAACATCGAATCTGGCCGCCGGTTCATTGATCAAGCAGACCTTTGCCCTTCATGATCTGCGGCATGCAATTCAGAACCCGAGTTTCCCGGGTTTTGGATTGCTTGGCGCCTGAAATGTGGTAAATGTAAGCTCGTTGCCGTCCCGGCGTTAAAGTTTCGAAAGCAGCCTTGAAGTCGGGGAACTCATCCAGCATGGTTTGCAATTCATCGGGAAACTTCAGATCCGAAGTCTTTCTCAACTTCACTTTCAATCCGGATCTTTCTACCTCGATAGCCTCGCGAATATAGGCCTTCAAGATAGTTTTCATCTCCACAACTTCTCGCACCGACGTGAATTTTATCCACCGTGTCGATTGCGAGTTCTTTCCCGGCGCGGTCAAAACCCCATGCGCGTCCTTCAGCAGTGCGCCTTTGAATAAGGCAAACGCGCACGACTCCTTCATGCCACTGATAACCACTACGTTTTTTCCCTGGAAGGTGTAACAGGGTTGGTACCACTTGAATTCTTCGGTCAGCTCAGATTCAAGCAGGATGGCTCTCAACTGCTTCAACACTGACTGCCACCTTTTCGCGTCGCGAATAAAGGCGTCGACCTTGGGATTGGTTTTGCTCGGTGCCATGGCCAGTGATTGTGGCTCCTTTTGCAGCGGACCTGTGGAACTGTGAACGGAGTGCCGCCAGGTGATTGATTCTATTGAATGTCATTTCACCGTTTCACAGGAAATAGAAACTAGTTTTGATTTCGGGTTTAGTTTCGAGGGTCTTGCTCGTGGCGGAGATGGCTGGGTATTCATGCTTTTCGATCCCTTCTGCTTATTATTGTGCGCCGACGGGGCATAATTACCCGCAGCATAAGTGGGGGCTAACTCGTTGGGATTCAACGCGAACAGGAGGACCCCTCTTTACATCTTTTGGGGTGAACCCCTTAGGTGAGTCAGAATGCATCTTGATAGTTTGTTTGCTGGGAACTGGAGCTCGGAATGAGCACGCCAATCTTGCGGCTTTCCGGCCGCAGCGCCCACGATGCCACGCAAAAGCCAGTGAGAATAAGCGGCGAGATGACGTGAAATCCATAAGCGCCATAACCGCCAACCGCTGCGCACGACGCGGCCGCGCCGGTCAGGTCAAAAAATATGCCTGCGTACGCCCATTCCTTGAGCCGCGGGAAACGTGGCGCCAGTATGGCAATCGCTCCGCAAAACTTCCAAAAACCCAGAATGGCGAAGAAATACATTGGGTAGCCAAGTTCGGGAACCACGCCATGAGGGTCGGCCCGGTATTGAAATATCTGCGCAATGCCGCCGCTTCCGATTGGCATGGCTACAAGGATCGTCATTACCAAATAAACAATGGTTTTTGCTTTCATGGTTAACTCCAATGCTGTTCACTTAGTGTTGGCCAATCCCACCCATTTCGCAAAATACGCGAAATGGATGGGGCACCCACTTTGTCCTGACTACTCATGGAACGGTTAAGTGAACGGTGTTGTGGCTAATTCACCTCTCCCAGCACGCGTTCCAGGCCGCCCAGCATTTTGTTCCAGCCGTAATTCGCGCCGTTATAGGCAGCAATCTGATCGGGACCGAAGCCTGACTGCTCCATGCGCACGTGCGTGCCGCCCATGGTCGGCGTCAGTGTAAAAGCCACCACCCATTGCAGTCCGCTTTCAGCGCCTCCGGTGCCCCAGATATAAGAAAGGCGTTCGATCGGGTCGACGAGCACTACTTCACAATCCACAACTCCATTCCAATTCGGCTGGGGCTCGGCGCGGAATTGAAACTTCTTTCCGACCGCCGGTTCAAAGTCGTTGCTCATCATCCATTGCGTCAGCAGCGTGCTCTCGGTAAGCGCGCGCCACAACTTCTCTTGCGCGTGTGGGAATATCCGCTCGATAACAAGGCTGCGGGGACACTCTTTTGGGTCGCTCATTACTCCATCCTTTCCAATAACGATTCGAGACGGTCAAAGCGCTCGCGCCAGAACGCGCCGTATTGGTCGAGCCAGTTCACCATCGGCGCCAGTGCGTTGGGCTGCGCCTGGTAGTGAGTCTCGCGCCCTTCGCGGCGATGCCGCACCAGCTTTGCCCGCTTCAGTACTGTCAAATGCTTTGACACAGCAGGCTGCGATACGCCAGCATAGCGCGTCAACGCGTGCACGGTCTGCTCGCCCTGCCGCGTCAACTCCTCAAAGATCGATCTGCGCGTGGGATCGGCGAGCGCACGGAAAATATTGTCCGCTACAGCATGCATCGAGAGCCTCCCCTGTGTCCCTGATTGTGCTACCAATCGAGGTGCGTAATCTGAATGAGATTTCCGCAAGTATCGTCGAGCACCGCAATGGTCGATCCCGTGGTCTTGGTCGGCTCCTTGGTAAACGTCACGCCGAGCTGCTTCATCCGATCGAATTCTGCCTGGACGTCCCCGACAAAGAAATTAGCAGCCGCTGCTCCTTGCCTGAAAATCTCCTGTTGATAAGTTTTTGCGGCCGGATTCGCGTTCAGTTCCAGCACCAGTTGCACGCCTTCCGGATCTTCGGGGGAAACTACCGTCAGCCACTTATAGCTTCCCGCGGAGAATTCGTGTTTCTTTTGAAAGCCAAGAACTTCGGTGTAGAACTTCAGGGCCTTGTCCTGATCGTCAACGAATACGCTCGTCAATTTGATTTGCATGGTTTCTCGTTTTTGTTCCCAATATTAGGTTTCGCCTTCGCATTTGAACGCGCTGCCGGCGCGGCTGCCCGGCGTTACGAATAAAACCATAACCAAACGGTTATGGATTGTCAAGAGCGATGTACGACAATTTCTGAACCCGCCATTTAGAATTGCCTCGCATCAATGTCCACACTTTTTCTTAAGGCACACAAGTTTCCAGACTCCAAATGAGGAAGCCCATCATGCGGATCAGTTTGCTTCTACCTGCATCGGCCACACTGCTGCTTGCTGCAATCCTCGCGCCTGCCCAGGCCACCGACGTAATGCCGCCCGAAGGCTCAGCGCAATCCGTCAACGGCCCCTGCGAAAAACTCGCGAGCCTGCAGATTCCCAATGTCACCATCACCTCGGCCAAAGCCTTCCCGACTGGGACATACGCCCCGTCCGCCTCAGACTCCGGCAACCCAAATTTGGCCGCGGCCTACAGCAAGTTGCCCGGCTTTTGCAGGGTGATGGCGAAAGCCACTCCAAGTGCCGACTCCAACATCGCGATCGAAATCTGGCTGCCGCTCGAAGGCTGGAATGGCAAGCTTCAAGGTACCGGCAACGGAGGCTTTGCAGGCTCCTACGACGTTCCGGAACTGGCCGCATACGTGTCGAAAGGTTACGCAACTGCAGCTACCGACACAGGCCACACCGCCTCGTTCATCGACGCTTCGTGGGCGCTGGGCCATCCTGAGAAGGTGACCGATTTTGGCCGCCGCAGCATCCACGAAATGACCCGCGTGGCCAAGCTCGTGATCGCGCAGTTCTATGGCTCGCCCCTCAGCCACTCGTACTTTGCCTCCTGCTCCGACGGCGGCCGCGAAGCGCTGATGGAAGCCGAGCGCTATCCCGATGACTACGACGGCATCCTTGCCGGAGCGCCAGCCAATAACTGGACCCTGCTGCTCACTAGCGCTGTCACCGACACGCAAGCGCTAACGGCGACGCCGGCCAGCTTTATTCCGCCGAAAAAAATCACCACCATCGCGCAGGCGGTACTGGCCCAATGCGACGCGCTCGACGGCGTAAGCGACGGCATCCTCAACGATCCGCGCCAATGCAAATTTGACCCCGCGGCGATTGAATGCAAAAACGGCGAAGACACCTACCAATGCCTGACCGCGGCTCAGGTCACGAGCCTCAATGCCATCTATGGCGGCGTCAAAGATGAACATGGTCAAACCGTCTTTCCCGGGTATTTGCCGGGCTCTGAAGAAGGCGGCAATGGGTGGGGGACCTGGATCACCGGGCCCGTTCCCACGCACAGCCTGATGGCGGCGTTTGGAAGCGGTTATTTCTCCAACATGGTTTACGAGAAGCCGGATTGGGACTTCAAGTCTTTTCGCGTCGAAACCGGATTGCCATTAGCGCGGCAGAAGACAGCCGAAGCGATCGACTCCGCCGATCCGAACCTCAAACCGTTTTATTCGCGCGGCGGCAAGCTGATCATCTATCACGGCTGGAACGATCCCGCGATTCCCGCGCTCAGCAGCGTGAATTACTACGGGCAGGTTGTTGGCACTTTGGGACAGGCGAAGACTGAATCGTTCGTGCGCCTCTATATGGTTCCCGGCATGCAGCACTGCGCCGGAGGCCCGGGACCCGACGAATTCGGTCAATCGCCACTGTGGAACCCCGACCCGCATGACAACGCACGAACCGCGCTCGAGCTCTGGGTAGAGAAGGGAACTGCTCCTGCGGCAATCATTGCCACAAAAGAAGCCAGCAGCCAGTCCGGAACCGGAAGTGCGCAAGCCGCGCCCGCCATGACCCGCCCGCTCTGCCCATTCCCGCAGGTGGCGCAGTACAAAGGCAGCGGCGACACCAACATTGCTGAAAGCTTTGTCTGTGCGGCTGAGAAGAAATAAAAGTGGCTGCATAGGCAATGCTTTGAAAGAGCCCAGGTTTAGCGCGCGCGGATAAGCTCATTTGATACGGGTAGTGGATAAACCTAATCGGGCACAGGTAAAGGATGCCTTGTTACAGGGCACGACTTTAGAGTGTGTGTGAGAACTCGGTTCGAGGTGAAAAGGGTTGCTTGAATGGCCCACTGCTGAAGCCGCTTCTATGTTTTGCGCTTTATTCAGCTAAGGCCGGTACAGACCGGTCAGATGGGTAACAAATTAAACCGGGGAGAGAGGTAACTCTTCGCCTGTTTTTAGCGAGAGCGAGTAGAAGCGAGTCATGCCCTGACACTCTGTGCTCTATCACAAATGAATCGCCCCTACGGGGCTTGAAGTTCCTTTTCGCCCATACCCCACGCTGAAGCGCGGGGCTAACATCCGTTGCGCCTACGGCGCGTTTGGCCCGGCTTAAGCCGTGCCCTTGTTACAAAGCCCCTGCCTGCGCATAGATGAGATTTTCCGCAACCTGTAAAGCCCGACTCATTCCTAAGGCATTATTGGCGTGGCTGGTGCCGTGCCCTCGTTACAACGCCCATTCAATTGAGTTTTTCCGCACCCTGTCTAGCCGCAGTGGGACGGCAACGCAACATTAGGACACAACCCACGTTTGCACTTCAGCGAACTGTTCTGGCGGCGTGAGGCCACATTTCTTATCATTCATTGGTGCGTACTCTTGAGCCAACTCTCGCGCTCGACACTTCGCTGCTCAAGCCGGGCATGCGTCTCGCTGTTGGACTATCCGGCGGCGCGGATTCGGTGGCGCTGCTCTGCGCCCTCGCCCAGCACAGCAGGGAACTCGGCCTGGTGCTTCACGCGGCCCATCTGCACCATGGCCTGCGCGGAGAAGAGGCCGATAGCGATCTTGAGTTTTGCCGCGACCTGGCCGCACGCCTCCAAATTCCGTTCCACGAAGCCCGGGTAGACACTGCAGCCGAGGCCCGCGCCAATCCCGGGTCCACGGCGGCTGGTCTTGGCCCTCGGGGTGGGAATCCCGCGACCGGCAAGCCCGCCGAATCCATTGAAGAAGCGGCGCGACGCCTACGCTACGCCTGGTTCCGCGAACTTTTGTCCACGGCGCCGCTCGACGCAGTCGCCACCGCGCATACGCTCGACGATCAGGCAGAAACGGTCCTCGCCAAATTCCTGCGCGGCGCGTGGACTGAAGGCCTCTCGGGCATCCATCCAAAACTCGAACGCCCGGCAGCAATGGGCTGCATCATCAGGCCGTTGCTGGCCACAGCCCGCGCCGAGGTCGAAGCCTTTCTCAATGCCATCGGCCAGCCCTGGCGCGAGGATTCATCCAACAAGCAGCTTTCGTTCACCCGCAACCGCATCCGCCACGAACTGCTGCCCCAGCTGGAATTGTGGAACCCGCAACTGCGCACCCACCTGGCAAACATGGCTACGCTTGCCCGCGATGAAGAATCCTGGTGGCAGGCGGAGCTCGACCGGCTGGCGCCGCAGCTTATTCTTCGCGGTCGTCCAGTACGCGGGGGTGGCCGCGCTACTTCAGAAGGCGTTGCGCTGGATTGCACTCGGCTTGCTGGCCTGGCTCCGGCTCTCGAACGGCGCCTGCTGCGCCGCGCCGCCGCCGAACTAGGCGCCGAACCCGACTTTGCCGCCACCGAGGCATTGCTGAGCCTGGCCCTCAGTGGCCACGCCGGCCAGCGCCTGGAGCTGGCCAATGGCCTTTCCGCCGAACGAACTCCTCGTGAAATAAGGCTGAGCCGCGGCTCTCATCCAAAGAGTAAAAGCGCGGGAGCGGGTCCAAAGAGCAAAACTGCGGAAGCGCCGCTGGAAACCTCGGTTCCGGGCCAAATCGATGCACCCGCCTTCGGCCTCACCCTGAAAATCGACCTTCACGGTGTTAAACCCCTTTCTGGTCCCACAACCGCCACTCTTCGCAACTGGCGATCCGGCGACCGGGTGCGGCTTCGCTATTCGTCTGGCCCTCGAAAAGTGAAAGAAGTCCTTGAACAGCTTAGAGTTACGGGTTCCGAGCGAGCCGTGTGGCCGGTTCTCGAGTTTGATGGCCGGCTCATCTGGATGCAGGGAGTCGAGCTTGAACCCGAACCCGGCCTTATCGTTACCGCAAGGCCGCTCGATCCCCAGCCAGACGTCTGAACCCCCTTCCCCAGCCAATCCCCGGCTAGGGTCATATTGGCGGCGCTGGTCCCGCTATCCCGACAGACTCTCGACATCTCCAACTTTTATTGCCATCGGAGTACAATCGGGATACTGCCGAAGTGAGCAGGACGCCTGCCGTGTCGGCGGCAAGGCATTTCTGCACTTTATTGCCACTTTAGACAGGTCTTAAGCGTCTAAGAAAAGGCAGAATAGATTCATAGAGCGAAACCTGAATAGTTTCGCTCGCCGGAAACGAGGGAGTGCTGGTGAATTCGAGCGTAAGAACAATCATGTTCTGGGTCTTCATCCTCATCTGCCTGATGGTGTTATGGGCGGTTGTGACCAAAGGCGCAAGCATGGGCAAAGAGGTTGAGTACTCCTACTCGGATCTCTTCGACAAGGTACAGAGCAACCTGGTTCTCGATGCCGTGATCCAAGGCGACGAGTTAAAGGGTCACCTGAAGTCCTCGCCGAAGGAAGAGTTCCACACCACGATCGGGAGCAACTACCAGGACCTCGAGAAAGCCATGCTGGCCTCCAAGGTCAACGTCACCATCAAAGAGCCGCAGAGCAATATCCTGCTGCCGCTGCTCTTCAACGTGGGACCGTTCGTGCTGCTCATCGCCATCTGGTTCTTCATGGTCCGGCAGATGCAGGCCGGCGGCAACAAGGCTTTGAGCTTTGGCAAGAGTCGCGCGCGCCTGCTGTCAATGCAGCAGAAAAAGATCACGTTTAAAGACGTGGCCGGCGTTGACGAAGCCAAGGAAGAGCTCAAAGAGATCATCGAGTACCTGCGCGAGCCGCAGAAGTTCCAGAAGCTGGGCGGTCGCATTCCCAAGGGAGTGCTGCTGGTCGGTCCTCCAGGAACAGGCAAAACGTTGCTCGCCCGCGCGGTTGCCGGCGAAGCCAACGTTCCGTTCTTCTCCATCTCCGGTTCTGACTTTGTTGAAATGTTTGTGGGCGTGGGCGCAAGCCGCGTTCGCGACCTGTTTGAGCAGGGCAAAAAGAACGCCCCCTGCATCATCTTCATCGACGAAATTGACGCCGTCGGCCGTCATCGCGGCGCAGGTCTCGGCGGTGGTCACGATGAGCGCGAGCAAACCCTCAACCAGTTGCTTGTTGAAATGGACGGATTTGAATCGAATGACGGCGTGATTCTTGTTGCGGCCACCAACCGGCCCGACGTACTCGATCCCGCACTGCTTCGTCCCGGCCGTTTCGATCGCCGCGTTGTAGTCGGCTTGCCCGACGTTCGCGGCCGCGAAGAGATTCTCCGCGTGCACATCAAGAAAGTGCCCGTCAGCGACGACACCAACTTGAACGTGCTGGCCCGTGGAACTCCAGGCTTCAGCGGCGCTGACCTTGCCAACATGGTCAATGAGGCTGCGCTGAGCGCTGCCCGCATGAACCGCAAGCAGGTCACCATGTACGACTTCGAACTCGCCAAAGACAAGGTATTGATGGGCGCTGAGCGCAAATCAATGCTGCTCTCTGACGAAGAGAAGAAGGTTACCGCCTATCACGAGGCCGGTCACGCGCTGGTGTCGTTCATGCGCAAAGACTCCGATCCGGTGCACAAGGTCACCATCATTCCCCGCGGCATGGCACTCGGCGTTACGGTATACCTGCCTGACGACCGCCACAACTATACCCGCGAATATCTTGAGACGCGGCTGGCGACGCTTTACGGCGGCCGCGTGGCCGAGGAGATATTCCTCAAGCAGATGTCGACCGGTGCAGGCAACGACATTGAACGCGCTACTGAACTCGCACGCTCCATGGTTTGCGAGTATGGCATGAGCCGCCTCGGGCCTCTCACCTTCGGCAAGAAGGAAGAGCAGATATTCCTGGGCCGCGAAATCGCCCAGCATCGCGACTTCAGCGAAGAGACGGCGCGCCAGATCGACCTTGAAGTCCGTCGCCTCATCGACGAGGCCTACCAGGCAGCGCACAACAGCCTCGATGCGAACCACGATGCAATGCACCGCATCGCCGCAGCCCTGCTTGAGCGCGAGACCATCGACCTTGAGGAGTTGAAGATGCTGATCGATGGCAGGGAACTGCCCCCGATGCGTTCGGCGCTGGCGTCGCCCTCCGATACTGGCGGAGGCCCCCCGCAGCAGGTTCTCAAACCCGAGAGCCCCCGCGGACCAGGCTTCCCCGAAGGTTCGCCTTCACCGGCGTAAAAGCAGGGAATAGGCAACAGGGAATAGGGAATAGAGAAAAGGGCTGCTCTTCGGAGCAGCCCTTACTATTGTTCACCGCCCCACGATACAATCCGGGTCAATGATCCCTGTACGAAAAATGCTCGTGAACTGCGCATCGATCGCAATCACGCTCGCGGCGCTCAGCCTGCCTGCGCACTCCCAGGTCATTGAAATGGTCAGCCACGACGGCAAGACATACGCCTGTCAACGCAGCGGCATCATGGGCGCCGCCAACTCCTGCGGAACCCAGAGTTACGATGTGGTGGTTGTCGGCACAATTCTCTCGCTCGCGCCCGCATACGATAGCCAGGTTGCGATCTCCCTCAAAACCGAGGAAATCTTCAAAGGCGAGCAGGCGCCAAAGATCGATATCCTCACCAGCCAGCCAAATTGTTTTCCCGATCTCCACGCTGGCGACCGCTGGCTCTTTTACCTTATTCGCGATAAAGAAACCGATGCGCTCACCCTGGCCTTTGGCAGCGGCAGCGGCCCTGTTGCGCAGCAGAAGGTGAGTGTCGATCGCCTGCGGCGGCTATCAAAATTCCGCGGCTCGGGAATGATCGTCGGAGAGGTGGATGAATCCAACGGCACGCCGCGCGCTCATCACCCGATCGTTGTCAAACGTGTCGGCGGCGGGGCTCAGTTCACGGTCTACACGGGCAAAGATGGAAAGTTCGAGTTTCCGCCGTTACCAGCGGGCAAATACAACCTGAATCCAAACACGGTGCCGGGGCTGAAGGCGACGTGGTCAGGCGAAATCACCGTGGAGCCGCGGCAATGCACCAACTACTTTGTCAATATCGAGGTCGACGGCAGAATCTCCGGCGTGGTTCGAAGCGCCGATGGCACCCCTCTCGAGTCTGAAGAAGTTGAAGCGGTTGCCGCAGACGACTCAGACAATCCTGGCGGCACCGGGGTCACCGATGAGCACGGCCGCTACCAGATTCGCGGCCTCAATGCGGGAAGATACCTTGTGGGTCTTCGCATCGCCGACAGTAATGACGGCGTTTATGCGCCCGGCGCGAAAGATCGTAAAAAAGCAACCACAGTATCTCTGGGGCAAGCCGAACGGCGCTCCGGCGTCAATATCCGGGTGCCATCGGAGTAGGACGAAGATGAAAAGCCTTGAGCGCCGCCCGCAAGCCTACTCAAGGAACCGGGGAACGTCCGGTGGAGTGAACCCCTGAAGTGAGACACGATAATCGGGGGACAGGCGAATCGAAAGAGGAGCGATGTCCCAGGTTGAGAAGCGTACCTTCAGTGGGGATTTCAAACGAGCGGCGGTCAAGCGGATGGAGGCTGGGGAGAGCAGTGCGGCCCTGTCCCGAGAGCTTGCCGTCAAACGAACCATACTCTACCGCTGGCGCGATATAGTTCGGCGTCATGGAGAGAAGGCGTTTGCGGGCAGGCCGGGCCGGCCTTCGAAAGTCGAGATGCTGACGCGCGAGCATGGCGCGGAAGGGGCGACGGAACTAGCCCAGGCGCGGCGCAAGATCGCCGATCTGGAGCGCAAAGTCGGCCAGCAGCAAGTGGATCTGGATTTTTTCAAGCAAGCCTTGCGGCACATCGAGGCGGCACAGCGGCAGAGCAGCGCGCGTGGCGTAACAGCATCTTCGCCAACATCCAGGCGATGACGCTTTCGCAAGG
>Ga0302275_10004656_pt1 | contig 13465 bp, 11 predicted proteins | sample III_Bog_N2_2_FD_200229 | JGI IMG/M metagenome (GOLD analysis project Ga0302275, IMG submission 200229) | Peat permafrost microbial communities from Stordalen Mire near Abisko, Sweden - III_Bog_N2_2 | ecosystem: Environmental > Terrestrial > Soil > Wetlands > Peat | place: Sweden: Abisko...
CTTGATAGGCCAAGGCCAAACAGGGAAAACGCACGAAGTCCGGCAGCGCAAAATCGAGCGTCGCCACCTTGAACAAATCCAGCGCTTCTACGCCCGAAGCCATGCGCTCTGGATAGGCCAGCGCGTAAGCGATCGGAGTACGCATGTCCGGGTTGCCCATCTGCGCCAGTACCGAGCCATCCACGTATTGCACCAGCGAATGAATCACGCTCTGCGGATGCACCACCACCTGAATAGCGTCGGCGGGCGCGTTGAACAACCAATGCGCCTCGATCACCTCCAGCCCCTTGTTCATCATGGTGGCGGAATCCACCGAAATCTTGCGCCCCATTACCCAGTTCGGATGCGCGCACGCCTGCTCTGGCGTAACATTTTGCAATGCGGACAGCGGCGTGTTGCGGAACGGCCCGCCTGATGCGGTCAGCAAAATCTTGCTGACACCGCTGGCAGCAAGGTCGCCGGAATAATTACGGGGCAGCGACTGAAAGATGGCGTTGTGCTCACTGTCTATCGGCAACAACATCGAACCGCTGGCGCGCACTGCATCCATAAACACTGCGCCCGCCATTACCAGTGTTTCCTTGTTCGCCAGTAAGATTTTTTTGCCCGCACGCGCTGCCGCCAGCGTCGGGCGTAGCCCCGCCGCACCCACGATAGCCGCCATTACCGCATCCACTTCGGGCAAGGATGCAACCCGCTCTAGCGCCTCTATTCCGCACAGCACTTCCGTCGCAAGATTCGCAGCGGAAATTTTTTGCGCCAGACGCACGGCAGCCACCTCGTCCAGCAACACCGCATAACGCGGCTGAAAGCGCACACATTGTTCAAATAGAGCATCGTCCTGGCGCTGTGCGGTAAGCGCAGTCACGCAGTATTTATCGGGGTGGCGCGCCACCACGTCCAGCGTGCTGCAGCCTATGCTGCCAGTGGATCCGAGTATGCTGAGATGGGTAATGCTCATGTCAGCCTTTGCAGCAACAACGCCAGCGCAGCCAGGGGCAGTGTAGAAGTCAGTGCGTCTATACGATCCAGCAAACCACCGTGGCCGGGCAACAGCGCGCCGCTATCCTTTACCCCTGCCTGACGTTTGACGGCGGATTCGAATAGATCACCGATCACCGCCAATCCCACCCAGCACCAAGAGGCCAGCAAGATAACCGGCAGGAACATAACAAGATGCCCATAACCACTCAATCCCCATGCCAGCAGGACACAGACCGAAACCCCCAGCAATGCGCCAATCACACCCTCCCAAGTCTTGCCAGGACTAATGCTGGGTGCCAGCTTATGCTTGCCGAACTTGCGTCCGCTAAAATAAGCCGAGATGTCGGCCACCCACACCAGCACCATGATACCGAGCAGCAACCACGGGCTGTTCTCGCGCAAATCCATCATCGCCAAACCGGTCGGGATCAGCACCGCCCATCCAGCCAACGCCATCGGCAACGGCTGGCGCACCTGCCAGCCCATCCCCAGCCAGAACGGCACGACGACCAGCCACAACAACGCCGATACCGCATAGATCAGAAAATGCAGAATTGCATGTTGTACGAGTGTATGTCCCGCGTCGAACCACACGATACCGCCCATTACAAGCAAAGTCATCCACCAGTAGGCATGGCCGGGCCTGTTGGAGAGTTTGGCCAGACGCGCCCACTCCGATGCGCCCTGCATCACCATGATGATAACCAATGCTATCCATCCCGGCGCGGGAAGCATAAATAGTGCGGACAGAAACAGCAACAGTAGAATGATTGCCGTAATGACGCGTTGCTTAAGCATCGGCCTTGCCTTCTTGTAACTGCTCACTGGTTCTGCCAAAGCGGCGCTCACGCGCCTGATAGGAATAAATGGCTGCTTGCAAAGCTTCGCCGTCAAAGGCAGGCCACAGGGTTTCGGTGAAATACAATTCGGTATAGGCCATTTGCCACAGCAAGAAATTACTGATGCGCTGCTCGCCGCCAGTGCGGATGAACAGATCCGGCTCCGGCGCATAGTGCATGGAAAGATAAGGCTCAAGTTCAGCCTCGTTGAAACTTGCAGACAGCCCCGGTTGATCTTTCAACATCGCCTGCATCGCCTGCATGATGTCCCAGCGCCCGCCGTAGTTGGCGGCGATGGTGAATGTCAGCCCGTCGTTGGATGCGGTGAGTTGTTCTGCTTCGGCGATGTGGCAATTGAGTTGCTCGTCGAAGCGACTGCGGTCACCGATGATTTTCAGGCGAATATTGTTTTCGTGCAGCCTGGCCACTTCGCGCTCCAGCATTTTCATGAACAACTGCATCAGGAACGAAACCTCGTCCGCCGGACGACGCCAGTTCTCGCTGCTGAAGGCAAACACGGTAAGATATTCCACACCCAGTTCGCGACAGGCTTTCACCGTTTCGCGCAAAGCCTCGACACCGCGCTGATGCCCCGCCACACGGGGCAGAAAGCGCTGCTTGGCCCAACGACCATTACCATCCATGATGATTGCGATATGGCGCGGAACAACTGGAGCGCTGGGGATGACGCGAGTGGAGCTTTGAAATAACGCCATGGGAGGACTCAGGATTTAAAATTCGTGATTAAGGACAAGACGCCAAGATTTTCTATCCTGAATCCTCTATCCAGAATTCTTCAAACCGCCAACAGGTCGGTTTCTTTAACCTGCAGCGCCTTGTCAATTTCAGCGACATAGCGGTCAGTCAGTTTTTGCACGTCGTCCTGGGCGCGGCGCTCATCATCTTCACTCACCTGCTTATCTTTAAGCAGTTTCTTAAGGTGTTCATTGGCATCGCGGCGCACGTTGCGCACCGCCACCTTGGCGTTCTCCGCCTCGTTCTTCACCACCTTGATCAGATCGCGGCGGCGCTCCTCGGTCAGCATCGGCATCGGCACGCGAATCACATCGCCGTTGGTCGAAGGATTCAATCCCAGATCGGCGTCACGAATGGCCTTTTCCACGACAGGGATCATGTTCTTTTCCCACGGTTGCACACCGATGGTACGCGCATCAATCAAAGTGATATTGGCAACTTGGGTAAGCAGAGTGGGATTGCCATAATATTCTACCGATACATGATCCAGAATGCCTGTATGGGCACGTCCGGTGCGCACCTTACCGAAGTCCGCCTTAAGCGTTTCCAGCGACTTGCTCATTTTCTGTTCAGTTGTTTTCTTGATCTCAGAAATCATATGGGCACCTCTAAAAATCCAATTTTCGTCGCCATACTGCGTTACTCACAAAAAATCACTTCTTACATATCGGACATATGTTGCGGCGCAATTTTTTGCTCGCGCCTTGCCTGACTTAGAAACTTGAATTTTTAGAGGCGCCCATGACAACATCTCCATCAATTGCAATGAACCAGCGTTCCTTCGTCTTCCCCCAGCACCACGCGCTTCAGCGCGCCGAGCTTGAAGATGCTGAATACGATAATGGGCAACTTCTGATCACGGCACAGAGTCAACGCGGTGGCATCCATCACCCCGAGATTCTTGGCTATCGCCTCATCGAAACTCAGGCTCTGGTAACGTGTGGCGGAGGCATCTTTTTTTGGGTCGGCGGTATATACGCCATCCACTTTGGTCGCCTTGATCACGACCTCCGCATCCATCTCTACACCGCGCAAGGCGGCAGCCGTATCGGTGGTAAAAAACGGATTACCGGTGCCAGCGCCAAATATCACCACTTTGCCCTCTTCCAGATAACGCAAGGCTTTGCCGCGTATGAATGGCTCCGCCACTTGCTCCAGATTGAGCGCAGACTGCACGCGGCATTCCAGCCCATGACGCTTCATGGCATCCGACAAAGCCATCGCATTCATCACGGTAGCCAGCATGCCCATGTAGTCGGCAGTGGCGCGATCCATGCCCGCAGCGGCGGGTGCCACGCCACGGAAGATGTTGCCGCCGCCGATCACGATAGCCACCTGCACTCCCATGGCCACCACTTCGCCGATCTCGCCGACAATGCGCTCGATCACGGCACGGTTGATACCATAACTGTCGTCGCCCATCAGGGCTTCGCCAGAGAGCTTTAGCAGGACACGCTTGTATGGTTGGGCAGCGGTCATCTGTTAACCCTGCGCGGCGGCAGCTGCTGCCGCAACTTCGGCTGCAAAGTCTTCAACCTTATTTTTCTCGATACCCTCGCCCACGACAAACATTTGGAACGCGGACACGGAAGCGCCCTTGGCCTTCAGCAACTGTTCGATGGTCTGCTTGCCATCCTCTGCCTTGACGAACACCTGACCGAGCAGCGTCACTTCCTTGAGGAATTTCTGCACCGTGCCATCGGCGATCTTTTCCAGCATCGCATCCGGCTTGCCCGCTTCGCGCGCCTTCTCAATGGCAATGCGGCGTTCGGTGGCAATATCCTCGGCGTTCACGCCGGAAGCGTCGAGCGACTTCGGCTTGCTGGCTGCGATATGCATCGCCAAGTCTTTACCCAGAGCCTCGTCACCGCCGACCAAATCGAGCAGCACACCAATTTTGCTGCCATGCAAATAGGAATAAAGCTTGCTGTTCGCTGTGGCATAACGTGTGAAACGACGCACGCTGACATTTTCGCCCAGCTTCATCACCAGTTCTTTGCGGGTTTCTTCCACACTGGCAGAGCCATTGGCTATAGGCAGGTCAGCCAGAGCGGCGACATCTGCCGGATTTTTCTCGGACACGGTCTGCGCCACATTTTTTGCAAACGCCACAAAGTCGTCATTCTTGGCGACGAAGTCTGTTTCGCAATTCACTTCCGCAACCGCTCCGCTCTTTCCGTCCGCGCCAAGGAAAGTGCTCACCACTCCTTCAGCCGCCACGCGCGATGCAGCCTTGCTTGCCTTGGCGCCACTCTTGATGCGCAACAGCTCTTCAGCCGCCTTGAAGTCGCCGTCCGTATCCGCCAGCGCCCTCTTGCAATCCATCATGCCAAGGCCGGTAGCCTCGCGCAATTCCTTCACCATGCTTGCGGTAATTTCCGCCATTTTCCTGCTCCTAAATTCTAAATTCAAAACTTACAAAAAAAGGGGCTCGCGCCCCTTTCGGCAAATCGAAACAAGCTTAAGCTACCTGTTCCTCTACTTGCGCCACCACTTCGTTGAGCGCCTGCTCACGTCCTTCCAGCACCGCATCGGCCATGCCGCGCGCGTACAGGCGTATCGCCTGACTGGAGTCGTCGTTGCCGGGAATGATGAAATCCACGCCCAGCGGAGTCGTATTAGTGTCCACCACACCGATCACCGGAATGCCCAGCTTCTGCGCTTCCACTATCGCGCCCTTCTGGTAGCCAACGTCGATCACAAAAATAGCGGAAGGCAAACCGGTCATGTTCTTGATGCCGCCCAGACTGCGATCCAATTTTTCCAATTCACGCTGCATCATCAGGCCTTCTTTCTTGGAAATCTTTTCCATGGCGGCGCTATCAGCCACCAGCGCTTCCAGATCATGCAGACGCTTGATGGATTGCTGCACCGTCTTGAAGTTGGTCAGCATGCCGCCCAGCCAGCGGTGGTCAACGAAAGGACAGCTCGCGCGAACTGCTTCTTCCTTGATGATCTCACGCGCCTGGCGCTTGGTTGCGACAAACAGAATGCTGCCCTTGTTGGCAGCCAGCTTGCTCACGAACTTCACCGCGTCGTTGTACATAACAACGGTTTTTTCCAGATTGATGATATGAATTTTGTTGCGATGACCGAAAATGTAAGGGGCCATCTTAGGATTCCAATAACGGGTCTGGTGTCCGAAATGGACGCCCGCTTCCAGCATTTGACGCATAGTTACAGCCATAATTACTCCAAGTGTAAGGGTTAAGTCATCCACTCGTCAGCCTGACCCTTGCGGGCACCCCAACATGAACGAGTGTGCGAATTTCCCACCAGGCAATCCCAGCAGGGCGGGCATTATAACATCATCACAACTCCATCCTCAACCTTTAAAACGGATTAACCCCCTGCCACGTCAGATCGTTAACTTCCCGCTAAACTTCCTGAGCACCCCGCCGATATTCTGTTTACAGGGTTGCATTTAAGCCCGATACTACAGAAGCCGAAGGAGGTGTGTCATGGGTGTCGTAATGAACATGAACAGCTACGAAATCGAATGTGACGATGCGATGGAGGCCGAATATGGTGAGGAAGTCTTATGCTCTGGCTGGAACCCTGTTGTTGCCTTGGCGTGCCAGCAACACACACTATCCCGTGCTAACAGGCAGATGACAATACCATCCAGTCTTGCTACAGTGGATGCGGAAGTATTTCTGCAAAAGATGTACGCCTGCCAACGTTGATTCCGGCTTTATGTAGGTTGGGTTAGCAGCTTCATCGCGTAACCCAACATGGATACGGCATGCGTTATGTTGGGTTACGCCCTTGGGGGACCCAACCTACGAAACTACAAAACTCCCGACTCCACTGCGGAGCGCACATAGAACAAATTAAGTTTGTACACACGCAATGCGTCCAGCAGTTTGTCGGCCAACGCCGTATCCAGTACAAATTCCACTTGCACCGGCAATTCTCCAGCCAATTCAAAAAAGGACTCTTCATGCAAACGGCCATGCCTGCCAAATCCAGCAATGGCACGAAACGCAGAGCCGCCCGGCACCCCGAATTTTTTTGCTTCCTCCAATAGCCATTCGTATAGCAGTGCGCCATTGTGGCGTTGTTTTTCGGCAACGTAGAATTTGAGATGAATGCTTTGCATGTTGCCTCCTATTGCAACCACTTGAATGTCTGCATGCCCAACACGGTCATCAGCAGCGATCCACCCAGATGGGCAACGATAATACCCATGCTCCATACGTATTGCCCCCGCGCGAGCAGGGTAACGGTTTCAGCCGAGAAGGTGGAGAAGGTAGTCAGTCCGCCGAGAAAGCCGGTAATAATGAGCAGCCGCCATTCCGGCGACACTCCAGGATACTGCATGAAAAAGGCCACTGAAAGACCCACGAGATAGCCGCCAATGAGGTTGGCGGATAGAGTACCCAGCGGCAATTCCGGTAGCGCAGAATTAAGCCACAACCCTAAACCCCAGCGCAGCCATGCACCGATGGCCGCACCCAATCCCACTGCGATGAAGGCGTACAGTGTCAAGCGCCCAGTCCGGCAACAGAAATTTTTTGCTTCCCAAGCCACTCCTGTGCCAGTTGCCGCGCCTGTTCGATTTGCTCGCGGGTCATTTTACCCTCGACCTGACCCATGTTTTTCCGCGCGTTTTCATTGCCCGCCAACACAGCCAAGTTAAACCACTTATAAGCTTGCACTAAATCAATCGAAACGCCGATTCCCTCGGTATACATCGCGCCAAGATTGCGTTGCGCCTCTGCAAGTCCCTGTTCAGCCGCCTTGCGATACCACTCTACCGCCGACTTGTTGTCCTGCGGAACACCCTGACCCAAAGCGTACATCGTTCCAAGATCGTTCTCCGCCTCTGCGTTACCCAGCTCGGATGCCTTGCGCTGCCAATCCATCGCGGCCTTGTAATCCAGTGGCACCCCTTTGCCCTGATAATACATTGCCCCGAGTTTGCGCTGCGCATCTACATATCCAGCATCGGCCGCTTCGCGATAGAGCGCCACAGCTTTTTCATAACTCTTGGGTACACCATGTCCCAGTTCATTCATCATGCCAAGAGCGAATTTGGCTTTCACATTACCCTGCTCGGCGGCCTTGCGATACCAATCCGCCGCCATTGTGTAGTTCTGAGCAACATCTTTTCCAAGGTCATACGTCGCGCCAAGGTTGTACTGTGCTTCTGCATCGCCTTGCGCAGCCGCCTTGCGGTACGAGTTTATCATCGCCACCACCTTGGCTTTCGCATCAAATTTAGCTTGTTCATTTGCTCGTGTTTCGACTTTCACCCGCTCAGTCAAACGTGTTTGCTCAGCCATTCTGGCCTCTGCCTCAAACTGAGATTGCTCCTCTAATTTGGCCTGAGCCAAAGCCAATGCCTCGGCTCGTCCCTCAGTCTCCGCTTCAGCCTTCGCTGCGGCCTCCGCCCTAGCCTGTTCGGCTGCCTTAGCCTCCTCGGCGGCAATCAGTTCTGCCGCTGCTTTAGCTTCAGACTCTAACTTGATTTGTTCTTCAGTTTTGACCACGGCGGCAGCCTTTGCCTGCTCGGCTGCTTTCGCCTCCATCTCCAACTTGGCTTGTTTTTCCGCCTCAGCCTCTTTCTTGGCTTGCTCCGCAGCCTTGGCTTCGGCTTCTATTCTGGCTTGCTCCGCAGCCTTGGCTGCTGCTTCAATCCTGTCTTGCTCAGCCTTGGCTTCGGCCTCTTTTCTGGCTTGCTCTGCGGCCTTGGCTTTGGCCACGGCCTCGATCCTGGCTTGCTCTGCGGCCTTGGCCTCGGTTTCCACTCTGGCTTGTTCATCCGCCCTGGCCTTTGCTGCCGCAATAGCTTCGGCCTCTATTCTGGCCTGCTCTGCCGCCTTGGCTTCTTCCTGTGCTTTCTCCCTGCCTCTGGCTGCCGCTTCTACTTTTGCCTGCTCTGCGGCCCTGGCTTCGGCTTCTATTCTTAATCTTTCTGCAACCAAGGCTTCAGCCTCCATTCTGGCTTGTTCAGCCGCTTTGGCTTCAGCTTCTCTCCTTGCCTGCTCTGCGACCTTGGCCTTCGCCTCCATCCTAACTTGCTCTGCGGCCCTGGCCTCGGCTTCAATTCTGGCTTGTTCCTCGACTGATTGAGTTACCGCAAGAGCTTCAGCCTCTTTTCTGGCCTGCTCTGCGGCCTTGGCTGCGGCTTCTTGCCGCGCTTGTTCCGCCGCTCTGGCTTCAGCTTCTTGCCGCGCTTGTTCCGCCGCTCTGGCCTCGGCCTCAATCCTGGCTTGCTCTGCGGCCTTGGCCTCAGCTTCGATCCTGGCTTGCTCCGCAGCCTTGGCTGCGGCTGCCTGAGCTGCCGCAATGACTGCTGCCTCGACCTTGGCCCGCTCTGCGGCCTTGGCTTCTTCCCGTGCCTCCACCCTGCCTCTGGCTGCTGCCTCTGCTTTAGCGAGTTCCGCCGCTTTGGCTTCGGCTTCGATTCTGGCTTGTTCTGCAATCTGGGCCTTGGCTGCTTGAGCGGCCGCGATGGCTTCTGCCTCGCCCCTGGCCCGCTCTGCGGCTTCGACTTCTTCCCGTGCTTGCTCCCTCCCCCTGACCGCAGCCTGAACTTTAGCCTGTTCCGCAACTCTGGCTTCAGCTTCCCGTCTGGATTGCTCAGCAGCCTTGGCTTCGGCTTCGATTCTGGCTTGCTCTGCGGCTTTGACCTCGGCCTCAATCCTGGCTTGCTCCGCCGCTTTGGCCTCGGCTTCGATTCTGGCTTGTTCAGTAGCCATAGCCTTGGCGGTTTGAGCGACCGCAATGGATGCGGCCTCGATCCTAGTTCGTTCCGCAGCCTTGGCTTCTTCCTGTGCTTTTTCCCTGCCCTTGGTCGCCGCATCTGCTTTAGCCAGTTCCGCAGCTTTAGCTTCGGCTTCGATGCTGGCTTGTTCAGCCGCTCTGGCTTTGGCTGCTTCCGCTGCCGCCTTGGCTTCGGCTTCGACTCTGGCTTGCTCCGCCACCTTGGCCTCTTCCTGTGCTTTTTCCTTACCCCTAGCTGCCGCATCTGCTTTAGCCAGTTCCGCCGCTTTAGCTTCGGCTTCAATCTTGGCTTGTTCAGTAGCCCTGGCCTCAATTTCTCTCCGTGCCTGCTCTGCGGCCTTGGCCTTGGCCTCTATTCTGGCCTGCTCCGCAACCTTGGCTTCGGCTTCTATTCTGGCTCGTTCAGCAGCTCTGGCATTGGCTGCTTGCGCTTCCATAATGGCTTCTGTCTCAAGCCTGGCTCGCTCTGCTCCCTTGGCTTCTTCGCGGGCTTTTTCCTTACCTTTGAGCTCAGCCGCTGCTTTGGCTTGTTCCGCCGCTTTGGCTTCGGCTTCGATCCTGGCTTGTTCAGCCGCCTTGGCCTCTGCTACTTGAGCGGACGCAATGGCTTCAGCATCAAGCCTGGCCTGTTCTGCGGCTTTGGCTTCTTCCCGTGCCTTCTCCCTGCCTCTGGACGCAGCCTCTGCTTTATCTTGCTCCGCCGCTCTGGCTTGCTCTTCAATTTTTATTCTTTCTGCAGCCAAGTTTGCGGCCTCGATGCTGGCTTGCTCCGCCGCCTTGGCCTCAGCTTCTTTCCGGGCTTGCTCTGCGGCCTTGGTCGCAGACTCAATCCTGGCTTGTTCTGCGGCCTCGGCTGCGGCTTCAATCCCGGCCTGCTCCGCCGCCTTGGCCTTGGCTGTCGCAATGGCTTCGGCTTCGATCCTGGATTGTTCTACGGCCTTGGCTTCGGCTTCTTTCCTGGCTTGCTCCGCGGCCTTGGCTTCGGCTTCTCTTCTGGCTTGCTCAGCCGCCTTAACCTTGGCCTCTATCTTGGCTTGTTCCGCCGCTTTAGCCTCCGCCTCTATTCGGGCTTGTTCCGCCACCCTGACCTTTTCTGCTTGTGCTGCCGCAATGGCTTCGGCCTCGATCCGGGTTTGCTCAGCCGCCTTGGCTTCTTCCCGAGCGTTCTCCCTGCCCTTGGCCTCAGCATCTGCTTTGGCTTGCTCTACCGCTCTGGCATCGTCCTCTATTTTTGTTCTTTCTGCAGCCAAGGTCACAGCCTCTATTCGGGCTTGTTCTGCGGCTCTCGCTTCAGCTTCTTTCCTGGCTCGTTCTGCCGCCTTGGCTCTGACCTCTATTCTGGCTTGCTCTGCGGCCTTGGCCTCGGCTTCTATCCTGGCTTGCTCAGCCGCTCTGGCCTCTGCTGCCGCGATGACTTCGGCCTCAATTCTGGCTCGCTCTGCGGCCTTGGCTTCAGCCTCGTTCTTGGCTTGTTCCGCAGCCTTAGTCTGGGCCTCCAGTTTGGCTTGCTCTGCGACTTTGGCTTTGGCCTCGATCCTGGCTAGCTCCGTGGCCTTGGCCTCGGCTTCTATTTTGGCTTGCTCAGCCGCCATGGCCCCAGCTCCTTGAGCTGCTGCAGTCGCTTCAGCCTCGATTCGGGCTTGCTCTGCGGCCTTGGCTTCTTCCCGTGCATGTTCTCTGCCCTTGGCCTCTGCCTCTGCTTTGGCTAGTTCCGCCGCCTTGGCATCGGCTTCTATTTTTGCACTTTCTGCAGCCGCCGCTGCGGCCTCTATTCGTGCTTGCTCAGCCGCCTTGGCTTCGGCTTCTATCTTGGCTTGCTCTGCGGCCTTGGCTTCTTCCCGCGCCTTTTCTCTGCCCCTGGCTTCTGCCTCTGCTTTGGCTTGCTCCTCAGCTCTGGCCTCGGCCTCTATTCGGGCCTGTTTCGCAACCTTTGCGTCCTCTTCCAATTTAGCCCGTAATTTCGCCCATGCCTCAGCCTTCGCCTTTGCCTTTGCTTCTCTCTGTTCCTCTGTCTGTATCTGCGCTTGCTCCCCGGCATGGGCTTCCGCCTCAAGATTAGCTTCTGCTTCAAGCCTGGCCTCTGCTTCACTTCTGGCCTCATCCTCAATCCTGGCTTGCTCCGCCGCTTTCACCTCGGCTTCCGTCTTGGCTTGATCGGCTGATCCCGATGTCGCCTCAGCCCCGGACGCAGCAGGTATTTCGGCATATACCACCAAATTAAGCGCGAAAAAACACACAAGCCAAATTGGCTTGAGCATTAGTTTCATCATCGCGTTATTCGGAATCCGTATCATCATGAATCCGTTAAATTTCGCCTCATTCCACACCCTGATTGACGATGCGCACTTGCGCGAAGCCGCCATTCACTGTGCGAAAATTGGTCATCTGCCCCTGATATAAACGCGCAGCAATAAGCTGCACCTGCCCGTCATAAACATAACAGCGCACATCCGACTTGAACACCGCCAGTTCCCCACCATCCCCACACACCGCGCGCGCGCCGGGCAAGGCCATGCGTTGCGCAACATACCCTCCCTGCATAATTTCGGCGAACACCCGGTGTGTCACGTTGGCGCCGCGATAAGTCCCCTTGCTGCCAAAGCCGCTGGCAGGCTTGAAAAACCACTGCTTGCGCTCCTGCCACCACTGTCCGTCTTCTTCCGCCCGCACCCTTTTGGTTTGCGGGACACCGGCTTGCAAGACCGCAGTGTCCACATCCCTCGCACCCATCGCGCGCAAGCTGTCTACACTGGTGAACGCTGTAAGATTATATTTGTCCGCGTATAAAGCATAAGCCCAAGGATGGGGCGTAATCACCGCCAAATCATTGTTTTGAAAAACGGCGCTTAATGCGGTGTGCTGTTGCAAGAAAAAGTCGGTGAGGCGGTTATAGATGAGATCAACCTTGCGCTCGCGGCAATACAGCCCATCCGCACGCACCTCCAGTTCGGTCGGATCGGCGATCAGCGCCGTGATGCCCACGCGTTCGAACATGCGCTGCGCCAACAAGAATTCGGGATAAAGATATTGTTGCTGCGGCTGCTCGTCCACGATGGCAACGGTTTGCAGCGGCGCATCGCCGCGCTCCAGCCGCCATTCGTTGCGGAACATAGCGAGAAAAATTTGCTCCAGATTATCCGGCGCCGCTGCCACGCCCGGCATCACCACCTCCCGCTGGCTTTGCAGCAACAAGCTATTAAGGAAAGCGCCACCCGCATTGGTATTAATTTCGATCAGATGCGCGCCGTCGGCATTCAGGTGAAAGTCGTAGCCGAAGAACACGCCTTTGGCGTGCGGCGCATGATGGACAAATTCAGGAGCCTGTTGCAGTACCGCATCCCGCCATGCAGGCAATGCCACAACATGCTCCACCGCCGCAATCACTGTCCGCATCTGCTCCACCTGAGCAGTGGACACAAACAGCGGAACCGAGGCAAACAAATGCGGACAATGTTCTGTCACATGCCGAAAAAAATCCTCGCCCTGCTCGCGCAGCGCCTGCTCCAGCGCACCGCGATCCACCATGGCCGAGTGGTAATCGCCGTTCAGCTTTGCAACAAATTCGTCCGTCACAGCGCTTCGAAAATGCCTGCCGCACCCATACCGGTGCCGATGCACATGGTCACCATGCCGTATTTCTGCTTGCGTCGGCGCATGCCATGCAGCAGCGTCGCGGTGCGGATTGCCCCGGTCGCGCCGAGCGGATGGCCGAGCGCGATGGCACCGCCGAGAGGATTCACCTTCGCCGGATCGAGGCCGACATCGCCGATCACCGCCAGCGACTGCGCGGCGAAAGCCTCGTTGAGTTCGATCCAGCCCAAATCCTGAAGCGCGAGGCCGACCTGGTTCAACGCACGCGGTATCGCCTCCTTCGGGCCGATGCCCATAATCTCCGGGGCTACCCCCGCCACACTGAAGCCGAGAAATTTCCCGATAGGCGTGAGGTTGTAACGCTTCAGCGCGGACTCCGAGCACAGCAGTACCGCACCCGCCCCGTCCGACATCTGCGAACTGTTACCCGCCGTGACCGAGCCGCGTTGGGCGAACACCGGCTTGAGTTTACTCAGCGCCTCAACCGAAGTATCGGCGCGCGGCCCCTCGTCCTGCGTCGCGTCGCGCATCTTTATTGTCACCTCGCGCGCATGCAAATCCGG